>WNFT01001549.1_pt1 | contig 19415 bp, 11 predicted proteins | sample 5400191 | NCBI WGS metagenome assembly WNFT01 (sample SAMN13153359, study PRJNA577476) | soil metagenome | isolation source: 80 cm saprolite under Madrone tree | place: USA:California | collected 2016-06-14 | reverse complement strand
CAGTCCCGGTGATGGCCCACGAGGATCCGGTCGCGCCGCTGGCCGCCCGCGAGGTGGAGACCGTGCCCGCTCCTCCGGCTCCTCCCCTCGTACCGGTGCTACCGGGATTCGTGCGGCCGGAGTTCCTGGCCCGGCTGGAGGCGCTGCCCCGGCCGGCCCTGCGCTCGGCCAGCGCGCCCACCGGCCCCAGCATCCGCGTAGCGGTCGAGCGCCTCGACAGCCTGATGAACCTGGTCGGCGAGCTGATGATCGCGCGAAGCCGCCTCGACCGGAGACTGGGCCAGCTCGATCAGGTGAACCAGCTGCTGCTCGCCAGCCGGACACGGCTCGGGCAAGTGGGGCGCGACTTCGAGTTCCGGCGCCACGCGCTCGGAATGCCCCCGCGTCTCGGCCAGGACGCCGGCCCGGAGCGTGGCGACGGCGACCTCCGCGATTTGTCCGAGCTCTTCGCGGAGCTGGAGTTCGACCGCTACGACGACGTCAACATCCTGGCCCGGAGCGTAGCCGAGATGTCGGCCGACGTCGGCGAGGTCCAGGTCCAGCACGTGGCCCTCTTGCGGAGCATCCGGGAGGACACCGCCCAGATCCAGCGCCTGACCGCGGCGCTCCGCAAGGAGATTACCCGGGCGCGCATGGTGCCCATCGGACGCCTCTTCACCCGGGTGGCCCAGCAGGTTCGGGAGGCGGCCCGTGCGACCGGGAAAGAGGTGGCGCTGACGGTTCGGGGCGAGACGGCCGAGGTCGACAACAGCGTCATCGAGCAGATCGCGGATCCGCTCCTGCACCTGATCCAGAACGCGATCGGGCATGGGATCGAGCCGACCGGTGAGCGTGAGCGTCTCGGCAAGCCCGCCCAGGGCCGGTTGACGCTCTCGGCCTCCCAGGCGGGAGGCTTCATCCTGGTGGAGGTCGAGGACGATGGCCGCGGGATCGAGGCGGGCCTCCTGCGTCGAAGGGCGGTGGAGCGTGGCCTCCTGCCGGCCGGGGAGGCCGCCGCACTTTCGGATCGGGACGCTCTCAACCTGATCTTCGTCACCGGGTTCAGCACCGCCGCCGCGATCACCCGTACGTCCGGGCGCGGAGTGGGGCTGGACGTGGTGCGGACCAACGTGAGCCGGCTCAACGGCGAGATTCACGTCGAGACCGAGCCGGGGCGGATGACCCGATTCGTGCTGAAGGTGCCGCTCACGGTGGCCATCGCCGACGCGCTGATGGTGCGCTGCGGCCCGGAGACCCTCGCGTTCCCGCTCACCGCGGTGAGCGTGATGAGGCCGGTCGCTCCCTCCGAGATCGTGACCACCGGCGGCCGGGAGTCGGTCCGGCTGGACGACCAGGTGCTGGACCTGGTTCGGCTCGACCGGGTGCTGGGGCTCAAGGCCACGCTGCCGCCCACGCGGCTGCCGGTGGTCGTCCTGCGTGGTGGTGGGAAGCCGTTCGGGGTGGTCGTCGACGAGCTACTCGGGAAGGAAGAGATCGTCATCAAGAGCCTCGGATCGCTGCTCGAGGGCGTGGGCCCGTTCTCGGGGGCCACGATCTCCGGCGAGGGACGGGTGATTCTGCTCCTCGACCCGACCCGGCTGCGTGAGGCCGCGGCGACCTCTCCGGGGGTGCCGACGACCACTTCCCGCGACGAGGAAAGGGCGGACGAGGGGCGCTTGCGAATCCTGCTCGTGGACGACTCGCTCAGCATCCGCAAGTTCGTGGGGCAGATGCTGGAGAAAGCCGGCTTCGAGGTGCTCACCGCGGTGGATGGCCAGGACGCGATCCAGCAGCTCACCGAGCAGACCGTCGACGTGGTGATCACCGACCTCGAGATGCCGCGGGTGAACGGTTACGCTCTGATCGAGGACCTCCGACACCGCTCCGCCACTCGGGAAGTTCCGGTCATCGTGCTGACCACGCGGGCGGGGGCCAAGCACGTCGGCCTCGCGCGGCGGCTGGGGGTCCGGCACTACGTCGCCAAGCCGGTGGAGGAGCAGAGCTTCATCCGGCTCGTGGCGTCGGTCACGACCGCGCCGGAGGCGGCCCTCGCCGTGTCCGGGCGCTTCGGGACGATGGCGGAGTAGCCGGTGGCCAACGCGAAGGTACTGGTGGTGGATGCCAACCAGGACAGCCGGGCGGCCCTTGCCCACGCCCTGACCGAGGCCGGCTACGAGGCCGCGGTGGCCACCAGCGGATCGTTCGCGCTGACCATGCTGGAATGGGAGCAGCCCGACTTGATCGTGAGTTACGCCAAGGTGCAGGACATGGACGGCTACGAGCTGTTCACGATGGTCCGCCGCGACCCGGCCACCAAGGACACCCCGTTCCTCCTCCTGGCCGGGCGCGATCGGCCCATCGCGCTGGCCGCGACCGAAGCCGGGGTGGACATGACGGTGACCGGAGACTTCACGCTGGCCACCGTCATGACCCGCGTCCAGGAGCTTCTGGGCGACGTGTCGGTGTCCGCGCCCCCAAAGCTCCGTTCCGAACCGCCGCCGGCCGCCGTTTCGAAGGCGCCCGCCAAGATGCCGGCCCGACCACCCGCGGTCGCCGCCGTCCCCATGCCCGCGCCCGCCGCGGCCGCCGCTCCGCCCGCGCCCGCGCCGCCCGCGAAGCCGCTGGTCGAGGCGGCGCGAAGCAGCTTCCAGGGCTCACTCGGGGTGATGGACCTCACCGAGCTGACCCAGGTCATCTCGCTCGGCGTCAAGACCGGCGAGCTACATCTGTCCCTGTCAAAGGGGGAGGGGGTCATTCTGTTCGAGGCGGGCCGGGTGGTGCACGCCGAATTCGCGGAGCGCTCGGGCGAGCCCGCATTCGCTGCGATGGTCGCCGCCTCCCAGCGCGAAGGCGAGGCGCGATTCTGCTTCAACCGAGCGGACCGTGAGGCGATGGCGGGCCGGCCCCGGACCATCTCGCGCACGGTCGAGCAGCTGCTCTTGAGCGTGGCCCAGGAAATGGACGAGATGAGCCAACGCGCTGCGGGGGGCCGGGAACCGGCCGCCACTCGCGCGACACGAACGGGAGAAGCCTAGGTCATGCCCAAGGTACTGGTGGTCGATGACAGCTTGAGCGTCCGCAAGGTGGTACAGCGAGCGCTCGAGTCCCGACGGATCGAGGTGTTGTCGGCGGCCTCCGGAACCGAGGCTCTCGAGCAGATCGGCCGCGAGGCGCCGGACCTCATCGTCTGCGACGTCATCATGCCGGACATGGACGGCTACCAGATCTGTGACTTCGTCAAGAAGCACCCGACGCTCGGTCACACCCCGGTGCTCCTGATCTCGGGCATCGTCAACGGTACGGTGCTCGAGCGAGCGGCCAAGGTCCGCTCCGACGACGTGATGCGGAAGCCGTTCGCCGCCGAGGAGCTGCTGCAGCGGATCGAGAGCTTCCTGAACGCACAGAGCCGGACTCCGGCTGTGTCTCCGCCGACGGCCGCGCCGGCCCCGGTCGCGGCACCCGTCGAGCGCCGCGCTCTGGTGGCCGACCGCGCTCCCGTCGCCCTCGAGAGTGTGGCGCCCTCGCTGGATCTGAAGGTCCTGCTCGACGGGGTGGCCCAGCTGCCCGGCGTATCTCTGACCGCGTTGATCGACCGTGAGGGCGCGCTCATGGAGGCGGCCGGCGGACTGCTCCCCGAGGCGGCGCTCGCGGGTGCGCTGGCGGCCTGCCTCGTCGATTCGACAGTTGGAGTCGGGCAGGCCCTGGCGCAGGGCCGTCTGCAGAGCGTGATCCTCGAATATGACGCCGGGGTGGTCCTGCTCAACGCGGTCGGCGAGGGAGCGATGCTCGCCGTGGTCCTCGGTGATCCGGCCGTCCTCGGCAAGGTCCGCTACCACGTGAAGAAGGCCCTTCCGGACCTGGTCCGGGCGGTGTGAGGCATTCGTCCATGAGAACGTCCTACAACTCGGTCTCCAGCGCCCGGCGGCTCTCGTCGTGGCTGCTGGTCGTCCTGGGGCTGGCCGCGTACGTTGGGCTCCTCTACGGGTTGACCATGCTGCCCCTGCAGTTCGAGGTGCCGCTGCCGCACTGGGGGATCGCGGTCGTCCCTCCGCTCGTCTACGGTCTGCTCGTGCTGCTCAGTGTGCGCTGGCCGTCTCCTCTGGGGTGGCTCGTCGCCACGGCCCTCCTGAGCGGCCTGCACCTCCTGCTCGGCATGGCCCGCGGCCCGGTTTCCGCGTTCCTCGATCCCTCCCTGGCGGGCCGGCCGCTGCCCTGGATGCTGCCCGCGCCGCTTCCCGAGCTGGTGGGCCTCATCCTGCTCCTGGTGCCGCTCCGCGACCTCCTTCGTCCGCGTCCGCGATCTGTCCGCGAGCGAGCGTCGGCCGCCGGGCGCGTGGCGTCCAGCGCCCGCGCTCGGACCCTCCCGGCACGGCCGATTCAGCTCGTTCCGGGGGAAGGCCGCCATAGGCCGAGCGAGACTCTGACCGCTCCGCAGGTCGGGGCCCCTCCGATCGCTCCCGCGATCCCGGTCGCCCCTCCCATCATGGTGGCGCCGCCCGTCGATCCAGAAGTCGCGGATGAGGCCCGTCGCCGTCGGGTGGCGGCCGGCGCTGAGCGTCGACGTGAGATGCAGGCTCCGCCCCCGGCCCGTCGATCGGATGTCGTGCTGCGCATCGCGCTCGATCGGATCATGGGCCAGCTGCCGCCGGGCACGTTCCTCGCGCCCGAGGACGAGGTCGCGGCGAGCCTGCGTGACCCCGGGTTCCTGCTCATCCCGGGACAGCTCGTCGTCACCCAGCTCTCGGAAGGCGTCGCGCTGGTAGCGTGGAGCGACATCGTCGACCAGTTCCCCGCGCGGCTCATCGGACTTGGCAGCGCGGAGATCAGCGAGCACCTCGGCGATGGCCTTCGGCTGCCGCTCGACGAGGTGGTCGGCCAACTGCCACACGAGTTGTTCGTCGCGGACACCCCGGTGGTCGAGCTGTCGGGTCTCGATCGGATCCCAGTGCCGTTCCATCCCCTCGAAGAATCAGAGCCGACGGCCCCGATCGTCCCCGAGATCCGTCCCGTGCCATCAATCGAGCGGCCACATGTCGTGCCACCACCCGTGGTGGCCGAGCGTCCGGCCCTCGAGCTCCCGGCCGAGCCGAGGATCGAGTCGGTGCCGGCTCCGGTTCTCGAGCCGCGGGCGGAGCCAGTCCTGTCCCGGTCCGAGCCGGATCCGTTGCCGGAGCCGGTGGTTGCTCCAGTGCCCGTCTCCCAGTTCGACGAGCCCACGGTACGCATCTCCTTCGGCCGCGTGGTCGCTCAGCTGCCGGCGGAAGCATTCCGCGGGCCGCTCGATCAGCTGGGGCCGCGGATGCAGCACCCGGGCGCGCTGCTCATTCCGCTGGCGCGGGTGCTGCCGCAGCTAGGGGAAGGATTGATCCAGGTGGGCTGGGATGTGGTCGCCCCGCAGTTCCCGCCTGGGCAGCTGGCGATGTCGGATGCCGAGATGATCGAACGGCTCCCCAATGGGTTCCAGCTCCCGCTGGACGAAATCATCCGTCAGATCTCACCCGAGCTGTTCATGACTGGCGGGCCAGCGGTCGATGTGAGTGGGCTCGAGAGCTTTCCCGCGCCGTTCCAGCCGCTCGTCTCGGACCCGGCGCCGGAGCCCGAGCCGGTCGCGGCGGAGGAATCTCCCGCGCCGGCCGTCGTGGCCCTACCCGAGCCGGAGCCGATGGCCGGGCCGCCGCTCGTGGTCGATACGGCGCCGTCGCTGACGGCCGAGCCGCCCCGCCCGAGCAACCCCGTCGCGGTAGAGCCCGCACCGGTTGTTGCTCCGCCGGTCCCGGTGGTCGTCGAGCTTCCGCCGGTCATTGCTCCGTCGATTCCCGCCCCGGCGGAGCCACCGACCGTCCCCGAGTCGGCGCTCCCGATCGTCTCGGAGCCCGCGCTCATCGCCGGGCCAGATGCGGCCAGCATCCAGGCCGAGGCGCCGCTCGTCGTGGCCCCCACTCCAGTACTCGAGGCGGAGAGACCGACGGTCGCGCACGGCGCGCCCTCCGCGACGCCGGAGCCACGCTGGAAGGAGCCGATACCGGAACCGATCGTCACCACGACCACGCGGGACTGGCGTGTCGCCCCACCCGTGGAGCCGTCGCCGGCGCCCCCGGTTGTGGATCCGGCCGCCGCCGCCCAGGCGCGGCGCATCCTCACCCTGCTGGCGCCGATCGCCTCGTTCGAGGTGACCATCCAGTCGATGGAGGGCGTTACCGTGTTCGCGATGACCGCGCCCGCGGTGGCGCCGGAGACCGCGGTGGCGGCGACCGGCCTCGCCCTGCCCCTGCTGACCGACCGGCGGGCGCCGTGGCCCCTCGATCAGATCACGTTGCGCGGTCCGGAGACCGCGCTGGTCCTGACGCCTCTCAGCCGCGGGAGCTCGGCCGCGTCCGTGCTCGCGACCGCGACTCCCCGTGGCGGATCCCTAGCCTTGCTCGAGATACTCTGCCGGCGCGCCGCCGCTGAGGGGAGTCGGCGAGCGGGCCCGGTACCCGCGCCACCGGACAGGAATCGCAACCTGGTCCCGGCGGAGGTGCCGGACCAGGCCATGCGCTGCGCATCGAGTTTCACCGCCTACGGTCCAATCACCGCGTCGGTGCTCCGGGACACCGAGGGTGAAGGTGTCTTCTACTTCTTCCTGCCGGGGGGCGCCGACGTACCCGCGGTGGGAGCGTTCGCGCAGGATCTCCAGGCCGTCATCAGGAAGGCTGCGGGATCCGGCGCCGTGTTCCGCACTGCCGTGCTGCGATCGGGGAACACGCTTGTGGTCATCCAGCCCGAGGAGGTCGGGCACGGTCGGTCGATCGTGGTTGTCGCGGGCGGGGACGTCACCCGCCCCGGCCTGGCCTATCGCCAGGTCGAGCGAGCAACCGCGATGCTGGCCCAGGCCTGAGGCGATCGATGTCCATCATCAACTACGCTCAGAAAGAGATCAGCTTCAAGGTCGTGTATTACGGCACCGGAGTCGCGGGCAAGACCGCCAACCTGCAGTACATCTACCGGGGGCTGCCGGACGTGAACCGCGGCAACATGGTGTCGCTCGCGACCGGCGACGACCGAACACTCTTTTTCGACTTTCTGCCCGTCTCCGCGGTGACGGTACGGAACTTCGTGGCGAAGTTCCAGCTCTACACCGTGCCCGGGCAGGTGTACTACAACATGACCCGCAAGCTGGTGTTGCGCGGCGTCGACGGCATCGTGTTCGTCGCGGACTCGCAGTGGGACCGTCTGCGCGAGAACGTCGAGAGCTTCCGAAACCTAGAAGAGAATCTAAAGGAGTATGGGTACAATCTTGATGAGATTCCGTACGTGATCCAGTACAACAAGCGAGACCTGCCCAACGTGGCGCCGGTGGAATACCTCGAATACCTGCTGAACCGTAGGGGCCGGCGGGTTCCGTACTTCGAGTCGGTCGCCGTCGAGGGCAAAGGGGTCTTCGATACGCTGAACACGGTGTCGCGCATGGTCCTCGTCGCGGGCTTCGGACAAGAACAGGGGGCGCTCAATGAGTCTAAATGACAATCTAGCCATCCACGAGGAGGACGCGCAGCGGATCAACGGCGTCCTCCTGCACTTCCTGGGAGAGTCCGGGGCGATGGAGGCCCTCTTGATCGATCGGAGCGGGCAGCTCCTCGCCCGCGGCGGCGCGTCCCGGTCTCTCGACACGGTGTCGCTGTCCGCTCTCGCGGCGGGAGCCTTCAGCTCGACCGCCGCGATGGCCCGCCTGCTGGGCGAGACCGAGTTCACGATGCTGTTTCATCAGGGTGTGAAGGAGAGCATCCATGTGGCGGCGGTGGACGAGCACGCGATCCTGCTCGCCATCTTCGACAGCCGGACGACGGTGGGCATGGTGCGTCTCTTCGCGAAGGAAGCCGGGACCGCCATCGGGGCGATCTTGGCGGAGACCCGTACCCGCCCGCACCGCACCGGAGCACTTGCGGCGCCGCTGCACAAGGACGAGGTGCAGTCCACTCTCCGGGAGCGCCCGGTCTGAACTGACGGATATTAATCATGGCCCAGATCGAGAGCAAGCCACTGTCGCCCGAAGAGAAGCGCTCCCTGGCCGAATCGGCCCGGCTCTGCGAGATGATCGTGGAGGCGAACCCCTCGGACACCGGGGCGCTCGAGACCCTGAAGGAGATCTACACCAAGCTGGGCGATCGGGAGAACTTGGCTCGGGTCGTCGCGCGTCTGGCCGGCACGGTGGGTGGACGACCCTCGGCGAGCGTGACCCCGGCGCCCGAGGTGGCCCCGCCGATCCCGGCGGTGGCCCCGACCTCGCCCGCGACGGTCGAGCTGGAGCCGAGCATGCCGGGCGGGGACAACGGACTCGGGCGCGGCCCGGGCAAGCGGAGCGCCGCCGCAGTGGCGAGCGAGCGACGGCAGGGCAGCCTGTCCCGACTCGGCGATCGGCTGGTCGCCGAGAAGCTGATCACGACCGAGCAGTTGCAGCGTGCCCTCGCCGAGCAGAAGGGGAGCGCGGACAAGCTGGGGACCATCCTGGTCCGCCTCGGCTTCATCACCGAGGACAGTCTCGTCTCCTTCTTGTCCAAGCAGTACTCGATTCCCGCGATCACGGTGGCGCAGGTCGATCCGGATCCGGACGTGCTGAAGCTGGTGCCCGAGCAGATCGCCAAGAAGCACAGCGTGCTGCCCATCAAGCGGATGGGAAACGTCCTCACCCTCGCGATGGCCGACCCCACCAACGTCTTCGCACTCGACGACGTCGGCTTCATGACCGGTCTGCAGATCCAGCCGGTGGTCGCCTCGGAGGCCGCCATCCGCAAGGCGTTCGAGCGCCTCTACGAGACCGGCGCCAGCGTCACCGACATGATGAGCGAGCTCGAGGAGGCCGACACCGACGTCGAGGTCGTCGAGGGCGGCGAGGAGACCTTCACCAAGGCCGACGTCTTCGATCTCAAGGAGTCGGCCGACGAAGCGCCGGTGGTCCGGCTCATCAACATGATCCTGACCGACGCGATCCGTCGGGGCGCCTCGGACATTCACCTGGAGCCGTACGAGAAGGTGTTCCGGGTGCGGTTCCGCATCGACGGCGTGCTCCACGAGATCATGACCCCGCCCAAGCGTCTCGAGGCCGCGCTGACCTCGCGCGTGAAGATCATGGCCACCCTCGACATCGCGGAGCGGCGGCTTCCCCAGGACGGGCGCATCAAGCTGCGCTACCACCAGCGCGAGATCGACTTCCGAGTCTCGACGCTACCGACGATCTTCGGCGAGAAGACGGTCATGCGTATCCTGGACAAGGATGCGCTGCAGCTCGACTTGACCGCGCTCGGCTTCGATCCCTGGAGCATGGAGCAGTTCACCAAGGCGATCCACAGTCCCTACGGCATGATCCTGATCACCGGGCCGACCGGGTCCGGCAAGACCACGACCCTCTATTCGGCGATCCACACCATCAACTCCCCGGACATCAACATCATGACCGCGGAGGATCCGGTCGAGTACAACCTGAAGGGCGTCAACCAGGTGCAGGTCAACGACGAGATCGGGCGCACCTTCGCGGCGTGCCTGCGGAGCTTCCTCCGCCAGGACCCGGACGTGATCCTGGTTGGTGAGACGCGTGACCTAGAGACCGCCCAGATCGGCATCCGCGCCGCGCTGACCGGCCACCTGGTGCTGTCCACTCTGCACACCAACGATTGCCCGTCGACCCCCGCGCGGCTCCTGGACATGGGCATCCCGCCCTTCCTGGTCTCCTCGTCGCTGCAGCTGATCCTGGCCCAGCGGCTCGGGCGACGCGTCTGTCGCGACTGCAAGGAGCCCTACGAGGCGAGCGAGGAGAGCCTGGTCCCCTACGGGCACGTGCCCCAGGGGCTCGGCACCGTGAACTTCTACAAGGGCAAGGGGTGCCAGACCTGCAACTTCACCGGGATGAAGGGCCGGGTGGCCATCTACGAGGTCATGCCGGTGAGCACCGAGATCCGCGACCTGATCTTGCGTAACGCGACCACCAACGAGATCCTGGACGCCGCCTGCTCGCAGGGCATGAAGACCCTCCGCCAGAACGCGCTACAGAAGGTGATCGACGGCGTGACGACGGTGGAGGAAGTCCTGCGGGTGACGCTCGGGACCTAGGTCGAGCTCAGGCGGCGCCGGCGGTCCGCCAGGTGCCGCGCAGGCGATCCACCGCGCGGCCGAGCGCGCCGCGAACCGCTTCCATGTTCACGTTGCGGTCCGCCACCAGGGTGACGTAGCCGACCGGGCTGCCTCCGATGAAGACGGTTCCGTCGTCCGCCGAGAACAACGCCGTCCGGAAGGCGCCGCGCTCGAGGCGGGAGGCGCCCAGTTCCAGCTCTCTTCCCAGGGTCGCCGCGAGGGCGGCCAGCGCTTCCACCGGGAAGCGCGGGGGAAGCTCGGAAGTGATCACGAGCCCGTCCGGGGTCACGATGAGCCCCCCCCGGACCCCGTCCAGCCGGATCAGCTCGAAGAGCGTCTCGCGGAAGGCCTGGGCCCGCGAGGATGGTCGCGGGACGGTGGTCCCGGGATCGTGGGCCGCGTTCGAATCGGAGGTCTGCGAGTCGGCCACGGCTCAGGCCTTGATATTGAGATCGGTCCAGAGCCGGCCGACCTGCACGAGCCCGCCGCCGACCTCGATCTCGCGAGGGAGCGCGACCCCGAGGATCACGCCGCCGTCGCTTCGGAGGAATGTCATCTCCGACGAGCCCTCGATGACGCCTCGACGCATCGCGCCCAGGCCCGCCCGGGCGAGGGTGGCGGAGGCGATGCGATAGACCTGGGTCATGTGCATGGACAGGTGCCGCTGCCGCTCCTCGCTGCCCTGCGCGAACACGAGCGTCCCGTCGGCGTGTGTGAGAATGAGATCGTGCGCGCCCTGCGGCAGACGGAGCCGCTCGGTGTTGATGGCCCCGATCGTGCTCGGTACCGCCACGGCCGGCGCCGACCAGGTCGCGACCATCTCCTGGAGCGCCTTCGCTTCCGGGAAATCGGGGAAGTACTGGATCGCCCGATCCAGAAACGGCCGGCACCCCTCGATGTCGCCCTCTTCCAGGGCGATGCGGGCGAGCCCGAACAGGGCCCGCGGGTGATACGGATCGAGGGAGAGCACCCGCCGGAAGGAGGTCTTGGCCGCCGGCATCTCGCGGAACACCACGTGGACGTACGCGTCCAGCAGGTGCCCGACCGCGATATTGGGGGAGACCCGCAGGCCCTCCGCGATCAGATCGGCCGCTTCTTCGTAGCGGCCCTCGTGTCGGTACTGGTCGGCCAGACGGAACATCGCCGCCGCGGACCGAGGCTTGACGAGCCCGGTGAGACCGCTCCAGGTACGTTCGAGGAACGTGGCTAGACCCACGCGCCGACCTCCCTCGTCCAGGGGTTGCCCAGCCTGGAGATCATCGTTGTCGGCCATCATAGCATGCAGGCCCCGAGGCGCTTCCAAACTCCGGAGAATCGGGGTCTTGGCCGGCCGCCCACTCGGCGGCCTGGAACATGAGCGGGGTCCCGTCGGGGCGATGCTATAACTGGCTCGCGCGGCCCGACACTATGCGCCCACGCCTTGACCCGAGATCGCTGGCGGCCATGCTGCCCGCGGGTGTCCTCCTGCTGGTGCTGGTGGCTGCCGCCGGCCTCTTCGCGACGGACGGCGCCCGCGTCATCCGCTTCCGGTATCCGATGGACTACGGCGAGGGGCCGCTGCTCGATCAGACGATGCGGCTGGGGCATCTCGAAAGCATCTACCGCGTGAACCCGACCTCCCCTCCATACACCGTGAGCAACTACCCCCCGGTGTACCCGCTGGCGCTGAGCCCTCTCGGCCGTGTCTGGGGCCCCGCATTCTGGTACGGGCGCCTACTCTCGTGGCTCAGCACCGTTGCTGCGGGGGTTCTCGTCGGCCTCATCCTGCACGCCTTCACGCGCGATCAGGCGGCCGCCCTGATCGGAGGCCTTTCGCTGCTCGCCTTTCCGCCGGTGTCGTACTGGTCGTCTCTCTATCGCGTGGACGCATTGGCGCTCGCGCTGAGCCTCGGCGGGGTCTACGTCACCGTGCGGCGTCCGGCGGGGCGGCTGACGGTACCGGTGGCGGCGCTCTTGCTCACCGCCGCGATCTACACCCGCCAGTCGTACGGGCTCGCCGCGCCGCTCGCGGCCTGTCTCTGGCTGGGGCAGGCTGTCTCGTGGCGCCGGGGCTTCGCGCTGGCCGGCCTCACCGGCGGACCGGGCGCCGCCCTCTTCGTGGGGCTCGATCTGGCGGCTGGTCTCCGCCAACCTGAACGACTACCAGGCAGGATCCCTCCTCCAGTACCTGACCGACGTGTGGACGCTGATGCCACTCGCCCTCACCGCGGTCGGTCTGTTCTTGCTGACGGCGCCCTGGTTCGGCGTGCCGTCCTGGCGGCTGGTCGCGCCCTATGCCCTGGGCGCGGTCGCATCCGGGTTGACCATCGGCAAGGTGGGCTCGAACGTGAACTATCTGATCGAGCTCGGAGCGGGGGTGAGCCTAGCCATCGGGGCTCTGCTCGCCTGGCAGCGGCCCCGCCGGGCAGTCCACGCCGCGATCGCGCTGCTGCTCGCGCTGGACATGGCCCTGGTGGTCCTCGCCTCGCCGTACCGTACGGTCACCCACATCCGTCTCAAGCAGGGCGAGGAGGCCCGGCATCTGCTTGAGGTGGTCCATCGCGCGCCCGGGATCGTGCTGGCCGACGAGGACATGGGGCTGCTCCCTCTGGACGGCCGCCCGATCTTCTTCCAGCCCTTCGAGATGACCCAGCTCGCTCGGGCGGGGCGCTGGGACCAGCGGCCGCTTCTCGCTGACATCGAGCGACAGGCCTTCGCGGCGATCCTGATCTACCGGGTTCCCGAGCTGCCGCTCCACCGGGAGCGCTGGACCGACGAGATGCTGGGCGCAATCGAGCGGCGCTACGTCGTCGAGGAGCGGGTCGGACCGAGGTGTATCGCCCGCGTCCGGGCGGCTGATCGACGGCCCGGTCACCGCGCCGCCGCTCAGCGGGGGCGGGCGAGGGGCAACTCGAGGAGCCAGAATTTCTGGTCGCCCTTGATCACTCGCGTGCCCTGCGTGAAGAACGCGGTCATCAGCTCGAGCTTCGCCACGTTCTCCTGGCGCGGGCGCCGCTCGTCCACGATGGGGGAGCGATCGTAGTCGAGCAGGATGTCGTGACGTACCAGGAGATGGGTGATGCCGTCTGCCCGGACCCGGTCCCGGATCTCGTCGACGCTGGTGGCCGCGCGCACGTACCGGGTGAGGGTGTAGTCCTCGAAGATGAAATCGGAGAAGGCCGGCCGATCCAGGTGATAGGTGTCCCGGCGCATATCGATGAGCCAGACCCTGGCGGTCGGGGGAAGGTCTCGGTTCACGACCTGGTAGTAGGGATAGTAGTCGAGCCGCCGGGCGAGAAAGGCCTCACGGGACTCACCGCCGAGCACGACCCGCGCGGGATCCAGCGCCAGGAACCAGGCCAGCACGACCGGCAGGCCGAGGGCGCCGCCGGCGACCACGAGGCCGCACAGCGGCCGGCTCAACCCCCGCTCGAGCGCGCTGCCGGCTACCGCGATGGCCACCGCCAGGCCGGCCGCCGCGGGCAGCAGATACCGGAGCTGCTGGCTGGAGAAGAGCCAGAAGACGAAGAGGCCGGCCGAGACGAGAACGGCCAGGCGCAGCTCGACGTCGAGGCGGCGGCGCCACAGGGCCCACGCGAGCACGGGCAGCGCGAAGATGAAGGCGATACCGAGCACGCCATCGTAGAAGGCGGGCTGATCCGGCTGGGCGGCCACCGCGAGGCGGATCGGCGACCACAGGTAGTCGAGGGGGCCGCTGATGCCCCCGTACAGCGAGAACAGGGTCTCGTAGAGGCGGGACCGCTCGAGGTCCCAGCCGGGGGCCTCGGCGGGCCAGATCTCGAGATAGAACGGGAAGAGCGGGCTCCCGGTGCGGATCCAGTTCCGCACGTACCAGGGCGCGGCGAGGGTCACGCCGAGGGCCAGGGCTCCCAGGACCCCGGCGGCCGTGAGGGCGGTGCTGGGCCGCGCGGGCTCGCGGTCCTGGCTCCCGGTGCCGAGGGCGTGGAGCAGCCCCAGCAGTGCGAGGGGGAGCAGCAGGAACGCGGCGCTGAGCTTGATGGAGAGGGCGCCTCCGACCCCGGCCGCGACCCAGGCGAGCTGACGCGACTGCCCGCTCGTCCACCAGCGCCCGAACGCGCGCACCGCCAGCGCGGTGTAACCAGCCAGGGCCAGGTCCACGTAGGCGCTCGCGGCCACCTCGTAGCCGGTGGGGATCCAGGCGATCACGAGCGCGGCGGCCGCCGCCCACGTCCGGTCCGCACCTCGCTCTCGCGCCCACCCGTACACCGTCATCGCGAGGAGCGGCGCGAAGAGAAAGAGGGTGGCGCCGGCCGCGGCCTCGACGACGCGCGCGCCGAGCGGCGCGCCCAGGAGCATCGCCCAGACCGCATGCATCTCGACTCCCAGCGGGTAGTAGCCGGCGATGTTGTACGGGATCACGATCGCCCGACCCGCCGCGATCCAGGCCTTGGGGAGCGCGTAGTGGTAGAGGAGGGTATCCTTCGCGGTCGGCGGCGCCAGGGCGGCGACCAGCGCCAGGATCTGCCCGGTGACGAGGAGACCCAACGCCGCCCACCCGGCGGAGCGCGCGATGGCGGCCGCGGTGACCCGGCTGCGTGCGAGCGCCCGGCCGGCCAGGGCCAAGCCCACCAGGAGCGCCAGCGCCGCGACCGAGACCCGATAGAGGGGTAGGACCCCCAGGAAGAACCAGGCCAGCGACCAGGCACCGGCACCGACCAGCGATCGCGCGGCAACCTGCATCACCGGGATGTCGTCAGACTCACCCTCCGCGGGGTCGACGCGGCGGACGATCGTCTCGCCAAGGCCATACCAGGCGAGGCCGACGAGGCCGGCGATCAGGAGACCGATCAGAGACTGGATTCCCGCGCGGCCCCACACCGGCTCGTGAACGAGACGGGCGAGGCTGGTCGCCAGCAGGGTGGGGAGCCGCCCCACGTCCTCCCCGCGGTTCAGCAGGAAGGGCACCGCGAGCACGAGCCACCAGGCGCCCGCGACGGCGAGGACGCCGATCCGCCGGGCCCGGGCCGTCATGCCCGGTCAGCCGCCGGTGACGCCTCGGCTGGTCGCGACGACGTAGCCCTGCTGCAGGTCGCGCTCCCGGAGCGCCGGGTCGCGCTCCGCGGGAGGACCGTATCCGCCGCCTCCCGGAAGGAGCACCTCGACCAGATCACCGGGTCGGAGCGTCTGCTCCCCCTTCGGGTTGTCGGGAGCACGCCCATTGATCAGGACCTGGCCCGGAAGGCCCGGCAGGCCACCGAAGAATCCCAGGGCCGGAATGCGAGTGCGGTCGCACAGGACCGAGCACGTGGCCGGCTCGTCCGAGCGCACCCGGAAGGCGATCACCTGCCCGAGCCCGCCCCGGTAGCGCCCGTCGCCGCCGGATCCGTCCCGCAGCGCCTTGCGCTCGATCAGCAGCGGGGCGAGCGATTCGACCACCTCCACCGGGGTGCCGAGCACTCCCGAGGGAAAGGCAGTGGCCGACAGGCCGTCCTGAGCCGGACGCGCCCCGGTGCCGCCGGAGCTGAAGAACGTGTAGACCCAGGGCGAGCGGTCGCGGTTCTTGCCGGTGAGCTGGATGCCCCAGATGTTGGCCGAGCCCTCGGCCATGACCCGCTCCGGTACCGCCTCCTTCAGGGCGCCCGCCACCACGTGCGGTAGGAAGTGCCCGATGATGTGACGGGCCGCCACCGGGGCGGGGTGCTGCACGTTCAGGATGGAGCCCTCGGGAGCGGTGATGCGGAGCACGCGGAAGGCGCCCTCGTTGTTGGGGACGTCGGGGCTCACGATGACCTTGACCCCGTAGGTCGTGTAGGCCTCCGTGTAGTTCATGACCACGTTGATGCCGCGGCGGCTGGCCGGCGAGGAGCCGGTGAAGTCGACCCAGAGATCCTCGCCGCTGACCTCGCAGCGGGCCGCGATGGTGATCGGCTCGTCGAATCCGTCCGAGGTGAGGGTGTAGCGGTACTGGCCCGGGCGCAGCTCGCCGATCGCCTGGCGCATCGCCCGCTCGGTGCGGGTGATGATCTCGTCGGCCAGCGGCTCGAGGCGCTCGATGCCGAACTCGTCCATGAACTCGAGCAGCCGCTCCCCGCCCACCGCGCCCCCCGCGACCTGGGCGTGGAAGTCGCCCATCACGAGGTCGGGGACCCGCGTGTTGCTGCGGATCAGCGCGGCCAGCGACTCGTTCAGGCGCCCGCCCTCGTAGAGCTTCATGATCGGGATGAAGAGCCCTTCCTCGTAGACCTCGCGCGCCTCGGCGGAGAGCACGTGACCGCCGATGTCGGCGCTGTGGCAGGTCGAGGCGAAGAAGGCGACGCAGTCGCGGCCCCGGAAGATCGGGTTGCACACGGTGACGTCATTGAGGTGGCCGGAGGTCTTCCACGGGTCGTTCGTGATGAGCACGTCCCCGGGCGCGAGCCGCTCGAGCGGATAGGCCGCGAGGATGTGCTTCATGGCGAGCGCCATCGAGTTGATGTGCCCGGGGGTGCCGGTGACCGCCTGGGCGATCATGTAGCCGCGCCGGTCGAAGACGCCGGCCGAGAGGTCGCCCGCCTCCCGCACGATGGACGTGAACGACGTGCGCATGAGGGCGGCGGCCTGCTCGTTGACCACCCCGATGAGACGGCTCCAGCAGATGTCGAGCGTGATCGGGTCCATCAGCGCGCCTCCCCGAATGCCGGCTCGGCCACCAGATTCCGGTGAGCATCCACCGAGATGCGCGCGCCGGGCCCGATGACGGTGGTGGACTCTCGCTCCTCCACGATGGCGGGGCCCGCGAAGCGGGCGCTCGGGTCCAGCCGGTAGCGGTCGTAGACCGGCGTCTCCACGTAGCCGCCGGCCTCCGGGAAGTACGCGGCGCGGTGTTTCTTGGGTGTCGGTACGGTGGCCGCGCCGGTCTCGAGCCCACTCGTGATGGTCAGGTCCGGCGAGGGGCCGGAGATGACCGCGCGCCAGTTCAAGGCCTCGAGCGGCACCCCCATGGGCGTCCGGCTGTAGAGGAGGCGATAGGCCGTCTCGAACGAGGACGTGATGGGCGCCAGGCTGGCCTCAGTCAGGATACCCGTCGGGATCTCCACGTCCACCTCGTGCCCCTGCCCGAAGTAGCGCATCTCGGCGCTCCGCCGGACCGTGACCTCCGCGTCGGGCACGCCGGCGCCGCGCAGGATGCGGCGGCCCTCGGCTTCCATCTCCTGGAAGAGCCGGTTGATGAGCTCCCAGTCGGCCGCGGTCAAGCGCTGGGGCGCGGTCCGCACGAAATCGAACGCGAGCGGGGCGGCCAGCAGCCCGTAGGCGGAGAGCGCGCCCGCGCCGTGGGGTACGAGCACGCGCGGCACTCGTAGAATTTGGCCGACCTGCCAGGCGTGCACCGGACCCGCCCCGCCGAAGGCGAAGAGCGGGTAGCCGCGCAGGTCCTTGCCGCGCTCGATCCCGTGCACGCGCGCGGCGGCCGCCATGTTCTCGTTGACCACCCGGTGGATGCCCCAGGCGGCCTCGGTGACGCTCAGGCCCATCGGTTGCGCCACGCGCGTCTCGATCGCCCGGCGGGCCGCCTCCACGTCGAGTCGCATCCGGCCGCCCAGGAAGAAGTCGGCGTCGAGGTAGCCCAGGAGGAGATCGGCGTCGGTGACGGTGGGCTCCTGCCCGCCCGCTCCGTAGCAGGCCGGGCCCGGATCGGCGCCCGCGCTGTCCGGCCCGACCTTCAGGAGACCCATGCGATCCACCCGCGCCACCGAGCCGCCGCCCGCCCCGATCTCGATCAGCTCCACCACCGGCACCCGGATCGGGAGACCGGAGCCCTTCTTGAAGCGGTCGGCGCGCGCGACCTCGAACTCGCGCGCGAGGAGCGGCTCGCCGCGATCGATCACGCAGGCCTTGGCGGTGGTGCCGCCCATGTCGAAGGAGAGCAGCCGGTCCAGACCCACCTGCCGGGCGCTGCGCGCCGCCGCGAGCGCGCCGGCGGCCGGGCCCGACTCCACGAGCCGGATCGGGACGCGCTTGGCGGTCTCCGGGGTGGCGATGCCACCCGCGGACATCATGACGTAGAGCCGGCCCGGGACCCCGAGCTCCTGCAGCTTGCGCTCGAGGTCGTCGAGGTAGCGCGCCATCAGCGGCATCACGTACACGTTCGCGGTGGTGGTGGAGGTGCGCTCGTACTCGCGGATCTCCGGCACCACGTCGGAGGAGCACGAGACCGGAACGCCCGGGAGGATCTCCGCGCACAGCGCGGCGAGGGCCCGCTCGTGGACCGGATTGCGGTAGGCGTGGAGCAGGCAGATCGCGATAGCCTCCACGCCCAGGGCCCCGAGCTCCGCGATGGCCGCGCGCGCCTGGACCGGGTCGAGCGGGCGGAGGACGGACCCGTCGGCCAGGACCCGCTCGGTGACCTCGATCCGACGCTGGCGCGGGACCAGGGGCACCGGCGGGTCGATGAAGAGGTCGTACATGTCGTAGCGGCCTTCCCGCCCGATCTCGACCGCGTCCCGGAAGCCGGCAGTCGCGAGCAGCCCGACCCGCGCGCCCTTGCGCTCGATCAGCGCGTTGGTGGCGAGGGTGGTGCCGTGGATCAGGGCCCGCACCGCGGCCGCTCCCGCGCTCGCCTCGTGCAGGAGCGTGACGACGCCCTCCTCGACGGCCTGGGACGGGTCCTTGGGGGTGGTCAAGAGCTTGCCGACGCGAACGGCGCCGGTGGCCTCGTCGACCCAGACCAGATCGGTGAAGGTACCGCCGATGTCGACGCCGATACGCGACGGATTGCCACTCGGAGCCATGGTTTCACCTCGTGGGCGAGCGCTCAGGCGCTGACCCTTTCCTGGTCGATGCGCTCCTTCTCGGACGGATCCCAGAAGAGCACGCGCTTGCGGATCATCATGACCCCGCGGTTGAGCAGCAGCCCCACCACCGACAGGATCAGCAGGATGGAGAACTGCCCGGAGACGTCCATGTTGAAGTTCATGGACTGGATCAGCATGCCGAGGCCCTTCTGGGCCCCCACGAACTCGGCCACGATCGCCCCGATGAGGGCGAAGATCATGGCCACGTCGAGCCCGGCCATCACGAAGGGCAGGGAGTTCGGCAGGCGGAGCATCCAGAAGATCTGCCGCTCGCTCGCCGCCAGCGAGCGCATCAGGCTCACCCGCTCCTCGTCGGCCGAGCGCAGCCCGACCATGGTGTTCACCAGGAGCGGGAAGAACGCGATGAGGGCCGCGTTGATCACCTTCGAGGTGAGGCCGAGCCCGAACCAGACCACGATGAGGGGGGCCAGCGCCACCTTGGGGAGCGACTGGAACATGACGATGTACGGGTAGAGGAAGAACTCGACCGGGCGGCTCAGGGCCACCGCGGTGCCGAGGATCAGGCCGAGCGCCGAGCCC
>WNFT01001547.1_pt1 | contig 19416 bp, 13 predicted proteins | sample 5400191 | NCBI WGS metagenome assembly WNFT01 (sample SAMN13153359, study PRJNA577476) | soil metagenome | isolation source: 80 cm saprolite under Madrone tree | place: USA:California | collected 2016-06-14 | reverse complement strand
CCTTCGGCATGATGGTCGGGTGGCCCTCGACCAGATACGCCTGCGGCTCGAGCAGCGACTCGATCAGGTACTGCTTGGCGGTGTAGCCGGGCCTGCGGTGCGCCGCCCGCGCCCCCACCCCGGCGAGGTCGGGCGCGCGCGTCCCCTTCTCGCCGATCTTGTGGCAGATCTCGCACGTGCCCTTGGTGTGGAAGATCTCCTCGCCGAACTTCACGAGCTGCGCCGGCGAGACGTCGCCGCCCTCGAGCGACAGCTCCGCGGGCGGCTTGGACTCGATCTGCGGGATCGAGTTGGCGAAGTAGGTGTAGGAGCCCATGATCACGAGCGCGAAGGCGCTGAGCCTGACCCCGACGGGGACCCGCATCGTCAGCGGCGGGGCGCGCGGCTGCCCGCTCCCGTCGGCGCGACCACTGGCGCGTGCGCCCCGGCCGCGCCACGCTCGGACAGGCCGCCCAGCCAGAAGATGAACATCACGAAGGCGAAGAAGACGATCGTGACGAGCGTGATCATGTTCGAGGCGTAGCCGAGCGCCGGCGTCACCGCGTCGACCGAGGTGTCCCGCATCACCCCGTAGACGTGCCAGTACTGCCGGATGCCCGACCGCGCGAACCCCATGAGCCCCATGAGCCAGGTAAACGTCACCGCGAGCAGGATGAGGACGTACTGCGAGCGCGGCGGGATCTGGCCCCAGCGGATCGGGCCGGTCGACCGCGCCCCGCGGAACATCGGGACGTCGATCGTCATGACCAACACGATCGCGCCCAGCACCGCGCCGACCTGATAGACGGAGAACCCGATGCGAACGATCGACTCCACGAAGTAGCCGTAGACGCCGTAGAAGACGACGATCGCCGCCGCCACGACGAACGCCGCCCACTGGATCGCCATGCCGGTCAGCACCCAGGGCCGGATCGAGAGCTTGTTGGCGCGACGGTAGAGCACGTACGAGAGGAACGTCGTCAGGATCATCAGGTTGACGGCGGTGTTCTTCGCGGACATGACGCCGAAGACGCCGAGGAGCGGGTGATGGGTGCCGCCCATCGCGCGGGCTTCCTGCAGGGTCACGATCAGGCTATGGGGCGTCGCCCACACCATGAAGCCCACGGCCAGGATGGAGAGCATGTACGGGATGTACTTCCGATAGCGCTCGGAGCCGGGGATGCGCTCCATGCCGAGCCAGAGGTAGTAGTTGTTGCCGAAGAACAGGACCCCGATCAGGATCGCCTGGATGATCCAGAGCCACGACATGAAGCCGCCCATCATCGTGATGCCCATGGTCTGGTTGAAGGCGTAGATCTCGCGGCCGAGCCAGTAGCCGGCGAACGGGAGCACGATGAACGCCGAGAGCGCGACGAAGTTGGCGATGTAGCCCATCCAGTCGTAGCGCGCGCGCTCCTCGTCGGTCTCGGCGTTCAGGAAGCGGAAGGCGGCGTAGGCGCCGGCGATGGTGCCGCCGAAGACGAGGTTGGCGATGAGGCGGTGGACGTTGATCGGCATCCAGGTGGCGTTGTGGATCGCCCCCCACACGCTCCCCTTGAGCGCGCCCGACTCGGTGATGCCGGCCGGCGACATCATGAACGTGAGCCACGAGTTGGCGATGAAGAGGATGGCGATGCCGAAGAGGTTGCTCACGACCCCGAGGCTCACGTGCAGCCACTTCCGCGGGCCCGACAGCCAGTTCCACCCGTAGTACCAGAGGTACACGCTGAACGTCTCGGCGAAGAAGAGCAGCGCATAGATCCAGTACGTGGTGACGAAGATGTTGGTCATGAACGCCCAAAAACGCGGGTAGAAGCCGACGAAGAGGAAGAGGAGCAGGGCGCCGAGGAGCGCGGTGGTGGAGAAGGCGGCGAACACGAGCTTCACGAACTCGTGCGACAGCCAGTCGTACTTGGGGTCGCCGGTCCACCAGCCGATGATCTCGATGATCACCGCGAAGACCGGCACGCCGAGGATGAACGCGGCGAAGTTGAGGTGCAGTTGCGCCACGGCCCACACCGCGAGCCGCGAGCCGATGAGCGGAAAGGCCCGGTAAGCGGGCTCGCGCACGAGCTCCTGGGCGGCGGCCGGGAGCGCGTGGGTGAAGAGCGCGACGAAGAGGACGGTGGCCGCAGCGTGCCCGACGCGGCGTCGAGTGGCTGCCGAGGTCATCGCGGAATGGCCCCCGGGTCGAGGTGCACTCTGTCTAGCGGACCAGGATTGTTCCCAAAGTCACATGACGTTGTAGTCAAAACGTCCGAGCGTGTCAAGAAGCAAATGTTCCGCGGGTTTGACAGCGCAAAAGGCGGCGGCGTAGCATGGACGGCGGGCATGAAACCCAACACCACCCAACGCATCCAGTTCTCGCTGATCTACGTCTTGGTGGGAGCGGTCGTCCTCTCACTGCTCCAGAGCTGGTTCGTCGCGCCCCGCACCGTTGAGCTCCCCATGTCGAAGTTCCTCGAGCTCGTGCGCGAGAACAAGATCGAGATCGTGTCCCTCACCGAGCGCGAGATCACCGGGCGCGCCAAGCCGAGCGCCCTGCCGGAGCCGCCCGCCGCTCGCGCGGATCAGCTGCGGCGGCTGCTCGGCTCCGACGACAACGTCCGCCGGTTCACGGTCACGCGCATCCCCGGCGTCGACGACTCGCAGCTCCTGACGCTGCTCGAGGCGCACCACGTCGAGTTCTCCGGGCGCGTCGAGAACACGCTCTGGCGGGACCTGCTCTTCGGCTGGGTGATCCCGCTCGCGCTCATGGCCGGCATCTGGATGCTCATCATGCGACGGGTGGGCGGCGGCGCCACCCAGGCGCTGTCCTTCGGCCGCTCGAAGGCGAAGATCTACGACCGCAAGGAGCTGAAGACCACCTTCCTGGACGTGGCCGGGGCCGACGAGGCGAAGGCCGAGCTGGTCGAGATCGTCGACTTCCTGCGCAACCCGAAGAAGTACCAGCGCCTCGGCGGCCGGATCCCCAAGGGCGTGCTGCTCGTCGGCCCGCCCGGGACCGGCAAGACCCTGCTGGCGCGGGCGGTGGCCGGCGAGGCCGACGTGCCGTTCTTCTCGATGTCCGGCTCCGAGTTCGTGGAGATGTTCGTCGGCGTGGGCGCCTCGCGGGTGCGGGACCTGTTCGAGCAGGCCAAGAGCAAGGCGCCCTGCATCGTGTTCATCGACGAGCTGGACGCCGTCGGCAAGTCGCGCGCGGGCAGCATGGGGTTCGTCGGCGGCCACGACGAGCGGGAGCAGACGCTGAACCAGCTCCTCGCCGAGATGGATGGCTTCGACTCCTCTAAGGGCGTGATCCTCATGGCGGCGACGAACCGGCCCGAGGTACTGGACCAGGCGCTGCTCCGGCCGGGCCGCTTCGACCGGCAGATCGTCGTCGACAAGCCCGACCTCAAGGGCCGCGAGGCCATCCTCCGCCTGCACGCCCGCGCGGTCGTGCTGGCGCCCGCCGTCGACCTCGGCGGCATCGCCGCGCGGACGCCCGGCTTCGCCGGCGCAGACCTCGCCAACATCGTCAACGAGGCCGCGCTCCTCGCCGCCCGCAAGGGCAAGGACGCCGTCGAGATGACCGACTTCGAGGAGGCGATCGATCGCGAGATCGGCGGCCTGGAGAAGCGGAGCCGCGTGCTGTCCGAGAAGGAGCGAGACATCGTCGCCCACCACGAGATGGGGCATGCGCTCGTCGCGGCCTCGGTGGCGCACGCGGACCCCGTCCACAAGGTCACGATCATTCCGCGCGGCGTCGCCGCGCTCGGGATGACCTACCAGCGGCCGACCGAGGACCGGTTCCTGATGACGAAGAGCGAGCTCGAGGACCGGATCGCGGTGATGCTGGGGGGGCGGGTGGCCGAGGAACTCGTGTACGGCGAGGTCTCGACCGGAGCCCACAACGACTTCGAGCGGGCCTCGGAACTCGCGCGCCTCATGGTCATGAAGTACGGCATGTCCGAGCGCCTGGGCCTCGTCACCTTCGGCGAGCGCTCCGCCTCGTTCCTCAAGACGCCCGCGGCCGCCTGGAGCGGCGAGCGCGACTACAGCGAGGAAACCGCCCGGATGATCGACGAGGAGGTCCGCGGCATCATCGAGCGCATCCACGAGCGGGTCCGCGGCCTCCTCACGGCCCGGAAGGCGTCGCTGATCGCGGCGGCGGCGGAACTCAAGCGCACGGAGACGCTGGAGGGCGAGCCGCTCCGGCGGCTCCTGGCCGGGGAGGCGGTGGAGCGGGCGCGATGATCTGTCTCTCGCGCCGCACGCTGGCGCTCGTCCTGACGCTCGCGGTGATGCTCGGCATCGTGGTCGGCGGTCGCGCCGCCTCCCGGGGCGAGGCCCCGCGCGCGCCCGCGACTGACACCGCGCCGCCGCCCGCGGTCTCGACCCAGATCCCGCTCCAATCGAACACGTTCGCCAGGATCGCCGAGGCGATCAAGCCGGCGGTGATCAACATCAACACGATCAGCCGGGGCGGGGCCCTCGGGCGCACGCCCTTCGAGGAGTTCTTCGGCGAAGAGTTCTTCAAGCGGTTCTTCGGCGAGCTCCCCGAGCGCATCCCGCAGCGCAGTCTCGGCTCGGGCGTGGTCGTCGACCCGGCCGGCATCGCGCTGACGAACGCGCACGTGATCGAGGGCGCGACCTCGATCGAGATCATCAGCCCCGACGGCCGCAAGCACAAGGCGAGGGTCGTGGGCGCCGACAAGAAGACCGATCTCGCGGTGCTGAAGCTCGACGACGGCCGCGGGAGCTTCCCCGCCGCCCGGCTCGGCGACTCCGATCGGGTCCAAGTGGGCGACTGGGTCCTCGCGGTGGGCTCCCCGTTCGGGCTGCAGGCGACGGTGACCGCCGGGATCATCAGCGCCAAGGCGCGGCAGATCGGCCAGGGGCCGTTCGACGACTTCCTCCAGACCGACGCCGCGATCAACCCAGGCAACTCCGGCGGGCCGCTCGTCAACCTCGCCGGCGAGGTGATCGGCATCAATACCGCGATCGTCGCCGGCGGCACCGGCATCGGCTTCGCCATCCCGTCCAACATGGCGAAGCGGATCTACGCAGAGCTCCTCGCCAAGGGCAGGGTGACGCGCGGCTGGCTCGGCGTCTCGATCCAACCGCTCACGCCGGAGCTCGCGCGGTCGTTCGGCGCCAGGGACAGCCGGGGCGTCCTGGTCTCCGACGTCATGCGCGACAGCCCGGCGGCCAAGGCGGGGCTCCAGACCGGCGACATCCTGCTCGAGTTCGACGGCAAGAAGCTCGAGGGGCCGGGTGACCTGCAGCGGGCGGTCGGCCTGGCGCCGCCGGGCACGACGGCCCGCACCAGGGTCTGGCGCGACCGCGGCGAGAAGACGCTCGACCTCAAGATCGGCGACGCGCCGGACGAGCGGGAGGTCGCCGCACGCGGGAGCCGCGGCCGGAGCCTGCTCGGTCTCGACGTGCGCCCGATCACGCCCGACGTCGCCCGCCAGCTCAACCTGCGCTCGACCGAGGGCGTGGTCGTCGCCGCCGTTGAGGACGGCAGCGCCGCCTCCGATGCCGGCGTCCAGCGCGGCGACGTCATCCGCGAGGTCAACCGCGAGCGGGTCGTTGGCCTGCCCGACTTCGAGCGGCTGACGCGGAACCTCAAGCAGGGCGACCGGCTGACCGTGCTGCTCCAGCGCGGACCGATGTCGCTCTACGTGGCGTTCACGATCACCACGGGGTAAGCGCCCCGCCGGGGCTCACCCGCGCGGTCGGTCGGGGGCCGCCCACCACCGCTCAGCTGCCCGCCTCGACCTCCCAGAAGTTCGGATACCGGGTGACGAACCCCGATGCGTTCGCCTCGAGGTCGGTGACGAACCGGCCGCCCGCACTCTCGTATCGGTAGGTCCGGACATCGATGCGGCGATAGAGCTGTTCGAGCGGCGCGAGGGTCAATTCCGGGAAGCCGAGCCACGCCGCCCGCACCTCCGCCCCCTGCCCGATGGCCAGACCGAGACGGCGAATCGCAAGCAAATTGGTGGAGGGGCTGAAGCCCAGGTCAAGGTCGACGCAGCCCGCCACGGCGGGACACGCTCTCCCGTTGAGCCGCCACTGGCGAGCCGAGTCAACCGAGACCTCGATCTCGACTGTCTCGTCTCCGATCCAGCCCGCCACCCTCCCGGACACCGTACGCCATGCCGCATCGCACACCACCAGGTACTCCAGCCGGCACGGCTGCCGAGTGTGCGCGAAGACCGCCGTTCCGCTCAGCTGCCAGGAAGAATCTCGCCCGACCAGTCGGCCGAACTCATGGCCCGGCTGATCCAGTCTGCGCCAGAGGATCGACTGGCCTGCCACGGCGTCCTCCCCTCGACTGCCGCCGGCTCGCTCGGCCGGCCGGCTGACTCGTCTGCTACAATTCCTTTGGAGCCGCCGGCGGCGGCTCGATCCGCGAGATGGCGCTAGAATATAAGGACTATTACAAAATCCTCGGCGTCGACAAGAACGCCGACGAGCCGGCGATCAAGCAGGCCTACCGCCGGCTTGCGCGAAAGTACCATCCTGACCTGAACAAGAGCACGGGATCGGCGGACCGCTTCAAGGAGATCAACGAGGCGAACGAGGTCCTCTCCGATCCCGAGAAGCGCCGGCGGTACGACACGCTCGGTCCCGACTGGCAGCGGTACGCGGCGGCCGGCGCCCAGACCCAGCAGGGGCCGTTCCCGGGTGGGGTCCACGTCGAGTACGGCGACCTCGGGGATCTCGGGGGGTTCTCGGACTTCTTCCGGACGATCTTCGGCGACCTCGGGGCCCGTCGCGGGGGAGGCGGCGCCGACGTCTTCGAGCAGCTCGGCGGCGGCCGGGCTCGGGGCGCGGCGCGAGGGCGCGGCCAGGACGTGCAGGCCTCGGTCGAGATCACGCTCGAGGAGGCCTTTCACGGCACCCGGAAGTCCTTCTCGCTCGAGCTCGACGAGCCGTGCGCCACCTGCGGCGGCTCCGGCCACGTGGACGGCCACCCCTGCCCGACGTGCGACGGCCGCGGCTGGCAGCGGTCCCGCCGTGACCTCGACGTGAAGATCCCCGCCGGCGTGAAGACGGGCTCCCGGGTTCGGGTGTCGGGCGAGGGCGGAAGCGGCGCCGGCGGGGGTCGCGGCGATCTCTACCTGACGGTCACCGTGGCGGCGCACCCGTTCTTCGAGCGACGCGGCGACGACCTGCACGTCGAGCTGCCGATCACGGCCCCGGAGGCCGCGCTCGGCGCCACCATCGACGTGCCGACGCTCAAGGGCAAGGTCTCGATGAAGATCCCCCCCGGTACCGGCAGCGGACGGACGTTCCGCCTGCCGGGCTACGGGATGCCGCGGCTCAGGGGCCGCGGCGCCGGCGACCAGTTGGTACGAATCAGGATCGTCGTGCCCTCGAGCCTCACGGCGGAGGAGCGGGCGCTCTACGAGAAGCTCAAGGCGCTCCGGGGGGACGACCCGCGCGCCTACCTCGGCTAAGGGGGAGCATTATGGCGGCGAGATTCGACAAGTTCACGGTGAAGGCGCAGGAGGCGGTGCAGGCCGCCCAGTCGATCGCGGACCAGCTGAGCCACCAGGCGATCGAGCCCGAGCACCTGCTGCTGGCGCTGATCCAGCAGCAGGAAGGGGTGGTCAGCCCGCTCCTCGCCAAGCTCGGCGCGCCCGCCGACGCGATCCGGCGGCAGGTGGAGGCCGAGCTCGCGAAGGCGCCGAAGGTGCGTGGCGCCGCCGGCGCCTACGGCACCCCGCGCCTCCGGGCGATCTTCGAGCGGGCCCAGCAGGAGGCCGAACGGCTCCGGGACGAGTACGTCTCGACCGAGCACCTGCTGATCGCGATCGCCCAGGAGCGCGACGGGGCCGCCGGCCGCGTGCTCGCCGCCAACGGCGTCACCGCCGAGGCGATCTACCGGGCCCTCGTCGACGTGCGCGGCACGCAGCGCGTCACCGATGCCAACCCCGAAGAGAAGTACCAGGCGCTCGAGCGCTACTCGCGCGACCTGACGGAACTCGCGCGCAAGGGCCGCCTCGACCCCGTGATCGGCCGCGACGAGGAGATACGCCGCGTGATCCAGGTGCTCTCGCGGCGCACGAAGAACAACCCCGTGCTGATCGGCGAGCCCGGCGTCGGCAAGACCGCGATCGTGGAGGGGCTCGCCCAGCGCATCGTGAGCGGCGACGTGCCCGAGGGCCTCAAGGGGAAGCGTCTGGTCGCCCTCGATATCGGCGCGATCATCGCCGGCTCAAAGTACCGCGGTGAGTTCGAGGACCGGCTGAAGGCCGTGCTGAAGGAGATCACCGAATCCGAGGGGCAGATCATCTGCTTCATCGACGAGCTGCACACGATCGTCGGCGCCGGCGCCGCCGAGGGGGCGGTCGACGCCGCCAACCTCCTGAAGCCCCCGCTCGCCCGCGGCGAGCTCCGGTGCATCGGGGCCACGACGCTCGACGAGTACCGGAAGCACGTCGAGAAGGACGCGGCGCTCGAGCGGCGCTTCCAGCCGGTCATGGTGCGCGAGCCCTCGGTCGAGGACACGATCGCGATCTTGCGCGGGCTCAAGGAGAAGTACGAGGTCCACCACAAGGTGAAGATCAAGGACGCCGCGCTCGTGGCGGCCGCCGTGCTCTCGCACCGGTACATCAGCGACCGCTTCCTGCCCGACAAGGCGATCGATCTCGTCGACGAGGCGGCCTCCCGGCTCCGGATCGCGATCGACTCCATGCCGCCGGAGATCGACGAGATCGACCGGCGGATCATGCAGCTCCAGATCGAGCGGGTGTCCGTCGCCCGCGAGACGGACGAGGTGTCGCGGGAGCGGCTGGCTAAGCTCGACGAGGAGCTCGCCGCCCTGGCGGACAAGGTTCAGGGCCTCAAGGCCCGCTGGCAGGCCGAGAAGTCGGCGATCATGCGCGTCGGTAAGATCAAGGAGGAGATCGAGACGACCCGGCAGGCAATGGCCGAGGCCGAGCGTCGGGGCGACCTCAACCGTGCAGCCGAACTACGCTTCGGCACCCTGTTGGCCCTCGAGAAGCAGCTCGAGACGGAGAATACCCGACTGGCCGAGCTGCAGAAGACCGGCCGCATGCTGCGCGAGGAGGTCGACGAGGAGGACATCGCGCTGACCGTGGCCAAGTGGACGGGCATCCCGGTCACGCGCCTCCTGGAGGGCGAGGTCGAGAAGCTTGTCCGGATGGAGGCGCGGCTGGCGCAGCGGGTGGTCGGCCAAGAGGAAGCGATCCGCTCGGTGTCGAACGCGGTGCGGCGCGCCCGGTCGGGGCTCTCGGATCCCAACCGCCCCATCGGCTCGTTCCTGTTCCTTGGCCCGACCGGCGTCGGCAAGACCGAGCTCGCGCGCGCGCTCGCGGAGTTCCTCTTCGACGACGAGCGGGCGATGATCCGCGTCGACATGTCGGAGTACATGGAGAAGCACACGGTGGCGCGGCTCATCGGCGCGCCCCCGGGCTACGTCGGGTACGAGGAGGGCGGTCAGCTCACGGAGGCCGTCCGGCGCCGCCCGTACTCGGTCGTGCTCTTCGACGAGATCGAGAAGGCGCACGGCGATGTGTTCAACGTGCTGCTGCAGCTCCTGGACGACGGGCGCCTCACCGACGGGCAGGGGCGCACCGTCGACTTCCGGAACACCGTCGTCATCATGACGTCGAACCTCGGCAGCCACATCTTCCGCGAGTACGAGAAGCCCGAGAAGGTCCGCCCGCTGATCATGCAGGAGCTGCGCAACACGCTGCGCCCGGAGTTCCTGAACCGGATCGACGAGGTCGTGATCTTCTCGCCACTCGGCCGGGCGGAGATCGCGCGGATCGTCGACATCCAGGTCGGGCACCTCCGTCGGCGGCTCGCCGACAAGCGCATCGACCTCGAGCTCACGGAGGCGGCCAAGACCCTCCTCGCGCGCGAGGGCTACGATCCGACCTTCGGCGCCCGCCCGCTCAAGCGGACGATCCAGCGGCTGATCCAGGACCCGCTCGCGCTGCGGCTCCTGCAGGGCGAGGTCGCCGAGGGCGACACCGTGACCGTGGACGCCGTCAGGGACGAGATCGTCTTCCGCCGCACGGTTCGCGCCGAGGTCGTCTGAGTCGCTGTCGGTGAGGTCGCCCTCAGCCCCCGAGGCGGGACGCCCGACGCCCGACCTAGCCGCCCTTCGTCGCGGCCGCGGCGCGGCGCTTCATCTCGGCGGGCGGCACGTCCTCTATGTGGGTGGAGACATGCCAGTGGTGCCCGAAGGGATCCTCGATGGTCCCTGATCGGTCGCCGTAGAACTTATCCCCGACCGGCTGGAGGAGCTTGGCTCCCGAGGCCACGGCGGTCTTCACCGTGGCGTCCACGTCCTCGACATAGAGCAGGACGCTCACCGGCGACCCTCCGAAGGCCCGAGGCCCGCGCGTTCCCACCTGCGGATGCTCGTCGGCGAGCATGAGGACCGAGTCGCCGATGCTGATCTCGGCGTGACCCACCTTCCCGCCGGGCCCGGGCATCCGCATCCGCTCCGTGGCGCCGAAGACCCGCTTGTAGAAATCCAGGGCCTTCGCCGCGCCGTCGACGATCAGGTACGGGGTCGCGCTGTGATACCCCGCGGGAATGGGCTTCACCTTGCTCTTGCTTTTGCTCATTTCCTGTCCTCCCTGCGCCCCGGTCGGGCGCTCGATTATTCCAGGGCTCGTCGTGACCTCGCACGCCCTCCTGGTCCTCAGGCGGGTCATGAGCTGAGAGGTCGCGGTCAGTCTGAAGCGACGGCCGGTCCTGTGCGCCCTGGCCGATTCGGCCGCCGGGCCGTCAAGAGCTCTCGACCGGCTCCCAGCGCCCAGAACGGGCCGAGCGATAGCCGGCATCGATGATCGCGTTCACCACGTAGCCATCCTCGAAGGTCTCCGCGAACGGCGCGCCCGCGCGCAGCGCGTCGACGAAGTGCTTGAGATGGCCGACGTAGCCGTACGTGAACGGCTCTTCGGCCACGGGCTGGATCCAGCCGGTGGTCGCCGGCGCCTTCTCGAGGACGTAGCCCGCATCCCGGAGGGCGAAGGCGCGGATCCCGGTCGCGCCGGTGATGTCGGTGTAGATCGTCCCCTCACGGCCGGTGATCTCGTTACGGAGGTCGAGCCCGTGGCGGGTGATCCAGTTGACCTCGATCTGGGCCATCTTCCCGCCGTCGAAGCGGATCAGCATGACCGCCGTGTCCTCGAGCGGGGTCTGGTGGACGAGCGTCCCCGTCCAGGCGAAGACCTCGACCGCCCGCGGCTTGTCGAGCATGAAGCGCGAGAATTCTACGTTGTGGCTCCCGAGAAGGAGGAGCGGCCCGCCCCCGGCCAGCTCGGGGTCCCAGTTGTACGGCGAGTGCGAGCCGAAGTGTGCCTCCCGGGACTTCACCATGACGACCTCGCCGATCGCGCCGCGATCGACGAGCTCCTTGGCCCGGACGAGCGCGGGCGTGAAGACCTCGGTCTCCAGATACCCGTGGCGCACGCCCCGCGCGCGGACCGCCTCGAGCATCGTGCGCGCCTCGGCGGCGGTCCGCCCGAGGGGCTTCGTGCAGAGCAGGCTGCGCCCGGCCTCGGCGAGCCGAAGGCAGACGTCCTGGTGGCGGAAGGTCGGCAGCCCCACCACGTAGAGGTCGACGCCGTCGAGCTGGATCAGGTCGTCCAGACGGTCGGTCGCCCGGGGGATGTTCCACTTTTTGGCAAAGGCCTGCGCGCGCTCCTGGGTCCTCGAGTAGACTGCGACGACCCGCTGGTGCGGGACGTACGCGAGAGCCTGCATGTAGAAGTCGGCGACGAAGCCGGCACCAAGCAGCGCCAGGCTCACCTCGTCGGTCGAGCGTGACCTCGCCATCGTTCTTCCCCCGGTGTCGCTTCCCGGGAGTGTATACTACGCCTCCGTTTTCGGCATCGTCCGGGACCGACTCGCGGGCGCATGACTCCGCCGGCGGGCGGGCGATTGTGCTCCTGTCCCAGGCACAACCGGGAGGAGACCATGGCGACATTGATCACCGGCGGCACCGGCCTGATCGGGGCGTGCCTGGCCGAGAAGCTTCTGGGCCACGGCGAGCGGGTGGTGCTGTTCGATTTCGCGATCGCCGAGCGGCGCATCGCGCCGCTCAGGACCCACGGTGATCGACTGCAGGTGGTGCAGGGAGACGTGCAATCGGTCGTCGCGGTGTTCGACGTCGTGCGCGCCCACGGGGTGACCTCGATCGTCCATCTCGCGTACCTGCTCGGCCACGCATGCAACCGGTCCCCCGAGCGGGCGACCCGTGTGAACATCCTCGGGACCGTGAACGTGCTCGAGGCGGCGCGCCTCTCCGGTCTCGAGCGGGTGCTGCTCGCCAGCTCGATCGCCGTCTACGGTTCCGACGAAGAGTACGCACCCGGGGAGCGCCCGCTCCGGGAGGATGTTCCCCTCCGGGTCGCCTCCGGGCTGCCGATCTACGGCGGAGGGAAGCTCTACCTCGAGCACCTGGCCCGGAACTACGCCGAACAGTACGGGCTCACGGTGGCCGGGCTCCGGCCGAGCATCGTCTACGGCTGGGGGCGCGAGAGCGGCAGTAGCGCGTTCACCGGGGAGATGATCGACCGCGCGGCGGTTGGGCAGCCGGCGCGGGTGGAGTTCGGCGACGCGCGGGTGAGCCTCGTGTACGTCGAGGACGTCGCCGAGCAGTTCCAGGCCCTCCTCGACGCCGACCCGCGGGTCCTCGCTCGGCGGCGCTTCTTTAACACGGGCGGCGACACCTGCACCGTGCGCGAGCTGGTCGCGGTCGTCCAGCGCCTCGTCCCGGGAGCCCAGATCGAGGTCGCGTCGGCCGGGGAGGCCCACATCGCGGGGCTGGCGGCGAGCGTCTCAGACCGATCGCTGGAAACCGAGATCGGCTATAAGCGCCGGTTCACCCCCCTCGAGGTCGGGGTGCGCGCGCAGATCGACACCGGCCGCGCCCGGGCCGGGCTTCCGCCGCTCGCGAGGTGACGCCGGTCGACACGCCGGCGGTGACCGGCCGCTACTTCGACAGGGGCTGGTCGCCCACGGTGCCCCACCGGACTTGCAGCGTCGTGCCGGTACTGGAGCGCTGGATGTACCAGGTGCCGGTGCTCGGCCGGTAGACGCCGACGTCGGTCTTGCCGTCGCCATCGAAGTCGCCAGTGACGGGCACGTCGCCGGAGGCTCCCCACTGGACTTGCTGCGTCGTACCGTCGCTCGAGCGGTGGATGTACCAGAAGCCGTTGCTCGGCCGGTAGACGGCAATGTCGGCCTTGCCGTCGCCGTCGAAGTCCCCGCGGACGGGCACGTCGCCGGGGGCTCCCCACTGGACCTGCTGCGTCGTACCGTCGCTCGACCGGTCGATGTACCAGAAGCCGCCGCTCGGCCGGTAGACGCCGACGTCGGTCTTGCCGTCGCCATCGAAGTCGCCAGTGACGGGCACGTCGCTGGAGGCTCCCCACTGGAGCTGCTGCGTCGCGCCGTCGCTCGAGCGGAGGACGTACCAAAAGCCGTCGCTCGGTCGGTAGACGCCGATATCGGCTTTGGCGTCACCGTCAAAATCCGGGTGGGCCGCGGGCGCCGGATTGGCGAACTCGAGCCTCGCGATATAGGTTCGCCAAGACGCCGACCCGGTCGACCCAATGTATTCCCCACACACCCAAACAGAGAGGGGGGCACTCGGGTCAACGGCTGCACCGGAGTAGTCTCCCATCCGGCTCTTCGGGGAAGTCTGGGCTCCACCGCCGGTGCGAATCTCGATCGAAGGTCGGAGCGTGTTGAGCGGGTCGGTGGCCAGCCTGCCGGCCACCCGCAGGCTTGCGAAGCTATTGGCCGACGAACTCGTGAAGACGACATGTAGGTTCCTTGCGGCGTCGGGACGGAGCGCGGGATAGGAGTAATACTGGCCCGTGACTCCGAAGGACATGTCCTGACGCACGCTCGACGTGTCCGTGCGAACCTCGATCACCCGGAGACAGCTTCGGACCGCCGTGTCACCGGACGGGGTGCACGCCTCGCTACCCGCGACCCAGAGGGAGTTCTTCTGCCACGCGACGCTCAGGACGCGGTCATCGCTCGTGTCGAGGAGGACGCCGGAGCCGGCCTGGGGCGCCTGAGGGGGCGAAGCCCACGCGCGGATCGGGAGAAAAACCGGAGTCATAGTGACTGGTGTCACTCCCGGAATCCCGCTAATCGTAACGAGGACGAGGGTACTGCTCTCCCCGGAATGCATCGCCAGGTAGAGGTCGCTGGTGCTTCCGAGGGACTGGGCCGGCTGCAGAGTGAACTTCGATAAATCAGGCGGCAGCCGGACGAGCCCCACTTGCGACGCGCAACCGGCGAGCAAGTCAGCCTTCTTCAGGACGTAGCCTCCGCCGCCAATAAACCCCCCGAGGAAGGCGAACCCGTTGTATGTCACGACGACCTTATCGTCAGTCGTGCCGACCATCGGGAAGTCTTGCAGGAATATCTCGGAGGTCGGATTCCCCAGTCGATAGCGGCAGAAGGTTCCGCGCGGGTCGCCTGTCGTCGACACAGCCAAGATGATCGAAGACGACGCCTGGGGGCTCGAAAATTGCAAGTAAATCGCGAACCAGCGGCCGCTCGAGGCATCGTATAGGACCCGGGGGTCGGACTCGTCGAAACCCGCATCGAGCCCGAAGAAACTGCGCAGACTGAACGACGAGATACTCGCCCCGAGCTTGTCCGTGAGGCGGCCGACGATATTGACCATTTCGAAGACGTCGTTCGTACCCACGGCGAAGCCGTTGTCCGGCGGGAGCACAGAAGCGCCAGCGATGGCCCCGTTATCGCTGTTGGAGAGGCCGTCGAACTGGGCCAACACGTTGGCCGCGAGAGTGGACGACGGCTGTCCAAGGATCGCAGCAACTACGAGCAACCAGAGCAGGGTCGTAGCTCGCCGCGTCGTCATGCCTTGCGAACACGAAGAAGAGTTCCGCGACGATGAACCCACACGGCGCGCGCTCGATTACCTCTTCTTGTCTTCGACGAACCCAGGAGCTGGCGGGACCGCTGAAGGAGACCGCTCGAGGTGTTCTTTCCACTGCCTGAGCCTCACCGGATCGGGGACGCGAAGCGGCCTGATCTCGGTGGGTCCCGCCCCTGGACCTGTCCCACGCGGCGACCGTGGAAGAGTAGAGATGTCGACCATCGAGTGAGGGAGGACCGAGTGCGCGGGCGGTAGCGTGTTCCGCTCTTGAGCGAGAACAACGATCGAGGAGCCGAGAATCACGGAGACGCCGATCAACCAAGCGAGAATTCTGGTAGTTGCGGTAGAGGGTTGTGGGCGCATCCACATCCTCTTCGGGAGTCGGGGGCCACTGTGCAGGCCTGCTGCCGTTCGCGAGGCTAAAGAAGCCAGGGCGAGGTCTCCAGAGCCGAGTATGAATCGACTCTAGAGTTTGGGTCAAGAAATTTTCAGAACCTCGGACTCATGATGTTGCCCGAAATACACGACTATCCCTGCGTAATGTGGTGGTTGTTCGTCGATGCGACTCAATCCGCGGCAGAGGAAACACGAGTTCTGCCCGAGTCCCATGTGCCTCCTCTCGGTCCTCCACAGTGAGCGCAGCGCCGTGCGTCTGCGCGATCTGTTGGCAGATCGAGAGCCCCAATCCCAATCCTCCTGGCTTCGTTGTCGCGAATTCGTCGAAGAGGCGGCCCCTGATGGCAGCATCGATTCCCGTCCCCTCATCGATTATCTGCACGCGAACGCGAGGGCCATCGAGAACCGCACGGACCCAGATATGTCCCCCCGGCGGGGTTGCATCTATAGCATTCTGCAAAAGATTTTTGAAGAGCTGGGCGAGGTTGTCTGGATTGCCTTGTAGCGGCGGAAGGTTGTCGGGAACCTCGAGGAGGATCTTCACCCTTAGAGCCTCGACCGCATGGACCTGGATGGCGACGACATCCTTAAGGAGTTGGGCCAACTCTACGTCTTGGAACGAGACAGTTTCGTTCAGCCGGGTTACGCGAAGACGCTCAGAAAGCGCGACAATGCGGTCAACCTCACGAGGTACGAGGTCAATCATAAGTTTCCGGTATTCCGGATCGTCGTAACGGTCTGACAGCAGCGAGACCAAGTTCGAGATGGTGGTAAGGGGCGTCCGGATCTCGTGGGCGAGTCCGGCATAGACTCTCCCCATGCTGACCAATTGCGCCTCTCGTCGGCGCTCACGTTCAAGTCTGAGGTGTTGGTCGTGGAGATACGCCACCTCCAGCGCGATGGAGGCCAGTTCTGCGAGCGCCTCAAGAAAGTCCAACTCCGACGTGAAATAGGCATCTCCACTCCGGCGTGGGCCGAGCATCAACACACCGACTCTACGATCCGGTCTCCCGAGACCGATCCATAGCTCCACGCGCGACGCCATCAGAGTTTGCACATCGCGGGGAGAAAGCTCCTTCTCAATGTCAGTAGCGAGTCGAATTCCGGGCGTCGGAACCGTCACTCGCCAACCGGCCTCCACAAGCTCGGCCATTTCAGCATGGATGTCCTCGGCGTTGTCTGCAAAAAGCAACTCACGAGTGGTGCCGTCCGGCGGCTGAACCAGAAGTACCCCGAACTCCGGCATTATCGTATCGTTTAGAGTCTTGCGGAGTTGAGTTGCAACTTCTCTTGGCTCCCCCGTCATCGTGAGCCGGCGCGCTGCCTCCCGCAGAGCGTAGTCGTAGCGAACGCGCCCTCTAAGGAAGTACCTGTCCATCAGTCGCGCGAGACGAGGTGCGAACCCGGTTGAGACCACGACCGCCGCTACTGCGGCTACCACGAGCGCAGCGAAGGGAAGTCGAACTGGTTCGACCCGCCAAACCGGAACGAGGGCATAGCCTAGAAGAATGACTGCCCATGAAAGCGCCATGGTGGTGACGCCATAGCCAACAGTTCGGTGAATCACAAGCCGGACATCGAAGAGACGGTGGCGGATAATCGTATGACCAACGAGAACCACCATGGGCAGGAGGAAGTATGGGCCGAGCCAGCTATATAAGGATCTGCCGGTGACCAGCGGGATCACGAGGTTCGTGCTTATTCCGCCGACCCCGCTCAGGATGAGTCCAGTCGCGAGGTACTGGAGTTGCGCTCTCTCAACTCCGCGAGCCGCACGCCACTTCCGAAGTAAAAGGCTCAAAGCCGCAAGCGTTTCTGACAAAAAGAACATCGCGAACGGGAGATAGAGCGGCCCAGGTTTCCGGGTCAGTCCTGCTGGGGTGCGGGCCACATCGTAAGCGACCAGCGGAGTACCGATACAGGCCGCGGCGAAAGCGATTCCGATGAAGAAGGCAGCTAACACAAGGCGGCGTGGATGGCCTGGACGTGGTGTCGGGTAGACATCGCAGAAGACTAAAAAGGTGGCCGGCATCAAACTCGCAGCGGCGAAGACCACCCGGCTCGAGAGTTCCAGATTAGTCTCGGTTTCAAGCCATGCAATCCCCAACACCCAGCTCGCCATCGAGATCGTAAAACCGGCAAACCAGCGGTTCGTGACTTTGTCGGGCCGTGTCAACAAGATACGTGTTGCCAGAACGACGAGTAGCGTCGCAAGGACGACGAGTGGAAGCGTCGACCTCTCAGGATTCAGGTTGGCCTCCCGAGCACGAGAGCACTGTGAGAGCCGCCCATACTGTGAGCGTGTACGAGCGCGGTCCGGACTCGGACATGGCGAGCAACGTTGGGGACGTAGTCTAGGTCACAGGCTGGATCCCTAACATCATAGTTGATTGTCGGAGGAACGATGCCATCCCGAAGCGACAAGCACGCCGCTACGACTTGCATTGCCCCGCTCGCCGCGAAAGCTTGTCCCAGCATCGATTTGATAGAAGACACAGGAATGCTCCAAGCATGCGAGCCGAAGGCCTTCTTGATGCCTGCCGTCTCGGCTGCGTCGTAGTCCACCATGGAGTTCCCATGTGCTGAGACATAGTCAATGTCCTGCGGGGATCGGTCGGCCTGCTTAAGCGCGCGGATCATGACGCGCGCGTCCGAATTTCCGGTTTCATCGACTCTCCGGAGGTGCCCGCCCTCAGATAAACTCGCAAAACCTAGGATGGAGGCGTAAATACGGGCCGCGCGCGCTCGAGCGTGTTCCTCCTCTTCGACCACGATCACCGCTGCGCCTTCCCCGACGACGAGCCCGTCCCGAAGCTTATCAAACGGGCGGCTCGCCCTGGCAGGGGCACCAGACCACTTCGAGAGTACGCCTGCCGAATGAATGGCTGTAAGTGTGTACGGTGAGAGTGGACTTTCTGTTCCGCCGGCGAGGACAAGGGTCGCAGCGTCGCGCTCTACTTGTTCCGCAGCCCAGGCGATCGCGTCAAGACCCGCTGCGCAGGCAGTTGCGACCGTGTTGGTGCTTCCGTGGGCGCCGGCTAGGGTAGCAATGTGATTGGTGGCCGAATGAGCGGGGTATTCGAGAGCGCACCATTGTGAAACCGGGGCTCCCTCGAGGAAAGCCAAGTAGTTGGGCTCAGCGACGTCTGCGAGTCCATTCATTGCCGTCCCGATCGATATGTGAATGCGGTCGGCACGGATTTGCCCCAAATCGAGGCGACCGTCGGCAAGAGCCATCTTGGCACTAGCCACCGCAAACTGGGTAAAGCGACCCGCTCGCTTCGAAATCCGCCCCGGCATCCAGTGCTCAGCCACGAAGTCGGACACCTCGGCGGCAATGCCGCACTCAGGAGCGAGCTTGGAGCAATCAAATAGGGTAACGCATCCTATGCCCGAGTGCCCAGAGCATGCAGCACGCCAGAATTTTTCAACGCCGGTCCCAATTGGCGCCACTATGCCAAGCCCTGTAATCACTGCGCGTCGTCGCATAAGGCGGTATTGTTGCCTGAGAAGCGCTGTCGGGTCAATACTGATGGCCCAGTACACGTAGGGTGCCATGATCGGATCGCGTATTGCGGCATAGGCTCGGGTGGCACCAAGCGGGGCAGAAGTCGGCGCGAGTGCGAGTGCAAGAATCCCTTTAGAAGGGCGTGGGCGCCCACTCGTCGCGCGTTTGGAACAGGAGCAGCAATGCCTTACGGCAACCAAGCCTTCTCCAGTTTCCTTCGGCCATCGCGCTGGAGGGATGCCGCGATGCACCTCGCCGGCCCGTACCCGCGGATCCGATGAGGGATGAGAGAGCTGGTCACTCTCGTCATGTGCCTCTACAACCAACTCGCCCTCACCCGGGCGTGTCTCGCGAGTCTCCACGAGACCACGGAACCCTTCCGACTTGTCGTCATCGACAACGGCTCGACCGACGGCACCCGCGAGTTCCTCCAGCGTTTCGAAGCCCCCTATCCGCTCTGGATCATTTCGAGCGAGTCAAACGCGTCCGTCATCGCCTCGCTCAACCGGGCCTGGCGGACAGCCGAGACGGAGTTCCTCTGTTTGCTCCACAACGACACGGAACTGCTCGAGCCGGAGTGGCTCGCTCGACTGCTCCGAAGCCTCGCCGAGCCAGGGGTTGGCCTCGCCGG
>WNFT01001545.1_pt1 | contig 19425 bp, 17 predicted proteins | sample 5400191 | NCBI WGS metagenome assembly WNFT01 (sample SAMN13153359, study PRJNA577476) | soil metagenome | isolation source: 80 cm saprolite under Madrone tree | place: USA:California | collected 2016-06-14 | reverse complement strand
CCAAGCAGGCCGGCATCAACGTCCAGCTGCGCATCGCGCCGCCTGACAAGTTCTTCGCCGAGATGGAAGGCAAGGTGCGGTTTTCGGCCGACGGCTTTTATGGCCGGGCCACGCCCGATCTGATGACCTATTCCTGGTATCACAGCAGCGGGTCGTGGAATAACACCCTGTGGCACTACAAGAACCCGGAGGTGGACAAGGTCCTCGACGCCGCCCGAACCACCGGCGACAAGAACGAGCAGGCCAAGCTCTACGGCCGCTTCCAGGAGATGCTGCTGGACGACAGCCCAGGCAGCATCATCTATGTGCAGAACTTCGCCTGCGGGTTCAGCAACAAAGTGCGCGATGTCGTGGTCTCGCCGCTGATGGTGCTGGATTTCAGCAAGGCGGCATTGACCGCCTGAGGACCGGCAGAAATGGCGGCCTATGTCGCGCAGCGGCTGGGCACCGTCATGTTCATCATGGTGGCGATGTCGGTGCTGGTGTTTCTTGCCACGCATGCCCTGCCGTCCAATGCCGCGGCGCTGATCCTCGGCCAATATTCGACGCCAGAAACCCAGGCGGCGCTCGAACACAAGCTCGGTTTCGACCAGCCGTTGCCGCTGCAGTACTGGCGCTGGGCGAGCCATATGCTGCAAGGCGACATGGGGCAGTCGTTCGAGATGGAGCGGCCGGTGGCGCCGATATTGTGGGATGCGTTCGGCCGCTCGGCCATTCTGGCAGTCAGCTCGATGGCCGTGGTCTCGACCTTGGGGTTGACGCTCGGCGTAATCGCAGCGGTGTGGCGCGGCCGATGGCCGGACCATGCCGCATCGATCTTCACCTATTTCGGCGTATCGCTGCCGGAGTTCTATTGGGGCCTTGTTTTCATCCTGTTATTCGGCAGCACCTTTCACCTGCTGCCTTCCTCCGGCTACGCCAACCTCTCGGACGGGTTAGGCGGTTTTGTTGCTCATCTGGTGCTGCCGGTGGCGACGTTGACGCTCACCTTGCTCGCGCATGTCACCCGGCTGACGCGCTCCAGCATGATCGAGGCGCTCGACAGCATGTACGTGAAGGTGGCCCGCGCGCGCGGGTTGCCGGAACGGCTGGTGATCCTGCGGCACGCGCTGCGCAATGCGTTGATCCCGTCGATCACCGTGCTGGCGCAGGATTTCGGCTTCTTGATCGGTGGCATCGTCGCGGTCGAGACGGTGTTTGCCTATCCCGGACTCGGGCGAATGTTGGTCGGGTCGCTCGAGCGTCAGGACTTGCCGATGATGCAGGCGGCGATCCTGGTACTGACCGGGGTCTACTGTCTCGCGAACCTAACGGCCGACCTGCTCTATGGTGTGGTGAACCCGCGCATTCGCTATGGCGGCTCGGTTGGCTGAGCTGACGATAGCGCCGGTCATCCGCCGTCGCCGACGGCTTCCTGTGTCACTTGTCGTTGGCGGCACGCTCGTGCTCGCCCTGATCGTCATCGCCGCTCTGGCGCAGTGGATCGCCCCCTACCCCTACGACCAGATGCATGTCCGCGATCGCTTCTTGGCCCCGAACTTCCACTATCTCGCCGGTACGGACGAATACGGCCGCGACGTGTTCAGCCGACTCTTGCTCGGATCCCAACTATCCCTCGCGCTGGGTGGGACCGCGACCCTGATCAGCATGGGAATCGGCGTGCCGCTAGGGCTCATCGCCGGCTACCGCCGCGGCGCAACCGATGAGCTGATCATGCGCACGCTCGATGTGATGCTGGCGTTCCCGCCAATCATGCTGGTGCTATTGATCCTGGCGGTAACCCCGCCCAGCCTGATGAAGACAGCGATCGCGATCGGCGTTCTGGCGGTGGCGCCGATCGCCCGCGTCACGCGCAGCGTCACGCTCGACCTGATGAGCGGCGAGTTCATGGAGGCGGCGCGCGCCCGTGGCGAACGGCTGCGCTACATGTTGATGCGAGAGCTGCTGCCTAATGTCTGGCCGGTCCTGATGGTGGAGGCTAGTCTGCGCGTCGTGTTCGCCGTGCTGCTGGGGGCTGTGCTGAGCTTTCTCGGCTTCGGCGTGCAGCCACCGGCCGCTGATTGGGGTCTGATGATCAGCAATGGCCGGGCCTTCGTCGACACGGCGCCATGGATCTCGCTGGCGCCGGGGATCGCGATGAGCGTGACGGTCATCGCGATCAGCCTGGTCGGCGACGGCCTGCGCGAGGTGCTCGATCCGCGGATCGGCGATCGCAGATGAGCGGCGGCTCACCCTCGCCGCCTACCGAACCGCTACTCGAGATCCGCAATCTCACGATCCGTTATCGCGAGGGCGATCGGCAGATCACCGCCGTGCGCGATGTCAGCTTCGCGATCAAGCCCGGCGGCTCGCTCGCGATCGTCGGCGAATCCGGGTCGGGCAAGAGCAGCGTCGCCGGCGCCGTGCTGGACTTCCTCGGCCCGGGAGCCGAGGTGACCGGGGCGATCCTATTCGAGGGTCAGGACATCGCAGGCCTTTCCCCGGCGCAACGCCGGCGGATGCTCGGACGGCGGATCGGCGCCGTGTTTCAGGATCCTTTTACCGCGCTCAACCCGGCGCTGCGCATTGGCCGGCAGATCGCCGAGCCGATGGTGCAGCACCTTGGCTTGGCGCTGCCGGAGGCGCTCGGCCGCGCCGAGATCGCGCTGCGCGAGATGGGGATCGATCGCGCGGCCGAGGTTGCCCGCGCTTTCCCGCACCAGCTCTCGGGCGGGATGAAGCAGCGCGCGTTGATCGCCGCGGCACTGGCTTGCGGCCCCTCGCTGCTGATCCTCGACGAGCCGACCACCGCGCTCGACGTCACGATCGAGGCACAAATTCTGCGCCTGTTGTCGCGCCTCAGGCGCGATACGAGCGTCGGCCTCCTGTTCATCAGCCACAATCTCGGCGTCGTGCGCCGGCTCTGCGACGATGTCGCTGTGATGTATGCGAGCCAGCTCGTCGAGCTCGGCGATGTGCGCAGTGTGCTGGAGCGTCCCGCTCACCCTTACAGCAAGGGGTTGCTCGCGTCGCGCCCACCGCTCGCGGCGGCTTCGCGGGGCAGCCGCCTCGCCGCGATCGCCGGGCAGATGCCGACCGACCCGGCGCCGGACGCCGGCTGCGTGTTTGCGCCGCGGTGCCCGTTCCACGAGCCGCGCTGCAGCGCCTCTCCGCAGCTGGTGGCGATTTCGCCCGACGGTCACCAAGTGCGGTGCTGGAAGAGCGGGGCGTTAGGGCCGTGGTCAGGGCAAGAGGTTGTGGCCGTCGAAGAGCCCGTGTTCCGCCGCGGCGATGCGCTGGTCAACGTGACGGGCCTCAGCAAGACGTTCGATACGCGCCCGCCTTTTACTGCTTGGCGGCTGTCGATAGCCGGCGGTCGTCCCCTCCTCTACAAGCGGCCGCGGCGCGCGCCGGCTGTCAACGACGTGACGTTTTCGATCTCGCCGGGCGAGGTCCTAGGGCTTGTCGGTGAGAGCGGTTGCGGCAAGTCGACGCTTGGCCGGCTGCTGTTGCAGCTGCTGCGGCAAAGCGATGGCAGCGTAGAGTTCGACGGGGCCGACATCGCCCGCTTGTCGGCTCAGGCCTTGGCGCCGTTTCGCCGGCAGGCACAGATCGTTTTCCAGAATGTCGGTTCGTCGCTCAATCCCCGATTGTCGGTGGGCGAGGCTCTTGCGCGACCGCTCGCCCTGTTCAACTTGGCAAAACCGCGCGAGCGGATCCAGCGCGTCGAGGCTTTGTTGGAGATGGTGCGGCTGCCCGGCGCCTATCGGAAGCGCTTTCCCCATCAGCTGAGCGGCGGCGAGCGGCAGCGCGTCGCGATTGCCCGAGCGCTTGCGACCGAACCACGCTTTGTCGTGTGTGACGAGCCGGTCTCTGCGCTCGACGTGTCGGTGCAGGCGACGATCGTCAATCTGCTGGCCGATCTGCGCGACGCGTTCGGCCTCTCCTACCTGTTCATCTCGCACGATCTTGCCGTGGTGGCCCAACTCTCCGACCGGATCGCGGTGATGTATCGCGGCCAAATCTGCGAGATTGGCACCGCCGCCGAAGTGCTGGCGCCGCCGCACCATCCCTATACCGAAATTCTGCTCGCCTCGGCTGCCGACGATGAACCCGCGGCGGTGCCGGAGGGTGCTTCCGGCGAACTCGCCGCGGGGCACGTAGGCTGTGTATTCGCGGCGCGCTGCCCCCACAAACTGGAGTCGATCTGTGATGGGGAGGCGCCGCCGCTCAGGGTGCTGAGCGCGTCGCACGCCATCGCCTGTCATCTCGACACCGTGCTGCCGCCAGTTTTGCCGTACCCAGACGCGCAGCCCGTGCTCCAAGCCGGCTAACCAATAGGATCAACGATGTCCAGGCGCTTTCATCTCGCGTGGTTCACGAATTTTACGGCAGGGAACTGGGATGGCACATTCTCTCATGGCGGCTCGCCGTGGGACGGCAGGTTTTTCGTCGACATGGCGCAGGCCCTGGAACGGGCTTGCTTCGACTACGTCATCTACGAGGACAAATTGCTGGTGCCCGAAGCCCATCGCGGCTCGACCGAAACCACCCTGAAATACGCCCAGCAAGTCCCCAAGCACGATCCGGTGCCGCTTGCTACGATGGTTGCAGCGGCGACGTCGCGGATCGGCGTCGTGCCGACGATGTCGACCCTGGCTTGGCCGCCGTTCATGCTGGCGCGGGCCTCGGCCACGATCGACCACATCGCCGGTGGCCGTTTCGGCTGGAATATCGTGACCAGCGGCGAGGATCTCGCCGCCCAGAATTTCGGCATGGACAAATTACCGCCGCGCGACACGCGCTACGCGATGGCCGACGAATACATGGACCTCGTCAACCAGCTCTTCGACTCGTGGGAGCCGGACGCGGTGGTCAAGGACCGCACGCGCGGCGTTTATGCCAATCACAAGAAGGTGCATCCGATCCATTTCAAGGGCGAGTTCTTCAAGTGCCGCGGTCCGCTAAACACCGCACCATCGCCGCAAGGACGACCGACTTATGTGCAGGCGGGCGGCTCGCCGCGCGGGCGCGATTTTGCCGCCAAACATGCCGACTCGATCATCGCGACCGCCAACCATATCTCCGGCATGAAAGAATTCCGCGACGATGTGCGTGCTCGTGCCGCCAAGCTCGGCCGCAACCCCGATGACATCAAGATCCTGTACCTGGTCTATCCCTTCCTGGGCGAGACCAGGGAGGATGCGAAAGAGCAGCATCGGCGGCTGGTTACCGATCCAACTTACATCGAGGCGGCGATCGCCGGCATTGGCCAGATCACCGATATTGATTTCTCGCAATACGATCTGGACAAGCCGCTGCCGAAGCTAACCACCAATGGCGAATCGGGCGCACTCGACAAGTTCCAGCAATGGGGCAGCGGCAAGACGTTGCGGCAGCTCGCCTCGGAACGCTACGACAATGGACTGAACCTGATCGGCGCGCCCGATGATGTCGCTGCGATCATGGGCGAAGCAATCGACGAGGTCGGCGGCGACGGCTTCCTGATCAGCACCCCGCTCCAGCGCATCAGCCGTCGCTACATCAACGAGGTCTGTGAAGGCCTGGTGCCGGCTTTGCAACGCCGCGGGCTTATGCGAACCACCTATAGCCGGTCAACGCTGCGCGAGACGCTCCGCGAATTTTGACCAAGAGCGAAGCAGGGCTGCTGCCTGACAATCCCCATCGTCTCGGGATCGCAGCCGAGCGCAGCCACTGCCCCGTCCAGGGCCCGGCGCTGCGCGATTTGCAGTTTGAACGGCATGTCGGCGCCCGCAGCAGCACCGGGCGGTCCTGCGGCGAGGGCGATGTGTTGAGCGGCCCGCTCACCTTGAAGAACCGGCCGCGATGCTCGACGTCACTCACCTTGGCGGGATCCCCGACCATCCCGCTCTGGTGGTCCCACATCCGATCACCGCAGGGCGAGCTCGCCTCCGGATCCCGCAGTGAGACCTGTTGCGTCGCGGAATGCACGCCGAACTTGCGTGCTTCGTAGCTCCCGGCCGCGACGACGCCGCGTTCGCGTGCGCCGCCGACCGCGACCGGCTTGCACGCGGAGCTCGGGATTGTCACGCTGTTCGACCGATGCGTAGAACGCATCCATGTCGATATGGGTGATTTTGCGCGACCCAGTCGCCTCGACTGAGGATCCTTCCGCGCGCTCTTCGGTCCCCATTTCAGCCCTCTCTCCCGATCGCTGGGCAGGCCAGGATGCAGGTGATGACACCGGGTGTCGTCAGATAGGTAATCGGTGGCGTCGGCCGATGCCACCGCCTAACCTCATTTGCGGGAAGACGTTCTTCACGGACTATTCGATGTCGGCACGACCTTGATGGCGGTGACGCCAGGCTACGCGCCGATCGGCCTTGCAGCGCTGGCCCAGGCCGTCGAGGATCTGCGCGAGGCGACCCGCACCGCCCCAGCTGGCCGCACTCACCGCCAGCGAGCCCAGCTATGACCACTCGGACACGCGGGTTCAGAAACAGACCGAATTCATCAACGGCGCGGTGAACCGCAAGATGATTATCAAATCGCTCGAGGTGGCCGGCGATACGGGGGTCGGGCGGCACCTCTACGTCTCACAGATCGACGCCGACGGCAAAATCACGGACACCAAGATCGGCACGCTGCAGGTCTGGCAGAAACAGGGCGAGGCGTCGATAGCTGCTCGCCCGCCAGGCTTTCAAGCCGGGGTGAGCTGAAGCGCCGTCGGGCGCCTCATTTATGGCTTAGTCGGCGGCATACTTTAGCGTCGGGTGGATCGCCTCGCCGAGGGTCGCCTCGTAGATTTCAAGCCAGGACTGGCTCTCGGGGCAGATCAGATCGCCGGCGCGCGCGGTGCCGCCCGCTTCCGGATTATCAACCAGCGGCGGGACCGTGCCGTGGTCGCGCAGCGCCAGCGCGGCGGCGACCAGCCGCCGCCGGGTCAGCACGATCATGCGGTCGCTCGGCGCCAGGTTTTCGAGCGTGCGGTCGCTGATCTCGCCCATGCTTTCGGTGACCGCGGCATCCTGCGGCGCCACACCCCAGATGCCGGTGAAGCTGTCGCTGCGCTGCGAGTCGCGGTCGATCAGGTAGTCGTTGTCCTTGTTCGCGGTGAGGCGCCAGCGGCCGAACCAGTCGGCGGTGTTGGGCAGCGTTTCGCACAGCCGGTCGATCCCCGGAATGCGCGTGCCGTCCTTGGTAAATTCAAGCGGCGGCGTCTTGCGCTTCCACAGCGCGGTGAAGGTCATTGTGTGGGTGTCGTCCATCGGCACCCACGCCTGGGCGAGAATGTTGTCGGCGAGCGGCCCGTTCGGGAACATCGTCCAGAACGGCATCGCGAAATGGGAGTAGCGGTAATAGAGGTTGCCGGGATCGGCCGGACGAACCGAGGCGTACATGATGCCCCAATCGGTTTGCTGGACCTGATAGCGAGGCGCGCGGTGGAGGACCTGGAAGCGCTCACTGTGGTTTGGGTCAATGTCCGCCACCTTGACCGCGCCCGTGTGCAGAAAGCTGAAATGCGAGGGATCGATATCGCCCTCCAGCGCCTGCACCCAGTTGCATTCGCGCTGCCGGCAGGTCACCAGGGTCTCTTCCGGCGGGCACAGCAGCGCCTCGAACGCCGGAAGGGGCGGCGCCATTTCCCGCTCCCCCAGATAGACGTAGACGAGCCCGCCGCGCTCGGCGACCTGATAGGCGCGGGCCTTTATCTTGCCGCGGAAATCCTGGTCGGCCGGCAAATTCGGCATGTCGAGGCAATTGCCCTCGGTGTCGAACTTCCAGCCGTGATAGACGCAGCGCAGCCCGCCCTCCTCGTTGCGCCCGAAGAACAGCGAGGCGCAGCGATGCGGGCAGCGGTGGTCCAGGATGCCGATCGCCCCGCTGCTGTCGCGGAACGCGACCAGCTTTTCGCCGAGCACCGCTAACCGCACCGGGTCGCCGTCGGCGATCAGCTCGGACGAGAGGCAGGCGGGCACCCAATACTGCCGCAACAAGGCGCCCATCGGGCTTCCCGGTCCGATTTGCGTCAACAACTCGTTCTCGCCGGGCGTCGTCATGTCCTTAGTCCTCGCGGTCGGGGTAGGAATAGGCGACCCTGTGCAAGAATCCGGCCAGACCGGCCGGCGAGACTGGGCCGACCGTTCAGAGTGGGGCTTCTGGGAAGGCGCTCTCTGGCCTGGCCCGGCACCGTGGAGGCGGCGCGCAGGCGGGCCGGTGCGACGGGACAAGGCGACCTTGCGGCAAGTGCTGGCCTACTTCGCTGCCACGCGCGGCCTTTTCACGACCGCCGGCACCCCGGAGCAGATCGCCGATCTAATCGAAGACTGGTTCGCCGATGCTATCGGTCAGCGCCAGCGGCGATGACGCCGGATGCCGCCACGAGGCCTCGTGGTACCCCGGCTGTTGATAGAATGGGCAGAAGTCCGGTGCGAATATCCGCTTCCCCGCCAACCTGACCATCTGCCACGTTCGCGCTCGATCTCCGGCGCGATCGTCTGGTAGTCCAGCCAGCGATAGCCGTGGCTGACGATGTCGGGTCCTTCCTCGACAAAGGCGCGGGTGATTTCGGGGTTGCGCTCGACCGCCTTGGCCACCGCGAGCAGGCAGACCTTAACCCCGGACAGGCGTAATAGCCGCCAGCCGCCGACCCGCGAGCCGTATTCGAACACCGATTCGACCATCCGGTTGCACAGGCCGGGCAAAGACGGGGCGGCGATATCGGTCAGCACGCCCTCGGACATCCCGTCGCCATCCATGATCGAGCGCTCGCCACCGCCCTCGAAATTCAAATTGATGTTGACCGCGATCCGGGCGCCGCCGGGCCATTGCGGGTCGGGCGGGTTGGCACCGTAGCCGATATAATGCTTTTGCGACTACGCTCCAGCCGCTGCGACTTTTGTGAATCGCGCCTGTGCGCCGACTTGGCCTCAAACTTGCTGTTTGTGAGGCGTCGAGGTCAGCAGGCCGCTGAGGAGATCGTACTATGCCCCCCACACCTGCAACCCGAGATGAAATTGCCGTTCTCGCTCTACGAGCCGGCTTGGAACTCGGCGCAGAGCATTTCGACCAACTGGTCGATGCTTATGGCCACCTGGAGCAGATGCTGGGGCGCATCCGGAGTGCCCGCTCCTACGCGGACGAGCCGGCGCACGTCTTCGTGCCGACCAAATTCCTCCCGACGGAGTAGGCGGCCATGGCCGGTCCCGAGCTGCATTTCATCACGATCGCCGAGGCATCGCGCCGGATCTCCCAGCGCGAGTTGTCGCCGGTCGAGTTGACTGAGACCTACCTGCAGCGCATCTCGGCGATCGACAACCAGCTGATGAGCTTTGTCACCCTGACCGCCGAGCTTGCCCGGCAGCGCGCGAGAGCGGCCGAGGCAGAGGTCATGCGCAATGGTCCGCGCAGCCCGCTGCACGGCATTCCCTATTGCCTGAAGGACATCATCGAGACCGCCGGGATCAGGACCACGGCGCAATCGAAGCTGCTGGCCGATCACGTCCCGACAAAGGATGCCGTGGTGGCACAGAAGCTCAGCGCCGCCGGCGGCATCCTGCTCGGCAAAACGGCAACATGGGAATTCGCCCATGGCGGGCCGTCCTGGGACACGCTGTTCCCGCCCGCCCACAATCCCTGGAACCCCGACCATCACCCCGCCGGCTCGTCGTCGGGTTCGGGCGCGGCGGTGGCGGCCGGTCTTGCGCCGGCGACGATCGGCAGCGATACCGGGGGATCGATCCGCGGTCCGGCGGCGGCCTGCGGCATCGCCGGGCTCAAGCCGACCTATGGCCTGGTCAGCCGACGCGGCGTGCTGCCGAACTGCTTCAGCCACGACCATGTCGGGCCGCTCGCCTGGACTTCGCAGGATGTGGCGATCCTGCTCTCCATCGTGGCAGGACACGACCCGGCCGATCCGGGTTCGGCCGATGTACCGGCAAAGGACTACACCGCAGGGCTCGATGCGGGGATCGCGGGTCTCGTCGTCGGGGTCCCCTGGCATTGGCTTGAAGAGGAAGCACCGCTGACGGCGGAGACTCGATCCGGCTTCGACGCGGCATTGGCGGTATTCCGCGACCTCGGTGCCGAGATCCGCGCGGTCGAACCGCCGCCGATGCAGCTGTTCAACGATGCGAAAAAAATCATCGCCATGGCCGAGCTGTACTCGATCCATGAAAACGATCTGAAGACGCGGCCGGAGCTGTTCGGCGACAGCCTGCGCTACAGGATTATCGCTGGCGGGCTGATCCGGGCCGATGATTACGTCCAGGCAATGCGGGTCCGCCGCGACCTCGCGATCGCCATGCAGAAGCTCTTTACCACGATCGACCTGATGCTGCTGCCGACCGGAGAGCCGGCCGGCAAGCTGGAGCCGGTGCCGCATTCCTCGCTGTTTACCGGTCCGTCCTACACAACGCCGTTCAACGTCGGCGGGAACCCGGCGCTTGCAGTGTGCAGCGGCTTTGCCGCGAACGGTATGCCGCAATCCCTGCAGATCGCTGGCCGGCTGTTCGACGATGCGGTCGTTTTGCGGGCCGGACATACCTACGAAACAGCCACCCCGTGGCGCAGCCGTAGGCCGATCCTGAACCCGCAGCCGAAACAGGCGGTAGCTTAATCGGAGTTTTAGCCTGATGCGCCGAATAAGCTTCGGAGTTTTTACGCTCGCAGCGGTCGCCTTAATGTTATCGCCCGCCGCGCGGGCGGGCTCGGTGCTGCGTGTGGCGATGACACTGGCCGATATTCCGCTGACCACCGGTCAGTCGAGCCAGGGCGGCGAGGGCCAGCGCTTTATCGGCGTCACGCTCTACGATGCGCTGATCAATTGGGATCTGTCGAAGCGCGACGAGGTCGCCAAGCTGGTTCCCGGTCTCGCCACAAGCTGGTCGGTGGACGAGGCAAGCAACACTGTCTGGACCTTCAAATTGCGGCCAAACGTCAAATTCCATGACGGCTCGACGTTCAATGCCGACGCGGTGCTGTTCAATATCGACAAGGTGCGGACCAAGGACGCGCCGCAATTCGACCCAGCCCAGGCTGCCCAGGCTTCGACCTTTGTCGCGCCGCTCAAATCATGGCGCAAAATCGACGATCTGGCGGTCGAGCTGACGACCGACAAGCCGAATGCCGCACTGCCCTATCTGATGGCGGCCTTTGCCATCTCGAGCCCGACGCGGTGGGAGGAGATGAGGCGCAGCTGGGCGAAGGTCGCCGACAAGCCGTCGGGAACCGGACCGTGGATCCTAGAACGGCTGGTGCCGCGCGAGCGCGCCGAACTGGTGCGCAACCCGAACTATTGGGACCCTGCCCGCGTGCCGAAATCGGATCGGCTGATCCTTCTTGCGATGCCGGATGCCTCGTCGCGAGTGGCCGCGCTGCTCGCCGGCAGCGTCGACTGGATCGAAGCGCCGGCGCCCGACTCCGTCCCGAAGCTGAAATCGGCGGGCATGCAGATCGTCACCAATATGTATCCGCATATCTGGCCTTACCAGCTGAGCTATATCGGCGACTCGCCGATGAAGGACATCCGGGTTCGCAAGGCGCTCAACCTGGCGATCGATCGCGACGGGCTGGTCAAGCTGCTCGGCGGCCTGGCGATGCCGGCGAAGGGTCAGGTCGCGCCGAGTTCCCCGTGGTTCGGCAAACCGACCTTCGACATCACCTATGATCCCGAACAGGCAAAGAAGTTGCTCACCGAGGCCGGCTACGGCCCGAAGCATCCGCTCAAGGTCAAGTTCCTGATCTCGACCGCCGGCTCCGGCCAGATGCAGCCGCTGCCGATGAACGAGTTCATCCAGGAGAATTTGCGCGACGTCGGGGTCGAGGTCACCCTTGATGCGATGGAGTGGGAAGCCCTGCGCGCCCGGCGCCGCGCCGGGGCCGATGCGCCCGAGAACGCCGGGGCGCACGGCTTGAACAACAGCTGGGGTTATGTCGAACCGATCAATGGGCTGATCGGGATCGCCTCGTCGAAATTCCGTCCGCCGGTGGGATACAATTGGGGAGCGTTCTCCGACCCGGTCGCGGACGGCTTGGCCGACGACGCGTTGCGTGCCTTTGTCCCGAAGGAGCAGGACGAAATCCTGGCGCGGCTCCACGCGTATATCGTCGACCAGGCGATGTGGATCTGGGTCGTCCACGATCTGAATCCGCGCGCGATGTCGCCCAAGGTCAGAGGCTTTGTGCAGGCGCAGGCCTGGGTGCAAGATCTGACTCCGGTCTACGTCGGCGAATAGCTTGCTGCGACAGCGCCTCGGGCGACTGCGTCCGCGAGCCGCGGTATGGCGAGCAGGCAGCGGGCGGAGTGGGTGTCGTCGATGGCGGTCAGCGGCGGCACCTGGTCGTGGCACTGCGGCATGACGGAAGGGCAGCGCGGGGCAAAGCTGCACCCAGGCGGCAGATCGGCGAGGCTCGGCGGCGCTCCCGGGATTGCTTCGAGTCGCCGTCCTCGCATGCCGCGCTTGAGGGTCGAGGCCAGGAGGCCTCGCGTATAGGGATGGGCCGGGGCGCGCAAGACCGCGCGGACCGGGCCATGCTCGACGATGCGGCCGGCATACATGACCGCGAGCATGTCGGCGATCTCGGTCGCAACGCCGATGTCGTGGGTGACGAAGATCACCGTCATCCCGAGCTCGCGCTGCAGTTCGCGCAGCAGCAGCAATATCTGAATCTGGACGGTCGCATCGAGCGCCGTCGTCGGTTCGTCCGCCAGCAGTAATGCCGGCCGGCAGGCGAGCGCCAGGGCGATCATCGCGCGCTGGCGCATGCCTCCCGACATTTCGTGCGGATAGCTGGCCAGCCGCCGTTCCGCAGAGGGAATCTGCACCCGCTCCAGGAGCTCGCGGGCACGCGCCCGGGCGTGCGCCGTATCGGTCCGCTCATGCCGGATGATGGTCTCGATGATCTGGCGCCCGATCGTATAGACCGGGTCGAAGGCGAGCATCGGTTCCTGGAAAATCATCGAGATCAGCGGGCCGCGCAGTTCGGCGACCTGATGCTCGCCGAGCGTGTCGATGCGGTGCGGACCGACACGGATGGTCCCGGAGAGGCTCGCCTTGCGCGGCGGCAGGAGCCGCATCAGCGCGCGCAGCGTGACGCTCTTGCCCGAGCCGGACTCGCCGAGGATGGTCATGACCTCGCCAGCGGCGACGCTGAAATCGACGCCGTTGAGCGCCGCGACCGGCCCGTCGTCGGTGGCAAACCGCACCGTCAGGTCGCGCACCTCTACCAGGTTGTCGTTCACTGCAGGTGATCCGACGCGAAGGGGAACCGCACCCCTGCGCGGCTGTGACCGGAAGCCGGGTCCGACATGTGGCAGCCGACACTGCGGGAGGTCCGGGGCTCCGGCGGGATCAAGGCGGGCTCGGTCCTTTCGCACACCGCTTCGGCAAACGCACATCGCGTGCGAAAGCGGCACCCGGAAGGCGGGTCGATCGGATTGGGCGGATCGCCGAAAAGCGGGGCCTCCATAGTGGGCTGGTCGGGGTCCATCGACGGCATTGCCGCCAACAATGCCCGCGTGTACGGATGGCGCGGGTCGTCGTAAATCGCGTCGACGTCGCCGATTTCGACCACCTTGCCGAGATACATGACCATGACCCGGTCGCTCAGATACTGAACGACATTGAGGTCATGGCTGATGAACATGTAGGTAAGCCCAAGTTCCGACTTCAAATCCACCAGCAGGTTGAGGACCTGTGCCTCGACCGATTTATCAAGCGCGGACACCGCTTCGTCGAGGATGACGAGGCGCGGCTCGAGGGCAAGCGCGCGAGCGATGTTGACGCGCTGACGCTGCCCGCCGCTGAGCTCGTGCGGGTAGCGGCGCGCGTAGAGATCGGGATCGAGCCCGACCCGGCCGAGCAACGAGCGTGCCCGCCGCCGCGCCTGCCGGCGGTCCAGCCCATGGACTCGCGGGCTGAATGCGACCGTCTCCTCGATCGGCAAGCGCGGGTTGAGCGAGGCGTAGCTGTCCTGGAATACCATCTGCATGCCGCGGCGCAGCTCCCGCAGGGAAAGGCCGCCGGTGGTGCCGACGGCCTCTCCGTCGAAGATGACCTCGCCGGAATCGGGCTCGATCAGCCGCATCAGCACCCGGGCGGTGGTGGATTTTCCGCACCCGCTCTCGCCGACGATGCCAAGGGTCTCGCCCTTGCCGATCTCAAACGAGATGTCGTCGACGGCATGCACACGACTCCCCGACCCGCCCAAGAGGCCGCCGTGGATCTTGAAGTGCTTCTTCAGGTGACGCACCAGGAGCAGCGGTTGCAAGGGGCCGCCGCGATCGCGCGGGTCTCGCGACGACACCGTGGCCGGGGGAGGGGCGACGCCGACCATGAGGCACTTTTCCTCTCATTAAACGCCGGAGTGGGATCGACCCCGGGACCGACCCCCGGGATCGACCCCCGCACGCGACCGCAGCAACGGCCGTGCCACGCCGAGTTCAGACGAGACAGTTGGCATGCGAGTTGCCTAGTCAGCCGGGTCGGGTGCTTCGAAAAGGCTGTGCTTTGGAACTCAATCTTCTGACCGCCACGGACGCGGCGCGGGCGATCGCCTCGGGCGAAATCACCGCCGAAGACCTGACCCGCAGCTGCCTCGCCCGGATCGATCGGCGCGAGCCGACGGTCAGGGCTTGGGCGTCGCTCGACCTGGTACGCGCGCTATCCGAAGCGCGAGAGAGAGACCGCTCATTCGCGCGCCATGGCGCGGTCAGCCCGCTGCACGGGATCCCGGTCGGGATCAAGGACATGATCGATACCGCCGATCTGCCGACCCAGCACAATTCGCCGATCTACCGCGGTCATCGACCCGGCCAGGACGCCGCCTGCGTCGCGGTGTTGCGCGCCGCCGGTGCCATAATCTTAGGCAAAACCGAGACGGTCGAATTCGCCACCGGAGGGCGCAAGGCGCCGACTACCAATCCGCACGACCACAGCCGTACGCCCGGCGGCTCATCAAGCGGGTCGGCGGCCGCTGTCGCCGATTTCCAGGTTCCGCTCGCGTTCGGCACGCAGACCGGCGGGTCGCTAATCCGGCCAGCCTCGTTCTGCGGCATCTTCGCGCTGAAGCCGAGTTGGGGGCTGGTCAGCCGTGAGGGCGCGAAACTCGCCTCACTGACCTTCGATACGATCGGCTGGTACGCCCGTTCGATCGCCGATCTGGCTGCCGTAGCCGAGCTGTTCCAGGTTATCGACGGCTCGCTTCCGCCACCGCCGGCGGACAAATTGCGGATCGCGATCTGCCCGTCCCCGGTCTTCGAGCAAGCCGCGGCGGAAACCAGGGCAGCCCTTGCCCGCGGCGCGGAGATCCTGGCCGCCTCCGGCGCGCGCTGCGAGACGCTGCACCTCGACCCAAGCTTCGACGGGCTGGTCGATGCGCACGAAACCATCGCGCTTGCCGAGACCCGGGCGGCGTTCCTCGCCGAATACCGTCGCGCCGGGCACCTGCTTGACGACGATTTCAAGGCCAAGGTCGAAAATCGCGCCGGCATCACTTCGCAGCGACTGCGCGACGCCTATGACCTCGCCGGGGAGTGTCGCGCCGCCTTCGATCGGATCGCCGCCGGCTACGACGCGGTCCTGACGCCGGCCGCGATCGGCGAAGCCCCGGTTGGGCTGGCCAGCACGGGCGACCATGTCTTCAACCGGATCTGGACCTTGCTTCACGTCCCCTGCGTGGCCGTGCCCGGGTTCCAGGGGCCCAATGGGCTCCCGGTCGGGCTCCAGCTGGTCGGTCCGCGCTTTGAAGACGGGCGGGTGCTCGCCATCGGCGACACCGTGAGCCGGCTGTTTTCCGAAAGCGCGCCACGGGGCTCCGAAGCCACGACAACGGGCGGCCGATGATCTACATCGTTCGTCGGATTCTCTATGCTGCACCGGTGGCGCTCGGCGTCGCGCTTCTCGTCTTTCTTCTCGTGCATATCGCGCCGGGCGACCCGATCTCGGCGATCCTGCCGCCGGACGCGCCGCAGGAACTCGTCACCAAGCTCAAGGCCTATTACGGCTTTGACAAGCCGTTGCCCATCCAGTTTCTGCGCTGGCTTTTCGTGGTGATGCAGGGCGACTTCGGAACCTCGATTGCCTCCGGACGACCGGTCGCGGACATAATCGGGCGCTCCTTGGTCAACACGCTGATTCTCGCCGCCAGCGCCTCGATCGTCGCATTCTCGCTCGCCTCCGTGCTTGGCACATTGGCGGCTTATGCCCGGCGGCCGATCGTCGATCGGCTGATCACCGCGATTTCGATCACCGGGGTCAGTGTGCCGCATTATTGGCTGGCGATGGTTCTCGTCATCGTGTTCTCGGTCGAGCTTGGGATGCTGCCGCCAATGGGGATCGGGCCCGACGGTGCAGGCGGCTGGAGATTGGACCTGCCCCACCTCGCTCATATGGTGCTGCCGACGATCGCCCTGTCAGTCATCCCGCTCGGCATCGCGACGCGTTCGATCCGCGCGACGATGCGCGAGACGCTGAACCAGGAATTCGTCACCGCACTGCGGGCAAAGGGCTTAAGGCGCCGGCAGGTGCTGGGACATGTGGTAAAAAATGCGGCACCGGTTTGCCTCGCCGTGATGGGCTTGCAGCTCGGCAACCTGATCGGCGGCTCGATCCTGATCGAGACCGTGTTCTCGTGGCCTGGCACCGGCTTTTTGTTGAACAGCGCGATCTTCGCCAGGGATCTGCCGGTCCTGCAAGGCACCACCCTGGTGCTGGCAATGTTCTTCGTCAGCCTCAACCTGATGGTCGACATGGTGCAGACGCTGATCGACCCCCGCATCAGACGCGCCTGAGGACTTAAAAAAAGGATTTCAGCATGTCTGTGACGGTCGAACTTCCGGTGGTGCGGGCGGCCGAGGCAGCCCACCGCCGCGGCGCTCGCGGCGGTTACTGGCGGGGGGTGGTGCGCCGGTTGCGGCGCGACCCGATGACGGTCGCGTGTGCCGTGATCCTGTTGACGATCGTTATGCTGGCGATCGCCGCCCCCCTCGTCGCTCCCGCCAATCCCTATAAGACTTCAATGCTGAACCGGCTGTTGGCGCCGGGCGCACCGCAACATTTGCTCGGCACCGACGAACTCGGCCGCGACATGCTGACGAGGCTGATTTATGGCGGCAGGTTGTCGCTGTTCATGGGGCTGACGCCGGTCGTCAACGCCCTCTTGATCGGCGGTGCGCTCGGTATTCTGGCCGGCTATGTCGGCGGCGCGATCAATACCGGCATCATGCGCACCCTCGAAGTGTTCTTCGCGTTCCCCTCGGTGCTGCTGGCGATCTCTCTATCGGGCGCGCTCGGCGCCGGGATCGGCAATACGCTGCTATCCTTGACGGTCGTGTTTATCGCGCCGATTGCGCGCGTCGCCGAAGCGGTGACGACGCAGATCCGCGCTCTCGACTATATCGAGGCAGCGCGCGCGTCGGGCGCCGGCGCGCTGACGGTGATCCGTGTGCATGTCTTGCGCGTCGTGCTCGGCCCGATCTTCATCTACGCGTCGAGCCTGATCAGCGTCTCGATCATCCTTGCGTCAGGCCTGTCGTTCCTCGGGCTCGGCGTCAAGCCGCCGGAGCCGGAATGGGGCCTGATGCTGAACACATTGCGGGCGGCGATCTACACCAGCCCGGTCAACGCGACGCTGCCCGGGGCGATGATCTTCATCACCTCGATCTGCTTCAACCTGGTCAGCGACGGGCTGCGGGCCGCGATGGACGTAAAGGAATAGCCGGCACGGCGGCGATCACTCGACGCTGACCGGCGAGAAATCGACGTACCAGCTCTGCGGGTGGACGAAGCCCTTGACCCGCGGCGACAGCGCGGTCGGCCAGACGTCATGCGCGATCCACAGGAACACCGCCTGATCGACCAGCTTCGTATCGATCTGTGCGAGCAATTCGTCCTGCGTCGAGCCGGCCGGGGTCTTGCGAACCTCGGCGACGAGCGCATCGAGATCGGGATCGTTGATGTGGCCCCAGTTCGACCCTTTCGGCGGAACCAGCTTGCTGTCGGCAAAGCGAATAAAGGCGTTGTATGGCTCCATCGTGTTCCAGCTGCTGTTGAGGGCAGCCAGGCCTCGGTTTTCCGGAGCCGCGGCGCCGGCGCGGCTGCGCGCGGTCAGGGCATTCCACTCGAAGACCTCGACCTCCATGTCGACGCCGACATCGGCGAGGTTCTGCTGGATGAACTCGTTCATGATCAGCGGATACATCTGCCCCGAGCCGGAGGTCGAGATCGCCACCTTGAATTTGAGGTGATGCGAATCGTCATAGCCCGCTTCCTGCAGCAGCCTGCGGGCCTCCGTGGGATCGAATTTTATCGCGAACGACGGCTTGCCGAACCACGGGTGGTTCGGCGTGACGTTCGCCACCGCGGGCACCGCCAGCCCGTTCAGAAGCCGCACCAGACCCTCGCGGTCGACCGCAAGGTTGAGCGCTTTGCGTACCCGGATGTCGCGGAACGGCGAATCCGGCAGCAGGCTGTAGGTGTATGGCCAAAAATGCGGGATTGTGTTGGTGGCCACGGTAAACCCGGCCTGTTTCAGCTTCGGTACGGTATCAGGCGCCGGCAATTCAGCCCAATCGACCGCGCCCGACAACAGCGCCGCCGCGCGCGCCGAGGCGTCCGGCATCGGCAGCAGGATCATCCGCGCCGATTTCGGCACCCGCGCCTTGTCCCAGTAATCCTCGTTGCGCACCAGCTCGGCCTGCTGCTGCGGGGTGAAGGATTTGAGCCGCCACGGCCCCGTGCCCGACGGGTTGCGGCGAAATGCCTGCTGGTCGCGGCCGAGCTTTTCCCACTGCGCCGGGCTGGCGATCAAAAACCGGTTGAGCATCGACGGCATCACCGTGTCGATCCCGTCGGTCTGCAATTCGACATGCCAGTCGTCGAGTTTGCGGTAAGCGACGATCGGCCACAGCGAGGAGATCGTCAGCGCCCGCGCGTTGCGGCTGAATTGCGGCGACTTGTCGTTGAGAGCGCGCTCGAGGTTCCAGATCACCGCATCGGCATCGAAGATCGAGCCATCGTGGAACCTGACCCCTTGGCGCAATTCGAAGATCCAGCGGGTGGGGTCTTCGGGATCCTGTTTCCACGAAGTGGCGAGGCCCGGGACCAGCCGCGCCGGCTGATCGGCGCTCGAAAGGTCCCAGCGGATGAGCGGGTCGTAGACGGTGTAGCCGAGGAACCGGAGGCCTTCAGTTCCCTGATCGGGGGCACCATCCGTCAGCGGAATATCGGCCAGCGTCATGGCGATCCGCAACGGCGCCTGTTCCGCCGCCACGACATTCGCCGCCGATAGCAGAAGCGCCGGGAGCAATCCCCATACGGTAGCCTTGCCGAACATGATCATACCTCTGCAGCCGCCGCCGCCCGATCGTCGCGCGGAAAAATGCCGAAAATTCAGCGGCGCTACGCTTGGGTTGTTGTCTTCCCCAGCCGCAAGGGGCGTGCCAATGTTCTGCTCACGTAGCCG
>WNFT01001638.1_pt1 | contig 19442 bp, 22 predicted proteins | sample 5400191 | NCBI WGS metagenome assembly WNFT01 (sample SAMN13153359, study PRJNA577476) | soil metagenome | isolation source: 80 cm saprolite under Madrone tree | place: USA:California | collected 2016-06-14 | reverse complement strand
GACCTATGGCTCTGTCTGCCGGCGACCGTCTGCGGTCGTACGAGATACTTGCTCCAATCGGTAAGGGGCGACGTGCATCGAGCGGAGGATACCAAGCTCGGCCGCGACTGTCTGCCGCGTCAACAGCTTGTGTCAAGCGCGGGCTGTTCGAATTCAGTCGAGGGGGGCTCCTTTTCAACCCTTTGCGTTAGAGCCGGATGCCGTGGTCTTTTTCGCGTATTATTTACCTAACTCGACTGTCGAAAAATGTATAAGGATACTGCCATGAGAAAAACGTTTCAGACGATTGCGATCCTGTCGGTGGGGATTGTCGCCATGATTGCAGGCCGCCAGAGAGGGTTAGAGGAAACAGCATCAGCGCAGGCTGGCGCCGCCGTGACGCAAATTCCGAAGTTCCGCGCGGAAGGGTCCTGGCCCAAGCTTCCCAGCAAGTGGATCATGGCCATCGTGTCCAGCACCTGGATTGATGAGCAGGATCATCTATGGGTGCTGCAGCGGCCGAACACGTTGAGCGCGGAAGAGAAGCCGAAGGCCGCGCCTCCGGTGCTGGAATTCGATGCGCAAGGCAACTTCATCCAGGCTTGGGGCGGCCCGGGGGCGGGTTATGACTGGCCGGAGACGGAGCATGGAATTTATATCGATCCGAAAGGCTTTGTCTGGATCGGGGGCAACGGCAACGATGACCAAATCTTGAAGTTCACCAAGGCCGGCAAGTTCGTCATGCAGATCGGTAAGGGTGGTCAGAAGAAGACCAACGCGGACACGAAGAACCTCTGGGAACCAGCGGACGTATTCGTCTACGCGAAGACGAACGAACTGTTCGTGGCGGACGGATACGGCAACAAGCGAATCATCGTGTTCGACGCCGACACCGGCGCCTTCAAGCGGATGTGGGGTGCGTTCGGCGGCGTGCCGACGGACGATCCTCCCGCACCTGAGAGCGGGCAGGGACGAGGCAGGGGCGCCGAAGCCGGGCCACCGCCGCAGCCGATGGGCCCCGATGGGGCTCCGCAGTTCGTGCCACCCGTGCACGCCGTGAAGGTCTCAACCGACGGCCTCGTGTACGTCGGGGATCGTGGCGGTCGACGCGTTCAGGTATTCACGATAGCCGGTAAATTCGTCAATCAAGTTTTCATTGGACGTGAATGCCACGCACCGGATTGCGGCAACGGGCAAACCGCGGCCGGCATTGCTTTCTCACCAGACCCCGAGCAGCGCTATCTGTACGTGGCGAATCGAAGCCAGGCGCAGATCATGGTCTTCAACCGCAAGACGCTCGAGTTCCTCGACGGATTTGGATCGTGGGGCTCAGGAACGGGACAATTCGGTACGCTGCACCACTTGTCCGTCGATTCGAAAGGCAATCTGTACACGGCGGAAGTGACGCCGCTGAAGCCCCAGAACAGACGGGTCCAGAAGTTCACCTTCACCGGTTTTGTACCGATGCCGAGGGTGATCAAGAACAAGTAGAGATTAGTGGGACGACTTGGCGGTCTCTTTCGGTAACACGCCCGACCCGAAGGACTTGCTGCCTTCGACCGAGTCGCAATGCATACCCGGCTTGGGCGGGCTGCCCTTCGGACACTGGAAGATACCCGAATCTCCTCTGTCTCCGGCCGGTTTACCGTCCCGCCGCGGATGGACTCCCATGCTAATGACCACTCCCCTTGGGAAGCTTTCCAGTGTAATGCCTTGTTTGAGTGCTTCCCCGGCACTCTCCATCTGAACGACCCAGACGAGAGGCTCGCCTTTCTCATCGCGCACCAGAGCGTCCCGTTTTTCGTTCAAAGGAACGAAGTGAAACTCGAAGTGGGCGGCGTTGGGGATTACGCGAACGATTACCCCCGTAAAGACCCGGTATACACTTCCGTCATACATGGCGTACGAATGATGAGCATCCGCCGGCGGCGTCAAAAGCCCGACCGACAAGATCACGACGAGTATCGCAACCATGCGCGCCGGCGCGGCTGTGATCTTTTTGATATGCATTGCCAATCCTCCATTACACATCTTCATTATTTAAAACCCAGGTCAAGTTCCTCTTTGGGCCGGTCCATATTTTTCTCGAAAAACTCTGCCCAGATCTTTGCCCACGGCCGGTCGAGCATATCCGGGACTCGGTACTCGATGACCTGCCCCGGCGCAACCTGGGTGGCAAATCCATCGACTGGGTAAAGAGGCCGGGTACATTCCGTCCATGCGAGCCGACCGGCCGCTGTCCATGACTGCTGATAATTCCGGTGCCACAGAGTCCGGAGCGGCTGCGCGAGCGCTTCCGAATCGTAAAATATCGCTTCCCAATCGATCCCGATGAACTTGCCGGCGGTGTCGCGAACGGGCGTCAAGATCTCGATCGCCTCCAGTTTATTGCTCCACTCCCAACTGGAATGCTGGTTCCAGCCCTGAATGTTGGACGTCCACATAATCAGCGCGTCTTTGTCCCAGAACCCGATCGTATCTCCGTACCATTGCGGAACATCGGCCCGCGGAGGTGACTCTTTGTCGAGCTGGACAATGCGCCATATGCCGCTGCCCATGAACGTCACGATCTCCGGCGTCACGATGATGCGGCTCGGCTTGGGGCCCGTCGCCCACTGCCGCATGAACCCTTCGGGCCAGCAATAGGAAGCGGACCACTGGTGGGCGGCGTTGACGCCCTCATGATAGATCTGTCGCACCATGCGCTGCTGATATTCAGGCGTCAGCAAGGACAATAAGCTGGGGACTTGATTGGCGCGAGAGTAGTTCCAGACCCGCCGTCCCTGCGGAACATACTCCCCGTAAGTGCCGTCCCATTTGGGCATCGTTTCGTAAGTATGCCTGGTCGGGCCGCCTCGAGATTTCGCGTCGGCCATTAGCGCCTGGTAGTGATCCTTCGCGGTCTTGAAAGGATAGGGGCTTACAATGTTCTCGCGAGGCCAATCCATCTTGCAGTCCCCCCAGCGGGCCGAGATGGGAGGATTGCTCCCGATTCGCGGATCGGACGTGCTCTGACCGGCCCCGCCGCTACGCATATCGGTAATCTGCCTCGGCGAGTTGCAGCGCCAGTACCGCTGGTCCTTCCACAACTCGCGGTCTTTGTAGAAATCCTTGGACGTGAACATGTCCAGTGGCAGCGGCTGTATGCCGTCGGGCGGCTTCCCATCCCACGCCGGACCCTCGCCGTAACTGCGCACATCGGGTGGAGGATTCATCGACGGAAACGGTGCGCCCCGCAGGCCCCGGAATTCGGGCGGTTGCAGCTGCGCGGACGCCACAGGGGCCGTCGCTGCAATCATTACAAGCGACAAAACCGTCATGCCTATCGTCGTACGGACTACAGTCATTTGTTTCCCTCCTACCGTGGGAAGGATTAAAGCATAGGCCGCAGAATGCGGGGTAGGAGATATTCCAATTCCAGTCGGTCGGACGGTTCGTTGCTATTTGGGCGTGCCGCTATCGTTGGCAGGTGGCGTGAAAAGATCGTCAAGGTTGATATCGCGGTCCAGCGGCGCTTTAGATTGCGATGTGGTGAAGCCGATCCACCGGCCCATGACGATGATCGTAATCCATAACACAAGCGACAGGATGGCGGCGGTTCTACCGGCCAGGGGCGCGGACGCGTCCTTATGCCACCGATGCACCGTCCGGCCCGAGGTGAGCTCAAATATCAGCACGTTTATTCCTGCAAGCGCGAGCAGCACGATCTTGGTCCGGAAAAAAAAATTGTGATAATAGACGCTGGCATTCGTAATGAACATCAACACGCCCGTAGCGGCCGTCCAAATAAAGGACGCCCACGTCCACTTCATGATATCGGATGTAATCCGCGTAAACGGCCGCCGGATTGATGCAATCCCGAGCAGGCGGAGATCGACGATCAGCATCGTGCCAAAGACCATGGTCAGCCCGAGGACATGCAAGGATTCGATCAGCGGAAACACGTAAAGCGAATCCCGAATTCCGGTAGCGAGATTCGATGATTCCAGTGATGCCAGAAAGCCAGTAATATCCATTCCGTCAAGTACCAATAAATTACGCTGTCGGCTTGAGTGACCAACTGCCCCATACATAGTCATAGGCGATCAAACGCCCCAGAATGACGATGCCCACCCAGATCAGCAGCGTCAGGATTGCAAGCGATCTGACACTACGGCGATTCACCAGCGTCTGCTCCCAATGATGCTCGTTGCTCTTCAGGGTGATTTGTAAGATGGCCGCGATAAGCGTGCCCACAGCCACCAGAAACATCTTGAGCCAGAACGAGAAGCTCAGCAGTGCCCGCACAGGCTCGCCGATCACCATCGAAATACCCGTAACGAGCAGCACCAGCAATGCCCATGACAACCACGGGCCAAACCGGTCTGTGGTCTCGCGCAGCGTTTGATCGTGTCCTGCCCATCCCAGGATACGCAGGTCGATCATCAGCACCGATGTCAGCACGACGCCAATGGCGATAATGTGAATGGACTGAATTGTCGGAATGACCCACGCGTTGTGGGTCTGAATCAGGATGCTAAGTGACGTTTGAGAGAGCCACTCGGCGAATTGTCGAATCACGTCGGTCGTCCTTGAAATGATTTCGGAAGCATAATCGTTTCATGCCTGAACGTTGCGCGGCATCATAGCTTTGAGATCGAAGCGGAGTACGAACCCGCGCTTAAGACATGCGGCGCAATCGTATCAGACCTCCACCGCAATCGAACCGCTTTTGAAGAGGACTCGGGACACAAGTTCCTCATGAAGTCGACAAAAAATGAGCAGTCCAGCTCCTGTGCAACGCATGAGACTGAAGAGGCCTAGACCTTAAGCACAACGGACTCTTCGGCCTCCAGACGGTCGCACCGCTTTTCTGGTGGTTTAAGTGACGAAAGGCTTCAGTTGGCGTAAAGTCGGAAATTACCGGACAAGTAAACCGATTCCGACGGCCGAACCCATGCCTTGTAGAATCGAACGCGATGACAACAATCTACATAGACGCCGATGGTTGCCCCGTTAAGGATGAAGTCTACCGGGTTGCGGAGCGCTACAAACTTCCCGTTGTACTTGTTGCGAACAAACGACTGAACCTGCCACTTAACTCACTTCTCGAAATGGTGGTTGTGACTGGGGCCTTCGATGCGGCAGATGATTGGATCGTCGAGAATTCTAAGCCGAACGACATCGTTGTTACGGCGGATATTTTACTTGCCGACCGATGCGTAAAGAAATCCGTTCGGGCATTAGGTCCGAAGGGTGTGGAATTCACGTCAGATAACATCGGCTCCGCAGTCGCGACCCGAGAACTGATGCAAGACTTGCGACATATGGGTGAAATGCATGGCGGTCCCGCGCCCATGGACAAGAAAGCGCGCTCACGATTTTTAGCCAAACTCGATGAGATCATCCACTCCCTCAAGCGCCGAGGTGCATTCTAGAATCAGATGTAAGAAACTTTCGAATCCCCCGTTCGCGGATCCCGGTCCTGGCGAAATCCGCTGTTAACTAATCTACGGGTGGGAGCGTGGGCTCATGCCGAGAGACCGGCGCAGCATCAACCGCCGTCAGTCGAGATCAAACCGTCTCGCTTCGACTGCAAGCGCCTGCCGATCATTAATCTTCATTGGCCCTCCAGGCTGTTGCGGCGCCGCTCTAATATTGAACCGCCTCCGTTCAAGCCTGGGCCGTCTCCGTCAAAGCTTCGCCGGCCTCTGTCCAACGGTCTCGCTCCTCTGTTTAACATTCGTGGCCGGAGCGTCAAGTCTGGCGAGCGTCCGTCAAAGTGCCGGCGGCTTCCAGCAAACCTTTCCCCCCGTCTCTCCATCGGTCCCGCGCGGCCGGCCAAGCTTCGTCCGGCTCCGGCAAAGTATCTCGGGCGTCTCACGGACGGTCAAGCTTCGTTACCAGAGTGCCGCCTTTGGTCATCCGTTGATCGACGGCCATTACTGGACTATCGCCGTTCGTCATTCGTTGGAGGGGCTTCGCCAAAAAACTGTCGCCCTTCATCGTTTGTGCGGCAACGTCGGTTATTCGAGTGTCGACGTTCAATGTTTAAGGTTCGCTCGAGATAAAAAAAGAGCCGCGAAGCAAGGTTGTGCATGGCTTCATGGCTGTTGAACGGCAACGCTTCATGCGCTGGTGGTGAGCGACGGTGCGGGCGCAGTGGACGACGGAGGTTCAGCGATCGCGGCCGTCCGGCGTCTTGCGGTCGAACCGCTTGCCGAAGTCCCCGCCGCCGTTCTTAAGGCCGCTTCCCGAAATGGAGCCTTGCTTGACGGCAAAAATGATGCGTCTGGCGCATACGCCTCGCCGCCAACTTGCAGGACAGTATCGTCGATCTGCTTTTGCAATGGATCGACCGCCAGTTGAATTAGCGCGAGCGTCTCAAAAAGCGGCGCCTACTGGCGCGTTTCCTCGAGCAACGAGGCCGAAAGCGTGGCCGAATTCTGCGTTCCTACCTCCAAAGCCTTATTGACGAACACCTGAGTCCTGGCGCCGGAGCTTCGGGATTGCCACGCGTTCAGCGGTCGTCAGATCGCCATGGAGACCGAACCTGTCCGAAACGTCATCTCTATTGATGCACTAGCCACGGAAGGCACGCGCCTCGAAATCCAATGAATTGCACCAGTCCCCGACAGGCGGTCAGCACTGCGCTCGCACGATTTTGACCGGGATAACCGTTGAATGGTCTAATTGAAACGTACTGAGAAAGGCAGCTTATGCTTACAGCGTTCTGGCGGCATGCGCCTCGTACCTCCGTGTTTGTTCTCCTCGTTTCGCTAATCCCCATGTCATCACTTTGGGCCTGTTCATGCACTGGTAAGGGTCCGCCCTGCCAGATGGCTTGGACTGCTGATGCCGTGTTTACTGGAACCGTTGTTGAAATTGCTGAGCCGCGTGTTCCTACGATAAACAACGGATCTACGACCGGACGAAGAATAGCTACTGACCCGGCAGTGTCGATGCCTTCGCGCAAACGTACGGTTCGCATACAGGTCGCAGACGTCTTGACCGGCGTTGAGCCCTTACAAAAGGAGATCGAAATCCTAACAGGTCTGGGTGGTGGCGACTGCGGATACGCGTTCCAGCTCGGAACGGCATATGTTGTATACGCGTACAAAGGTTCAGAAGGTCGACTGGAGACCGGCATTTGCGGGCGAACCCGGCCGCTGGCAGATGCTGCTGAGGATCTCGCCTATATCCGTACGGCACCGACCGCTCCATCGACGGGACAGATTCGAGTGATTGCAGGTCCACCATTCGTAACACCGCTGCAGGGAGTGAGTACAGCTCTCGAGGGTATGGGGGAGCGTTACGTCGCGTCGACCGACTCTGGCGGCGAAGCCAGATTCGATGGAATACCGCCAGGCAAATATAAAGTCACCGGCACTTTGGAAGGCTATAAATCCTTCCAGCCCACCGTGGAACTGGGTTCTAAGGGCTGTGCCGAAGTGCGAATGGGAATGATGCTTGATCGACGTATTCGAGGGCGCGTCATTTCGAAAGAAGGACTACCTGTCGCCGGGGTGCAGTTACAGGTACATTCCATCAACCGTGCGATCTGGGAGTCGAATGGAGAAAATGTCACAGCCGATGCCGAAGGAAACTACGAATTCGGACGTTTCATAGAAAGTGGCGGTTACTACCTCGGAATAAATCTCGACCGCCCAGCGACGCTGGAGAACCCTTATGCGCGCTGGTTCTTTCCCGGTACAGAGAATGTGGCAACTGCCACAGTTATCTATTTCTCTGAAGCACCGGAAACGAAGCATTACGATCTGGTGTTACCCGAACGTCAAAGTGATCGCCTGATTCAGGGAAGCGTATTCACTCCGGACGGTCGAGCTGCCTCCGGCGCTCGGGTATCCATTCTGGATTCACGTTGGCTCTGGCATTCTCCCGTGGCGGAAGTTGTGGCGGATGTCAATGGCCGTTTCCTGCTTCACGGTTTAAATGGCACACAATACCGGTTGCATGCGGTCTTGGGTGTGCCTCGCTTTGGCACATTCTCGGCCGAACCTGTGAACGTTATGCCTGGAGATCAATCATTGGACTTGAAGTTAGTCTTAACTCGATCGGGAGATGCAATGCGTGAAGATCGTCAGAAAGGTTTTGATCAGCGTGAATAATGTTGTGTTTATCTTAGGTTCACACCTGCTTTGGCTTGTTGCCGCGGCCCAGCAGCCGCTAAATCCGCAACCTGCACCCTTGGAGTTAGTTGCTCCTGCTGATGCGGGCATCTCAGCGACAGTCTACGATTTTGGGAGCCATCCCGCTGTTGCGCAGTTTCTTGAGAGTCCGGAAGGAGCACGTCTGGCCAGGTATTCCCTTGTCCTTACCAACGAATCCAGTACGCACATCGTTGGAGTGGCCGTGCGTTGGATCGTCACAGACGACAATGGGCGGAATCGAACGACCACATGGTCATTTGATAGTTTCAGCACAAATCAGCCCGTCCCACAGCCTGTCGTCCCAGCGAGAACTCAGCTGATAGCCACGCCGAACGGTCTTCGTGCCATGGGCTGGGCTGGAAGTACTACAAGCTTTGGTGGTCGTGGACAAGATCTCGTGCGGATCGCCGACCTCAATCGGGCACAACGCGTGACCGCAGTGGTTGACACGATCATTTTCGAAGACGGTCGCGTTATCGGGGCCGATGAGTCACATCTGGTCGATTACATCAATGCGATTGCTGGAGCCGTCAAGGCTCTAGTACAGAATCTTCGCGACGCTACCTCCGACGGCCGCGACGTGGATGACGTTCTGAGAAACATCATCGCGATGAAACGGACTCGTTCTGCGGCCAGTCTTCGGGACGATCCTGCGGGTGCCTGGACGATGAGGGAAGCTACGTTCCTTTTGAGGTTTTCCGTTGAGCAAAGAATGCAACGGCTAAACGTGCTGGAACGGGTTCCTCCACCCCCTGCTTTTTATCGCTAAAGCCCTATCTCCATTCTCCTGCTTCCATGGATTTTGCACCCTCCTGTCCGGTTGTGATTCGCGTGGGCTTATGCTGTGGCGCTCGCGGCGTGCTCAACGATGTCCGCTTTGGTGCTCTGCACGAAAGCAATCACCTGTTCCTTCTCGGCAGCAGGAACCCTGAACTCATCCAGCGTCGCGTTGACGTGACCTAAGAATGCGGCCCAGTCATCCTCACTGATTCGCATTCCTTTGTGTGAGGTTTTCATGTCCCGGCCGGTGTAAAGCAGAGCCCCGCCTGCGCAGTGGCACAGGAAGTCGATGAGAAGTTGCTTTTCGCGCCGGACGCCATCTTCCCCACGGTGCGCCCAGAAGCGTCCCAGCCTCTCGTCAGACATGAGGCGGGGAAGCAGGTTGTCTGCTACTGCCGCAATCGCATCGTAACCGCCCAACCTGGCATATAACGTCTTTTCGTCGCTCATATGTAATCGGCACCTCTCGCGGCTGAATTTGCATTGGCCCGGATCCGTCATCCGTCCTTTTAGTCCTGGTCATTCAATAAATAGTTACACGATCCATGGCCGAAAGATACGGTGCACAAAAATCCCTGCCGGACCCGTCATCACCATCGTGCTGCTTCAACACTCAGGAGAGTCCGCAAGAGCGTCTTCAAAAAGTACCGGCCCCAACAAAATGCCGGGGTCAGGGCATTAAGTTGCTTATCTATACAGCAGTGGACAAATCACACAAACGGTTGACGCTCTCGCAGCCGACCGAATTTCTGGCGGGCACCGGAAGAGACCAGCTCTCTAAGATTCTTGGCGCTGCCGAGATACGAAAGATCAGCGCTGGGCAGATCATATTAAGAGAAGGGACCCCGCCGGCCCACCTCTTTCTTTTGAAGTCCGGGCGCGCCAAGTTCTACCGGTTGACTCGTAGTGGCGGCGAAGTGCTGCTTTCCCTGTTGGCGCCGGGAGACGCCTTTGGACTGGGAACTCTACTCGCTCGTCCCGTACCCTACATCGGCACTGCGGAAACCACCCGCGATTCTGAGTTACTGGTGTGGGAGCAGGCTCGCATTCGAAGACTCGCGCAGAAGTATCCCCGTTTGGCGCAAAACGCTTTGGGTATCGTCCTGCGGTACCTGGCCGCGCATTTCGACCGTCTGTTCGATCTGGTGGCGTGCACGGCGTCGGAGCGGCTCGCCAGGGTTGTGCTTCATCTGGGCAAGGAGACCGGCATCGTGGTTCCCGCCGGAGTCGAAATCGCCGTTACCAACGAAGAACTCGCCGCCCAGGCAAATGTTAGCGCTTTCACGGTGAGCCGGTTTTTGAACAGGTGGGCTCGTACAGGAGCTCTGGTCAAATCCCGCGGCAAGGTTTTCATTCACTCCCCGGAGAAACTAATAGGGCCGGGCTAAAGCCAGCCCCTATCTGCCTCCACTAAGTCCTCCGGATTAGTCCTCGCCCTTCCAATTCGAAAATCTTTCGTTCCTTGCTCTGGAGCAACGACGCCAATACGCCTTGTTGCGTATCCTCACTGGTCGTTTCCTTTGGCAAATCCTCACAGGACTACGCCATTCATCATGAAACAACTGCGCGTCCTCATTGCGGACGACCACGACCTGATGAGGTACTCCATCGTTGAGCTCCTCTGCAAACGCTTTCACGTTGTCGGAGCTGTCTGCGATGGCGATGAGCTCGTTCGAGCTGCCACCTGCCTGCTCCCGGATGTCATTGTAAGCGACATTGTCATGCCACGGATGGATGGGCTGGAGGCAAGACGCAAGTTAATCGCCCAGCAGCGAGCAATCCCATTCGTGTTCGTGTCCGCGCTGGGCAAGGAAGTCGTCCACCTTGTTCTGGACGATTCTCCCGTCGCTCTCGTATACAAAGCCGACATGGCCGCCCACCTGACTAAAGCAGTGGCGGCGGCCTTCACCGGGCGGTCCTATATCTCCCCTCGTTACCGCGAATAGCCCGCGTGTTGACACCGTCGAAGGCGGCTTCGTATAGTGTCCATCCAGAGTCAGCAAAGGTGAAAGGAACAGTGATGAAGCTTCAAAGGCAGGTCGTATTGTTTTCTGCTTTGGTGCTGGCGGCCGCGCTACCGGCGATGGCGCAGGTCGAGAAAGCGGCCATACGCACGGACGGAATTTCCTGTGGAGTGTGCGCGGCAGTGGCCGAATTCCATTTGAAGCGTCTGCCCAGCATCGACAAGATCACCATCAGCCTGAAGAATGAAGCCGTCATGATCTCCTACAAACCGGGCTCCACCTTCCAGCCCAAAGATCTTCGCGAAGCGCTGAAGAAGACAGATGTCACAGTAACCCAGATGCAGATCAGCGCTCGAGGCCAGGTGCAGGAGCAAGCGGGTAAGCGATTTTTTATTGCGGGCAAAGACAAGTTCGCACTGGTGAGCGCTGCGAACGCACCTCAGCTTCCCTCCGATACTCCAGTCATGATCGAAGCCGTTGTTAATGACAAGACCGATCCGATGGAGCTGAGGATCATGACCTTCAAGCCGCTCAAACCGTAGCGTTGCTTTCTACTTTCCCGGCCAAAAGGCCGGCAACACGAAGGAACAAAATGATGCAGAAAAGAGCAATTTCGGGTGCTCTGGCACTCATGTTCGCGCTGTCGATGAGCCTTTTGAGTTCGGCTCAAGCTCAGAACAAGGCGCAGGGCTCGGCTGAGAAGGGTAAACCCGCGGCCTCAAAGTCCGCAGCGTTCACTTTCATTCCTCATGCCGACCTCGAGACCCTGATGAAGACAAACGGAGACCATCCCGCGCGTGTGGTCGACATTGCCAAAAGCTACAACCTTGGAGCCTATCTCCTGCATTTCGACGCGAGGCCGGCGACGACCGGACCGCTCAACGGCTGGGCTCATAACGACATTTCAGAACTGTATTATGTGATTCGAGGCGCAGGAACGTTTTTGATCGGGGGCGAACTCGAGAACGCGACCAAGGACGATCCCAACGGCCAGTCCGTGAAAACGGTCCGTGGACCCAGCATGAGCGGCCGGATCAAAGGCTATACGCCCCAGAAGTACGTGACAGGCGACATCATGATCATACCGGTGAATGTTCCCCATTTGCCCGGCTACGAAGTCACGGAGAAGACCGATATCGTCAGGGTCGTGATTGATCCTGAGCGGGCGCTGAATCTCAAGTGAGGTGTTCATGAAAAGCAGCGTAATGTTTTTTGCTCTGGTTGCGGCCGCTCTGATGATGGGCAGCGCCGGCTTCGCCCACCACGGCACTAATGCGTCATACGATCCGTCAAGAACGATCGTTGTGACAGGAATCGTGACGGAATTCGTGTGGGCCAATCCCCACGCGCACATTTTATTCGACGCAAAAGACGACAAAGGCGAGATCGTGCATTGGGCCGCCGAAGGAAGCAGTCCCACCAACTGGTCCAAGCAAGGGTGGAAGAAAACCACGCTGAAGGCCGGGGACAAAGTCACGATCACGATGCATCCTTCAAAGTTCGGCACTCCCGTCGGCGTCGTGATGAAAGTGTTGCTTCCCAATGGCGAGGAACTTGGAAGAGGGGGAAATATTGATTGAAAAAGAATCAATCGTCGCGCTGGTAGCGATACTGCTCTTCTCTTCGGCTGCGCTTCCGCAGGGACGGGGCCAGCGGGGAGGCGGTCAACGCGGAGCAGCTCAGGAATCGGCGAGCGCCACTGCTGCTCTCCCCTTCAGCCCGCGCGACCTTTCCGGAATCTGGCTGGGAAGGAACCGAGTCCTTGCCGTGAGCGAGGACCCTCCACCCAGAACACCCTGGGGAGACGCAAAGTTCAATTCCTACAAGCCGTCTTACGGCCCCAGAGCCATTCCACCGGCATTGGGAAATGACCCCCAGGGGAACTGCGATCCGCTGGGCATACCGCGCCTGCTGATGTTCGAAAACAATCCCTGGGATTTCGAGATTATCCAGATGCCGGACAGGATGCTGCAAGTCTTCGACCGGCATCACGTATACCGTCAAATCTGGACGGACGGGCGAGAGCTACCCCGGGATCCGGACCCACGGTGGATGGGATACTCCGTCGGCAAGTGGGATGGAGACACGCTCGTCGTGAACTCGGTCGGTTTTGACGACAGAAGCTGGCTCGATCATTTTGGTAATCCGCACAGCGACCGGATGCGTCTCGAGGAGCGTTACCGGCGCGTGAACCACGACACAATCGAACTCGTCATGACGATCACGGATCCGATGACCTATACGAAACCCTGGGTGAGCGACAAAAAAATCCTCACATGGCAAAACATCAAAGAGTTTCCCGATGAACTCTTCTGTGTGCCGTCGGAAGAGCAGGCGTTCAATAAGCGAGTCCGAGATCCCGCAGGTGGTTTGATCAACAAATAGCCGGACTGCATTTGCGGGCGCTCCCAATTCTATGAGTGTTCGGTGACATGCACGCTGGTTTTCTCACTGTAGCGGCGGTCTATGACCGCCGGTTTTTCCTCGCACATACCATAAAACCGGCGGTCATAGACCGCCGCTACAGTGGGAATGGCCGCCGAAAAATGTAAACGAACTTCTAACTCAAGACTTCTAGGGCCGGCCATCGTCGCCGATGGTCGGCACGAGATTCTCGAGATCTTTTTCATTCTCCAGGCACGCATGATCGAAAATGTAGTCGCCGATCTGGCGCTTGAGGACTTTCTTCGAGGTAAATGGCTTCACGAAAAAGACCGGGTCATCATAAGTAACGATGAACTCGAGTGTGTCCGGGTCGGCCAATCGGAATCGCTCGGTCAGATGCAACTTGTCGCTGTGCTCGTGACCAGCCAGATCCAGCCAGGTCCGATCATTGATGCTGATTGTGTCGACGACCAGCGTGTTTCCCTCCCACTTTCCCACCGAATATCCGTACCACGCCGGATAGTCCCTGGCGTCCGGCGGATGATCGCGGCCATCCGTGTAGATCAACCGAAAGATATGCTCAGACTCGCTGAGGACCGCAACGACATCCGGGCGCTGAATAATCATGGTGGGATGCGCTCTCGCTGTCATTCTCGTAGGCCCCGGCGGCAGACATTGCGCATTGGGATCCTTGGCATGATCGACCTTCTTATATCGCTCGGCTGCATAGGGTGTCAGAACGAGCTGCTCTCCGGGCAGCGTGTCCTTTGAAATGTCGTTGATAGAGCCGCCAAACCACACACCCGTCAGATCCGCATGGGGAGCGGGAGGCTGGGGGTCGCCCTTATACCACCAGGCCCCGACAGCAGGCTTCGGTTTGCGCGGCTGGGCCCCGCGACCTTGCGCCACGGCAGGAGTGACGATTGTAATCAAGACGGCAAACACGGTCGCCGCAGTGCCGATCGAAATAAGCGAACGCTTGTTCATAACCAATCTCCTAATCCAGAATACAGTCTCATTCGTGAGCTTCGCGTACACATAGTTCAATGTGAATTTCGTTTTGACAAGCAAATTGCGCGATGCGTAATTGAACCTGGAGGATATTCCGATGAGAGCGTGGTTGACGGTCTTTCTTGCTGCACTCTTTTTAGCGGGCGTTGGCATCGTCTATGCCCAGAACCCGCAAGCGCCCGTGCCTTCGAAACTCGAAAGGATCAAGGATGATCTCTACGTCATTCTGGGCGAGGGAGGAAACACCACCGTACTTCTGACGGACGACGGCGTCATTTTGGTCGATGACAAGTTCGAAAGGAATGTCGACGATATCGTGGGCAGGGTGAAGTCCTTAACCGACAAGCCGGTCAAATACGTGATCAATACGCACGCGCACGGCGATCACAGCGGAGGCAATCCGAAATTCCTCCCTTCGGCTCAAATCATCGGTCATAAAAACTTGCGCGCGGCCATGATCAAGGGAAAACAGGCGGGTCCGCCGCAACTGACGTTCACAGACCAGATGAGCATCAATCTTGGCGGAAAGGAAGTTGTCGCTTACCATTTCGCTCCCTGCCACACTGACGGCGACACGTTCGTTTACTTTCCTGCGCACAAGGTACTCGCTACCGGCGACTGCTTCAACACCGGTAACGGTCAGGGCGTGAATCTGACCGGATCGTCGACCTTCTCGTTCTATATCGACTACAACACAGGCGGCAGTTTTGCTGGCAGAGAGAAGACCGCCGACGCAGCTCTCAAACTGGATTTCGACACGGTGGTCCCCGGTCACGGACCCGTTACCAACCGCGCCGGATTCGTGAAATGGCGGTCGGATATCACGGCCATACGAAGCCGGATTACCGGCATGCTCCGTGAGCGCAAGACCAAAGACGACATAAGCAAGATGCTGGTCAGTGAATTCGGCTGGGACCCGATGGGCAGAGCCATGCAAAGCTCGTTGGACGGGATGATGGCGGAGTTGAAACCCTGAGGAGATTTTGAAATTGGACGAGTCCTGCATCTCAAATCCGAAATCCGAAATCGCAAATTGGACGGACGAGGTCAGTCCGATCTGATATTTCGGATTTCGGATTTGAGATGCAGGATTCGTCCAATTTCAAAATCTAAGAATTTCTTCAATGAGTGGCGGTCCTTTCACATTTGCAACGCTCTCATGGTGAGAGCGCAAATATGCAAAGAAAGGAAGATCTATGTCATTGAGAAAGCTTTTTCGAGTGTCCGTCTTCCGTGCGGCAGCAATGATGCTGACACTGGCGCCGATGGCACTCCACGCCGACTGCCTGCCATCTGTACCCAACGGTTGGTCCGTCCACTTTACTATGTCCTCGCACGGCATCAATCACGTGGTCAGCTACACGACTGGAACTTTGACCGGTTCCTTCTTCTTCGGCACCGCTTACTTGACGAACACCAACAACCCGCAATTTGGACAATGCCGCCGCATTTTACAGGCGTTTTAATGTCCAACGTCGTGCACGCCACCAGACTGAGGACTGCCATTGGGGTCCCAGCCCACCATCATGCCACCCTGCAGCATCAGGAAACATCGGGACTCGAACTTTCCAGCTCGGAGTAGCTGTTGAGGTTCGGAGCCGCTGACCTCGGTATTCGTTTGATTGTCTTGTCTGAACGGTGACAGCTCCGGAAAACGCATTGTGACCTGACCATCGTAGGATAAGTAACGGACTGTCTCTCCAACCTTCATTGCCGGCATCGGGTTCGGGGGAATGGCGTGCTTTCCCTCCTCGAGCCGGATTAGGATTTCGTGATCGGCAGTTGATGCCATGTTCATTTACCCCCGCTTGCAGTGTTCGCCAGTAATTGTTTAAAGCGTATATCGTCGCGAAAGTCCGCCAGATCAGGGTGCCGGTCCAGCTCACGTAACAAATCCGCCGTGGCCTGGCTGAGCGCTGAGATTGCACGGTCCCGCTGTCCGAGGGCTTCGTAGGTCAGAACGGCGCAACGGACTACTTCGTTGTCAGTAGGCGACAACTGTAAAGACTGACCAATCTCGTCTTCGGCTCTTTTGTGGTCGCCGAGCCTGGCTGCGAAGTAACCTACGAACGCGCGCGTATAGCCCCGTCGAGGATTCTCCTGCAACTCCGCCAGTGCAAGATCCATCGCCTGTCCATATGCAGTCTGTGCCTCGTGCAATCGGCCAAGCCGCCGGTTCGAATCTCCCAGATTCAGAAGATAGACGTACACACGAGGATTCAACTTTACGGCACGCGTGTAGAAACCAATTGCCTCGGCATCTCGTTTCTGAAATGCCCGCACCGCACCCATACTGTTCAGCGCACGCGCGGTCTCTCGCAACTCCAGGGACTTCAGTAGAGCTTGTTCCGCCTCAGCATCCATGCCCATGTTGTCCAGTGCCGCCGCCAGATTCGTATATGCATCGTACATGCCGGGCGCTCGATCGATGGTTTTCTTGAACTGTTCGGCAGCTTCGGGATACCTTCCGCGGTAGTAGTAGAATTCGCCCAGGTCTTCGTACGACTCATAGTAAGAAGGATCGATCGCGATCGCTTTTCGGTAAGCCTCAATTGCCTTCTCCGGCCTGTCGAGCTTGTCGTAGATGCTCGCCACACGGAGGAAGGCATCGACGTTTCGCGGCTCGAGCTCCTGCACTCGGCGATAATCTTCCAGCGCACTTTCATACCGGCTTGTCGTTTCGTTCAATAAGCCGGCCGCAATGCGCACTCTCGCCGAGTCGGGGTTGAGACTTTCGGCCAATTGAATGTGTTGCCGGGCTTTCGCAAGATAGTCAGCGTCTTTCATCGTATTGAATTTCCTGATCTCCGCCTCCGCCAATCGGGCCAGCGGCAAGGGGGACCGAGGATCCAGGCGCGCCGCTACTTCGAATGATGTGATCGCATCATCGACGTTCGCTCCACTACTTTGCAAAATGTACAACCCCCGGCCGTACGGGACTTCGGCGGCGGGAGACAGAGTGTCCTTCGGCTCCTCGTGGCTCAGGTTGAATGCAAGTGAGACGTAGCCGACCAGAGCCGAAGGCAAAGTTCCGAAGGTTGCGGCGCTGTAACGGCCGGAGAAATCGCGCACGTGAGTCTCGGTTTCGAGGTCGACCACTGATCCTTGCGCCACGAACTGCGCACCCTCGCGGCGGATCGTCACCTGCATCGCATGGGTCGCATGCAGGATTTGCCGCGCCTGTTGCGGGGTCTCGATTCGCATCCTGATAGATTCGGAAGGCGGGATCACGATCATCGTGCGGTCTCCCGTCGGCAAATGTCGCAGCCGGTCAGCTGCGTCTTGCAGGACCCCGCTGCCGAGCGGCGCTGCGTCCGGGCCGTTCAACGGAAGAACTGCCAGCCGAACATTGGCCGGCCTCGCAAAGTCCCGGAGCCATTCGCGAACCGGCGAAAGCAGCAGCATTACAAAAACCAGGAGTGCCAGAGCGAGTAAAGGCGCCTTTCGGATAGGTTTTCCTTCCAGATCGGCGAGCACACGGCTTGCATCAATCGGACGCGCGGCGGGCGAGGCATTGAGACACCGCGAAGTAACAGAGACCCAACGTGCGTGAAGCGCCTTGTTCCAGTTCGCGGACGCCGTCAGATTTTTAACGCCATCCTGCAAATTTTCGTCGGAGGACAAGCGGCCGGCGACGATCTCATACAGGATCACGCCCAGACCGTAGATGTCGGACGCAACCGAAGCCTTCTCCCCCTCCCATAATTCCGGCGCCATATATCGCGGCGTTCCGGCCGCTTCGGCTGTCTCCGCTATGTCAACCGCCAATCCGAAATCAGTGATAACGACGCGCAGGTCTTTATCGAGAGGCCGGCACAGAATAACGTTATCGCTCTTGAGGTCCCGATGAATCACTCCTTTTCGATGAGCTTCGGCCAATCCTGCACACAGCTGCCGCACAATTTCCAGGGCCTCATCGGAACCAAGGCTACCGCGCGAGGACAGGCGAGCTGACAACGTTTCACCTTCGAGCAGCTCCATCGTCAGGAAGTCAATTTCGCCATACTCTGTTTGCGCCGTATGAATCTCATTGACGAGACACACATTGGGATGGCGCACTCGAAGGGCTCCTTCGAGCTCAGGTGAAAGGAGGCGTTGAAAGCCCGGCTTGGCGCACTTGATGGCGATCCGCTGATTGCGTTTTCGGTCGAAGGCCTCGTACACGACTCCCATTCCACCCTCGCCGATTTCACGGATGAGCTCGAACCGTTCCGAAATGACTTGTCCAACCTGAAATGCCCGGGCAAAGTGCTTGAACGCGATCATCGGGTGGAGCAGGAAGCTGCCCATGCGGGCTTCCCATTCGATCGTTTCAGCCACTTCCTGATAGAGTTGCGAATCGTTTCCGCAGGTATTGCGCAGATAGCCCTCGCGTTCAGTGGCAGGACACTGAAGCGCCCCTGCCACAACGCTCATCACCCATTCGTCGCGTTCGCTGCTGTCTTCCATGGCTCTTCTGCGCTCAACTTCGATACCATTCGCGTTGCAGAGTGTGCAGCTTGAGATTCAGCGCTTCGGCTGCTTCTTCGTCAGTCAGCCCGAGGAAGAATTTCAACTCCACAACCGCGCGTCTCTGCTGCGACTTCTTTTCAAGTTCATCGAGCAGGCAATCGATGGCAATTGCAAGTTCCAATGGCGTATGGTTACCCAGGATTCGTTCGGGAACGCCCTCCATTCGCATGAACTCAACGGTGGGCCTGGACCGGGCGTGGTCGATCAAGTACCGGCGCATCATCCGGGCAGCCAAAGCGTAGAAGTGACCGCGATCCTGCCAGTCGATGTTCTTCGCCGCAGCCAGCCTGAGAAATGCTTCATTCACCAGTGCTGTGGGCTGAAGGGTGTGTCCTGGCCGTTCTCCGCGAAAGCAGCGCGCCGCAATCCTGCGCAAGTCCGGCATCAGCAATTCGAAAAGTGTGGAACCTGCCGCCAGGTTGCCATTCTGCCATTGCTTGAGCAATCGCGTGATTTCACCAGAATTATCAGCCACGACTTCCAACGATCAATCGGTCAAACGGCGAAATTATAGCCCAGGGACCTACAGGCGAAGAACCTACGTCCCCGGAAAAAAAGAGAAAATTCTTATTCTCGCAATGCAAAACCGCGTCCTCCGTCTCACAATAGCTGCGTAAACAAAAAGGAGGGGAGAATGGCTTCAAAAACAAAACGCAAGACG
>WNFT01001542.1_pt1 | contig 19446 bp, 22 predicted proteins | sample 5400191 | NCBI WGS metagenome assembly WNFT01 (sample SAMN13153359, study PRJNA577476) | soil metagenome | isolation source: 80 cm saprolite under Madrone tree | place: USA:California | collected 2016-06-14 | reverse complement strand
GGGGCGACTGGGTGCCCATCCTTCCCCAATCCGACGCTCTCGAAGGCTGGCGGCCGCTGCTTGGCGCATGGAATGTCGAGAAGGATGGCGCGCTCACCGGCAGGGCCGGCGCGAGGGGCCTGCTGGTCGTCTCGGATGCCCGGGTTGGCCCGAACTTCGAGATGAAGGGAAGGGTCGAGATGGCCGCGAGCACGAACGGCTTATTTCAGGCGGGTTTCGTGTTCGGCCATCCCGCATGGGAAAAGGACAACTGGTTCAGCTTCCGTGTCAAGCGCAACGCTCGCGAGGGTATGGTGGCCTACTTCGCACCCTATTTCGGTGGGCCACAGGGCGTCGCACCGACCGTGGACGTGCCCGACGTCAACGACATCCTGATACGCGTCGAGGACGGCCGCATGACCGCCTTCGTCAACGGACAGGCCGTCGGGCAGAACTTCGTGGCATCAACAGGGTGGGAGAAAGGCGACCGCTGGGTCGTGGTTGGTTTGGGAGGCTATCCGGACGAGAACGTCTGGTCGCTGCGGTTCCGTGGAGTGCAGGTACGGCGGCTCGTGAAATAGGTAGCCGTCTTGCGCCGAGAGGAGGCCACGAGGTCTTCACCGTCTCGGCCACGCCCAGATAGCCCGTCGTGACGTATCGACCGGGGATTCAATTGGAACGAGGAGCTTGGCATGAAGGTTTTGTGGCTGCTGTCGAGCCTTCTCCTGGCGTTTGCGGGACCAACCCAGAAACCAGCCGTTAACACTGGTCCCTGCACCATCGCCGTGGAAGAGATCATCCCAATCTTCCGTTCCAAAGATGCCCATGGCCCCGAGTTCCAGGTTTGGGTCCGGAACGTCGGCACGGCGACTATTGACTATGGTCAATTCTTGAATGCCGCGCGCCTTGATCTCGATGGAGAAATCCTCCCCCACGTAGGCAGTTTGGTCAGCGCGGAACCGGCTGGATTCGCTCCTGGCGAGCGGGGATTCGATAGTGTGTGGCTACCGGGCGATCTGTCGCTATACCTCAAGTCCGGTCTTCATACTCTGACCTATGTCTGCGGCCGAGTGCGGTCGACTCCCGTGCATTTCTTCTGGCACGTGCAGACCTCGGAACCGGCAAGACCGGCTGCTCGGTAACCGTTATGACCGGCGACTCACCAAGCTGGCGCACCAAGACTCCCGCGCCTGGCAACCCGCGCCCTTAAGGCCTCGAAATCCTCCACTCAGCGGCCTCCCTCGATGACGCGCTGTAGCACCTGCCTCCGGATCAGGTCGGCCTGTTCGCGCCCGCGCGACGGGTGCGCTGCCACGTCGACCCACACCTGCAGCACGTCACATGCGGCCATGCCTTCTGGCCGAACCACGCCACGAAACACGGACTGCGCTGCCGGCGCTTGGCGGACGATGAGGTCCGGAGGCTCACCCGGGGCGCAAGCTCGCAGGCTCTTCCAGGCTGCGAGGTTCGCCGGCTGAAGGCGCTGGACGTAGACGTATGGCGGCACGCCGTGAACGAACCCAAGGTTGAGCGCGTCTGCCGCAGCAAAGAGCGCGAGACAGGCCCGGCCGCTGCCCAGCACCTTACGGAGCTGGGATTGCCGATCGCCCGGGAAGACGAAGCGCATCGGCACTTCCCTGACCGAGCGCACCGAGAGGGCCTGCCATCGATTGAGCAGCTCCTTTCGTCGGACAAGGCTCAAGTAAGGCGCGGACTCGTGCAGGTAGCCTTCGCGCTCGAGCAGCTGCACGAAGCGGAACGCGCTCATCACGGACACGTTTGCGGCACGAGCCAACTGAGAGGCGTTGCGGTGCTGCCCTCGCGGCGCCGAGAGCAGCGCGTCCGGCAGCTCAGGGGCTAGCAGTACCTTCAGCATCCACTGGTTGAGGTCCGAGAAGAGCTGGCCCGAGTCCCGGACGGACTGCCGCACGGACACCGGAAGATCCTTGCCGTGCGCGTTCATCTCCTCGAGGTGAGGGCCTCGAAACAGCGCGAAGCCATCGAAATCGATTACGCCGGCCGCCGCGGCCGGAGCGTAGCGCTCCGCGAATGCCATCACCTGCTCAGCGGCACGCGAGGAAACCCTGGGCGCCGCGACCACCGCGAGGGGTACTGCCTTCTGACCAACGGCACGCGCTGCCTGAAGCACCGCCTGTGCGAAGAGCGGCACGAGCCGGTCGCTGCGACCTTCGGGGGCTGACTTGATCTCGACCACATACTCGATTCCACCTCGTCGGACGACAAGGTCGGGACCGGGGTCGGCCGCGGGATGGAGCCGCACCTGCCAACGCGCCTTTTCGAAGAGGGCGGCCAGGCGGGACTCGGCGGACCTTGCCCGCTGGGACGCGTCGGACTTGCCGGGGATTCCGTGGTTTTCCATGGCGCCCTATGTCGTGGCCGTCGGTAACTACCTTGGCCAAGTGAATTACCATGGCCATGATAGCAGGACCGGGGCTGCGCATGCCTTGAGTGGCAAACCAGCCGAGCCGCCCCCTTGCGCCCCTAACCGTTGGGTGGTACAAAACGTAGGCACTAAGGAGTATTAGCCTACGATTCGTACCATGGCACGGCGAGGGAAGGCCAAGACGCAACCCCCAGTTCGGGCAGCGTTCTCCAAGCGCGCGTCCGTGGCCGGAATCGTCCGCCCCCGCGACCTTGGCATCACTCGGTCGCAGCTTGCTCGCCTCGTCGCACGCGGGCAGGCCGAGCGTGTCGCCCGTGGCCTCTATCGCCTTCCTGGCTCCGATCCGACGACTCATCACACCGTGGCGCTCGTGGCCAAGCGCGTACCACACGGGATAGTCTGTCTGGTATCGGCCCTGAGCATCCACGAGATCGGCACCCAGATTCCGCACCAGGTGTGGCTGGCCGTGGCTCAGAAGGCGCGCAAGCCCGAGCTAGGAGCCCTTCCCATTCGCATCCTTCGTTTCTCTCCCGACGGCCTAAAGCGTGGCATCGAGCGCCGGCTCATCGAAGGCGTGCCCGTAGCGGTGACCAATCCCGCGCGCACAGTCGTCGACTGCTTCCGGTACCGCCACAAGGTCGGGCTCGACGTCGCCCTCGAGGCGCTGGCCGAAGCCCTACGAACCCGGAAAGTTACTGTCGCCAGCCTAGACGAGATGGCGTCTGCATGCCGCGCGCGGACCGTCCTCAGACCGTACCTCGAGGCGATGGCGTGGCGCCGTTCTGAATCGGTCACCGAAGCCATGAACCGTGTCGCCGAGCTCGTGGACACGCGTTCCGATCCGGGTGTCGCCGGAGCGGCAAGAAGAATTCTCGAGGACCTGGAGCGTGAGTTGAACCTTGGCTGAACGCGTCACTCGCTTCCCGTGTCCCAGACTCGGCGGGGAGGTGGAGCTCACGGCAGAACGCGAGGGCCACGTGCGCGAACGCCACCCGGACCTCCTCCCGGACCACCGAGAGAAGATCCGGGAGACCCTCGCCGATCCCGACGTGGTCCGACGGAGCGTCCGCATGACCACGGCCCGGCTGTTCTCGAGGTGGTACAATGACCTTCGTAGCGGCCGACACGTTGTGGTCGTTGTCGTGAGCGAGGGCGGTGTCACCGCCCGACACTGGATCGTCACGGCTTACATCGCTCGAAGCCTCGGTGAAGGAGAGGTCGAATGGCAGCGAAGCTAGCGTTCCAGTACGACCGCGAGGCCGACATCCTGCATATCAGCAACCGACCTCCGTACGCCGAACAGGAGACCGAGGAGCTAGGCGACGACGTCATCGCCCGGGTCAACCCGAAAACGGGCGACGTGGAAAGCCTCGAAGTCCTGTTCTTCTCCACGCGGCTGCTGCGGAGCGACCTGTTCGAGCTGCCCGTCACCGCAGATCTCCACAGGGCCGTCTAGCTCGGTCAGCAGTCAAGTTAGACCTTCTCCCGTAGGCCCCAGGGTCCAGGGGGCCGTGTTCTATCGCTGACGAAAGCCAACCCCCCGGAGACCGCGCAGCACCCACAGTGCGTCGCGAATGGCCCGGGCATGGCTCTCGACGCGAGGCGGAACAGGGCTCGGCGGGCCGCCTTCTCGGGACTCCGCTCCCATCGCGTGTCTCGCCAGCCGAAGCGCCAGCTACGGCATCGGGCTGCTTATGGGCCATTCTGGCTGGCTGGTGACGCTCTCCCATGGGCCGCTCGCGACGACGCGGAGGCGTGCGGCACGTCGCCCGGCGCGGTCGGAGCGTCCTTACGAACCGGCCTGTTCGTGCCAGCGGAGGACGCGCAGGGCGCGGAGGGTGTTCCACCGGCTCGGCCGGCCCTCGTCCTCGTCCGTCTCGACCGGCATCCGGCCGGGGTGCCGGGTCTCGAGCGGCCACCGGCCGTCGCGGTCACGCTTCGACGCGACCATCTCGATCGCCTCGGCCACGCGCTCGTCGGGCGCAACGCCGGCGCGGCACAGGTACTCCAGGCCCCGCAGCACGTCGTAGTGCCACCACGTCGGGAAGGCGAAGCGGGTCCACGTGGCGCCGCCCTTGCGGTCTCGCTCGATCCGCTCGCCGGTCGACCGCCGGCGGAAGAGGCGACGCTCGAGGAGGTACTCCTGCCCGCGGAGCCGGGCCTCGGTCACCTCCGGACTGCTCCCGACGGCCCGGTCGTGCTCGAGCAGGGCCTCGAGCACGCAGATCGTGGTGTTGAACGACGACCGCGTCGAGCCGTTGGCGGCCTCGCAGTTCCAGCCGCCGTCGGGTAGCTGCTCGCCGAGCAGCCGGTCGACGATGCCCCGGACGTCCTGGCCGAAGTAGGCGCCGCTCGCCGCCACCTGGCCGTTGATGCATGGCTCGATCTCGCCCGTGAAGAAAGGATTGTCGTCGCATTCCTGCGGGCCGCATCCCTGCCACGTCACGCGGTCGCGGACGAGGCCCACCGCGCGCCGTGCCTCGGTGCTCGCGGGATCGAGACCCATTTCCCGCAGCAGCGACAGGACGTGCATCGTGGAGTCCCACCCGCGGTTCCAGGCCGCGCCAGCCCACCGACCGTCGGCCGCCTGGAGGGCGAGCAGCCGCGCGCCAGCGCCCTCGGTGGCGACCCGCGCGCGCTCGGCCGCGACCTCCTCCGCGGAGGCATCGGTCAGGTCCCGCATCACTTGCCAGCGAATCGACGGGTCCGAGTCGAGCAGCCAGTCGACGGTCACGGATCTCCCTCCGACGGTGTGGTGCACCCCTGCTAGGGCCGTCCCGCGGGTGCGAACGAGTGGAGGCCTTCGAAGTCGGGCCTGGCGAACGGACGAAACCCCTGGGGCCAAGGCCAGTCCAGGGAGCAGAGCACACGAAACTGTGCCGGCGCAGGAGGCAAGTTGACGCGCTGCACAAGAGCCCGCACTTGCTCGCCGGCTGCCGACAGAAGCGCGTGTAAGTCCTGACAAAGATAGCGCGGCACGAGTCCGATAACGACGCCTCGAACGACCGTGTGGATGCGGAATTCGGGCGGATCACGAGGATTCGCAGGTGCGGCTTGGAGTGCGAGCGCATCGCCCGGACGGAGGCGACGAACCTCCTCCTCCGCAGAGGGCCCTCGGTGGCGTAGCCCGTGGACGAAGAACGCCGGCCGATACCGGCCCTCGGCGTTCTGCTCTGGAATTGGGAAGACCTCGAACGTGTCGGTCTCGCGCTGTCCGCCACTTCGGGCAAGCATGACAAGAGGGTCGGCTTCCCCGCGCTCGAGATCGAGCCATTCGACGAAGTCTTCGTAGTCGGGGCGGCTCCGAGGCAGCAGTCGATTTCGAAACATCGGGAAGAGCTGCGTAGAGACGTAGACCTGGTCAAAGTCTGGGAAGCTGCTCAGCGGCCGGAACCCTGCTGCTTCCGCTGACCGCGCGCCCTGCGTGTAGGTGAACACGTACTCCGATCCTTCGCGCGAGAGACGGCCCACGGGCCACCAGCGGTGGTCCGGCCGCCTCCATGCGAGATACAGCGTGTTCATCGCATCCTCAGGATAGGCCCCGTGCTCCGTTGGAGCATCGCCTGGGCAAATGCCCTGGCAAGGCCGGACATCTCCGAATCCTGCACGCGGCCAATCAACTCGGCGACTTGGCCATCCTCACAGCCGCACTCAACAGAATCAAGCACCGAGGAGCCCAACCTCCATTGGAGCCCTGAAGCTGGTTGCCCCCCTCTCCCGCGCCACAAGATTTGACTTGACCTTAGAGGTAGGTCCAAGGTTTATCTTGGGCATGGGACGCATGAGAAACGGGCTCAGGATCGGCGAGCTGGCGAGCCGGTGCGGGGTGTCGCAGCACACGATCCGGTTCTACGAGAAGGAGGGGCTCTTGCCCACGCCGCGTCGGACGCCTTCACGGTACCGGGTGTACGGCGATGGAGACGCGAGCCGGCTCCTCTTCATTCGCCAGGCTCAGACCCTTGGCTTGACCCTGGAGGACATACGCGAGCTGGCGCGGCACGACCAGCTTCGGACCCCGGGCCAGTGCCGGCGCGTGGCGGGCCTGCTCCGGGAGCGGATCGAGGCGATCGATCAGAAGCTCGCCGAGCTCAAGACCTTTCGCCGCCAGCTCGCGGAGAGCCTCGAGCGCTGCGAGAAGGCCGATAGCGACGCCTGCCCCGTGGTGCTCGACCTCGCCGTATCGGTAGCCGGCCGACGACGGGAGTCGTAGCCGTGAGATTGCATTCAACCGAGTGAACGCATGGAAGAGAATGTCTCTCCCATCATGCACGTCAAGGACGCCGCCCGTGCCGTTGAATGGTACGTGCGGCTGGGGTTCATCAAGGAGTCCGAGCATCGGTTCGAGCCTGGTCTTCCTGCTTTCGTCACGATCATGCGCGGCCCGGTGCGGATCTACCTGTCCGAGCACAAGGGTGACGCCCGACCCGACACCCTCATCTACCTCAGCCTTCGCAACCTGGATGAGGTCGCCGCCGAGTTCGGCGTCCCGGTCGAGGAGGCGCCCTGGGGCCGAGAGATCGAGCTTCGCGATCCCGACTCGAACCGAATCCGGATTGGCTCCCTACGCTAGCGGGGCGCTGAACGAGGCCTGAGATGAGCGCGAGGGCTTTGGCGACGGCCGGATCGGTGGTGAGCGGGATCCTGGCCTCGGCGTGTTGCATCGGGCCGTTGGTCCTCACTCTAATGGGCATCTCCGGCGCGGCGTTCGCCCATCGATTCGAGCCCTTCAGGCCGTATCTGCTGGTGGTGACCTACGCGCTGCTGGGAGGCGCCTTCTACCTCACGTACCGGCCCCAGGCCGTGTGCGGCCCCGGCGAGGCATGCGAGATGCCAGGCGCCAATCGCTTGGGGAGACTCATGCTCTGGATCGCAGCAATCGTGGTGGTCCTCGCCACCGCGTTTCCTTGGTACGCCCAGTACCTTCCGTTGTAAGGAGAAGCTGACATGCGACGGATGCTCTTGTCCTACCTCGCCGGGCTCGCGTTCCTGTTCTCGTCCAGTGTGGGCGCGGCCGACACGACGTCGAAGACTACGCTCACGATCAAGGGGATGACCTGCGGGGGCTGCGTCGCCGCAGTCAAGCTTCAGCTCAGGAAGACGGACGGGGTCACCGCCTACGACGTGAGCCTGGAGAAGGGAGAAGCGGAGGTCACCTACGACCCCCGCAAGACCGAGCCGAAGAAGATCGCCGAATCCGTGTCGACGACCGGTTACGCCACTTCGATCAAAGGGGCGGAGGAATCCTCGAAGGGCTCGTCAACCGTGACGGCGCCGGAGCCGACGGCCAAGCGCGGGCGGCTCGAACCATGGGAGCCGGTGGATGCCGCTTTCAAGGGCTGCAGCGAAGGCGTGTGTGGCACGCGGGGCCGCAACGCCCAGGCCGTTCCGCAGCCAGGTGCGCAGGTCGGACAATACGTTTACTGCCTCGTGAGCGGCGCCGTCTTTCAGGTAAAAGACGCCAGCCAGCGGGTCGAAGTCAACAAAAAGACCCTCTACCTCTGCTGCGAGGCCTGCGCTCGCTACTTCGCCCAGCACCGGGACAGCGTACTGGCGCTGAGGGGTCTGTCGCTTTGAAGGAGACCGCAGTGCGAGGACTCTTCGCGATGCTCCTGGGTTTGGGCCTGGTGGCCGACGGTCGGGCTGGCAGCGGGGAGGGCGCCGGGAGATCGAGGGAGAGGATGCACATGGAGCCCCTCTTTGACATGACCTTGCAGTACCGTCCAGAGATGGCCCCCGTCGCTTCCTCCCAAGGCAGGGAGGGCACCCTCCTCGGCAGCGGTGACGGACGCGTTGAAGGCCCGCGTCTTCGAGGAGCTGTACGCTGGTCGATCTTCGAGGTAACGGGCGCGGAGCGCTGCAAAGTGAACCTCGTCGGCAGCATCCAGACCGAGGACGGTCGAAGCGTCGAGTTCGACGCAGTGGGGTTTGGGATCGTCGGAGATCCCCGCTTGCCGAACCGATGGCACATGAACGCGGCGGTGCGGTTCAGCACCGAACCACAGGGCCGGTATGCTTGGCTTAATCCTCTTCTCGCCGTCTGGGACGGCCGCTTTGACATGCAGACGGGACAGCACGCCTACCGCGCTTATGCGGCGACCTCCGGAGAGCACTGACATGGAAAGCTGCTGCACAGTCAAGCCCGCCACTGCGGCCTCGCCGACGCACTGCCCGGACTGCGGCAAGCCCGGACGGCTCGTCGACAGGATCACGGTGAAGGCGATGTTGCGCCCCGAAGCGCTCATGCGGCTCTCGGCTCCCGAACACCGCTTCTGCGCGACTCCGGAGTGTCCCGTGGTGTACTTCGGGACCCAAGAGGCCTTCGAGCGCGAGGAGATCGTTGTGCCGGTCTTCCAGAAGGAGCCCGCGGGCGACCGTCCCGTGTGCTACTGCTTCGGGATCGGCGAGGGTGACTTACGCCTGGAGTTGGTAGAGACGGGCCGGTCCACGGCCTCGGACCGCGTCACCGCGCTCGTGAATGCCGACCGGTGCGCCTGTGAGGTCAAGAATCCACAGGGGAGCTGCTGCCTGGGAAACCTGGCCGCGGCCTCAAAGGCGCTGAAGGCAGCGCTCAATGCAGATGAGGAGGCAGCGCCGCACCATGCGTGATGGCGCCGATGACGCGGGGCACGATCTGCATTACTTCCCTTCCGGCTGAGCGGCCGGCCCCGCCTTAGTTCGGTGCCGCGAGCGGATCGACCTGGAGGATCTGGCGGGCGAACACGGCAGGGTCGGCGGTGGGCAGCTTGCACAGACCCCTCGTGCAGACGTATGCCGTCGATCGGCCGCGCAGCGCCGTCTTGCCTGCCACCAGAGGGACCAGCGCGGCCTGCTCCGAAATCTCCTTCTGCGTCCCCCAGGCCAGGACCCGATTCGGCACGAACGCGCCGCGCAGCGGCGCCAGCAGCGACTCCGCCTCTTGGCGGACGGCGCGGGCGACGATCACGACTTCCTTCGGAGTGTCGAGCTGGAAGTCGACGGCCAGGAGCATCTGCGACAGCGCCGCCGGCGCCCGTGAGAGCAGCGGTGCGAAGGACCGGAGGGTGTCCTCCGCCCGCTGTCGGTAGCGGTCGTCCGTCGTCAGCTCGTGCAGCCGAAGGAGGTTCAGGGCCTGGACGGAGTTGCCCGAAGGCTCGGCCCCGTCATGGGCCGGCTTCTCCCGGGCCAGCAGCGCTTCGTGGTCGTCGCTGGTCATGAAGTAGCCCCCGGCCTTGTCCTCGTAATGCTTCTCGATCTCTCGGTCGAGGGCGATGGCCTCGCGCAGCCACCGCGGCCGGCCCGTCGCCTCGTAGAGGTCGAGCAGCCCGGCGACGAGGAAGGCGTAGTCGTCGAGGTACGCGTCGTGCCGGGCCTGGCCGTCCTTGAAGCTGCGCCGCAGCCGGCCGTCCACGCGCATCCGTGAGAGGACGAAGTCGGCCGCCCGTTCGGCCCGCCGGGCGTAGTCGGGCTCCTTGAGGACGAATGAGGCGCAGGCCAGGGCGGAGACCATGAGACCGTTCCAGGCCACGAGCACCTTCTCGTCGCGGTAGGGCGGAGGGCGGAGGGCGCGGGCCGCCTGCAGCCTCTTCTTCGCCTCTTCGAGCGTCGCCCGGGCCTGCTCGACGCCGAGCTTGCTCTCGGCCGCGACCTCTGCCAGCGGCCGCGCGACGTGCAGAATGGTGCGGCCCTCGAAGTTCCCCGTGGCGGTCACGCCGTAGTACGCGGTCACGAGGTGGGCCCGCTCGGTCCCGACGGCGGCCTCGATCTCGGCCGGCGTCCAAGTGTAGAAGAACCCCTCCTCGCGCCGGCCGCTGGAGGCGGGGCTGTCGGCGTCGGTGGCCGAGTAGAAGGCGCCGTCGGGCGAGGTCATGTCCCGCTCCACGTAGCGCAGCGCCTCCCGGACCACGCGTGCGAAGTCGGCCTTCCCGGTGGCCTGGAACGCCTCCATGTAAGCGATCGAGAGCAGCGCGTTGTCGTAGAGCATCTTCTCGAAGTGCGGGACCAGCCACTGAGCATCCGTGGCGTAGCGGTGGAAGCCGCCGCCCACCTGGTCGTAGATCCCTCCCGCCGCCATCTTCTCGAGCGTGAGAGTGGCCACCTGTAGGGCCCGGGCATCTCCTGTCCGCCGGTGATAGCGGAGCAGGAAGCGCACCGGGACGTCGGCCGGGAACTTGGGGGCGCGGCTCATCCCGCCCTCCCGGGCGTCGACGCCTGTCTTGTAGTAGGAGGCGGCCTCACGCAGGACCGAGGCGGCGGGAAGGTCACGCTCCGACGGCGCGGGAGCGAGATTCTCCCGGATGGCCTGGGCGATCTCGGTGGCGGCCTGGGCCACACGCTCCGGCTCAGCGTCGTAGCGCTGCTTGAGATTCCGCAGGAGGCTGAGGAAGCCGACCCGCACTCCGCGGTCGCCATCGCGGGTCGGGAAGTAGGTTCCGCCGAAGAACGGCCTCCGCTCCGGCGTCAGCCAGACCGTCATCGGCCACCCACCGCCCCTCGTCAACATCTGGACCGCGCTCATGTAGACCGCGTCGACGTCGGGCCGCTCCTCGCGGTCCACCTTGACGGCCACGTAGCTCTCATTCAGGACCCGGGCGATCTCCTGGTCCTCGAAGGACTCCTCCTCCATCACGTGGCACCAGTGGCAAGTGGAGTAGCCCACCGAGAGCAGGACGGGACGCCCGAGCTTCCGGGCCGTTGCGAAGGCCTCGTCGCCCCAGGGGTACCAGTTGACCGGGTTGTGGGCGTGCTGGAGCAGGTACGGGCTCGACTCCAGGAAGAGGCGGTTCGTGTAGCGGGGCGACCCGTCGCGCCGGAGATGGCGCGTGCGTGGCGCGTAGCCGGGATGGCGGCCCGCCCAGGCCGCTTCCAGCCTCTTTACGAAGGCGTCATCGAAGTCGGTCGCTCCCGGAAGGGGACCGCCGAAGCTCCAGCCCCTGTCGGGAGCCGGGGCCGAGGTCACGGGCTCGGCGCCGCCACCCGCGTGCGCCGGGGCCTCGTGGCGGCAGCTCGTTCCCATAGCCAGGATCGTGGTAACGAGCAGCCGGGCCCGCCTGCGCTGGAGGCTCCTCGGAATCGGCGGGGCACGAATTGGACTCACTCCTCGCTGATGTCCGCCGTTATCGCGATCGGGATGCAGCCCCGCACGCTCGTCGCGGCCGGGCACTTCTGCTCGTGCGTGGCCACGCCCTTGAAATTGTCGTTGGCCCCGTTGGCGAGGGCCACGAAGAGGCCGGCGAGGGCAATGAGGAGAATCATGTTGGGTACCCATCGTACAACCGCGCGACCCTATCCGGCGGCCGGCCGAAGGCGTATAGCCCGAGCAGCCGCCAGTTCCGAGCGGTCGTGGCCAGGATCCCCCGGCGCTCCCATCGCCGCGCGCTGGTCAGGGCGCGCACCGTCGGGAAGGCGAGGACGCCGACGCGGGACAACCGGCGCACAAAGACCACGTCCTCCATGAGGGGTAACGGTGGGAACCCCCCGATCATTCCGTAGACCTCACGCCGAACGAACAGGCCCTGGTCCCCGTAGGGCCCTGCGCCCAGCCCCTATGCTTCCTCCGCCACCTGCATGGCAGGCGCAGCGTCAGAGGGCCGCTACCGCTGACGAAGGCCAACCCCCCGGAGACCGCGCAGCAGCCACAGCGCATCGCGAATGGCCCGGGGCATGGCCTTCGACGCGAGCCGGAACAGGACTCGCCGGGCCGCCTTCTCCGGATTCCGCTCCCACCGCGTGCCTCGCCAGCCGAACCGTAGCCACTGCCTGGCCCAGCCGATCTCGCGCGCCACTCGGACTGCCCGCTTCGCTGAGGCGAAGAGCTCGAGTTGGCCGTCCCGATGCGGCGCCGGACGAAACGGCAACACCTGAAGCGGAACCCGCTCGTCTCGATCGCGAGGCAGTATCGGAAGACGAGACACAAGGCCCTGGCGCATCCGGTCGAGCCGCCGTTCCTGACGCTGGAGGCCGGCAAGGACCTCCCGCTCCCAGCGCTCCTTGATGCGCTGGATCCTGACCGGCGAGATGTGGACCGCCATCCGATTCTCGAACCGCGGGCTGAGAAGCGCATGCACGTGTGGGTGCGCAGGCCGGCCAGCGCCGCCGTGGTGATGGACCGCGAAAACCCCTTGGGCCCCTCGCAGGGCGCCGCGGAATGTCTTGTCGATCGCGTCACGCATGACGCGTTCGGACTGGGGCCCGTCAAGCCGCCTGAAGCGCTCCGCCGCGGGGTTGTCCACCGTCATGATGAAGCGGAAGTAGGGCGGGTTCCTGAGACCTCGAGCGTCCTCGCGGAGGGCCCGACGGATCGCCGGCTCGTCGCCTCGGAGGGCTCGGTATCGCTCCCCGATCCCATAGAGCTCGCGCCGGCGTCCGTCGGTCAGTCCTTCCTCGCGGTGGGCGATGTACCGGACCTGCCCGGCGGCGCGATCCGGGCTTCTGTGGTAGCGCGCCTCCACGAAGAACATCTCAGTCCGAGTCCATCGTCCGCGAGTTCGCCTTTTCGGCCAGGTCCCGCTCCGCGTCGGCGACGGCCTGCTCCCACTCATCGGCTCCCGTCACGCGCAGCTCCGCCAGGAGCTCGTCTTCGCTGACCTTCACGCTCCCGTCGCGGGTGGCCCAGTGGGCGAGAAGCCGCAGCATCCCGAAGGTGGGCGGACCCATCAGGTCGAGCGTCAACCGGACACCTTCGAGGGCCCCCAGCAGCTCCTCGGCCCGGCCGGCCGGAACACCCTCCCGATTGCGAATCGTCTCCATTCCGATGCCGAGGCAGTCTCGAATCGCATCCGATCGCGTCGCCGCCATGCGCCTGGCATGAGCGTCGATCTCGCGCACGAGATCGGGCGGAAGCCTCGCCGTGACCCACTGGAGAGAGTCGCCGACGCGGACAGTTTCCCCTCCTCGAAGCTCGGCTGCGCCACGGTGTACAGGGTCGACTGCCGGCTTAGGCTGGATTCGCGTTCGCCTCATCTCGCCTCCTCGCCGAACCGTGGCGTTCTGCGGCTTCAAGAGGAGCAAGCGATGTGCCGGCGGCCACGAAAGGCATCGCTGATTGACTGCGCGGGGGTTAGATCAGAGCGCGTACAGGCACCCGGAACGCAGGATTCTCAGCGTTGAGAACCCACGTCGAACGTTCTCAAACCCGAGGATGAATCAGGTCCTTCGGGCGGCCAGACAGGAGCCTCCTTCCGGGTCGGATGAGGAGGGAAACCGGCCCACCGCCGAGGCACTCACCGAGCCGCGAGCGGGTCAGAACCGGGGAACGCCACAACACGGCGCCCGGTCGTCGCAAGTCGTTCGTGCTCCGCGGAGTGGACACAGAGCGAAAGGGGCGTGTGTCACGCCCTTTAACTTGCAGTCGAATCGAGAAAGAATTCCGGAAGGACTTCCAGGTCGGTGCAGGCCAGCCTGACGCATTGAACGAGGATTCCGCGGAACGAAAGAGAAAGAGAGACTGCTCACGGCAGACCGCGCGGCTCACGGCAGAAGACGGAACTAACGGGGCGACGGCACAGCGGCGGCGGGACCAGTTGGCTACTGCGGCGAATGCGGATCGTCTCGGGCGAAGGGGGCAGGTGTGACGTGCCGTCCATGAAGGGAAGGGGGCGTGATGACCATCGAGGACAAAAAGCCGGCCCGGGCGTGGGCTCCCGCGTTAAGCTTCTTGATCTGTGCGCCGCTGTCATCGCTGCTCACGCTAATCCTTCTGGCCTGGCCGTATGAGCCCACGCTGCCAGGAAAGGTCGGAGTGGTCCTGCTGGCGCTGCTCGCTGTGCTCGGTTGGTGGGAGTGTTTCAGGGCCGCGCGCGGGCTCGTGATCGCCCTCCGGCGTGACCGGGCCTCACCGCATGCCAGACCAGGAGAGTGATAGAACGGGTCCGGGCGCGGCGGAGTCCGACCGAGGCGAGCTTCGTAGGGCAGGGAATTCCGATGAGCGTCCGAACGCGGAGGCCAAGGCGATCATGGTGCGATCCTAGGCATCCTGCGAAGGGCCGGCTTGCTTCGCTGCAGCCAAACATGGACATCCGCCCTTCATATCGTGGCGCCGTTGACTCGGCGCGAGAAGGCGTTCCAGGAACTGGCGCCAAGCCTGTGTTTGCGTTGCTGGAGCGCGGTCCGCTGTTCGAGAGCCGGACCTAGCTCTCGCACGAGGGCCTGCGAGAGCTGACAAAGGAGCCGATCCTGACCCATTTGAGGGAGACCGTTCTCGAGGATTACGAGAGAAGAGTAGCACCGAGTTTAAGGAGCGGCGCGTCCGCTGAATCAAGCGGTGCGTTGGATTCCCGCGCTTAGGCCCAATCCGCGCGGTCAAGTAGTGCAGCCGAGCCCGAGCGGGCCGGTACGGCACGCCCGATCATTGCTTCGTCGCATCAATACTGCCGATGACGGAGACTGCGCAGTTGAAGGACTCGTATGTCCCCGTGATCCGGCTGGCTGCGCGAACGGCGGTAAGGGTGAAGCCGCAGGCCGACGGATTGGTCGACGTCAGCTTCGCGGAAATAGAGTCTACCTCCACGATTCCGGTTAGCGCGCCTCCGTTGTTCGCCGACGGCGACGCCGGAAAGGTGACCTGCCATGCTCCGGACAGCGAGTTGCCAGACTGCAACAGCGTCACCCGAAGGGCTCCGCTTCCACCGATGCCATCGTGTACAAACCCGGTCCACGTGCCGGAGAGGGAGGGTGATTCGGATGAACCCAGCGTGCGCAGACGCTCGCAGCCCTCGGTGTTGCCCGCGTCACAAGCTTGCTTGAAAAGCGCGCTAGCCTCAGCCTGATCCTTGTGCAGGCCCTTGCCAAGCATCAACATGCTTGCCAACCCCAGACAGGCATCGGCAACCCCCCCATCGCACGCTCTTTTGTAGAGTGAAGCGGCCTGCACCGGGTCCGTAGCAACGCCGTCACCGTGCTCGTATAACTTGCCGAGCCCGGCGCACCCCGGCTGGATGCCCCCGTCGCAAGCTTTCTTGAACAAGGGTGCGGCCAGAGCAGGATCTCTTGGGAAATCCACGCCGCCCGCGTACATGATCCCAAGAGCAGCGCAGGCCCCGAGGGTGCCTCCATCGCATGCCCGTTTAAAGAGGCCAGCGCCTCGAGCCGGATCCCGCGCCACTCCTTCGCCGCTGACGTACATCCAGCCAAGGTTGTGACAGCCGAGCAGCTCGCCCCCGTCACATGCTTGGTTGTAGAGGGCAAAGGCTCTGGTTTGATCCTTCGGGACACCACGCCCAGCCTGATACGCTGCAGCCAGGTTGTTGCATCCCATGGCAAGGCCCGATTCGCACGACTGCTTGAAGAGTGCAGCCCCACCCTGCTCGTCCTTAGCGACGCCGTCGCCGTTCTGGTACAGATAACCGAGATCATCGCAGCCCTGGCTGTGCCCTCCGGTACAAGCCTGTTTCAAGAGGGCGACCGCGCGTTCCGCATCTCGGGTCACGCCCTGGCCGTTTCGATACAAGTGGGCGAGGTTGTAACAACCCCACACCTCTCCACCTTCGCACGCTCGCTTGAAGAGCCCCGCGGCACCTGCTTCGCTCTTGGGTCCACCCAGACCGTCCCGGTACATCACACCGAGCAAAAGGCAGCCTCGCGCATCTCCTCCATCACATGCCTGCTTGAAAAGCGCCCCCGCCTTCGCCTCATCCTTCGCCACCCCTTGTGCCTGGAGGACCCTACTGCCGAGGTTCAAGCAGGCTGCAGCGTATCCCCCCGCGCAAGCTTGCTGGAACAACGCCGCGGCCTGTGTGTCATTTTTGGGTACGAGCCGCCCCTCTCCGTATACCACTCCGAGGTTGTAGCAGCCGAGGGGGTTCTTGCCGTTGCACGCCTTGTTGTAAAGAGCCAGCGCGCGCCCCTCGTCCTTCGCGACTCCTTGTCCCACGGCGTACGCGAAGCCTAGGCCGGCGCAGGCCCCGAGATGCCCTCCCTCGCAAGCCCGTGCAAACAACGTGACGCCGCGGCGTTCGTCCTTCGGGACCCCTTGGCCATACGTGAAGAGCATTCCGAGGTTGTTGCAGGCATCCGCAACACCGGTTCCACACGCCTTCTCGAGGGCCACTGCGTCGAGCGATAGCTTGGGTGTCCCCTGGCCTGCCAACGGGGGGAAAGACTGCTGTTGCACATCGAGGGGAATCTTTCTTGGCACTGCAAGTGAACCGACGCGCCCAGCTTGTCCCGAGGCAATCACCGCTGGTGTACTCGGCCCGAGCCGCGGCAAGCCTGCTGATGGCAGCACAGCACCCATTCCCGTAGAGGCGTCCCTGGGAACAGCGGCGGCCCGCGACGCGGTAGGCGACGGGTGCACGGCCCCTAAATCCGGGGATTCCACGCGAGACAATCTCGCTCGGTTCACCAAGAAGAGCGCCGCGAGGAATGTCGCGCTGAGAGCCAGGAGCCAGGACACGACGCGAAAGAGAGGGCGAGTCGCTCTTGGGCTCTCTACTGCGAGTGGAGTCGCAGGCACGGAGGGAAGTGCGGGTGTCTGTTGCCCCTTTGCGAGCGTGCCTGTCGCGCCTAGAGGGGGCTCCACTGCTGCCCGGTTCTCCGTAGGGGAAGCGTCCCGCGCTTGCCGGAGAGCTTGCGCCATGTCCCGCACCGTCTGGAAGCGAGCGTCGCGGTCCTTGGACAGAGCCTTGCGCAACACCGGTACCAGCGATGCGGGCAGCCGAGTCGCCCCTGGCCCTTCCAGTGGTGCGGGTTCCTGAAGGTGCTTGAGAAACGTTGCCGCGGGTGTGTCGGAGTGAAAGGGTACCTGGCCGGTAAAGAGTTCGAAGACCACATTCCCAAGGGCGTATACATCACTACGGAAGTCGATCTTCTCGCCTCGCACCTGCTCCGGGCTCATGTACTCGGGCGTACCGACGACTTGGCCAGTGGCGGTTGTGCCGATGTCCGAGTCGGGCCTCCATTCCTTGGCTATGCCAAAGTCCATGAGCCTGACGACACCCCTCGAGTCGCGCATGATGTTCGCTGTCTTCAGGTCTCGATGGACGATCCCTTCTTGGTGAATTGCCTGAAGGCCCTCAGCCAGGGTGATCGCGACTTCGTAAGCCTCACCGGGTGCCAAAGGTCCCTTCTCCCGCAAGGCCTCCTTCAAGTTCAATCCGTCGATGAACTCCATCGCGATGAAACGTATGTGGCCGTCTTGGCCGTACTCGTGGATTCCGCAAACATTGCGGTGGCGCACCTTCCGGGCGAGTCTGATCTCAGATCGGAAACGGCGAGCCATCTCAGCCGATGCTGCGACCTCCGGGCGAAGGACCTTTAGGGCTACAACCTCATCCAACTCCCGGTCATGCGCCTTGTAGACCATCCCCATGCCCCCTCTACCGAGGGGACTCAAGACCTCGTATCGCGAGTCAACCAAGGCGCCCTCGGTGAGGACGTAGAGGCCCTTGCCGCAGCTGAAACAGTTCTCCGCGTCCTCGCGGTTTGCGGCTTGGCAGGACGGGCAGTTCATGACTAGCCCTTGCTGGAGGTGGCCAAAGATACGCCCTGAGTGTAGGAGGCCGCAAGGGAAGGACCCTTTGAGCCCGAAACCGCCTCTGCGCGATCGGCCAGCCCCGGCCGGAGAAGCGCCACAGTTCGAGGCCCGGGTAGGTCCACGTGCACGATGTACACTCTCAGCCGGAGAGGCGAAACATGGCCAGACGACGAATCTTCGTCAGCTTCGATCACGATGATACGACGCAGGTAAACGGCTTCCTTGGCTTGCGTCAGGTCATGGATGGTTTCGAGTTCTATAACCACAAGCTAGACCGCAGAATCAACAGTGTCGATCCTGCCTATGTTGGCCGGGTGATTCGGGAGGAGTACATCCAGCCAGCATCCGTGACTGTTGTCCTCATCGGGAATAGAACAGCGCAGAGTCCCTGGGTGCAATGGGAGATCCAAGAGAGCGTAAGGCAGGGGAAGGGTATTCTCGGCATCCGCTTGAAGGGTACTTACGGCGCCGTACCAGCAGGCATTCCGGCCGGTGCGGTAGGAGGTTGGGACCCCGAGAAATTCGCCGGCTGGATTGAATGGGCCTACCAGCAGAGCCAACGGAGATGAGCTTTGATCGTGCCGTCGAGGTCGCCGGCGTCGTCATGACGGAGATGCGAGACTGGTTTCTCTCTGCCCGGTTCCTCTCTGGCCTGTTGCTCGGCATCCTATTCCTCTATCTCGCGAGCCGCCGGTTACGTCACGGCTCTTCGCTCACCTTCAACCTTCCCTTCAGCCTGGGCAGTGCAACAATTAACGCAAGCCAAATCGACCGAGTGGCCGCCTGGAAGCTTTATATCCAGCTCAAGACGCGGAAGGCTGCCGTTCCTTTCGACCGAGAGAACGATGTTGTCATCGAGGTTTACGATTCCCTCTACCTCCTCTTTGACTCGACGCGAACGCTCCTTCTTGAGCTTCCGCCCGCCGAGTATGCGAAGGATGATGGACTGGCCTCGTTGATGCTTCGGGTTCAGAATGATGGAGTCCGCCCTCACCTAACGCGCTGGCAGGCGGACTTCCGGCGCTGGTGGACCGTTGCTTTGAGCGCTCCGGAGAATGGACAGCGATCACCGCAGGAAATTCAGCGTGATTATCCTCGATATGGCGATCTGCTCGCTGATCTGCAACGGACCAACACGGAGCTCAGCAAGTTTGCCGACGAGCTCCTCGTCGTCGCGCGTGGCGGCCGGCCAAGGAAGCGCCGCGTGATAGCGGCGCCGATTCGGCCCACCCCAGCTGACGGAATCGGCGACCCAGGAGAGACAGACCTGCCGCCGCCGCCGGCCGCACCCGCGGTTGGGCAGGATGGACCAGCGGGGGAAGCCAGTCCACCGCCTAAGATCCAAGAACACGATTGATTCCATGGCGGGGGGCCTTGGTCCCATGACCTGACGGTTTCCCAAGTCCCAGGTTCGCCCATTTGTGCAGGCAACCGTGCGCAGCTTGTCATGGAGGTCCGCCGATACCCCTACGGCAGAGCCCTCCGTGCCAACATGGCTGAGACACCTTACCCCCATTTAATTAGAGTGCAGGGCGGGGAGATGAGGCCCCTTGGAAGCAGCCCGCGGTAAGGAAGCAGGACAGGCGAATATGGGAGAGCCGGAGCGGAGGGACGC
>WNFT01005796.1_pt1 | contig 19449 bp, 18 predicted proteins | sample 5400191 | NCBI WGS metagenome assembly WNFT01 (sample SAMN13153359, study PRJNA577476) | soil metagenome | isolation source: 80 cm saprolite under Madrone tree | place: USA:California | collected 2016-06-14 | reverse complement strand
GAAAGCCCCCCCTCCGACCGGCGAGGTGCCGCGCGATGGCGGCACCAAAGCCGGTCGAGGCTCCCGTCACCACCACGCCACCGCTCACACGGGCAATCTACGACCTCCGTGCCAGCGTCGCCGCGCGCGCCCGGAGCGCGGCGTCAATGTCGCCCAGCGAAACAGGCGCCGGGACCGTCCACTCTCCGCGCTGCATCGTCGGCACCCGGATCGCCGCCACGGCGCCGTCCGGTCCCAGCTCGACGACGGCCGTCGCAGCATCCTCGGGGCCCTGGTTCGCCTTGATGACCAGCGTCCACGTCCCCTCTGTGGGCCAGGTACGCTTCAGGGCGTAAACGCCCTCTCGCGACGTCCCGGCGAAGTTTAGTTTGAGCGACCGCCGCTCCCCGTTCACCACGCCCTCGGCGGTGCCGGTCACGATGAATCCCATTGCCGTGCCGTGGTGGAACGAATGCACCAGCAGGAACGCGTCGCGTGTCGATTTGTCGTACGGGTTGGCCGGCAGCTCGATCGAGATCCAGGGAGGACCCTTCAATCCGAGGGCCGGGGTCGCGACGATCGCGCTCGCGAGCGCGGCGAGGGCGAGGCTACGAATCCGCGTCTGCATGACAACCTCCAAATCGGGGTTGTCGGTGAGATGCCGCCCTCCGCCGGAGCGTTTGAACGCCTACTGCGCGATCCGATACACGCCGCCCCCGGTGAGGAGGTACAGCTCTCCACGCGCGTCTTCGCCGAACGACAAGGGGCTCCCTGGGCTCACGTCGAGGTTCCAGCTCGTTTGCCCGGTTACCGCGCCGCCCGCGTAGCTGAAGCTCCGCACCCATCCCGCGCACAGGTCCGCGTAGAAGTACTGACCGGCGAGCGCGGGAAACCGGGTGCCACGGTACACGAATCCGCCGATGATGGCGCATTGTCCGTTGGAGTGGTCGTACTCGACCGCGGGCAGCACAAGTCCCGCCGCACTACAGTTGGCAGAGTTGTAACAGTGTGCGCCTTCCATGATCCGCCAGCCGTAATTCAGACCGCCCTGGCTCGCCGGCTGTACGTCGACCTCTTCCCACGCGCCCTGCCCCACGTCCCCGATGTACAGCAAGCCCGCGGAGCGATCGAACGCGAAGCGCCAGGGGTTCCGCAGACCGAGCGCCCAGATCTCTTTCGCGCCACCGCTCGTAGCGAACGGATTGCCCACCGGGATCGCGTACGGGTCACCCCCGTCCACGTCGATCCGCAACAGCTTGCCGAGCAGCGAGTCGTGGTTCTGCGCGCGGTTCTGCGGGTCGCCGCCCGAGCCGCCGTCACCCATCCCGATGTAAAGCATCCCGTCGGGCCCGAACATTACGAGGCCACCCTTGTGGTTAGGATATGTCGTATCGGGCTGCGGCTGGGTGATCTGGAGAATCACCTTGTGGGTGGAGCTGTCCGCGACGTTCGAGTCGGCGCTCACGGTGTAACGCTCGATCATCGTGTAAACGGTATCGCCGGCTGCGTTGCTGCGCGTGTAATCGACGTAGAAGTAACGGTTCAGCGCATAACGCGGGTGGAACGTGACACTCAGCAGGCCCTCTTCACCCCCGTACAACACGCGGCTGGTGATGTCCAGGAAGGAGGTCGTGAGCAGCTGCCCGTGCTGCACCACGCGAATACGCCCCGGTTGTTCGACGACGAACAGGCGCGCCGTGTCGCCCGTTGGGGCACTGAGATACACAGGACTGGAGAGCCCGCTCGTGACGACCGGAACGAGCCGGAGGCTGTCGCTCGTCGGCGGCGGCGCCGTCCCGGGAGCATTGTTGCACCCGAGCAGCGCCAGAACCGCGAGGGGTCCGAAACATGCCCGGTAATTGATCACTTGGGTTCCAGCAATATGGCGCCCTTGAAGCTACGGGCTGTGACCTGCGCCCCCCCCGCCCCGGTCGAAAACCGTAGCTCCAGTCCCGTGCCCCCTGCTCGGGGCCTGGGCTGCGCCTCACCCAGGTGGTTGGTGATGGTTCCGCCGATGGTGAGCAGATCGAACTCGGCGACGGTGCTCGCCGGCACGCGCAGCTCGATCGTCCCGCTCTGGCTCTCGACCTCGACCACGCCGCCCCGCCCCACTTCGCCCTCGAAGCGCACGTCCCCCGTCACGGACTCGAACCTGCCGCGCTGCACGCCGGTGCCGCCCCGCTGCCATCCCGCAGCGCGGACGACGATGCGGCCGCTCAAGGTCGAGGCACCGAGGTCCTGGCTCGCGCCCCGCAACAAGATGTCGCCGCTCACCGTCTTCACACGGGCGCGCCCCGTGCCGCCCGCCAGCTCCACGGCCGCGTCCATGGTCTCCGCAGTGACGTCCTGTGGCGTGCCGACCACGCGGATGCTCCCTCCCTGGCTCGTCAGATCGAGCGTGCCGTCCACCCCCTCGACCTCGATGGTCGCCGTGGCCGACTTGACCCACACCGTCGCACGGCGCGGGACGTGGATCTCCAGTTCGGCGGCGCCGGGCCCGGTGTCGACCCGCAACGTCCGCACGTGCGAGTCGCCGGCCGCGGAGAATCGGCCGGCGCGGGGCTCGAGACGCCCCGACACGGCGACGCTATCGGCGTCCCAGCCGAGTACCCGGATTCTCCCGGCCGGATTCACGATGCGGACGGTCCCGCCGGGATCGAGCGGCCAACGCTCTGCGATGTGCGCCTGAGCCCTCGCCTGGCGCGCGAGCAGCGTGAGCGCCAACGCCAGCCACCCTCTCATTCTCCTCATGATTCCTCCGTCCTCATGTCAGCTCGCCGCGACGCGCACCACCCACCGCAGCAGCTCCACCTTCTGCCGCGCCGCCGCGGCGAAGAGCCCGCGCAGCTCGACGCTCGCCGGATCGCGCGCCAGCGCAGCGCGGGACTCCGCCATGGCGGCGTCGATGATCGCGAGATTCCGCTCGAGCAGGACGACCGTCTCGGGCCGTAGCCGCTCGCGCTCGGCAGCAAAAATGAGCCCGAGCTCGCTTGTCGTCCGGTCGAAGTCGGCCTGGACCGCTGCCCAGCCCTGCCCCGCCGGGCGGTAAGGGGCGGTCGAGGGCGGTAGCAGGCGGTAGAGGCCAAGCGCGATGACGACCGCCGCTGCGGCCGCCAAGGCAGCGCGCCACTGGAGCCGCTGCACGTTCCACGTTGCGCGTTGCGCGATTCGCGTTTCGACCCCCGCCCACAGATCTCGACCCGGCTCGATGCTCTTCGGGAGGCTCGCCGCCGCTGCGGAGAGCGAGCGCAGCTCGGCCACTGCCGCGCGGCACGCTGTGCGGACCCGTCATCGATTCAGCGCCTCGCGCAAAAGCCGTCGCGCCCGGAACAGCTGCGCCTTGGAGGTTCCGACAGCGATGCCGGTGAGCTCGGCGATCTCCTCGTGCCGGTACCCCTCGACATCGTGCAGCACGAACACCTCCCGCGCTCCCGCAGGCAGCGCCGCGACCGCACGCTCCAGATCGAGCGCGCTGCCCGACGACGCATCAGCGCCCCCGGGTCGCTCGAGGGCCGCGGGATCGTCGCTCGTGACGACGCGTTGCTCCCGCCGCCGCTCGGCCCGCCGCCCCAAAAGCACCTCGTTCACGGTGAGCCGGTGCAGCCACGAGGAGAACGCGCTCTCGCCCCGAAAGGTGGCGAGCCGCTCCCACGCGCGAACGAACGCGTCCTGCGTCCGCTCCTCGGCCAGCGCCCGATCGGCCGTGAGGCGCAGGCAGAGCGCATACACCCGACCCGCGTGCGCACGGTACAGCGCCTCGAACGCCGTCCGGTCGCCCTGCTGCGCGCGGTGGATCAGGTCGGTCGGGTCCGAGTGCACCCCAGCGCTCCCCCCGCGAGCCGGCACGCTGCTAGGATGCCGGCCGGCACGGATTGGTTGGACTAGCTGGTGATGACAAGAGCGCTGTGCACGTGATGCCACCGCGTGAGATTCGAGGCTGAAGCCGCGGCTCGGCGTGTGCCGCTCAAGCGGCAATGCTAGGCCCGTTTACGGGCAAGTGCCGAGCCGCGAGTTCACTCGCGCACGTCGGGCGTCGGTGACTCAGGGTGACGACGGAAGCATCCCAGAGGACCGCTACGGGACTGGCCCGCTCGGCGCGGGCCGGGCGAGCAAACCGGTCGTCGAAACGCGCACCTCGAACGTCTTGGCCTGAGTGGCTGCGACGAACGTCGCCGAGCCGTACTCCGCGTCCACCAGGGGCCCGAGCAGCCGCCGCCGCGCCATGAAAAACAGGTCCACCGGCTTCGGGCGCGCGAGCTCGTACGCCGTGTGCGGTTTGTTTCGCTCGTCAACGACGTTGTTGTAGCGGCCCGCGACGCGATCCAGCTCGTACACAGTGCGGAAGCCGAGCAGGCTGGCCCACGGGTGCCACTTCAGGATGTGAGCATCCATGTAGAACGCGTCGCCCGCGAGCTCGTACATCGCGAGGCGGCGGTCAGGTAGAGTGATGGTGGCGCGGAAGTGCTGCGGCGAAACGGGCTCGGTGCGCACGGTGGCCGCCAAGTCCTCGAAGGTCAGCGCGCGGTAGCCCTGGAGGCCCAGCGTCAGCGTGGCCGCCAACGCGGCGAGCGCCAGCAGGAGCAGCGCCACGAGACCCCGAATCGTCCCGCCCAGCCAGCGGCGCTCGCGGCTCGCCCGTAGCGCCGTCACGCCCACGGCGCCTCCGAGCACGAGCAGGCAGACGGCGGAGACGACGAGGGTGATGGTCATGGGGGCCGTCTAACCTAGCAATTATCTTTCGGTCATGCCCGCGAGTGATTCCGGCATCCGCCTCCTCATCCCCCCGCCGTCCGATTGTGCCGACATTTTGAGCCCCGCCGCACTCCACTTGCTTGGCGCGCTGGCCCGACGCTTCGAGCCGGAGCGCCAGCGGCTGCTGGCCCGGCGCCGCGAGCGCCAGCGGGAGCTCGATGCCGGTCGCTTGCCAGACTTCCTACCCGAGACGAAGGAGATCCGCGACGGCGACTGGACGGTCGCGCCGATTCGCCCCGACCTGACCGACCGCCGCGTCGAGATCACCGGGCCCGTGGAGCGCAAGATGATGATCAACGCCCTCAACTCCGGGGCGAACGTCTTCCTGGCCGACTTCGAGGATGCCAACGCGCCCACGTGGGAGAACAACGTGCGCGGCCAGCAGAACGTGCGCGACGCGGTGCGGCGGACCATCGTCTACACGAACCCCGAGGGGAAGCGGTACGCACTGGAGCCCAAGATCGCGACCCTGTTCGTGCGGCCCCGCGGGTGGCACCTGGTCGAGAAGCACCTCGTCGTGGACGGGCAGCCGATGTCTGCGTCGCTGTTCGATTTCGGACTCACGTTCTTCCACACCGCCGCGGCGCTGGTGGCGAGCGGCTCGGGTCCGTATTTCTATCTCCCGAAACTCGAGAGTCATCTCGAGGCGCGCCTCTGGAACGACGTCTTCCTATTCGCGCAGGACGCGCTCGCCATCCCCCGCGGCACGATCCGCGCGACGGTGTTGATCGAGACGATCCTCGCGGCCTTCGAGACGCACGAGATCCTGTGGGAGCTACGCGACCATTCGGCCGGGCTCAACTGCGGACGCTGGGACTACATCTTCAGCTACATCAAGAAACTGCGCCGCCGCCCCGAGTGCGTGCTCCCCGACCGCGCGCGCGTCACGATGGAGCAGCCGTTCCTGCGCGCCTACGCGGACCTGGTGGTCCAAACCTGTCACCGCCGCGGGATCCACGCCCTGGGCGGCATGGCGGCGCAGATTCCCATCAAACGCGACGCGGCCCTGAACGCGCAGGCGCTCGAGAAGGTCCGCCAGGACAAGCTGCGGGAGGTGCGCCAGGGGCACGACGGCACCTGGGTCGCGCACCCCGCGCTCGTCGCCATCGCGCGCGAAGTGTTCGACACGCACATGTCCGGGCCCCACCAGATCGCTCTAAAGCGGGAGGACGTGCGCGTCACCGCGCGCGATCTGCTGGCGACGCCCGCCGGGGAGATCACCGCGGACGGCCTGTACACGAATCTGAGCGTCGCGCTGCAATACCTCGCGGCGTGGCTCGATGGCATGGGCTGCGTGCCCATCAACAATTTGATGGAGGATGCCGCGACGGCCGAGATCTCCCGGGCACAGGTGTGGCAGTGGCTACACCACGGCGCGCGCTTGCAGGATGGTCGCCCCGTAACTGCCGCTCTGGTGCAACAAATTATCGCCGAATTGGTGAGCGTCCTACCTGAACGGGTGGGTGCGGCCGGCCCGAGCCCCGATAAGTTTTCGCTGGGAGGCCGGATGCTGGCCGAGCTCGCCACCGGCGCGGAGTTTGCGGAGTTCCTCACGACGGTAGCATACGACTACGTGGACTGACACCGCTCGACCCATCACGGATAGAAGCCATGGATAAGCAGCAGGTCATCAGCTCTCTAGAGCAGGCATGGAAAACGGGGAGCCGCTGGAAGGGCGTCACCCGACCCTACACGGCGGCCGACGTGTACCGCCTGCGCGGCTCGATCGATATCGAGTATTCGCTCGCCCGGTACGGCGCGGCGCGCCTATGGCAGGTGTTCCAGGATGACGATTACGTCGCCGTGCTGTCCGCGGTCACGGGCAATCAGGCGATTCAGCAGGTGCAGGCGGGGCTCAAGGCGATCTACGTGAGCGGCTGGCAGGTGGCCGCCGACGCGAATAACGCGCTCGAGATGTACCCCGACCAGAGCCTCTATCCCTCCGATTCCGTTCCCGCCCTGCTGCGTCGCCTCAACAACGCCCTCAAGCGCGCCGACGAGATCGCGCACCTGAAAGGCGACGACTCGACCTACTGGTTCGCGCCGCTCGTGGCCGACGCCGAGGCGGGGTTCGGCGGGCCGCTGCACGCGTTCGAGATCATGAAGAACATGATCGACGCCGGGGCCGCCGGGGTGCACTTCGAGGACCAGCTCGCGTCGGTGAAGAAGTGCGGTCACCTGGGCGGCAAAGTGCTGGTGCCGACCAGCGAGTTCATCACCAAGCTGGTGGCGGCGCGCCTGGCGACGGACGTGTGCGGGGTGGACACGATCCTGATCGCGCGCACCGACGCCAACAGCGCCACGCTGCTCACCAGCGACTGCGACGAGTACGATCAGCGCTTCGTCACCGGCGAGCGGACCGCCGAGGGATTCTTCCGGGTGCGGGACGGCGTAGACGCGGCCATCGCGCGGGCGCTCGCCTACGCGCCATATGCCGACCTGCTCTGGTTCGAGACCTCGAAGCCCGATCTCGGCGAAGCGACGAGGTTCGCCGCGGCGATCCATGCGAAGCACCCGGGCAAGATGCTCGCGTACAACTGCTCGCCCTCGTTCAACTGGCGCAAGCACTTGAGCGACGCCCAGATCGCCGCATTTCAGAAGGAGCTGGGCGCCCTGAACTACAAGTTCCAGTTCGTCACCCTGTCCGCGTTCCACGCGCTGAACCACAGCATGTTCGAGCTGGCGCGGGCGTACAAGGACCGGGGCATGGCCGCCTACGCCGAGCTACAGAACCGCGAGTTCGCCTCGGAGAAGGACGGCTACGCGGCGGTTCGGCACCAGGAGTTCGTGGGCGTCGGCTACTTCGACGAGATCACCCAGATCGCGACCGGCGGGCAGTCGTCCGTGACGGCAATGGAGGGCTCGACGGAGCAGCAGCAGTTTCACGAGCCCTCGCCCGAGCGCCGGAAGAAGGTCGCCGGGCGCTGAGGCGCGATGGTGCGAGGAGCATGGAGAGCCGGGCGGCGCGATGCCGACCGGCTCTCGTCGTTGACAGGTTTGGCGCCGTACCTACCTTGGTTGCCATGAAGCGCTCGACGCTGTACAGCCTAGCCGCCCTCCTGGCCGTCGCCGCGCTGTTTTTCTTCATGACCACCGCTCGGGCCAAGGTGCAATGTCGTGTATGCATGGAGTTCCGCGGCCGGACCAACTGCGCCGCAGCGGCGGGGCAGACCGAGCAAGCCGCCCGGGAAGGAGCGCAAAGCACCGCGTGCGGCCCCATCGCGAGCGGCATGGACCAGCAGATTGAGTGCGGGAGATCGGCGCCGCAGCTCACGGAATGTCATGCCCGATGACGGCATTCGAGCTCTCATTGCCCCGCACCCCCGTCCCCGCCAATCTGTCGCTGACGCAGGGTGCGACCCAGTCGGGCCAGATCTTCGTGATGGAGCGCGTTCCGCACCACGATGGTCCGGAGACGGTTCTCGAGCTCCTGAACCGGCCGGAAGGCTTCTTCGCGTTCCGGCCCGCGGCAAACCACGACGTGCTGCTCATCTCGAAAGTGCAAACGGTCTCGCTCTCGGTCGATCGCCAGGCGCCGATTGCCGACCCGGCCCGGCTCTCGGCCGCGAAGATGCTCGGCGTCGAACTGGTCCTCACGGGCGGCTCGAAGCTCGGGGGCTGGGCCAGCGCCGAGCTGCCCGAGCACCACGCGCGCCTGCTCGATTACCTTAACGCGTCCCGTGACCCGTTCTTCGCGGTGTGGACCCATGCGGCCACCCACTACGTCAACCGCGCGTACGTGCTGTACGCGCGCCCACTGAGCTAGGCCATGCCCGCGCGGATCGATCCGTTCGTCGACGTGCTGCTCCGGGAGCAGGGCGATCAGCTGTACCTCCTGCCGGACGAGCCGGTCACCATGGTGAAGGACGGCCCGAGTCGGCCAACCACATCGATCAGATGACCGAGACGGAGTTCGAGTACATCGCGGACCGCGGCATGGTCCGGGTGCGGATCGTGCCCGACATGGGGCGGCTGACGGCCATGGTGGCCCCCATCGGGAATTCCGCGGGAGCCCCGGCGGCCCAGCGGGCACCCGCCAACCAGGAAGTGCGGGCCCCCGCCGCAGCTCCACCGCGCCCTCCCAAGCCGTCCGCGATTGCCGCCGCACCCATGGTCGAGGCGTCGGGCGCGACCCCCGGCGGCACCGCCCCGCCCCAGGGCTTGCCCGCCGACTTCGCCGCGCAGTACAAGGGCGCCGAACGGGCCCTGGGGGAGCTGCTCAAAGCGCTGGTGCAGTCGGCCTCGTCGGACCTGCATTTGCGCGTGGGCGAACCGCCGGTATTCCGCACGCACGGGGAGATGAAGCGCCAAGCGACACCGCCACTCACGTCCGACCAGCTCGAGGTCATGCTCTTGTCGGTCATGCCGGAGCGCAACCGCGGGGAATGGAAGGAGACGGGAGACTCGGACTTCGCGTACGAGATCGCCGGGCTGGCCCGCTTCCGGGTGAACGCGGCGCGCGATCGCAAGGGTCCGATGGCCGTCTTCCGCGTGATCCCGGCCAAGGTCGTGAGCGTCGAGCAGCTCGGGATCTCGAAGGAGGTGCAGCAGCTCTGCTACCTGACGAAGGGTCTCGTGCTCGTCACCGGACCGACCGGCTCGGGAAAATCCACCACCCTGTGCTCGCTGATCGACCTGATCAACCGCACCCGCACGGACCACATCATCACGATCGAGGACCCGATCGAGTTCGTGCACGAGAACAAGAAGTGCGTCATCACGCAGCGTCAGGTGGGTGTGCACACCGACAGCTTCAAGCGGGCGCTGCGATCTGCCCTACGGGAGGACCCGGACATCGTGCTGGTGGGCGAGATGCGCGACCTCGAGACCATCGCCATCGCGATCGAGACCGCCGAGACCGGCCACCTCGTGTTCGGTACGCTGCACACGACGACGGCCGCATCCACCGTCGACCGCATGATCGACCAGTTTCCGGCCGATCGCCAGTCGCAGATCCGGGTGATGCTGTCCGAGTCGCTCAAGGGCGTGATCGCGCAGACGCTGTGCAAGAAAGTGGGCGGCGGACGCGTGGCGGCGCGGGAGATCCTCCTCACCACGCCAGCCATCTCGAACCTGATCCGCGAAGGAAAGACCTTCCAGATCCCGTCGATCATCCAGACGTCGAAGCAGCTCGGCATGCTGACCCTGAACGACGCGCTGGTCGATCTGGTCGAGAAGAAGGAGATCAGCCCGGATGAGGCCTATGTGAAATCGGTCGAGAAGAGCGGGCTCGCGGCGTCACTCAAGGCCAAGGGGCACAAGCTGACCATCACGGCGTGAGCGGACGGATCACACTTATCTGAAGTTCGAGGCCATTGTTTCGAGGTATTCTTCGATTGGCACGGCGCTTCGCATCGCCATCAAGTCATTACCCGTCTTACCAATCACGGTACGGAATTTATTGCTCTCCCGGTTTGCAAGGCGCGCCACGGTCTTCACGATGTCGAGCGTGTCGTCTTTCACGCTGTCGGGAGCGGTAGCCATCATGCGCTGGACCTTCTCGGCCAGCGCGTCGTACACGGGCACGGTAATCCGAGGGTCGCTGTTCCAAACGATATTGCTCACAAAATCGTTCTGCGTGGAACCGCCCGGCTCGATCAGGCGCAAATCGATGTTCAGTGGCTTCAACTCGTAGTACAAACCCTCGGTCAATCCTTCCAAGGCGAACTTGGACATGTTGTACAAGGAACCCAGTGGTGCCGCGGTCGTAAGCCCCATGAATGAGCCTACGTTGATGAACATGCCGATGCCGTTGTTGCGAAAATGAGGTAGAAATGCCCTGATGATATTGATCGGGCCTCTGGTGTTCACCGCAAACTGCCAATCGATATCGTCTTCCTGGGCGAGCTCCAAGGCGCCAAACGTACCCATACCGGCGTTATTGATCACGACATCGATCACGCCAAAAGCCGCAATGGCCTTCTCTGTAGCGTCTCTTACCTGATCCAGGCGGGTAACATCCAACTTGAAGATCCTGATATTCGCGAGCTGCGTTAGTTCTGTTTCCTTTTCGGGCGCGCGCATGGTGGCCGCTACGTTCCAGCCCTGTTCTGCAAAGTATTTTGCGGAGGCTTTTCCCAAACCCGAACTTGTGCCTGTGATGAAAACCGTCTTAGCCATGTCGCGTTCTCCGTCTCTCGACCAGTGGGCCAGCTCTTCCCGCGCGGTTGCTCAGTAAACGCTCGGCGAAATCGAGCGGTTCCTCTGCGCGATGGGCTTCATTGGTGACATAGATCTGCGGACGAAGCAGCGGAACGTTACAGGTCAGCACGTCCACCGTGCCACGGAGGTGCCACACGAGTCGACGCGAGGAAGGGTGGCGCGAGAAAAAGCGGGTAGCGGTGCGAAAAAGGAGAGCCACCGGTCGGATTTGAACCGACGACCGCTCGATTACGAATCGAGAGCTCTACCACTGAGCTACGGTGGCGGCCCCCTAACTTAGCGGCGTGGTGCGTCACGCGGTACTCCTCAGCCCTTCGCGCGCTCCGCTCTCCAGGCTCGATTCAGTAGCCGTTCAATCCTCGGCGGCGCCACAGGTAGTAGATGACTGGGATCACGATCAGCGTCAGGACTGTGGACGTCACCATCCCGCCCACCATCGGCGCCGCAATGCGCTTCATGACACTCGCCCCTGCGCCGTGACTCCACAACGCCGGCACGAGCCCGAGCATGATCGCGAGCACCGTCATGAGCTTCGGCCGTACACGGTTCACGGCCCCGTGCTCGATCGCCGCCACGAGCTCGCCGAGCGTCGGTCGCAATCGGGCCTTCGTTGCATCCCGCCAAGCGTGATCGAGGTAAATGAGCATTACGACGCCGGTTTCCGCTGCCACGCCAGCGAGCGCGATAAATCCCACGGCGACTGCGATCGACAGGTTGTAGTCGAGCAGCCACATGATCCACACCCCGCCGACCAGGGCGAACGGCAGCGACAGCATCACGATCGCCGTTTCGGCTAGTGTGCCGAAGGTGAGATACAGGAGCAGCGCGATGATCCCGAGCGTGAGCGGGACGACGACTTGGAGCCGTGCCTTCACGCGCTGAATCGCCTCATACTGACCGCTCCAGCGCAGCCAGTAGCCGGTGGGCAACTTTACCTCGCGCGCGACGACGCCCTGAGCGTCGCGCACATAACTCCCTACATCCCGCCCGCGCACGTCGATCGACACCTGATCGTAGAGGTAGCCGCCCTCGCTCCGGATCATCGGCGGGCCGGGGCTGAACTGAATGTCGGCCACCTGCCCGAGCGGCACCTGCGGGCCGTCACTGCCGCCGACCAGGAGCCGGCTGATTGTGGTGGGGTCATCCCGGAAGTCACGGGCATAGCGGACCTGCACAGGATAGCGCTCCCGGCCCTCGACGGTCGTGGTGATCTCGTCCCCCCCGAGCGCCAGACTGATCACCTCCTGCGCGTCGCCGGTGGTGAGCCCGTAACGGGCGAGGGCATCCGCGTCCGGCCGGATATCCAAGTAGCGCCCCCCAAACGACCGCTCGGCGTAGACGCTCGCCGTGCCCGGGAGCGGCGCGAGCGCGCGCTCGATATCCTGACCGATGCGCTGGATGGCCTGAAGGTCGGGGCCGTAGATCTTGACCGCGAGGGTCGTCCGCACGCCGGTCGAGAGCATGTCCGTGCGGTTTTTGATCGGCATGGTCCAGGTGTTGACGGCGCCCGTGAGGCGGAGACGCTGATCCATCTCCGCGATCAGGCGATCCTGAGTAATCCCTGGCCGCCACTCCGATTCAGGCTTCAGGTTCACCACCGTCTCGACCATGGACATCGGCGCCCAGTCGGTGGCGGTGTTCGCCCGGCCCGCCTTACCCCACACGCTTTCGACCTCAGGGAGGGTCATCAGGATCGAGTCTTCCACATGGAGCAGTCGCCGCTGCGTAGTGAGGGACACAGCGGGCAATGTGTTGGGCATGTACATCAGCGAGCCCTCGTTCAAGGGCGGCATGAACTCGCTGCCGAGACTCGCTAACGGGAGGAGCGTCAGCAGCAGGACGCCCGCCGCGCCACCCAGCACCAGCCAGCGGGCGCCCAGCGCCCACTGGAGCACCGGCCGATAAAGCCGGATCGCCCAGCGGTTGAGCGGGTTCTCCGCCTCCGCGCGGATCTTTCCCTTCACGAACCAGCCCATGAGCGCGGGCACGAGCGTCACCGAGAGCAGCGCCGCCGCCGCCATCGCGAAGGTCTTGGTCAGCGCGAGCGGCCGAAACAGCCGCCCTTCCTGGTCCTCCAGCGTGAACACCGGTAGGAACGACAGCGTGATGATCAGGAGGGACATGAATAGTGCCGGGCCCACCTCACGGGCCGCAGCGAACACGCGCTCCCAATGCGGTCGGTCGGGCTCGTGCTCGATGTGCTTGTGGAGATTCTCCAGCATCACGATCGCGGCGTCGATCATGGCGCCGATCGCGATCGCAATCCCGCCGAGACTCATGATATTGCCGTTGATCCCAAGCCAGCGGATGACCGCGAGCGACACCAGGATGCCGAGCGGCAGCGTGGCGATCGCCACGAGGGCGCTGCGCGCGTGCAGCAGGAACACGGCGCAGACGAGCGCGACAATGACCGACTCTTCGAGCAGCGTGCGCCACAGTGTCTTGATCGACCCGTGGATCAAGTCCGAGCGGTCGTAGGTCGGCACGATCCGGACGCCGGCCGGCAGCGCGGGCGCGATCTCGGCAATGCGCTGCTTGACACCCTCGATCACGCGCAACGCGTTCTCGCCGTAGCGCATGACCACAACTCCACCCACCGCTTCGCCCTTCCCGTCCCGCTCGGCGATCCCGAGTCGCAGGTCGGGCCCGATCGTCACCCGCGCCACATCACCCACCCGCACGGGGCGCCCATCCTTCCCGACGCCGACGGCGACCTTCCCGATGTCCCCGACTCCACGGAAGTAGCCGAGCCCGCGGATCGCGTAGTCCGAGCCCGCAACTTCCACCGTGCGCGCACCGACGTCCTGGTTGGCCCCGCGCACGGCCGCGATGACCTCGCGCGCCGTTACGCCGTAGGCGAGGAGCCGGGCCGGATCGAGCAGCACCTGGTATTGGCGCACGTATCCGCCGAGACTCGCGACCTCGGCCACGCCCGCCACGGACTGCAGGGCATAGCGCACCTGGAAGTCCTGGATCGTGCGCAGCCGGTCGGGCGAGTAGCCGGGACCTTCGAGCGCGTACTGATAGACCCAGCCCACGCCGGTGGCATCTGGCCCCAGTCTGGTCTTGGCACCGGCGGGGAGCCGGCTCTGAATCGCGTTCAGGTACTCGAGCACGCGGGAGCGCGCCCAGTAGAGTTCGGTCCGGTCCTGGAAGATCACGTACACGAACGACGAGCTGAACATCGATTGCCCGCGCACGACTTTCACCTTCGGGACCGCGAGGAACGTGGTGAGCAACGGATAGGTCACCTGGTCCTCTACGACTTGGGGCGCCTGGCCCGGGTAGTCGGTGTAGACGATCACTTGCGTATCCGAGAGATCCGGGATCGCATCCACCGGCATCGTGCGCAGCAAGAACACGCCGGCCACGAGCACGAAGATCGCGCCGAGCGCCACCAGCTCGCGGCGCCGGATGGACCAGGCGATGAGTTTCTCAATCATGGCCGGCGCCCTTCATCTTTCGCAGGCATCTGCATCCCGCCCATGTTCAGCCCCATCCCCATCTGCAGCATGAGTCCTTGAATCGCCGCGGCGAGGTTCGACTCCGAGTCGAGCAGGAAGGTCGCCGAGGCCACGACTTCGTCGCCCGGCTTCAGGCCTTCGACGATCTCCACGAGCGAGTCACCCCGGAGCCCCACACGAACCTCTCGCGGCACGAACCGACCGTCGCCGCGGTTCACGAACACCAGGTCTTTCGTCCCGGTCGGGAGCACCGCCTCGAGCGGCACGCTCACGCCCCCCCTCCCCCGGCCCGCCGTCGCGAGCGCTGCCGTCGCGTACATTCCCGGGCGCAAGGCGCCGTCGCCGTTCTCCACCGCCACGCGCGCCGTCAGCGTGCGGGTCTTCTCGTCGAGCTGCGGGTAGATGAACGTCACGCTGCCGCGAAACGTCCGTCCGGGGACCGCGTCGACGGTAATCGTCGCCGGGGTGCCGATGCGGACGGCGGCCGCGTCCTGCTCGAAGATCGCGACGTCCACCCAGAGCACTCGGGCGTCGGCAATCTGAAACAGGTTGTCCCCTGCCCTCACCGCTTGGCCTTCGATGACCATCTTCTCCGTGACTTCACCGCTCCGCGGGGCACGCAGCAGCAGCGTGCGTGTCACCGCACCGCGTGCTTCCAGACTATCGATCTGATCAGCCGGGATGTCCCACAGCGCGAGCCGGCGCCGGGCGCTCGCTGCGAGCGTGTCGTCTTTCAGCCGCCGCGCCAGCAGATACTCTTCTTGCGCACTGACAAGGTCGGGCGAATACAGCGCGAGCAGCGCCTCACCCTGCTGCACGCGCTTGCCTACGTAGTCCGCGTACAGGCGCTCCACCCAGCCACCGACTCGCGCGTTGACGTAGACTCGGTTGGGCTCGGCGTACTTCAGTATCCCAACCGCCCGCACTGACGATCGTACCGGGCGCTCGGCGGCCCGAGCAAACGTGATGCCGAGCCTCGTTGCTTGGGCCCGATCCAGCGGGACCCCCGACGTGTCGGCGCCGGCAGCTGGCATTCCAGGCATGCCAGCCATCCCCTGCATGTCCGGAGCGGGAGCCTTCTTGCATCCCGTCAGTGTCATGGCCGCGGCGAGCAGCCCGGTAATGGTCCGTTTCACGGCTGCGTCTCCCCTGCGGTCAGCTGCCGCAGCATGACGAGTTGAGCCTGGTAGTCCGCCGCGACCGCGACCGCTTCCAGCTCGGCCCGGTACCGGGCGTCTTCGACTGACAGCAGCGTCAGGAATTCGGCGCGACCGACTTGATAGCTCCGCAGTACCGATTCGACTGTTCCCCGCGCGTTGGGGAGGACGCCGTCCACGAGGAGCGCCAGACGCTGCTGTGACGCTTGGACTCGGGCAGCGGCTTCAGTGACCTCGCGACTGAGCTGGAGCTCCGCGTCGCGCAGCCCAGCCGCGGCCCCAGTGGAATCCGCCCGTGCGGCATCGGCCAGCCGATTCTGTTTGCGCCACGCCCAGATCGGGAGGCGCACGCCCACAAAGGCGGAGAAGAAGTCCGGAAACTTGAACCCGAAGGCGACAGGCCTGTACCCATAGCGCGCCGAGAGCGTAAAGTCGGGACGCGCTCCCAGCCGCTCGACCTGAATCGTACGGGTGGCCTGGTCGATCGCGGCGCGCCGGGCAGTAAGTCGCGGGTGCGTCGCGAGAGCCCGGGCCACGAGCGAGTCGGCGGGAGGCTGCGGCGCTGCCCCGGCACGTAGTGCAGCCAGGTCGATCGCGGTGACCGGGACCGAGTCTCCCGGTGCCCGGTTCCGCAGCGCATTCACGGCGGCGAGCGCGGCGATTCGGTCGCTCTCCAATACGAACTCTTCGGACCTCAGGCGATCGCGGGCCAGCTTTGCCTGGAGGGGATCGCTTTGGGGCGCGGCACCGGTGGCGTAGCGCGTCGTGCTGAGCTGGACGGCGGCTTCGAGAAGCTCCCGTTGGTGCCGCAGCGTCTCCAGCGCCGTCACCGTGTAGCCGAGGCGGGAGTAGGCGACCGCCATCGCGCTAGTAAGCTCCCGGCGGACGGTGCCTTCTTCCGCACGAGCGCCGGCCGCAGCCGCCCGCATCACTCCTGAACGAGCCCCGAGTGAGCCAGGCCACGGGATCTCCTGGCTCAGCTCCACGTCCGCCTCGGTGAAGTCGCTTTGGTTGAAGTCGAAGTGCGGCAGCACCAGGTCCATCACGCCGACCGTCAACATCGGATCTGGCAGCGAACCGGCCGGTCGGATGCGGAGCGTGGCGGCTCGGACGGCGGCTTGCCGCTGCGCTATCGTCGGGTTCTGGGCGAGCGCTTCAGCGACCAGCGATTGTAAACCTGAGTCGCCAGCGACGTGCGCTGAGTCTTGCGCGTGCGCACGACCAGCGCTCGCTATCACGAATGCGCTCGCGGTCAGAATCAGTTGTCGGACTTGCATACCTCTCCTCGCCAATCAGTTTCCGGCGGAACGCGCCGGAGCCCGCGCCGTGGTGGACGGCGCGTTCAGGCACACTACGCTTGGGAGAGGCTAGGCTTGGGGAGGTGGAGGGAGGGGTGCTTGTGGGTCGGCCGGGGCGAGGGTCGAGACCCCGAGACCAACAATGTGGGACTCGCGTCCGGAGGTGGAAACCGCCCCACCAAGCGTGACCACTGCGGGCGCCGTAATCGCGCAAAACGCTGAATTGGCGCACGGGGTAGCGTGGGTCGTCGCAGCGACGACCGGCCCAGACATGTGGGACGCCATCTGCTGGTCGCAGTTCGCCGACGTTGCCCGTTGGACTTGGTCACACAACAGCGGCAGGCCGACCGGCAACATCTGGCCGCTCAGCAGCAGCGTGGCGACTAGTCTGACGAGTGAGAGTTTCATGTGCGCTCGGGAATATACTATGGCGTCGCCAGCGTAGTCACGCCCCTTCAGTCTGGCGGGCCGGGCATCGGCTCGAGCCATAGGAGCAGAAGATGCAGCAGTCGCTTAGGGGACGCCGTATACTTCACCACATCGGCACGACCGGTCCCGAGTCCATGAGCGCGGCACGACGCACCAAAGACCAATTCCCCATCACCCCGCCGATCGAGCCGATGCTCGCCAAGCTGGCCGACGCCCTGCCAGAGGGCGGGAGCTTTCTCTTCGAGCCGAAGTGGGATGGGTTCCGCGCGATCGTGTTTCGCGACGCCTCGGACGTTTACATCCAGAGTCGCGACCTGAAGCCGCTCGACCGCTACTTTCCGGAGCTCCACGAGACACTGCTCCAGCAGCTGCCCAAAGGCTGCGTGATCGACGGCGAGATCGTGATCGCGACGTCGCACGGCCTCGATTTCGACGCGCTGCAAATGCGGCTGCATCCCGCCGCCTCGCGTGTGGCCAAGCTCGCGACGGAGACGCCGGCGAGCTTCGTCGCCTTCGACCTGCTCGCCTCGGACGGGCGCGACCGCATGGCCAGCGCGCAAAGCGAGCGGCGCGCGCTCCTCGAGAAGCTGTTCGCGCGCTTACGCTCCCCGCTCCACCTCACGCCGATGACGCAAGACTGCGCCCTCGCCGAACAATGGCTCGACCAGTTCGAAGGCGCGGGCCTGGATGGCGTGATCGCCAAGCCGGCGGAGCTCACCTATCAGCCCGGCAAGCGTGCGATGATCAAGGTGAAGCACGCGCGCACCGCCGACTGCGTGGTAGCCGGATTCCGCTGGCACAAGACGGGGAAGGACGCGGTCGGCTCGCTCCTGCTGGGACTCTACGACGACCAGGGCATGCTGCAGCACGTCGGCGTCACCTCGTCGTTCACCATGGCGATGCGCCAGCAGCTCGTGAAAGAGCTCGCGCCGCTGCGCAAGAACGCGCTGGAGAGGCATCCGTGGCGGGCGTGGGCGCAGGCAGACGCGCGCAGCGGCCGCATGCCAGGAGGGCAAAGCCGCTGGAGCGCCGGCAAGGATCTCTCGTGGGAGCCGCTGCGAGTCGAGCGCGTATGTGAGGTGAAATACGACCATTTGCAGGGCGATCGCTTCCGCCACGCCGCGACCTTCCTCCGCTGGCGGCCGGACAAGCGACCCGCCGCCTGCCGTTACGACCAGCTCGAAGTCACGCGCCCCTACCAGCTCGACAAAGTCTTCTCGTCCGGGTCGAGGCGCTCCTGACGTGGCCGCAGCTTGGGCGGCACGTGCTGCAGATTCACCCGGATCCGCGTCCAGGTGGACGAGCGGCCGCGCATCGAATCGACCAGCACATCGGCGGGCTTCAGGTACTTCGCGGCTTTGGGGTGACGCGCCTTCCAGCGTTTGAGCCCCACCAGCGCGTCCCGCTTGCGCTTGGCGCGTCCGATCTCGATCAACGGAAACTTGGCGGCGCGTGCCCTGGACGGTTGCACACGTGGCGGTTCGCCGGCCTGCTTCTTGTAGTGCGGCGGCCACGGCGCGTCCCCCTGCCCGTCGCGCTCGTGTCGGGCCGAGAGCTCGAGCAAACCGTCGAGCGATCCGGGCGACGCGTCAATCCCCTCGTGGCGGTCGCCGAGTTTCGCGAACCGCTTGGGCATCGTAGCCAGCGTAAAGTCGGCAGGCTCGGCGCTGGCCACTTCGTCCCAGCCGAGTGGCGCCGAGACCCGCGCATCGGGCGTCGGCCGCACCGAGTAGGCTGAGGCCACCGTACGGTCTTTGGCATTCTGGTTGTAGTCCACGAACACGCCGTGTCGCTCTTCCTTCCACCACTTGCTGGTCGCGATCGCCGGCGCACGGCGCTCCACGTCGCGCGCCAGGGCCAGGGCCGCCCGGCGGACCTCGTCGAAGGTCCAGCGCCGCTCGATGCGCACGATGACGTGCATGCCCCGCGAGCCGGACGTTTTCGGCCACCCCGTGAGCCCGACATCCTGCAGCACCGCTCGCGCCACGCGCGCCACCTCGCGCACTTGGGGCCATTTCACGCCGGGCACGGGATCGAGGTCCACACGGAGCTCGTCGGGATGATCGAGGTCGTCGGCGCGGACGGGATGCGGATGCAGCTCGAGGCACGCGAGGTTGGCGAGCCACGCGAGCGCGGCGGCGTCGCGCGGCACGACTTCCTCCGCCGTGCGGCCCGAGGGGAAGCTCAGCGTGACTACGTCGATCCACG
>WNFT01003017.1_pt1 | contig 19451 bp, 18 predicted proteins | sample 5400191 | NCBI WGS metagenome assembly WNFT01 (sample SAMN13153359, study PRJNA577476) | soil metagenome | isolation source: 80 cm saprolite under Madrone tree | place: USA:California | collected 2016-06-14 | reverse complement strand
CGCAGTGTCGTTTCATAAACTTCTCCATTAACGTTTGGAGATACACAGGCATCTCCTGCATTGGGCAATGACCGCAGTCCATCATAATAAGCTCCGCTCTGGGGTGCCATTTGAGAAACGTACTGCGCAAGTCGTCTTCCAAGAATTTTGGCTGATCCCACTTGCAGCCGAGGACCAGGAAGGGAACGTTGTTCTTTCCGCACTCGCCTGAGAAGTTGTGCAACGTCCACATGTCGAGGTAGCCGCGGGCGGCTTCGCGCGTCCGGGTATCGCGCGCCAGGCGAAGCTTGACCTCCTGCCATTGGGGTGAAAGCCTATGGCCGGTGATGCGGGATGCAAGTTCCCGGCATTTGTCATTATCTGTGATGACATCGACGAAGAACTGCCGGTCGGCATCCGACATCTTGATTCCGGCCGCCGAAACGGGTCCCACCGCGACGACGCTCTTGATCCTATCGGGGACATCAACGGCGAGGCGCTCAACAACCATTCCGGTCATCGAAAAGCCCGCCAAGTGAAACTTCTTCCAGCCGAGATGGTCGGCGAGTGCCACGGTATCGGCCGCAGCCTCGCGCTCATTGTATTCTCCCTTCAGGTTCATCGAACGGCCGTAGCCGCGTAGATCGGTCAGGCTATAGGTGAGGGTTTTGGTGTCGAGATACGGCAGCGTGGGCAGCCAGCTCGAGCTATCGGCCAGCCAGTCGTTGTAGAGAAAGACGCCTTCCGCACCGCTGCCGTGAAGCTTGTGTCCGAGAACCATTGATTTCCTCTCCGTTAATTGTGTCGCTCTCTTCTCGTCGTCATGGGCTGGGACCGAGCACTTGGTCGCGTAACGCGCTCCGATCGACCTTGCCAGTGCGGCCTGTAGGAAGCTCCCGTCCAAAATGATAGACATCAGGCCACTTGAATCTTTCAATTCGGCCGGCGATCCATTCGCGCAGATCGTTCTCCTCAATCTTTGCATTCGCGCGCGGCACGATGAGCGCGTGGATGCGCTCGCCCATCACCGAATCGGGGACGCCGGTGGTCAGCGCCGCAGCGACCGCCGGATGCTGGACGAGGATATAATCGAGTTCGAGTGGTGAGACCTTGGCGCCCCCACGTATAATGAGCTCCTTGATCCGTCCGGCGAGTTCGGCGCGGCCGTCTTCGCGAATCCGCGCAAGATCGCCAGTGCGGAAAAAGCCACCAGCGAAGGCGAGGCGCGTTAATTCCGGTTCGTCGAGGTAGCCGTTCATGATGAACGGTGTCCGAATCTGCAGTTCACCGGTGGTGTTGACGGGCAATTTGCGGCCTTGATCATCGGCGATGCGAAATTGCACTCCTGGGGAGGGGCGGCCGATGGTCTCGGCGAATTTCTCGTGCTCGTGCTCCCGAAGGAAAAAATCAGAACTGCACGTCTCGGTCAGTCCATATATGTCGACGATACTGGCCTTTGGCAGGAGTTTTCGCAGCCGCGCACCCAGTTCGCGGCCAAATGGCTCGCCACCGGTCAGTATCCTCTCGAGACCGGCGTCAGCGAACAGCGTTCTGGACACCGTTTCATCGAGCGACAAGAATTTGCGCAACATGGTGGGTACGAAAGCGGCGTCAGAGATGCGCTGCTCCTTGAGCGCGGCAAGAATGGCCATCGATTCAAACCGCGAATGCATCAATAGCATCCCGCCCCTGAGCAACGTCAGCAGCGAGATCCACATCCCGAAAACGAAAGTGATTTGCAGGACAAGCAATGCCCGAGTGTGCGCCGTGAATCCGAGCATGTTGTCGATTGCTTCGAGTTTTCCCACGAAGGCGCAATGACTGAGAACTACCCCTTTAGGCCGGCCTGTGGACCCCGATGTGAACACGATAAGCGCCGCTCCTTCGAGCAGCGGACGATGTGGCGGTGCCTTCTCACCTACCTGGCTTACAGGTTCCTCGGCGGTGTTCGTCAGGGAAAATCTTGCACCAGTCGTCGCGCGCATAGCTTCGATCGAACTCGCCGGTGCATTGCGCGCCACGGGCACCGCCACGCCCCCCGCCCGCCACACCCCCATAAGCGCCGCCGGATCGCGTGCTTCATTGGCGACCGGTACAAGCACCGGCTCATCCGGCGTGAGGCCGACGCTGAGCAAAGCCCGCTCTATGGCGGACGCCGCCTCCGAAAGCTGGCGATAGGTCAGCGCGCGGTCTGTGTCGTCGAGAGCGCGCGCGTCAGCAAATGTCTTGCACGTTTCAGTCAGCAAGCTGCCGAGATTATCCATCTTGGCCCCCGATAAAGCGGGCATCGCGCCAGGCGATGGCCGCCTGCAACCCGTTTTGTCGCGCAATCTCCATGAACTTGCGTTTGTCGTCGCTGCCTTCGCCCTCGATCGCGAGGTCGATGTCGAGCGCGGCATCCAGCGCCTCGATCAGACCCATGATCTCGAAGCTTCGGTTGATCGCCTGCTTGGTCTGCTGCACGAGACGCGGATCGATCACCGCGATGTGGTGGGCGAGCGCGAGCGCGGAGGATTCCAGCTGATCGGGCGGGACCACCCGGTTGATGAGACCGATCCGTGCTGCCTCCAGCGCGGAGATGCGATCGGCGCCGCTCAGGATGATTTCCTTTGCGCGCTTGGGGCCGACCAGCCACGGCAGGATCATGACGACGATGCCAGCGCCAAACTTCAACTCCGGCTCGCCGAACACCGCGTCCTCGGCGGCGATCGTGATATCGCAGGACAGTGCAAGCTCGCAGCCACCGGCCAAGCAATAGCCTTGTACGGCTGCGATGGTAGGCTTCTTCAGATGCCAAAAACGCATGATGGTGGAAAAATCCCTGTCGAGGATCTCCCGCCAGGCATCAACGCCGCTCGGCCGCGTCTCCATCTGCTCTTTGAGATCAAAACCGGAAGAGAAATTCCCGCCGGCGCCGGTGACCACGAGCGCGCGGACTTCTTCGTCGCGCTCAACTTCATCGAGGGAGAGCTGCAGTTCGCCAAGCATCCGCTTGTCAATGGCATTCAGCCGCTGCGGCCGCGCCAAGGTCAGGAGCGCAACGGCTCCGCACCGCTGCAGGCGAATAGTCTGGTAGGCGTCGCTCATGCTCACACGCGGAACCTTTCGAGCACCGCCGGGATCGGCTCGAGGCCAAGGCCGGGACCGGGGGGCACCCTGATCTTCCCATTTTTCGGAACGGTCGCCTCGCCGTAGAGTTCGATTTCGAAATCACAGAACAGCCGTTCGAAAAGCGGCGTCGAACGGTGGGCGGCGGTCAGATGGATGGTGGCGACCTGCCCGGGGCCGAACAACGCGCAATGTGGAACAAATTCAATTCCGTGGGCCTCGCACAACGCCGCGATCTTCAGCACCTCGGTCAGTCCGCCGGTCTTGGCGACATCGGGCTGCGCAATGTCGATCGCGCCCTCGCTGATCATCGCCATGAAATCATGCAGGCCGCCAGCATTTTCGCCGGCGGCGATGCGATGCAGACCTTGCCGCCGCATGATCGCGAGGCCGCGGTAGTTTTCCGGCGGCCAAACCGGCTCTTCGAACCAATGGAGATTCAGATCCTCCAGTTCCTGGCCGATGGCGAGGGCTTCCGCGACCGTCCAGGGACAGTTGGTGTCGATCATGACCTTCGCCTTGCCGGCGGCGGCCTTCGCGGCGGCGCGGATCTCATCAAGCCCGATCTCGTGCAGCTTGACGTAGCGGTAACCTCGCTCGATCGCCCGGTGTGTGGCCTTGGTCACATCGTTGACGTTTCCGTAACGCATCAGGCTTGCATACACTTCCAGCTCGTCGGCGAATGCGCCGCCAAGCAAGCGGTAGAGCGGCTGGCCGGAGGCTTTTCCCAGCAGATCCCACAGCGCGATATCGATCGCCGCAATGCCGTACTTGATACCGCCGATGCGGCCGAAATTGTGCAGTTGAAACTCCAGATCGTGCTTGATCTTGGAAATCTGGCTTGCATCACGGCCTATGATCAGCGGCAATAGCCGCGTGTCGATCGTCTGCTTGAGCGCAACGTCGCGACCGCGTGAGAAGGCCTCGCCCCAGCCGGCCAGGCCGTTTTCTGTCTCTAGGCGGACGAGGAGCACGTCGAAAGAGTTGGCGGGCTTGCCGCCAAAACTCCAGGGTGGCGTGCCGCCTGCCTCGAATGGCAGCGACAGCAGAATGGTCTCAGCTTTCGCAATCTTCATTGTGACTTCCTCGGCTTTATTCTGGCTCTAGGCTTGCGCTCCACTCCCGAGATAGGCCTCGATGACCTGCGGGTGTGAGCAGACCTCCCGATAGCTTCCTTCGGCGATCTTCGTTCCATGATCGATCGCGATCACCCGATGGGCCAACCCTTCGACCAGTCCCATGTCGTGTTCGATCAAGAGGATCGTGCATCCGCGCTCATGTATGACGCGGATATCTTCCATGATCTCGCGCGTTTCTGAGGGGTTCATGCCCGCGGCGGGCTCATCAAGCAGAAGCAGCTTCGGCGTCGATGCGAGCGCACGGGCGATCTCGAGCCGCCGCCGGTTGGCGTAGGACAACGATGCGGCTGGCTCGTTGTACATGCTTATAAGCCGGTGTCCGAACATTGACAGCAGTTCGAGTGCCTGCCCTTCCGCTTCGATCTCCTCGCGTTGGGTTCGGCGGGTGTTAATGATGGCGTCGATAAGTCCGCCGCGCAGGCGCGCGTTCATTCCGACCAGGACGTTCTCCACCACCGTCAGGTTCTGGAATAGCCGCAGCGTCTGGAATGTACGTGCTACGCCGGCGGCGTTGATGGCGTGGGTCGCGAGCCGCGTGAGATCGATGGGCGGATTACCGAAATGGATTCTGCCCCCATCGCTGTCGTAGAGATGCACGATCAGATCGAACAGCGTCGTCTTGCCGGAGCCGTTGGGGCCGATGATGGCGACGATCTCGTTCTGGTGGAGCGAAAAATTGAGCTCATTCACAGCGCGAATGCCGCCAAAGTTCTTCGTGAGCTCTTCTATCCGCAGAAGTGGTGCTTGCATGAGGCCGCTGGTTACCGCGCTCGAACTCCAGGCGCGTCCGTTAACTTGTCCCGCGCATGCGCCAGCAGAGCCACAATCTTGTCCGCGTGCTGGGTGCGGCGAATGCGCAGGCGGGGAAATAACCCTTGCGGCCGGTTGATCATCAGCAGCACCAGCGCACTGCCGAAAAACAAAAGCCGCAAGTGTTCGAATTCCCGGAACCGTTCGGGCAACACAACCAGAATGACCGCGCCGATCGCCACGCCCATGATATTTCCTGCCCCGCCCATCACGACCATCACTAGGATGGTGATGGATTCGATAAAGCTGAAGTTTTCCGGGCTGATGAACCCGATCATATGCGCGTAGATCGCACCGCCGAGGCCGCCAAAGAAAGCCCCGGTCGAAAACGCCAAGATCTTCACGCCTCGGGCATCGACGCCCGAGCAGCGCGCAGCGATTTCGTCTTCGCGGATCGCGTCCCACGCGCGACCGAGTTTGGACTGTCGGAGCCGGTAGCTGACGAAGGCGGCGAGCAGCGCAAGTGTCACCGCAAGATAGTAGAAGTTGGCCTGAAACGGCAGCGTCATCCAACCGAGATTGAGCGGTTGCGTGAATTCGTGGGACCCGATGGCGGGAGGTGGAATATTGATAACGCCGTCGGTGCCGTTGGTGAGAAAGTAGACGTTGCGCGCGAGCAGATTCATCACCAGCCCGTATCCCAACGTGACGAGGCCGAGATAGTGATCGTGCACGCGCAGCGCGGGCCACGCGACCAGGAAACCGAAGAACGAGGCGCCCAGCCCCCCAAATACGAGGCCAAGCCAGAAATTCGTTCCAAAATGGATTGCCAATTGGGCGCTGATATAGGCGCCGGCCCCGTAATAGACGGCGAAGCCAATGTCGAGCAGCCCGGCGTAGCCAAGCGTAACGTTGAGGCCGAGCGCCATGATCACGTAGATCGCGGCGAGCGCGCCGATGTGGATCAGATAAGGATCGTGGCTGAGCACGAACGGGTAGGCGGCGAGCAGCACGACAAGGAAGGTGAGGGAGATGCTCCGGTTGTCCCTGAACGCTTCCGTCACGAGGGTTCCGAGCTTGGGTGTGCGTCTATAGAGTACGCCCAGTACGGTAATGGCCCCAACGAAGCCGATTAAGATCGGCAGCCGCTCGATTGCCATGCCGATAACGAAAAACGCGCCAAGCCCGAGAAGGACAGTGCCAATGATCACGCTATCGTGCAGCCGTTTCTGCCGATCGGACCGATTGGCCGGGACCTGCGCGTCGATGAAATCGCTTTCCGGCATAAGATTCGCCCCTAGCCGACTTTCTGTGGTGCGCGGCGGAAAATTCCCGAAGGTCGGAACACTAGGACGACGATGAGAATGAGAAAAACGAATACGTCCTTGTATTGCGAGCCCTGCGGGACCAGCGCGACTATCAGCACCTCGAGCAGGGCAAGCACATAGCCGCCCACCGCGGCGCCATAGACATTGCCAAGGCCTCCTATCACGGCCGCGGTGAAGCCTTTGATCGCCATCACCCACCCCATGTCAAAACGTATCGACAGGTAATACAGGCCATTCATGACTCCAGCGATGCCGCCGAGCGCAGAGCCGAGAAAGAACGAATTGCGAATGACACCGTCAATGTCGACGCCCATCATGCGCGCCGCATCGCGATCTTCCGCGGTTGCCCGCATGGATTTTCCGAACCACGTTCGCTCGACCAGAAAATAGAGCGCCGCCACCAGCATGATCGACACAGCGATGAGCGCGATCTGCGTGTAGTTGATGATGACCTCTCCAAAGTGGATAGCGTTCGCCATGTAGGGCGAGGGAAATGCCAGCGGGTTCGCTCCCTCCGGGACGAACTCCTTGACGCCTTCGCGCATGAGAAACGACACCCCGAGAGAGGTGATCAGCATCACCAGCATGGGGGATCGCCGAACGGGCCTATAGGCTAATCGCTCGGTAAGCATTCCGACCGCACCGCAGAAGATGCACGCGACGACAAACATTGCCGCCACCAGAAACCAGCCCGCGGGTACACCGATGCTGCGCAGGAAGCCCGCGGCAAATAGCGCGGCGAAGGCGCCGAGCATGAACACTTCGCCATGAGCGAAGTTGATGAGGCCGAGGACGCCGAAGAACAGCGTGAAGCCGACAGCGACGAGCGTGTACATGCCTCCGATCGTTGCGGCATTGACGAGCTGCTGCGCCCAATTCTCCATCAGCATTTTCGCCCGTTCCGGCTTGAGATCTCTGGGTGGTGCGCTGGCCGTCTGAACTGCGACGCGCCACTCCGGTCGTTGTTATTGGACCTTCACGAGCGTGGTCGCGGTCGGGTCGGTTCGGTAGAGGATCTGCCATTTGCCGCCCTTGATCTCGTAGATGGCGATGTGAATGGTGCTTGGCATGCCATTCTTGTCGAAATGGAAGTTGCCGATCAGAGTATGGAACTCCTGCGTATTGAGCTGCTTGAGCACGTTTCCGCGCGTCACGCCGCCCTTCCTGGCAGCCTCTTGAATTGCCTGCACGAAAACTTCGCCCGCGGCGTAGGCCATCGGCCCGAAAGCCTCGTAAGGATCGTTGAACTGCGCCTGCTTGTAGGCCTTCTCGAAGGCAGTGCCTCGCCCGTCCGGATAGTTCTCCATCGGCAGGCCCCAGAAGCTTGCGAGCGTGCCTTCGGCGGAATCCCCGGTGATCTTGATGTAGGTCTCTGAGAACGTTCCTCCCGATGTCATCAGCGGCGCCTTCAGGCCGAGCCGGACCATCTGCTGGCGCATAAGGCTCGCTTCGATGATGCGGCCGCCGAAATAGATAAGGTCGAGATTGAGCGGCTTGATGCGCGTGAGAATCGGCGTGAAGTCCTTTTCGCCTTGCGCGATGCTCTCGCGTCCGATCAGAACATTCTTGCCGGCTTTCTCCTCGACGACCTTGGCAAACTCGTCGACCTGCGTGCGGCCGAACGCCGAGCCGTCGTCGATGAGGTAAATCCGCTTGAATTTTGCGACCTCGGCCACATAGATGGCCGCGAACTTCATATTGATGAGGTCGTACGGCGAATTGCGAAAGACGACCGCGTCGGAATGGAAGGGTCGCGAGCTGCGGTGATCGTTGGATCCGCCCAGGATGACGGGAAGATTGTAGCGTTGATAGATGCTATGGGTTGCGATGCCAAACTCGCTCGCCCAGCAGCAGAATGCGCCCATGACGGTCGGGTCGGCGCCGGCTTTGGTGGCGAGGCTGACCGCCTGCGTCGCCGTTCCGGCATCGTCACCAGGAATAAGGCGGAGCTTGTTAGCGCCGAGCGCTCCCGACGCGTTGGCCTGATCGATCGCGAGCCGAAAGGAATTCTGCATTCCGACGCCGTAATTGGCCCATGAACCGGTGAGCGGAAGATTGGTCGCCAATCCGTATTCATCGGCCGGCGCCGCGGCGGACAGGCAGAGCGCAAACAATGCCGCGGCAATCGCCGTACATGCGTTGCTGGTCTTCATAAGAACCTCCGTTCTGTGTTCTCTCGCGTAGTCTCAAATCCCCAATTGCGAGAATCCGGCCGTCAATTCACACCCCCCAGATAGGCTTTGCGTATACCTTCGCTTCGCAGCAAGTCATGGCCGGATCCCTCCAGCACGATCTCGCCGTTCTGGAGGACGTATGCGCGGTTCGCGACGGACAGTGCCATAGTCGCATTCTGCTCGACGATCAGCATGCTCGTGCCCAGCGATTTGATTTTGCGGATGATCTCGTAGATTTTGTCCACCAGCGCCGGCGCCAGTCCCATTGATGGCTCGTCCATGAGAATGAGCTTCGGGCGCGCCATCAGGGCGCGGCCCACGGCAACCATCTGCTGCTCGCCGCCAGATAAGGTTCCCGCGTTCTGCCGCAGCCGTTCGCCAACGCGGGGGAACAGCTCGATGATAGATGCGAGCTCTTTCTTGATTTCGGACCACGGTGTGCGGCGACGGACGTAGGCACCCATCAGAAGGTTGTCGTACACCGACATCGATGGAAAAAGCCGGCGTGCCTCCGGCACCGGCGCCATACCCAATGCAATACGCTCGGCCGGAGCGGTCTTGGTGATGTCCCCGCCGTTAAACTTGACTGTCCCATCATTCGGCGTCACGAGGCCGAGGATCGTTTTCATGGTAGTGGATTTGCCGGCAGCATTGCCGCCGAGCAAGGCGACGACTTCGCCTTGGTCGACGCTCAGATCGATGCCTTTAAGAATCCGGATTGGACCATAGTAGGTGACAATCCGGTCCAATCGAAGCAATTCGGCCACTGCACCACCCTCTAGTCCGCAGTCCGCAATCCTGTGCGCAAACTCTTCCGTCGTTAATGCGGGCAGAAACGGGCCGCGCCGGCAAGTCCTGCGCCCATGGATGATTTCGCTCCGTTCTGCGTAGGCCTACCGTTCCTGTTGATTATTGATTGTTGACAATTGAGCAGAGCAGAGCGGATATTGCTGCCTCCGTCAAGCTTGAACGGGAATGCCGGTGAGGGATCTTTGACTTGGCTCGAAATTGCCCACGGATTTTAGAAGGATGAAATGTCGGCACTCGCTGATTTCTCAGGGCCTATCGAAAAACGCAGTCTCAACGGAGCTGCGGCAGATAGCCTTCGACAAGCTATCGTGACTGGCGTCTTAGCGCCGGGCGCTCGGCTTACGGAGGTGGCGCTGGCGCGCCAGATGGATTTGTCGCGCGGCACAGTTCGTGCGGCTCTGCACCGTTTGGTAACTGAAGGACTCGTGGTGCAGCGCCCCTATGCCGCCTGGGAGGTGGCGAGTTTGACCTCGCGCGATGCTTGGGAACTCTACACACTACGAGGCGCGCTTGAGGCGCTGGCCGCGCGGTTGGCTGCGGAGAATATGGACGGGCGCAAACGTAGAATTTTGGGAGATGCGTTTGCGCGGCTGACCGGAGCATCTAATTCCAACGACGCTAGAGCGGTAACCGACGCAGATCTAGTGCTGCACAAAACGATCGTTGCGTTGTCGGGACATCGACGGCTGGCAGATCAGTATGCATTGGTTGAGCAGCAGGTTCGGATGTACATTGCATCAACGAATGCGCGGTTGCGCAGACGCCAGCTCGTTGTCCAAGAGCACAAGGGACTTGTGAGCGCCATATCGAATGGAAATGGTGATGAAGCTGAACGGTTGGCGCGCGAACACAGCGTCTATGCCGGAAATGATCTAGTCAGACACCTCGAGCGCCAAGAGCAAGCCCGGACGGCAAGGAAAGATCTCAAAACACCTCGAAGACTTGTACGTGAACAGCGGACATGAGTTAAGCGGATTTTGACACTCGTTTGTGGGATGCGCCGCGCATCCAGGGCGAGTTGCTCAAGCTTGGCTTCGAGGTTGCTCAGTCGAGCATCGCGAAGTACGTGGTCAAGCGATGTGGACCGCCGTCCTTGAGCTGGTGCACCTTCCTGCGTAACCTCGCACCGGAGATTGCCGCTATGGACCTGTTGGTTGTTCCGACCATTGGCGACCTGCTCTAGGTCCTCGTCATCGTTCGGTTGGTCCGCCGAGACCTTGTCTAAATCAACGTCACAACCCATCCGACCGCGGACTGGATCACACGCCAGATGGCGAAACTTATCGTTTCGCATAATGACAGGTTATGGAACGGGGAGACGCGGGATGGGCTCCTCAGTCAGCTCGCCCCAATCGGGGGAAGCTAGTGCAAAGGTCGCGATGCTCGTCTTCCCTGATTGCACGACAGCGCTTGCTCCGGCGATTTCAACTCGAAAACGAGTTCCTCTGCCAGCGCTATTCAGGGTCTAAGCGCCTACCGCATCGGCTCCAAGATAGGCCTCGATCACCCGCGGCAGCTTTCGAACATGATCCGGGAGACCGTCGGCGATGATCTCCCCCTGATTCAGTACGACGATCCGATCGGCAAGCTCGGTGACCATCTGCATGTCGTGCTCGACCCACAGCACGCTGAGCCGCAGCTCGTGGCGGATGCGCAATAGGAAGCGCGCAAAGTTCTCCTTTTCCTCCCGCATTAGGCCTGTCGAAGGCTCATCGAGCAGAAGCAATTTCGGCTCGAGCGCCAGGGCGCGGGCTACGCCGACCAGCTTCTGCACGCCGTAGGGCAAGCTCGCGGCCGGCACATCGCGATAGCGGTAGAGCTCGAAGAAATCGATGATGCGCTCGATACTCTTCCGCTGCTCGGCTTCCTCGCGCCGGGCGCGGCCGAAGTAGAACGCGCCGGAAAAGGGGCCAGTGCGCATCAAAAGATGCCGACCGACTAACAAGTTCTCGGTCACGGTCATGTGCGGAAAGAGCTCGGCATGCTGGAATGCCCGGCCGACTCGCGCAAGCGCAATCTTGTCGACCGGCACGTCCGTGATGTCCTTGCCGTCGAGAATGATGCGCCCGATGCTCGGCCGATAGACTCCGTTGATGCAGTTCAGGAGCGCGGTCTTGCCAGCGCCGTTTGGCCCGACGATCGCGACCAATTCGCCATCGTCGGCCTTTAGCGAGATGCCGTTGAGAGCCATGAGACCCCCGAACCGCAAAGTGAGATCGCGAATCTCGAGTGCCATTCATCCCCACCATCGCCGCTTGCGGCGATACTGCTTAATGTCGCGATAGCTTTTGGCTTTGGCCTGCGCCGATCCCCCAAGGTAGAATTCACGCACATCCGGATGGGACATGAGTTCCATCGCATTCCCGGAAAAAACGACACGGCCGCCTTCCATCACGTAACCAAAATCGGAGATGGCGAGCGCCGCGTTGGCATTCTGCTCAACCAGCAGGACGGTGAGCCCGAGTTCCTTGGTGACCCGCCGTAGCCGCTCCATCAGCTCCTTGATGAAGATCGGGGCGAGGCCGAGCGACAATTCATCAATCAGCAGCAGGCTCGGACCGCATAGCAAAGCCATGCCGATCGCGAGCATCTGCTTTTCGCCGCCGCTGAGATAGCCGGCGAGCTGAGTCTGACGTTCTGCGAGCCGTGGGAAATAGCTGAGGATGCGATCGAGTGTGATTTGCCCTCCCTCCCGCGACGCAAATTCGAGATTTTCCCTGATGTCGAGCGTGGCAAACACTTTGTCGCGTTCAGGAACCAGAATAATCCCCGCGCGTGCGAGCTCGTGCGGCATCCGTCCGTTGATGCGGCGCCCCCGAAAGGTGATCTCGCCGTCAGTGATATTGGCGTCCTCGGAGGGAAGAAAACCGGAGATCGCGCGCAGCGTGGTGGTCTTACCCGCGCCGTTGGTTCCGACGAGCGCAACGATCGATCCCGTCGGCACATCGAGCGACACACCCTGGATCGCGGTCGCCACCCGATGATAGACGACCTCAAGCTGACGAACTTCGAGTATGTTCCCAGTCATCAGCGCCGCGCCGTCTCGAGCGGTCGATAGCGGAATGGCCAGCGATCGAAGTAGGTCTCGATGCGGCGCCAGATCTCCGCGAGCCCCTTCGGCTCGAACAGCAGGAAGGCAATGATGCAAACGCCGACGGCGCCGACTTGAACCCCGAACAGCGTCGATCCAAAACGCCAGGCGCGCGGAAGATAACCGAAGAGGGAATCGATGCCGAACGGCAGCAACGTGATGAAGATCGCGCCGAGCAGAGCGCCGAGAATGGAGCCCATCCCGCCCACGATGATCATAGCGACGTAGATGACGGCGAGATCCAGCGTGTACTTCTCGACCGTCACCACGTTGCTGTAATAGGCGAGCAGGCTTCCCGACAGCGACGCCAGGCTTGAGCTCGCCATGAAGGCGAGCAGCTTGTAGCGGGCGAGATTGATTCCGAGCGCCTGCGCGGCGATGTCACGATCGCGGATCGCCATCCAGGCCCGCCCCGGCCGCGTGCGCACGAGATTGACGCAACCGGCCGTGATCAACGCCGTCAGCACGAGCAGGAAATAGTACCAGGCGTGATCGCCGGCAAGCACCAGCGGCCCGATCGAGGGATCGGGAATGGTGATGCCTGCGGTCGCGCTCGAGCCAAATTTGGCCTGATAACTGGTGGCGAGATAGATGATCGCGTAATGCATCGCCAGCGTGCTGATCGCGAGATAGACGCCGCGAAAGCGCAGCGACGGCAGACCGACGATGAAGCCGAGCAAAGCCCCGGATAGCGCAGCCGCCGGCAGCACCACTACAAAGGGGGTGTCGACATGCACGGTCAAGATGACCGTCGTGAACGCGCCCACTGCAAGGAACGCCGCGTGGCCGAGCGAGATCTGCCCGCAATAGCCCGTGAGCAGCATCAGGCCGAGCGCTCCGATGGCTGATAGAAGACAGAGATCGAGTAAATGAACGAAATAGGTCGATGAGGCGGCCGGCAGCAGGAGTGCGCCCGCCAGCACGATTGCGATCAGCACCTTCTGATAGGGACGGCGCAGGACCTCATTCGCCTCGACATAGTTGGTTCGAAGATTGGTCCCTGCGCGAGCCATGTCCGCGTCACACCCGGTCGAGTTCTTCGAGCGTGCCGAACAGGCCCCAGGGTCGGATGCTCATCACGAGAAGCAAGAGTAGGAACGGGACGGCTTCGCTCAGAACAGGGTCGATCAAGCGGACGGTCAAATACTGTGCGCAGGCGACGATGAAGGCGCCGGCGACGGCACCGCGTAGAGAGTCGAGGCCGCCGACAAGCGCCGCGGTCAGCCCCGCCAGTCCAATAGTGACGCTCTCGGTGCTGAGAAAGGCCCGGCCGCCGAACAGAACGCCGGACAAAGATGCCGCCATGATCGCGATCACCCAGGCGAGTGAAAGGACGAAGTTCACATTGACCCCGCGCTGGCTCGCGAGCAGCGCGTTTTCCGCTGTGCCTCGAAATTGCACGCCGAGCCGTGTGAAGCTGAAGAAAACATAGAGCCCAGCAAAGAATACGATTGTCAGCGCGACACTGGCGACATCCATGTAGGACAGTGACGCTCCGCCCGCCAATCGAATGGCCGGCGCGACGCCGATGTCGATGGTGAGGCGTTCCGCGCGCCAGATCACGAGGATGGCCGATTTGAGCACGATTCCCAGACCGACCGTCACAAGGATCGCCACGTAGAACGGCTCCCCCACCAGCCGCCGCATCATGGCCATATAGATGACGACGCCCATCACGACCGAGAACACCAGGGCACCGGCAATCGCGAGCCACACCGACATGCCGCCCGCCATCAGACCGGAACTATAGAAGACATAACCGCCGACGATCGCGAGTTCGCCATGGGCGAAGTTTACGACTCGGCCGGCCTTGTAGAGGATAACGATGCCGGCCGCGAGCAGCGCGTAGGTGCACGTCAGAATGACGACGGTTGCCGCGAATTCCATAGTCCGGCGTTCCAGAATGGAGGAAGGCGGCGATGCGTCCCGCCCGTCGCCACGTCATTGCACCGGAAATTTCAGTGCCGTCTTCTTGAGCCAGTCGCTCTTCGGCTCCATCTTGCGGGCGGAGTCGTTCCACACATAGAGCCGCCAGTAGGACGGGCCGTAATGATCCTGCGGCGACATCTCGATCGGACCGCCAGTCAGGCCATTAGCGTCGACCTTGAGGGTCTGGCGAGCTTCTCGCGCGAGCATGGCCAGCCGCACGCCTTCAATGCGCTTTCGGCGAATTTGCCGAGCTCCCATCCGGTGATATGCATGCTCGAGAACGGCTTCGAGGTGCCGTACTTCTTCTGCGCAGCCGCCACTTCCGCCACGCCCGGATTGAGGTCATACACGGTGCTGTAGCGCGTCACGTAATAGACGTTTTGATCGTTGCCGGCGCGCTGCGCGGCCTGCCGGACCGTGTCCTCGGTCACGCCGTAGGACGCAACGACATATGGCCCGGCATAGCCGGAACGGCGCAGCGCCGGAATCATGCCGAGGTTTTGTCCGGAGCCGTAATGTCCAACAACGATGTCCGGCTTCTTCTCGGCGACGGCTTGCGCGAACGGCGTGAAGTCCGATGTCGTCACCGGAAAGATCACCTCGTCCCACGTGTATCCAAGCGATTCCACCATCCGCTTGTTGTGGCTGATCGCTGCGCGGCCTCCCACGCTGTCGAAGGTCATGCCGACGACCTTTCCGTTCGGCTTAATGTTCTTGATGAGCTCTCCGATCGCCTCGCCCGCGACCTCGAATACGACCCCGGTCGAGTAGGAGAAAGGTTTCGACGGCGGCAAGGCATCAAGGATACCGCTGAAGGTCGTGACGACCGGAACGCCCGCCTTGCGCATCTCCGCGTAGACGGGACCCTGTGTGCTCGAGAGGCTCAGTCCGAAAATGCCGACGACATTGTCACGCTCGGCTTGCTTCTTCGCAGCCGCGACGGCGCGGTCGGCCTTGAGCCCGTCGTCGTCGAGGACGACGTCGACCTTCTTGCCGCCAATCCCCCCGCGGTCGTTTAGCGCCTTGATGTAAAGCTCGAAGCCTTCCCAGGTTGGGGTATAAGAATCCGCCAGCGGTCCCGAGAGGTCGGTGATATAGCCGACGACGTAGGAATTCTGGGCGCTTGCCGCGTTTGCACTGAATGCGCAGGCTGTCAAGACTACCGCAGCCGAGAAGCTGCGCGATGCAAGCCGATTCATGTCGTATCCTCCTGTTGTCAGCGAAATGCGAACTTCGGCTGACTGTTTTTTTCCGACGTTTCCAGTGCGATCCGGGCTTCTGCGTCGTCCCTGTACATTTCCTCAACGAGTTCCTTGAACAGCACGTACATGTGCCGCCGCTTCACTTTGCGCGTGGGCGTCGTGTCGCCTTCTTCGGGGTCGAGCTCCTTCGGGATGATTCGGAATTTCTTCACCTGCTCGACTCGCGCGAGCTGCACATTTGTCATCTCGATCTCGCGTGCGATCAGCTCGGTGACGCGCGGATGCAGCGCGAGCGAGGTAAAGCCGGTGTAGACGACGCCGTGCTGGCGCGCCCAGTCGGCGACGGTGTCGAAATCGATCTCGATCAGCGCGCTCGGAAATTTGCGACCATCCGCGAAAAGAACGGCCTCACTGACGAACGAGCTCGATTTCATGAGATTTTCAATCTCGCTCGGCGCGATATTCTTGCCCCCCGCCGTGACCATGATGTCCTTCTTGCGGTCGATGATCCGAAACTGGCCGTTCGGCGTCAGTTCTGCGACATCGCCGGTGTGGAACCAGCCCTCACGCACTACGTCCTTGGTCGCCTCTTCATTCTTCCAATAGCCCGCGAACATGCCGGGACCGCGCACGAGGATTTCTCCGTCCGGGGCGAGTTGCACTTCTTTCGGATAGAGCGGAACGCCGACATCCCCGGGCTCCTGGAACGGCTCGCCCTGGCACAGCACCAAGGTGTGCTCGGTGATGCCGTAAAGGTTGCGCAGATTGACGCCCCAGATCTGCCAAAGCGCCTGGATCGGCTGAGGGATCGGTGCCCCGGCAGTGAGCGCGGCTGAGACCTTATGCAAGCCGACTTTCATCAGCATGGGCTTGAAGACGAGCGTGCGCGTCAGCTTGTAGCCGGCGGCGAGTAGCGGCGAAGGCCGTTGCTTCTTCCAGACGCATTGCGCATGTCGCCGGCCGATCCACATCGCGAGCTTGTACGCAAGCCGTTTTAACCGCGTGCTGCGATCCATGTTGACCAGGATCTGCGAGGCGATCTTTTCCCACACGCGCGGCACAGCGTGAAAGAACGTTGGCTCGACCTCAGTGAGGGTTTCACGCAGGTTTTCCGCCTCCTCCCCGATGTGCGGAACGACGTCCGCGATCATCATCAGGCAAAGGCTCATGGAACGCTCGACCAGATGAGCGAGCGGAAGATGCGTGATAGTGCGATGCTCGCCGACCTCGAGCTCCGGAAACCCCTGAAGATACGTGTGGACCATGCCCACCATGAGATCGCGATGCGTGATCATGGCGGCCTTCGGCGCGCCGGTTGTGCCGGACGTGTAAACGAAGACCGCGATGCTGTCGGGCTTGACCGCCGCGACGCGCTCCTCGAACAAGTTCGGCTGCTGCTGCCGCAATTTCCGGCCGCGCTCCTGCACGTCCTTGAAGCTCACGATCCGATCGTCGCGATAAAGGAACATCGCACGCATGTCGGCAACGATGATGTGCTCGACTTCGGTCGTGAGACCCTCAAGCTCGAGCACCTTGTCGACATATTCTTGGTTCTCGGCGATGAAGATCTTCGCGCCGCCGTTCTCGAGCTGATGCCGCACTTCCGCGACAGAACACGTGGTGTAGATGCCGTACGTGATCGCGCCCACGGCAAGGCCGGCCAGGTCCGAGACGAAATATTCGAAACACGCATCGCCCATGACCGCGATACGATCGCCAGTCTCGACGCCGAGCGACAGAAGACCAAGTGCGAACGCCTCGACCTCATCGTGATATTGCCGCCAGGTAACTTCCTGGTAGAGGCCGAGATCCTTGTAGCGAAAGGCGACGGCGTGCGGTCGCGTTTCAACGCGCTCTAGGAACAATTGCGGCACGCTCTTTCGGTAGATCTCCCAGGTTCGCTCCTGGTGCTTTTCCGGAATGTGCCAACCAGGCGCCATGACCAGGTCACTCGGTCTTAGTATAATGTTGTTCTAGCAAACCACAGCGCTCAATCACGGGCAAGCCCTCCGTGCTGTTTCGTCGCGTATTACCGTGCGCCGAGCGCGGTCACGAATACGTCGCAGCAATTCGCGCGAGAAAAATTCGCGCAGGTAACGGCAGAGGTATCGGAAGGTCCTGCGGCACCGGTTAGCGAGCCGCGGCACGTCTCAAACAAGTGTCGGCGGGAGTCCGACTACGCGAGTGCCCCGCTTTGCTCGCGGGCTCTTCTCGGCGGCCGACTTCGCCCCGCGCCTGAGCAGCCCTTGCAACATGATGTTGCTTTGCATGTCGAAGAATTCGTCGATGTTTTGAGTGATGCCACGCAAGGCGCGGGTATGCAGAGACCATAAATGGCAGAGAAAGAGCGCATTCAATGCGACGAGTTTCGGCTCGAGTTCGGAAAAGATGCCCCTCTCGATTCCCTTTCGCACGATCTGCTCGAAAACGTCCGTGACGGTTGAGAGAGAGGCCATCACGATCTCGCGTCGCGGCGGAGAGAGCACGTCCAGCTCGCGGTAGAGCAATCGAATGTGCGGGCGATAGCGGTGAACGATGCGGCAATACGATTTGAGCGCAGTTCGAAATGATCCAGCCGGATCATCATCAGACATTTCCACGGCTGCCATTGCCTTGGCCTTTTCCTCGATCAGCTGTTGGGCGACCAAGAAAAGAATGTCCTCTTTCGAGGCGACATACATGTAGAGGCTTGCGAGATTGAACGGGCAAGCGCGCGCGATGTCGCGGATCGAGGTCTTGTGAAATCCCCGCTCCAGGAACAGACGGGTGGCGACGTCGATGATCTCGCTCCGTCGCTGCGCCACCAGATCCTGGTCCTTGATCGTGGTCGGAATGTTTTTGGCCATCGGCTACCTGCTGGTGGAAAACTCGGCAATTCTATTCCGTTATATTGCCGGCGCCCGGCAAAAGCTACGCGTGCACCGCATTTTCGAGCTTCGAGAGCCGCTCCGCGCTGAGCTTGGATAGGTACGCCCGATGGGTGGGAACGCCCGTCACCCATTGCTCGAGATAAGAGTTCCACTTGCCCATGTCGCGCTTCCGGTAGGCGATCGAGGCGGAGACGTATTCCTGAATCCCCTCCTCGTCTTCGACATAGAAGCCGTGACTTGCGAACGGATGCGCTCCGTAGGGCGCCTCAACCACCACGTCAGCATAAGCAACCGAGGTTGCCCACGGATTTTTCCGGATTTCGCTGTTGGGCACGATGCGCTCGGCGGTCAGCATGACGCGTTCGGCCGCACGCGACAGTAGCCGATCTCCGAACCGCGCTCCGCCGTGCTGGCCGTTGCCGAAGACGTCGGCTTGCCCGACGTGAAGGATGGCCCAGTCGGCGTGGAGCGCCGGAACGGCTAAATAGGGTTCGCCATGGATCGGATCGTTGAAGGGAACGTAATCGGGGTTGAGATCTGGAATCGAAGTCCCGACGCCGCCTCGCCATGGCAGGAATCCCAATCCGCGCGCCGCCGCGTCCAATTGGGAATAGAGAAGATATTCGCTCGTTTCGTAGACCTCGATCTCATCGTTCTCGGCCGCGCGGCGATAGCAGTGCCCGATGGGCGCATGCAGTTCGGCCCCGATATAAGGGGCGATGACCTTGCGGACGCAACCGGCGCCGATCAGCAAGTCGATCTCGAGACCTGCAGTCGCCGCGCCGATTACGGTCAAGCTCTTCACATTGCGACGAACGAGCGCGCGGATGATCGGCATCGGATGGTTCACGGTTCCGAACCCGCCAACGATAACGACGTCGCCGTCTTTAATGAGAGCGGCCGCCTCCTCTTCGCCCAAGAGCACCTGTTTGCGATCCGGCCGATTGGCGCGGGTGATCGGATGAAGCTTCATGGCGTCTCCTCGGCGATGCGGAATGACGGTGTTGCGTTCTCTCTTGCCTGTGCCATCACACGCGAGCTGATGGGCGGTGGCTCGGAGCCGTTGAATCG
>WNFT01005221.1_pt1 | contig 19464 bp, 19 predicted proteins | sample 5400191 | NCBI WGS metagenome assembly WNFT01 (sample SAMN13153359, study PRJNA577476) | soil metagenome | isolation source: 80 cm saprolite under Madrone tree | place: USA:California | collected 2016-06-14 | reverse complement strand
AATCCCGCCTGGCCGCAGTACGATCTGAAGCGAAAGGCGACGATGCGCTTCGATACTAGCTCGGAGTTGGTGGAAGATCCGAGCGCTGCGGAGCGCGTGCTGTGGGAGGATCGACGTTAGGTTTCGTTGCAGGACTGCTTTGAACAGTCGTCTCGCCAACAGTGCCGTTTATCTATCTGGCAGGATGATCAGGACTTTCTGTTCTGGCACTTGCCAGAACAGTTTGGCTTCTGGTTCTTCCAGCCGCCTTCCTCGCGCAAATTGCCAACGCATTACAGTATCTCCACAATCACAATCTGGTTCACTGCGATGTCAAAGCAGAATACTTTTCCGATGCCATAGGATACCCCTCCAACGATAATTTTAAAGTGCCGCTATTCTACGCCAGCGGGCAGGATATTGGAAGGGCTGTTGGGATTGAAGTTATATCCACTGTAGAGTATAGTAAGTGTAGCGGTACACTTAGAAAGTAAGTCACTAATGTCTCTTCTCTGCAAGAGTACCGATCCTTTGCGGCCAGGACTCATTGCGCGTCATTCTATCGATAACTTGCATTAGCTACCAACGTGGAGGAGGGCACTATGATCGATCGGGTAGGCCAACAGCTGGGCAACTATCGCTTGCTTCGTCTGCTGGGACGTGGTGGATTTGCCGATGTCTATCTGGGTGAGCATATTTACCTCAAAAGCCAAGCTGCGCTGAAGGTCATGCGCATGTCGCTCACCGGCGAAGAACGCGCCGCTTTCATCAAGGAAGCACAAACGTTGATGCAGCTGGCACATCCCAATATCGTGCGTGTGCTCGATTTTGCTATAGAAGACGATCAGCCCTTTCTGGTGATGATCTATGCTCCTAACGGGACGCTACGAGAGCGACATCCTGCCGGCTCGCGCCTGCCAATGGATACGATCGTCGCCTACGTCGAGCAGGTTGCTTCGGCCTTGCAGCATGCCCACGACCAGGGTTTCATTCACCGCGATATCAAGCCGGAGAATATGCTGCTGGGGATGGATTCCGAAGTCCTGCTCAGTGACTTTGGCCTCTCAGTATTTGCATCCCGGACGGATCCTCAGTACAGTACGCACCAAATCGCGCAAGCCGTGGCCGGGACCTCGCGCTACATGGCCCCGGAGCAGTTGCAGGGTCACCCACAACCGGCCAGTGATCAATATGCACTCGGCGTGGTTGTCTACGAGTGGCTCTGCGGCACATCCCCTTTTCTTGGCACCCCCATCGAAATCGCCATGCAACACCTCTCAAGGCCTCCTTCGCCTTTGCGCGAGCAGGTGCCTGATCTGTCACCTGCCATCGAAGAGGTCGTGCAGCGAGCCCTGGCCAAAGAGCCCGAGCAGCGCTTCGCCAGCGTGAAGGACTTTGCTATGGCCTTGCGAGATGCCGCCCAGGCTGCATCACCTTCTCTCACCTCCCATGCACCCATTGCGGAACGCAAAGTGCTGCGCAGAGCAATCAAGCCGGAACCTCTGTGGAAGGTACCAACGACTTTCACCACCCTTGTCGGGCGTGAGCAGGACGTGGCCGCGATAGAGGCCATGCTGATACGCCCGGAGGTACGTTTGCTGACGCTGCTGGGTACGGGGGGCATCGGCAAGTCCCGCCTGGCCTTGCAGGTAGCCAGGCGGATGAGGACATTATTTGCCGATGGCGTCTGCTTTGTCGGGCTAGCCTCAACCTCTGATCCGACGCTGATCCCGCTGATCATCGAGGAGACGCTCGGCATTCGACAGAGTGTCAATCTGTCCATTTTTAAACAAGTGGAGTTTTTTCTGCGTGATAAGCACCTGCTGCTTATCCTCGATAACTTCGAGCAGGTGGTGACAGCAGCCCCCCTCATCGAGGATCTGCTTACAGCATGTCCCTTGCTTAAGATTGTTGTAACCAGTCGAGCCGTGCTGCATCTACAGGCCGAATACGAGTATCCGGTGGCTCCATTGACACTGCCAGATCTCGAGCAATCTCCCACCAGTGAGGATCTCGTACACTCTGCTGCTATAGCCCTCTTTGTCCAGCGTGCCCAGGCGGTGTTGCCCAGCTTTCGGTTAACGCAGGCCAATGTACACACCATCGCGCAGGTCTGCGTACAGTTGGATGGCCTACCACTGGCCATTGAACTGGCGGCTGCTCGCATTAGCCTTTTGCCACCGCAAGCGCTGCTGGCTCGACTCTCGCGGCGGTTCGAGGTGCTCACTGGCGGGGCGCGAACGCTGCCAGAGCGTCAACAAACGCTGCGCAACACGCTCAAGTGGAGCTACGACCTGATGGATACCAACGAGCAGCAGCTCTTCCGGCGACTTGCTGTCTTCGTAGGTGGCTGGACACTCGAGGCGGTGGAGGCCCTGGGAAACGCGGTCCATGAAGCGCAGGATGCTGTAGCTGTACTGAATGGCATGGCTTCGCTCATCGATAAGAGCCTGGTGCGACAGGTCGAGAAGGAGGGAACAGAGCCACGCTTCGCAATGCTGATGACCGTGCGCGAATATGGGCTGGATTGTCTGCGCGAGTATGGAGAGGAAGAGCACATCCAGCGTGTTCATGCCGGCTATTACCTGGCACTGGCAGAGGAGGCAGAGCCACACCTCAGGGGAGCGCAGCAACTCTTGTGGTTGAGGCGGCTGGATCGAGAGCAGGGGAACCTGCGGGCCGCACTGAGCTGGCTTATTGCGCATGAGGAAGTGGAGAAGACCTTGTGCTTCTGTGTAGCGCTCTGGCGGTTCTGGCAAATTCGTGGGTACTTGAGCGAGGGACGACGCTGGCTGAAAGCTGTGCTCGCACTGCCGGGAACTGGAGCACGACCGGCAATGCGAGCTAGAGCGCTGAGCGCTGCAGGAGAACTGGCCGGTGTTCAGGGTGATTGGCGAGAGGCACACCTGCTCATCTCGGAAAGCGTGGCCCTCTACCGAGAGTTAGGAGATGACAGTGGGCTTGTTCTCCCCTTGTCCACATTGGGATGGGTCTTGCTCCGGCAAGGTGATCCTACTGCAGGGGTTCTTTTGATGGAAGAGAGCATCGCCCTGTGCCGCAAACTGGGCCTCAAGTGGGAGCTTTCCGGTGCGCTGCTCAGGTTAGGGTACAATGCATGGCTTCAAGGTGACCTGGAGCAGACGTTAGCGCTGACACAGGAGAGCCTCATGCTCTCCCGAGAGTTGGGCGACAAGACCCTCATCGCCTCTGCCTTGAACACTTTGGGGTACGTCACATGGCTTCAGGGCGACCCGGTGCGGGCAACGGCCCTGGCAGAAGAGGGACTCATGCTTCATCGAGAACTGGGCGACAAGGCTCTCATCACCTCGGCGCTTGATACGCTGGGGTCTATTGCCTTGTCTCAGGGCGACCTGGAGCGGGCAATAGCATGCTTCACCGAGGGCCTCTCCGTGGCCCAGGAGCTAAGGAATCAGACGTTCATCGCCTGGCATCTCATGGGATTAGCCAGGATGGCTGTCGCACAGGCCCAACTGAAGCGTGCAGCACGGCTATTTGGAGCCGCAGAGGTAAGATATGACGTGAACAAAGAAATGAACCCCAATCAGCGTGATGACTATGAACGGATGATAAGCAGCGTGCTTGCTCAACTGGGTGAGCAGGCATTCGCAGCAGCGTGGGGCGAAGGACATACGATGACCCTGGAACAAATCCTGGCAGCGACGGAACCTGGCAGCATGTCCGAACCCTTTCTCCCCGCAGGCCCTTCGCCAGCCATCGTCAAGCCTGCACCGACTTATCCCGATGACCTGACGGCACGCGAGGTGGAAGTGCTACGGCTATTAGCCCAGGGCCGGACCGATGCGCAGATCGCCGAGCACCTGGTGATCAGTCGCCGCACTGTCAACACTCATCTCACCTCGATTTACCGCAAGATTCAGGTCTCCTCGCGTAGCGCTGCCACCCGCTATGCCGTTGATCGAAAACTCCTTTGAGCCTGTACGTGGCAGCATACATGGCAGGAGACTGCCTGGATCTGAACAGGTACAATCTGGTCATCCTTTTTTAACAGGTTTGGGAGTATATGCTTCTTAGGCAAGGTTCAATTTGGACGAAGCGTCCTTGACCGTTTGAACAGTCACACCGTGTCACCCTGAGCGCAGCGAAGGGTCTGTCGCGATCGGCAGCGAGATGCTTGGCTGCGCTCAGCATGACAGAGCTGGACCTTGCTGTTGCTGAGGAACTGTCAAGTGCATTTGAACCTTGCCTTAGGAATAATTCAAAACTCTCAGGTGCCAGGATTCGTTTCCTTGACACAGCCATATAGCTCACTGTACACTTGTATTGGATGTCGCTGAATTTGCACATTCAGATTTTCGTAACTGTGAAATCAATGGCATATACTATCAAATCCACTTATATAGCTATCATTACAATCAGCACAGATTGAAAGAAATCCATACGAGAAAAGTTCCTATGCTTAGCGTTTTAATAGTGATTAAGCCGATTTGATATAGTTTCACGGAGAAAACGTACATACCTTAGGAGGAGGAAACCATGGCATCGAATTTCACTCATTTCTTAATTTCGTTTGGTGAGGACCCACAACAATTAGAGGATTTTAAGCAAAATCCTCATGCTGTCCTGGATACAGCAGGTCTGACTCCTGCTGAAAAATCTTTACTCTTGAGTGGGAATATACCATTGATCCGCTCGGCTCTCCTCACAGACCCAGGCCTCAAAGAAGCCATGGGCATACCCGCTGATCATAGTCCTCCTACTAAATTACCGGGGTTTATCTACATTGCCCAAATTAAAGGTAGCTAGGATGGCAGTAAAGGCAGCAAGGGCGCTTGAAAACAAATTTGAAACACTTATGAAACCTGGCTCACTCACTGTCGTAGGAACAGGTATACAATTTATAGGTCAACTTACACTTGAAGCCCGCGCGCATATCAAGCAGGCGGAGAAGGTTTTGTTCCTCGTCTCCGAGCCGTTAACGGCCGATTGGATCAGAGACGTCAACCCGACAGCCGAATCGCTTTATCCTTACTATCAACAAGGCAAGGCTCGCATTAATTCTTATGTTGAGATGATCGAACGCATCCTTTGTGAGGTTCGTAAGGGCTTGAGAGTATGCGCTGTGTTTTATGGCCACCCTGGGGTCTTCGTTTACCCGTCACATGAAGCGATCACACAGGCTCGTCTGGAGGGATACGGCGCTAAGATGCTGCCTGGCATCTCCTCAGAGGATTGTCTGTTTGCTGACCTGGGTATTGATCCTGCCAGAACCGGATGCCAGAGTTTCGAAGCGACTGATTTCCTGATCCACAAGCGCAAGTTCGACACAGGATGCTCATTGATTCTCTGGCAAATCGGCTGCATTGGAGATCTGACCTTCAACGTGGGTCCGTATGATTCTCGTGGTCTTCATGTATTGACCGAATATTTATGTCAGTACTATGATGCTGCGCATCCTGCAATCATCTACGAAGCGGCTGAATATCCTATCTTCGATCCAACTATTGAACACGTACCCTTAGCAAAGCTTGCTGAAACTCAAATTTCGCCAATCTCAACGCTTTATATACCACCTCAAACAACGGCAGCTCTCGATTATGAAATGCTTGACCGCTTAGGTATTGATAGTCATTTGCTAGCTTCTGCTCCACAAAGCATCAATAATCCAGCAGAGTCTAAGAAGTTCTTTGATGAGCTAAAGTAGGCGGTTATTGCCTATGGATGTCATCTGTCAACAGGGGTCGCACATACTTGCATAATTGTAACATAAATGTTACAATCTGCATATGAAATGGACGATTGAGTATTTTGAGCAAGCAGATGCAACCCAGCCTGCTGAAGTCTTTGAGGATGCACTTGTTGTTACATATCCCAAGCTAAGAGGAAAGTTACTGCAAATAACTGATGCATTGGAGTACTATGGTCATCAATTGGGTGGGGGATTTATCGAGAAGTGTCACGATTATGAGGGAATGTGGGAGATTCGAGTCCTATTCAGCAGAACACTTGCTCGTGAATTCTTTGGCTTTGACAAAGAGCGTATCGTAATGCTTCATGGCTATACCAAGCGTACCGGGCAACCAGCATCAGCATCCGACCTGGAGAAAGCATTTGCCTATTGGAAGGAGTATATGCGAACTCACCGTGTCAGCCCTGTACAGGAGGAAGATAATGAATAGATATGAGCAACGCCGACGAAAGTTGTTACAAAATGAGGAGGTTGCCGCTGGCTACCGAGAGATGGCTGCTGAGCTTGAACTCATGCGTGCCATTGATGAGGTGCGCAAACAATTGGACATGAGCCAGGAACAGCTTGCGAGACGTATGGGGAAAAAACGGGAGGCGGTAACCCGCCTGCTCTCTTCAGACGATGTCAACCCTACACTGGATACAATCATTGAACTTCTCTCTGCGTTGCAGTTAACTGCAGATATCACGCTGCGTCAAGCCAGGGAGGGAGAGGGACCTATCAGGATTGCAACGGAAATAACAACACCTCAATGATATACCTGCCGTTCATCCCATAATTTCACTCCGGTTTCAGGCGAACAAGCATCACCCCGAACCATAGCACCCAGAGAGCGAAGAAAAGGATAGCCGGGGTAGAAAGCAGGCCCTGGCCGGTGCCGGGCGCAGTAGCGACTTCGGCTGCGCTCGCGCTGAAGAGTGCGGCGAGGGCAAGAGCCATGTAGCCAAATGCTACCCATATGCCGGGCCAGAGATTTAGTCCACTCCTGGCTATGACCGCTCCGAAAAACAAACATGACATGGCTAGCAGACCTCCGCCGGCGGTGAAGGTGATGATGGCAAAGGTGCCGGTCAGAGGAGCAGCGTTGCCAGGGATGGATGTTTGAGGGTTAATGGAAGCTGCATTGATCAGCAGGTAGAGCGTGCTAGCTAAGGTTCCGGCGGCAAAGAGCAGCAGACCCAAAAGCCCGGCCCATGCTGCCAGTACGGCGTATCCTCTGCCACGCCAGGCGAAGGAGGGCATTCCGTCCGTCACGCTTTTGTCAGTCTGATCTTTCTCCTCCCCTTGTTTCTCTTCCTCCTCCTCGTCCTGTTCTTGCACTTCTTCCTCTCGTCCCAGTACTTCCTGGGCGACAATGATGCGGAAAAGTGTGAATGGCAGGCTAATGATCAAGGCAAAACCTATGATTAGCAGGGCACGGTAACCAAGAAACAGTAGGCTATGGGTGTTGATCCAGCGTAGAGCCTGGCCCTGGGTGATGAGTGCATTTCCATACCCTGAAGGTATGAGGACAAGTAATTGATACAGCGGTACTCCCAGCAATAATATGAGTGAACCAATGATACAGTAGAGTCCATTTCTATGCAGTTTTGCTAGGAACGTTCGTTTCATGATGCTTTCACCTTTTCAATCTCTCTCATAGAGTATCATAGACTTCAATGGGTCGCAGCAAATACCTGATAGACAGACTGTCTATGGGGTCATGCAGCAATTTGGACATAATACCCCTTGTATATGTACGTTTTTTCCACTATAGTACCTATACGGACTAGCCGTCCACTGGCTGGCCGGTGCTCTAATCCAGCAGTTTGTTAGCGATACGAAATGGGTAAGACAGCGTTATTCCTCAAGCGACGAATGTTCCAAAATCGACCGGCATCGTTTGACCAAGTAAGACTTTGAACGAACAAGGAGGTATCGCGCTTATGTGTGGCATTGCAGGCATTCTCTTCAAGCAGCAAGAAGGCCCCATTGGTGAGATCCTGATCAAAATGCTCGCCGACCTCAACCGGCGAGGTCCTGATTCGACGGGCGTGGCTTTGTACGGCAACCTTCCAAAGGGTAATCTCGTGGCGCGTATCAAGGTGGACGAGGATGCGCAGCAGGAGACAATTGATTGGGAAGAGCTGATCGTTGAGACAGCCAGTGAATTCGGCCCTGTGAAACAGAGCAGCCGTGCCGGGCAGTACGTGCGCCTGGTGATGGATTATGATGGCTCCTACGAAGCGCTGACCACTGCTATCGAAGCAAACGGTCACGGCGTTGAAGTATTCAGCCTGGGCCAGCACCTCGAAATTATCAAGCAAATGGGTAAAGCCCAGGGACTGGATGCTACACACAAGCTCTCTGCATTCCATGGCACGCATGGTATTTCCCATACGCGCCTGGCGACCGAAAGCCGTGTCGATATCAGCCACTCACACCCTTTCTGGGCGCGTCCATTCCCGGATATAGCGGTAGTCCACAACGGGCATATCACCAACTATCATAAGCTGCGCCGCCAATTTGAGATGAAAGGGCATCGATTCAACACCGAGAATGACTCCGAGGTCATCGCCATCTATATTGCTGATATAATGGAGCAGGGTGGAACGCTCGATGATGCTGTGCGCAGCACTATTACCGCACTTGATGGCACCTTTACATATCTTGTCGCCACAGCCGATAGTATTGGTTACGCCCGCGACCAGTTCGGCACAAAACCGCTGGTGGTCACAGAAACCGGCGAGTTTGTTGCAGTCGCCTCCGAAGAAGCCGCATTGCGCAAAGCTTTCCCCTATGAGCTCGAGACGCGCGAAGCAGACGCACGCGAAGTGCGCACCTGGCATCTCAACCGTGAGGGCAGGGCAAGCGCGCTCGAGATCTCAGCATCGTTGACATAGATGAGGGCCAAAGGAGAATGCTTGTATGTCAGTAACCCTGGATTGTGCCAAGCTCACCACCCGCGAAATTAATACAACTCTCAAGAGGCTGGCGGCTGAAGGAGAGACGGAGATTCATCTCGTCAATCCAGAAGCACGCCACAGCCTGGGCGTTGCTATCTTTTACCCGGTCAAGATTGTAGTGGAAGGAACGGCAGGGTATTTTTGTGGAGGAATGAACGATAGCGCAACGTTCCACGTGCTGGGCAATTGTGGCTGGTCTGTGGGAGAGTGCATGCTTGCGGGCGAAATCGTTGTGGAGCGCAACGCGGCCAGCGGTACCGGTGCTTCGATCCGTGGAGGAACCGTGGTCGTTAAAGGACACGTTGGCGCTCGCACGGGTATCAGCCAGAAAGGCGGCCTGATCGTGGTTGGCGGCAATACCGGCTATATGACAGGTTTCATGATGCAACGGGGGACGATGATCATCTGTGGCGATGCCGCTGAAGGACTGGGCGATTCCATGTACGCGGGAACCATCTATGTCGGAGGAGAGGTCAGGCAATTAGGCAATGATGCAATCATCAAAGAGATGGACGCCGAAGATACGCACTTCCTCAGCGAAACACTGGAGCGTTATGGCCTGAGTGATAAGCGCACTATTGCCGATTTCAAGAAGATCGGCTCAGGCGGGCGCCTGCACAATTTCTCGAAGGCCGATTTTGAGTTGTGGCGCGTTGCCATGTAATGTAGTCTTTGAAGGGGTTTTAAAATGGAAAAGCCGCTGGTTCGTTATGGGCAGCTCTGGTCACCGGAAGTCATGGAAGACGTACATGTCAAGGCAGAGCTTGGAAGGTATCGTATTCGTGGCTTTAGCACGATGCGCAAGTTCGTCTCATTCGACGACCTGACCTTTATTCCCTGTACGCTCAGCCGGGTACCGCTTGAAGGCTATCGTGAGCAATGTACCACCGAGACGGTGTTGGGAACACGTTTTGCCAAAAAGCCAATCGTGCTGAAAACGCCGATCACTATAGCAGGCATGAGCTTTGGCGCGCTGTCGCGCAATGCGAAAGTGGCGCTGGGACGAGCGGCTACACGCGTAGGCACCACCACCACCACGGGTGATGGTGGGATGCTCATGGCTGAGCGCGAGGCCTCGGAGCAGTTAGTGTACCAGGTCTTACCCAGTCGCTACGGCTTCAATCCGCATCACCTGCGCATGGCAAACGCGATTGAAATCGTGGTTGGGCAAGGCGCTAAACCCGGGACAGGCGGTGTCCTGCTGGGCCAGAAAGTTTCAGAAGAGATAGCGGCAATGCGGGAATTGCCGCCGGGGGTCGATCAGCGCAGCCCGGTGCGTCATCCAGACTGGACGGGTCCAGACGACATGGTGGCTAAAGTAGAGGAACTGCGCGAGGCGACCGACTGGGAACTTCCTATCTATATCAAGATCGGAGCCTCAAGGGTTGCCGATGATATAAAATTGGCCGCCAAGGCGGGCGTGGATGTGATCGTGCTGGACGGCGCAGAGGGCGGCACTGCTGCATCACCCGATATCTTGATGGATCATACGGGCATCCCAACGCTGGCAGCAGTCGTCGAGGCAAAGGCGGCCTTACGCGAAATAGGCATGGATGGCGTAGTACAGCTTGTAGTATCCGGTGGTATCCGAGGCGGTGTTGATGCTGCGAAAGCCCTGGCATTGGGTGCAGACGCCGTTTCCATCGGCACGGGCGCTTTGATCGCGCTCAACTGCAACCGCCCAATCTATGTTGAGGATTACCACGCGCTGGGAACAGAGCCGTACGCCTGCCATCATTGCCACACGGGACGCTGCCCGGTGGGGATTACGACACAGGACCCTGAACTAATGAAGCGGCTCGACATCGATGAAGCCGCCGATCGCGTCGCAAACTTCATCAACTCCATGACGATGGAGATACAGATGCTGGCGAGGGCCTGCGGCAAGAGCAATGTACACGATCTCGAGCCGGAAGACCTGCGTGCGCTGACGCTGGAAGCTTCATTCATTACCGGCATCCCCGTTGCCGGCACGAACCTGGTATTCGGTCGCTCCGATCTCTGGCCCCAAAATCAGCACGGGGCCTATGTGGTGGGTGAGCAACTTAATGGGGTAGACTACGTGAACTCTGACAAACGCAACAATGCGAAGCATGATAAGAAGAAAGGCAAGAAGCATTCGGATGTGAGGTAAGGACGCAATAATTATCCTCAGTAGTAACTAGCACAAAAGCCCTGGTAGTCACTTTAGCCGCCAGGGCTTTAAGTTTACCCATAGAACAAAGCCAGGCCAATCGCTAGCTAGCGAGTAATACTCTTGGGGCGGGTATAGGATGTCCCCATTCTCGGCTTGCTTCAATCCAGAGTTCAATAACTTCTTGCCCATTACGGACAGCTTCTTCGTAGGTGTCACCGTGTGATTTACATCCAGGAAGTTCAGGCACAGTAACGATATAGGTGTTATCCGGGACACTCCACTGGATCACCATCGAATAGTGGTTGGACAGATCACTCACCTTGCACCTCTTTTAACTTTCTGAGTATCTCACGTACACTCTTCTCCTGGTAGAGGTGAGCATCATCACCATCGCCACCAGAAAGCGAGATCTTGGCAGTCATAGCTGGATGGCCCCAATTGGACAGGAAGCCCTTCCAACCCAGCTTATAGACATTATACTCGATAGTATTTATGGATATCAAACTCAGATCAGAAGTGCCTTTGCCACAACCCCCTCGCATAAAATCAGCGGAACCTGAAATCAGGTTTCATTTGTGAAATACAGGGGCTGTGAAGAAAAGCGGAAATTGCATAGGGAAGTTATTTTGTCTCTGTCGCGCAGGTGATTGCGTTCTTATATTCTGGAGACCAGCACCGTCACGGTTTCCTCCGCGACAATCAGGCTTTCATCCGTAGGCACTACCCATACCTGGAGGCAGGATCGTGGCGATGAAATAAGGGCCTCCTGCTGCATCACAGCGGCATTGCGCTCTTCGTCTAACATGAGGCCGAGGCAGGCCAGTGATTGGACGACGCGGCTGCGAATTGCTGCGCCTTTCTCGCCGATGCCGCCGGTAAAGACCAGGCGGTCCAGTCCGCCGAGAGCGACGTAGTAGGCTCCAATGGTCTTGACCAGGGAATAGCAAAAGGTTTCGATGGCAAGGTGGGCGCGTTCGTTGCCTGCAGCCTCTGCCGCGAGCAGGTCGCGCATATCGCCGCTGGTTCCAGAAATCCCGGCCAGGCCGCTCTGCTTATTGAGGATAGTGTTCAATTCTTGTGGTGTAGACTTGCTCTGCTCGAGCAGCCAGAGCAATACGAATGGATCAAGATCGCCTGTGCGTTTCGTTTGTGGCAGTCCACTTTGTGGGGAAAAGCCCATCGAGGTATCGATAGATTGGCCGTCACGTGTGGCACAGACGGATGAGCTACCGCCGAGATGGCAGGAGATGACGCGCAATGGGGATGGGCCAGGCGCAAGTTCTGCGATACGGCGGCTAATATAGCGGTGTGATGCTCCATGAAAGCCATAATGTTCGATGCCGTACTCTTGTTTCCAGGTGTAGGGTACGGAGTAGATACGAGCATACTCGGGCATAGTCGAGTGAAAAGTCGTTTCCCATACAGCAACGAGAGGCACCTGTGGCGCGAGTTCCTGAAAAAGACGCATAGCGCGGATATATGGTGGATTATGAGCGGGAGCGGCGGGAACCATACGCTCCATCTCCGCCAGCACTTCAGGTGTGACGATGACAGGCTGACGATAGATGCCCCCGTGGACAGCCTTAAAGCCTATGGCGTCGAGCGCAGAGAGGTCCTTTAACACTCCCAGGGGAGGTTCGGTGAGACTGCGCAGCATGAGATCGATAGCCGAGGCATAGCCTGGCTCAACAACTTCGCTGGTGAATACCTGCATCCATCCCTGCGCGTCCGGGCGAATATGCTCAACCATGGCTTTTGCACCGGGCATGCCAATGCGCTCGATGGCTCCGGCCGCCAGGGTAGTATACTGCGCCTGCTCAGATGGAGATGATGTGGGGAAGCGTACCTCTACGAGTTTATATTTCAGTGATGTACTGCCGACGTTGGCGACCAAAATATAGAGCATAGACACCTCTTGCCGGGACTTCATGTGATGGCTAATTATGCTATATGCGCTTGAGTTTACCTGGTGAAAGCGGGCAAAGTCAAGTGTACATTACAGGTTGGTGTAACCTGTTGACGTATTTATTCTTAGAAGGAAGACGAAGTCGAATACTCATCGACCTCATCTGATCCTCTCCGTGAGAGGGCGACTGATCCGGTCAGTCGGCTCCCATCGGTCAGCCGTCTAGAAAACGTACTCTCCATGGCAGTCTCATCCCTCTACGAAGATTTCACATACAAGGAGAACCCAGGATGCATATCAAACGTACTTTCTTATTCACAACTATAGGCCTCTTGATAGCCATGTTCATAGCGGCATGTGGGAGCTATACAAGTACAGGAGGCGGCGGTTATGGTGCTGGCAGTTCAAGTGCGAAGCCAACGACTGCCCCATCGAGTACCGTCATGATCAAAACGGCAACAGCCACAATCAAGGGCAAGTCGCAGACAATTCTCACCAATGCCGATGGCAGAACTCTGTATTACTTTACCCCAGATACCGCAACAACTGCCGCTTGCACTGGTAGCTGTATCAGCATGTGGCCTCCGCTCCTCTCTTCAGGTTCGGGCTCGCCCACCAGTGCCAGTACGCTGTCTGGGACACTGAGTGTACAAACAGATGCAAATGGCAAGCAGGTCGAGTACAACGGCCACCCTTTGTACGTCTTCTCAGGAGACACTGCTGCCGGTCAAACTAATGGTGAAGGCCTCTTCGGCAAATGGTTTGTCGCCACTCCTGCTCTCGCTTCACAGGGAGGTGGGTCATCGACCCCCTCATCGACCCCGTCCGGATACTAGAATGTGAGGCTCGAGCAGGGCATCAGGAAGACCTCGGCAACCGAGTGGAGGGCCTATATAGCTCGGCCTTCCCATGAGAGATTGAACAGGCAACATTGCACCCACCATACGAGGTGGGTGCTGTGTTTATTGGCGGGCTTTCTACCAGCACAGCCAAGGCGAACATGTAAAAATCCCGGCTGTAATATCCCACATTCCGCACTTTCGGCCTGACGGATTGTAAATTTTTTCGTCAAGTGATCCCTCGGAGAACGAAGATCAGGCGCGGAGTGCGGGTTTCGTGAACTTTGACAGGCCAAGGCGCATAGAGCTCGTTATGCTCTTACCTCAGAAAGGTCATCCAGGAAAAAAGGCAGTTCTATCCTGAAAGTGACGCCTTTCTCTTTCGAAGACTCTACCCCGATCCGTCCACCGTGCCGCTCAACAATCTGTTTGCTAATAGCCAGACCAAGACCCCATCCTTTCTTTGAGGAGGATTGAGCATCAGGAGTGCGGTAAAATGGCTCAAAGATGTTTGCTTGCTGTTCTTGAGGGATAGTTGACCCTTCATTGTGTATCTGGATCACAGCTGAATGCTTGGATTGCCTGACTCGCACCTGCACGGAGCTGTTCTCTGGTGAATACTTGATGGCATTCGTGACGACATTCGTCACGACCTGGCTGAGCCGTTCACAATCAGCTTGCAGTACCACAGGGGAAGAAGGAACCTCTAGTCCAATCGAGCGGCTTGAAAGGGAGTGTTGTTCTGTGATGACCTCACGGCACATCTCTCCCACATCACAACGGGTAGAGTGTAAGGTCATTTTGCCGGATCTCAGGATGCTCAAATCTAAGAGATCATCGACGAGACTATTCAGACGATGAGTTTGTTGATCAATGCGCTCTAAGGCAGTGTGCAGTGGGGCAAGTTCGGCTGGCAATTCAGTTTGCTTTGTGAGACGACGCATGCCCAACTGCGCCTGACCGCGAATACTGGTAATAGGGGTTTTGAGTTCGTGCGATGCCATCGAAAGAAAATGATCTTTGAGCGTATTCGCCTGCTCAAGCTCCTGGTTGGCTCGCTCAAGTTCCTGGTTGACCCACTCGAGTTCACCGGCGTAGGCTTCTAACTCTTGCCGTGCAAACAGGATTTGTCGTCGACCCCGCTCACGTTGAGCAGCGAGAACGACTATGATAATTTCAGCAAGCACGAAAGGAATGAGCTGAAGCAATGCGTGCCAATCATAAACAAGTGAACCAACAGGGGGAAGAAAATAGATATCAAAAGTCAGCGTACCAAGAAGAATAGAAAGCACAGCCAGCTCTGTTCCCCAAATCAGTGCAATGATGAGTGTGACCAGCACAAAGGGGGTATCCAGGAAAGCGTTGTCTATTCCCAAGTGTTGTAAACCAAATGGGATCAAGAGGCCTAGTCCAACGAGAGGGAAGGTCACTACATAGCCAACGGGAGGTTGACGCCACCAGGGGAGTCGAGCCGGGCGGCGTTTGCGCGTCTGAACATGCTGCCTGGAATAGATCGGTGCAGTGGATCGATCTGGAGTCCGCTGGCCTGTCCCACGTACGTTCATAATGCACCTCCACGATCAATGGCGTATCGCCGCTTTGTGTCACGATAGCTCGTTGAGCTACCTCAAATATAGCAGACAAGTTGCCTGATCAGCAAGCTCGCCTGGAAGAAGTCCTACATCTTCTCGAGAGAAAGTTTTCTGTTGCAGAGAGCTTCTCGACCTGACCTTGATCGTCCTTACTCCTCTCTTCTGCTACAGAGTCAGGTATAGTAGCAAACGCATGCTCCTGAAACTCCCGTTTGGTTGATCTCGTGTAAAAGCAGTGGGGTATTTCGTCGATGAGCGAACAACTTTGGAGATGGTCATGTCCGACGATCTAATTCTGCCCTCAGACCAGATCAGGGTGAAAACTGTTCTCGTGGTAGAGGACGACGAGGATATAGGCGCAATGATTGTTGTGGCCCTCAGCCAAGAGACGCCCTATCAAGCATTGCTCGCGACCGATGGCTTGCAGGCATTAGAGATGATCAGGGGTTTCGCACCGCGTCTCTTTCTGTTAGACTACCGTCTACCCGGCATGGATGGCATCGAACTCTATGATCATCTTCATGCCACCAAAGGATTAGAAAGTGTTCCTGCTCTCATGATAAGCGCAAACGTCCCTATGTTAGAGATGCAAAAGCGTAGCATCATCTATATGAAGAAGCCATTTGATCTAGGCGAACTTCTGCAAACCATTAGCAAGCTACTCATGTAGAGCGGTACTAGATTGGAGGACCGCTACGTACACTATTCATCCACATCTTTCTTTGCTGGCTTGCTTTTGATCTGCACACCTGGGAAGTGGCCTGAAACCCCGCACATGTCACACTAGCGCATTTTAGGCCTCATTGGCCCTGCAGAAGTCACTCGACTTGAACAAGTTCCTGTGCCCGATGGAGATCCGTCCATCGGATCGTGGAGTGGCTGGGATATCCAGACTCTCATTAGTGTATGACCGCGTTGAGGAGAGTGATGATGATCACACTGAGCATGATAAGGAAAAGGATCAAGATGATCAATGCCTTACGGGCGCGCTGTGACATCTCGTCCTCAGTCGTGTAATTCGATTGAGCTGCATGGAATCGGCGTAAGCCGCTCAAACGCCGTCCTGTTGGCATGTGATGAGGACGCAGGTGCAGACTGCCCCTCATGCCTCCAACAATCAGGAGAGCAGCGAGTCCGAAGATCAAGAGAAATGTACTCATGCGAGCTACTTCCTTCTCTGGGTTATCTAACCCTGGAGTGTACATGTTCTGACTCTCTTGCCAAGAGAGCGGAGACCCGTTGCGGTGTCCGCTCGCTCGGAAGGCTCACACGCTAGGGCCACAGTGCAGGTGTGAGCAGTCTATCCTTTACACGATTCCGCTGGAGTATTCGCTTCGGCCTGCACCGAACATACCGGTCTCTGGGCGTCGAAATGGCGTATGGGGTCAGCTTGTTCAGATAGGTATGGAAGAACCTCTATTGCGTAAGAAACGATCGAGGCAGGAGCCATAGAGCGAGCAGGATCAACCCAAGCGAAACGATGAATGTGATCAATACGTTCTCGTCCCCCTCGACTCCAGCCACACGCAAGGCATTGTACAGACCAATTGCCACTAGTATTATCGCCGCCAGGATCGCCCATATTACTGATAGAGCGAACAGAACATGCTGGATATATCTTTGCCTGACACCATCCTGCCCCTCTTCTTTCAAAGTAAGAAACGATCGAGGCAAGAGCCACAGAGCAAGCACGTTCAATCCAAGCGCAACGAGGAACGTGATCAGTACGTTCTCGTCTCTGTCCACTCCAGCTACTCTGAGGCTCTCAGAAAGCCCAAATACCGCTATAATCACCACTGCCAGGCTCAGCCAGATGGTCAATGTGGCCTGGAGGGTGCGCTGAAGATAGCCCATATTGGTATTCACGCCTCTGGTTTCATGTTCCTCTTCGACTTCTCCCGCCATGGTGCATGTTCCTCCTTTTTGCTACCGCCCCCGATACAATTCCTCTGAGTTCTTTTGCATAATCAAAGAGGCCATAGGCCAGGATGAAGACGTACATCGACGTTGTGACAAGTGCCGCAAGGAGAAAAAAAGGTGGTTGGTTCCCAACTATCCGTAGCAACAATTCATAGATGGCGGTTACTACGAGAAACATGAAGGTCACTGTCGCTATACCTCTTAGCGAGAGCAGTGTAGCCTTTAGCAACCGCTTAGCTCCAGACTGAAACGGTTGTTGTAAGCGAGATATTTCATAGAATGAAGTGAAGAAAAACACCAGCATCGCCACGAAACCAACTCCCAAGGCAACAAAGGAAACTAGCTTGATAATTGCAAGGAGAGTCTGCGCAAAGGCATCCTGTTGTTTCACGGCACTATAAAAAAAAGTATCCTGTTCAACAATACCGGCTACAAATAACCCTACTGCCCACTGTAGTAATACATCTGCTCCAAAGGCGAGTAAAAAGACAAGCGTAACTGAAGCAAGGAGTTGAAGCGCTGGCCCTGGCTCCCTGAGCCTGGGAACTCGCCTGGATAAGGAATTGTTCATTACCGTTTTCCTCTCCTGCACTACCGGTAGCCCATAGAAGAAAATCAACCCATTATATCATACCATTGAACTGCCAATCCCCAGCGCAGCTTTTGATGGCACCGCTTTCTCTGCTTTGGCCTGTTCACTGTCACCGCTGGCTCCCTGTGGAGGACGATGAAGAAGACGAACTGTTCGTGCATCTGTAAATTTCCCTGTATCTAACAGGCGAGCAAATACGTGTATAAAGAGGTGCAATAGAGAGAAGGAGGAGATCTTGATGAAGCTTATTTATGCACGCTTGGTACGGCGAGTGTTTTTGACATGCGGTCTGCTCGCTTTACTGCTCCTCCTTGGCACCCAGGCCCTCCCCGCCTCTGCTGAGAGTGCCTCATTTGTACGCCTCGTGAATGCTTCGCCCGATGTGGGAACCGTGGATATATTCGTAGATGGGGCAAAATTCTTGAGTAATGCGCAGTATGGCTCCGTTACGGACTACCTGCAATTGCCCGCAGGACACCATAGGATGCAGGTTGCACTCATCGGCAAAGGGATCAATGCAAGTGTGATTGTACAGACGCTCTCGGTTCAGGCTGGTACCCCCTATACCGTAGTCGCCCGCGGAACCAAATCCACGGGTTACTCGCTGAAGGTCTTTGTCGACAATAACCTGATGGCGGTTGGCATGGCCAAGGTGCGTTTCTATGATCTTTCACCACGGGCGTACTCTTTGAGCATCGCCACAGGTGGACTGACGATTCCTGGGGCCTTGTCCTATACGCAAGCCAGTAATTACTTGCCCCGCTGCTGTTCGTCCATGTACAGGTCAAGGGCCTGCCGAGTATGTCTGGAACCGGAAGCGATCCAAATGCGCTGCCGACTAACGCATCTCCGTTCACCCCGCTGGCCCCCTGGTCATTGGGAGTGCTCGCTTTGGGAGGAATGAGTGCTGGAGTGCTCACTCGCCTCTGGCCTTTCAGGCGTCAAAAGGCCACGAACCGTCCTCCTCGGCTGTTCTGGACTGTGCTCACTGCAATGGTAGCCCTGGCCCTCAGTGTGGCTGGACTGTCGCTCGCTCCTTCCACGGCAATTCGGATTCCGGTTCCTCCACCATTCGTGCGCTTGCTCGTTCCCGCTATCGGGGTCAATGCCTCTATCGAGTCAGTAGGAGTTCGACCAGATGGCGCGATGGAAACACCAGCTCAGCGTCCCTGGAACGATGTCGGCTGGTACAATTCGGGCCCGCGTCCAGGCGAACGGGGCAGCGCAGTGATTGCCGGACACCTGGATCGCCCCGGTGGAAATCCGGCGGTGTTTTGGCGTCTGCGCGACCTCCGTGTTGGCGACAGCGTGCTGGTCGTTGATGCCAGCGGTAAAGCCCTCCGTTTCCATGTCACGCGTATTATTTTTTTTCAGCCACAAGATGCTCCCGTGCAGGATATTTTTGGCAATACGGCCGGGAGCTTTCTGAATCTGACGACCTGTGCAGGGGACTGGATTCCTACCCAGCATCAGACGGCCCTGCGCCTGGTTGTCTATACTTCCTTTGCTGGGCAAGCGCCAGCATCTACTCCGACTGTTACTCCCACCACAACGCTTCAGCACGGTCTCTATATTGCCGGGACGTATAACGGGTCGCTGTATGATGAGACAAAGCAGCAGACAACAAACATTTCGGTGAAGATAAAGCAAAGCAAGGGGAGGGCTGACTTTAGGGGAACGTTTACGGTTAGGTCTCCTTCGCAGCAGGCCTATCCGCTGAGTGGGAAGGTGGATCTGCAGGGTAACTTTTCTTTTACGGTGCAGCAACCGGGCGGTCAGATGCCGCTTTACTTTTATGGAACAGTTCAGCATCAACAAGGTGTTGA
>WNFT01006861.1_pt1 | contig 19485 bp, 22 predicted proteins | sample 5400191 | NCBI WGS metagenome assembly WNFT01 (sample SAMN13153359, study PRJNA577476) | soil metagenome | isolation source: 80 cm saprolite under Madrone tree | place: USA:California | collected 2016-06-14 | reverse complement strand
TGCCCGTCGTTGGCGCGCTTCCTCCATTAAAGAAGGAAATCCGGGGTTTTTCTTGGTTGACTCTTCGATCATCTCGTCAAGAAAATCCTTTTCCATTACGTTCTCCTTTCATTCTTCCGGCTTGTCTGCTTGGCTTTCCCACGCTGCCGCCAGTCCGCTAATCGTTGCTCTGCTAATTGAATGCTCGTTTCGGGTGTGTGCTGGGTCTTTTTCTGAAACCCTTCTAAAGAGAGGAGGATATGATGAAAATGTCCTTCGCAAGCAAAAAGGATGCGATAAGCTTTCGTGTTGTAGGTAACACGTACCTCGTAGATATCTCTACGCAGATGGCGCGCTACTGATCTCCCATGTTTGCGGACATACTCCATTTCCTCAAGGATTGCAGCTCGGTCTTCATCTGGCAACGCGAGAAGGAAATCCTTGATGGGTCGTGCTCCGCTTGCAGTTCGGTAGTCACGCCACTGCCTTTCATGTTCTGATTGTTCACTACTCATCACATATCTCTCTTTGAATTATATCATATTTGATATCATCTTTTCAATGAGGGATTAGTCGTTTCACCTCTTGCTTGCTAACAACCTATATGGTATACTCTCAGTGAGGCAAGCTCTCCTGGCTCCCTCGTACCATCTATCAGCCACATCCCACCATCCGCTCTGGCAAAACAGAGTACTGAAAATAGGTCCTGTCCCAACGGTCCCACTGTCCCAAGTGTCAACCTGAATTGAAAAATAGAAGGAAACGAACCATGGCAGCAGACAATGATAAACCAACCGCCTCATCTGCCGAGGTGCATATCCTCTTTAATGGCTATATCGGCGAACGTGTTGCATCGACAGTGGCTTTCGTCCGCGATGGCGACGCCCGTGTAATCATTGACCCGGGCATGGTGCCCAATCCCAGCGCAATTCTTGAGCCACTTGCCGCCCTGGATGAATCACCCACTACCATCACCGACGTCGTATTCTCTCATCACCACCCGGATCACACCCTCAACGCAGCACTGTTCCCCAATGCCCGCTTCCACGACCACTGGGCCATCTACAAGGGTGACATCTGGGACAGTCGCCCTGCCGAGGGGTTCGTCATCTCGCCTTCCATCCAACTGATCGAAACGCCCGGCCATACTCCACAAGATATCACAACCCTCGTCGGGACCAGCAATGGCGTGGTCGCGTTTACCCACTTGTGGTGGGCATCCGACGGACCCGCTGAGGACCCATTTGCAACCGATCCAACCGCACTGCATGCCAATCGAAAGCGTGTCTTGCAGCTAGCAACGCTGATCGTTCCCGGCCATGGCGCCCCCTTCACCCCCAACGAGAAAACACCTCGCTAAACGCGCCTCATGGTTGCATGGTATGATGAAGGCATATGATAAACTCTCGCCAACGGGCACGAAACGCCGCGAGAAGGGGATTAACGAAGGATGACTGTCATCAACACACTGCCTATCTTCGACGGCCACAACGACGTGTTACTGCACCTCTATCTTACGGAACGCGGAGGGGGGCGCAGCTTTTTCGTCCGCAGCGAGCGGGGGCATATTGACCTGCCGCGGGCACACGAGGGTGGGTTTGCTGGTGGCTTCTTCGCCGTCTTCGTCCCGGCTAACCCAGCAACAGAACCCTCCTTGACCCTAACCGACACGGGCTACGAGGTACCGCTTGCGCCAGCTATCGACCCGGCCTATGCTCAGCGCACGACCATCGCGATGACAGCCCTGCTGTTCCGACTGGAGACAGCGTCGCAGGGGCAACTCAAAGTTGTGCGCACGGCTCATGAACTAGCCGCCTGTCTGCGCACGGGAGTGCTGGCTGTAATCTTGCACTTTGAAGGAGCCGAGGCGATTGACCCCCGATTGGATGCACTTGAGGTCTTCTACCAGGCGGGATTGCGTTCGCTCGGTCTTGTCTGGAGTCGGCCCAACGTCTTCGCCCACGGTGTGCCCTTCAAGTTCCCACACTCACCAGACACCGGCCCTGGCCTGACCGATGCTGGCAAGGACTTGGTCCGCGCCTGTAATCGCCTGGGTATCATGCTTGACCTCTCGCACCTCAACGAGCAGGGCTTCTGGGATGTAGCTGCCCTCTCCGATGCACCATTGGTGGCGACCCACTCGAACGTCCATGCCCTCTGCCCAACGACACGCAACCTGACCGACAAGCAACTAGACGCGATCAGAGAATCGGATGGTATAGTCGGGCTCAACTTCGGTGTCTCAATGCTGCGCGAGGATGGTCAGAACGAGGCGGATACTCCACTCGACACGCTGCTGCGCCACATCGATTACCTGGTTGAGCGGCTCGGCATCGACCGGGTCGGCTTCGGCTCCGACTTTGATGGCGTCAAAATACCACAAGCCATCGGCGATGTGGCGGGCTTGCCGAAGCTCATCGCTGCCCTGGCCGAACACGGCTATGACGATGTGGCGCTGCGCAAAATTGCCCATGAGAACTGGCTGCGCGTCCTACACAAGACGTGGCGTGATTGATACTACAATTTCACTAGCGTCAAGCCAAAGATGTCGCCTGCCGCCCCGATTTCTTGCAGAGCCCAATCAGGGATGGGGTCATCCACCGAGATAATCATGAGTGCTGTATCAGACGCATGCTGAAGATCGCGTGGTCTCGGTGTGCGCACAATCGGCCCCACGTCCATATGGCGGATATTGACGTGCGCTTTACCCAGGATAGTACCCACTCGACCGATCATGCCTGGTTGATCAGGGTTGCGGCAGAAGAGAATATAGCCTTCCGGCACAAACTCCGTCCAGTAGCGACCAACACGGACGATCCGCGGCTCTCCACGCATGACCGTGCCGCTGAGCACCTCCACCTGCTCATCACCTGAGCCGGGCTTGCCTGCGAACGATGAGGAGTGGCCGTTGGAGCTCAACATGCGCAGTGTCACCAGGTTGGCGAACTCACTGGGTGTGCTCGATTTCTGTTCGATGATCTCCAGTCCCCATTGCTTGGCCAGCAACTGAGCGTTAATCATGTTGACATGCGCATCGGAAACCGACTCAAGCAAGCCTTTAATCACTGCTGCCTGCAACGGACGCAAATCGTAGTTGGCAATGTCGCCGCTGCACGATAACTCGACCTTGTTGAGCGGTCCTGGTTGCAACTGCGTGTACAAACGCCCCATCTGCTCGACCAGGTGCATATAGGGGGTCAGCACCTGTAGCGTCTCCGGCAAGATGAGAGGCGCATTGACGGCTGCCCGTGGGAAGCCTCCACGCAGCACCGCGACGATCTGCTCGGCAACATCCGTCGCGACCCCTACCTGTGCCTCTTCCGTTGACGCCCCCAGGTGTGGCGTGGCGATCACACGCTCGTGTGCCAGCAGTTGTTTCAGAACTGCGTCATCACGTATTGGTTCTTGACTGAAGACATCCAGCGCAACTCCTGCCAGTTTGTGCTCGTTGAGCGCATTGAGCAATGCTTCTTCATCGATCAAACCCCCGCGTGCACAATTGATCAAGCGGGCACCTGGCTTGAACAGGTTCAGTTCGCGTGCGCCGATCAAACCCCGAGTCCCGCTAGGGCCGCTGGTCAGCGAGGTATGTAGTGTCACAAAATCGGCCTGTTGTAGCACTTCTTCCAGGCTCAGCATCGTGATGCCAAGCTTACGTGCATGCTCAGTTGCTACGTAGGGGTCAAAGGCGATAATGTGCATCTCTAAGCCCTGTGCGCGCCGTGCAACCTCTGTGCCGACTTTTCCCAGGCCAATGATACCCAGTGTCCTGTTGCGCACCTCGACGCCCAGGAAGCGGTTTTTCTCCCATTTGCCCGCTTTGGTACTGCTATCAGCGGCAGGAATGTGTCTTGCCAGTGCCATCAACATAGCAATGGTGTGTTCCGCAGCCGCCACGATATTGCCTGTGGGTGAGTTGACGACCATGATGCCTAATCGCGTGGCTGCCTCGATGTCAATGTTGTCAACACCCACACCGGCGCGTCCCACGATCTTGAGGTGCGCTGCCGCAGCCAGAATGTCGCCGGTCACCTGCGTTTCGCTGCGCACGATCAACGCTGTATAGTCGCCGATCACCGCCCGCAACTGCTCCGGCTTGAGCCCGGGACGTTCATCAATCTGTGCCTCTGGCAGTTGCGTACGCAGGAGGTCAATGCCTTCCTGTGCGATGCGGTCCGTAATCAATATCTTGATTGCTGGTGTTGGCTCTACCATGAATCCTCGTTCATCCCTTCTATCCTTTAGCCCTTGAAACCAAACTCCGGCAGGCGCTTCTCCAGCGTATCCATTGCCTCAACCAGGTCAATCTCCTGGAAAAAGCCGAGGTGTCCTACACGGATGATCTTACCTTCCAGGTGTTCCTGTCCACTAGCAAAGACGACGCCATCTTCTTCGCGCAGCTTCTTGAGCAGGGCCTTGACATTGACGCTTTCCGGCATGAGGATAGCCGTGACGGTGTTCGATGCGTACTCGTGGTCGGCCAGCAGCTTCAGTCCTATCTCCCTGGTTCGCCAGCGCACATAGTCGCCGATGCGTTGGTGTCGTGCAAAAATGGCCTCACGGCCTTCCGCCAGCATCATCTCCAGGCCCAGGTCTATAGCATAGAAAAGGGAGACAGGTGGTGTTGAAGGATGCTGCCCCAGCTCGTATTGCTTGCGGTGGTTGGCCCAGTCGAAGTAGAAGCGCGGCAACTGCGCTGTTTTGTGCGCCTCCCAGGCGCGTGGGCCAGCTGCGATCATCATCATGCCAGGTGGGGTCATCCAGCCCTTTTGTGAGCCGGTGAAGACCACGTCGATATCCCAGGCATCCATTTCCAGTGGGACGCAGCCCAACGAACTCACCGCATCGACGGCGATCAAGGTGTCCGGGTGAAGTCGCCGGATCACTGCTGCCAGCGTCTCTAAATCATTCGTCACGCCGGTCGAGGTCTCGTTATGCGTTATCAGCACGCCCTTATATGGCGCTGCGGCCTTCAGCTGTTCCTCGACACTTGTGGCATCTGCGGCCTGACCCCAGGGGAATTCGATGCGCGTCACGTGAAGGCCGTATGCCTGGGCGATTTTTGCAAAGCGATTGCCAAAAGCTCCAATGGTAATCGCGATCACGTGGTCACCAGGGGAGAAGAGGTTGACCACTGCGCTCTCTTGTGCACCCGTGCCAGAGGCGGCATATGTGAGTGCGGGTGAGGCCGTTTGAAAGAAGTATTGCAGGCGTGCGCTAACACGGCGCATGATAGCAGCGAACTCCGGCCCGCGATGGTTTATCATAGGGCGTGCCATCTCAGCCAACACTTCTGCTGGCACGGGCGTTGGGCCGGGAATGCGCAGGTTCTGTGTGGGAATAGGGGCGCGAGGCTCCACTTGTGGTATGGGAATAGCTTTTCGTTCCTGAATGGTCATGATTGGTTTTCTCGATTCTATCCTTTGCAGTAATGCTGTACTATGTTTTGCTCCGTTGCAACAATGTGCGGCGGACAACGACTGTGTTATCCGCCGCTCTGCTTGATAACTATGCTACGCTAGTATAGCATAGTAGGGAGGAGATGCGAAACTGGTCCTTGTCCTTGGGGTGTAAGAATTCGTTGTAGGCAAGGGTGCATGTGGAGCGAAGGGCTGGCGTGTCGAGAGAGCGACGAGAGCGTGCCTCTTGGCTCCACCCCTCAGCCTCCCCCATCGGCACGCTCTCGTCGCGGACGCGCTGAAGCGGGTCCCTACGCACGCTCACCGCTCGCTTGCTTACAAGGAGTTCAGACACCCTTGTCCTTGGCAGGAGAACATCCCTCGCATCTATCACGAAAAATCGCTACAATGTGTTTGGATAGGCATATCGCATACGCTGGTTTGGTTGCCTCTTCTATGCAACCAGAAAGGATGAACTATGCGCCGTACAAAGATAGTCTGCACAATAGGTCCGGCCACCGAAAGTGAAGCCCAACTCGAGCACCTGATACGAGCAGGCATGAACGTTGCACGGCTCAACTTCTCGCATGGCACGCATGATGAACATGCCCTCGTGATTGAACGGGTCCGTTCCATCTCTACCCGCCTTGGCTGTCCTATAGCCATCTTGCAAGACCTGCAAGGGCCCAAGATTCGTACAGGCCTCCTGGAGGGTGGGCAACCTGTCATGCTGGTCGATGGAGCTACCGTAACACTCACCACCCGGCAGATAGCAGGCAATGCCCACATCATCTCGACAACGTATCCCTCGCTGCCGCAGGACGTGAAGGTGGGTGATCGTATCCTGCTGGATGATGGCTTGCTGGAATTGCGTGTGCTGAGCCGCGGCGAGACAGATATTCAATGCCAGGTGGTGCATGGCGGGGTACTGAAAGAACATAAGGGTATCAATCTGCCAGGAGTAGCGGTCAGCGCACGAGCGCTGACACAGAAGGATCGTGACGATCTGGCATTTGGCGTAATGCACGATGTCGATTATGTTGCGCTCAGCTTTGTGCGCAGACCGGAAGATGTGCTGGAGGCGAAGCAGCTTATTGCGCAACTTCAGGCTGAGCAGGGCAGTCAATATGTGGATATTCCACTGATTGCCAAGTTGGAGAAACCGGAGGCGATTGCGCATCTCGACGCGATACTCGACGTTGTGGATGGGGTGATGGTGGCACGTGGTGACCTGGGGGTTGAGATGGCGCCAGAGAAGGTACCACTTATTCAAAAACGCATCATTGCCAGGTGCAATGATCTGGGCTTGCCGGTGATCACGGCCACCCAGATGCTCGAATCGATGATTACGAATCCCCGTCCCACTCGTGCAGAAGCTAACGATGTGGCGAATAGTATCCTGGATGGAACGGATGCCGTCATGCTTAGTGCCGAGACCGCTACTGGTGCCTATCCCATCGAGGCCGTCCAGATGATGGTACGTATTGCCCTGGAGACCGAGGCTGGCGATCTTACAGCTCGCCGGCCACAGTGCCAGCACCTTACCCCGGCGCATGCCGTCAGTCATGCCGCCCGCGCACTGACAGAGGAGGCCAGTGTGCAGGCCATAGTTGTCTTTACCCGCTCTGGTGCATCAGCTCATCTCATCTCCAAGGATCGTCCCCGTACCCCTATTCTGGCCTATACACCTTCGGAACACGTCTATCGCCAACTGGCACTATGGTGGGGTGTGTGGCCGTATCGCGTCCCCTTGCAAGGGACGACAGAGATGCTGATTGTCACTGTCGATCAACACTTGCAGGCTGACCAGCTCATTCAATGGGGTGAGCACGTGGTGATTATGGGCGGCTTGCCCGTGGCGAGCCAGGCGCGCACGAACTTTGTGAAACTGCACCGCGTCGGGGAGGGCAGGTGAAAGGGAGTGCGTCAGATTTTTGCAAGGAGGGTCCAGGACCAGGGCGGAGGCAAGCTCCGCCCCTACCAACCACGTTCACGAGGTTAGTAGGGGCGGAGCTTGCCTCCGCCCTGGGGTTGGGTGGTTTGGCTCCGCGCAACAATCTCACGCGCACCCCAGAGGTGAAAAACGCCATTGACAATTTTCCCAGCGCATGCTATTCTAGGCTCGCTATCCACGGAAGGAAGCGATATGCGCTGCGCTAGAACGCGGCCTGGCTATAGATAACATCCCCTCAAGTGGGGAAGAGGTAAGAGAAAAGACACATGACTGTCAAAATTCGCTTAAAACGTACAGGTAAGAAGAAGATGCCTAGCTATCGTGTGGTAGTCGCCGACTCGCGTTCACCACGCGACGGCCGCATCATTGAGAATATTGGCTGGTACAACCCACTGGCAGAGCCTTCTGTGATCAATGTCAATGAAGAGAAGGTACTGAGTTGGCTCAAGAATGGCGCACAGCCAACGGAGTCGGTAGCCCTCCTACTCAAGCGCATCGGAGTGATGGACCGTTTTGAGCAAACGAAAGCTACCCCTGTTCCCACTACGACTGAGTCTCCCACTACAACTGAGCAAGGTTGAGAAATGCGTAAATTGATCGAGTACATTGCTCAGTCAATGGTAGACGACCCTACCGCTGTACAGGTGCGGGAAATTCGCAATGATCGCAATGCGCTGGTCCTGGAATTGCATGTTGCACCCGAAGACTTCGGCAAAGTGATTGGCCGCCAGGGGCGGGTCGCTAAAGCCATGCGCACGCTGCTACGGGCGGGTGGTGCTCGTGAGGGGCGTCATACCTCCTTGGAGATTAACTAGAGGGCATCGTGCCAATGCAAAACGAGACAGAATGGGCCACCATCGGCAAAGTGGTAGCTCCCTTTGGTGTGCGTGGCGAACTCAAGGTGCGTTTGCTCACTGACATTCCCAACCGTTTTGCGCAACTTGACGCCATCTATCTTGGCCCTGAACATAGACGCTACTCGATCAAAAGCGTGCGTCCTTACAAAGGGGAGATGATCGTGCTGGGACTAGAAGGCCTTGCCGATGCAAACATCGCTGAGGAGCAACGCGGCTTCGAGGTATGTATTCCACTTGATAAGCTGGCGAAGCTTCCACCAGACTCCTACTACCAGCATGACATCATTGGTCTGCGCGTGTTCACCTTAGATGGGCGCGACCTGGGGAAGGTCGTTGATATCATACTGACTGGCAGCAACGATGTGTATGTCATCAAGACACCGGAAGGGAAGCAGGTGCTCATTCCTGCGATTAAGCAAGTCATCAAACAAATTGATCTGATTCGCAGCACAATGCATATTGACCCCATACCCGGTTTGTTAGATAATAGTGGTAACCACGAAAGAGAGGAGGGAGAACAGTAAATCGGCAGATACTGCCGCATGGAATAAGCAAAACCGCCAGCTTGTTACTCCTAGTAGACTGTCGATGAAACCTGAGCACGTACGTGCGCTAAGGAAGTCACCATATTTTGTAGGGAGGTGTCTCGTGTCCGACCGTATCCCGACGTTTGCTGACGTCTGTAGTGCAATTGCTGAAGGGAGCCTTGTTGCTACCCTCGATGGTACGATGTACCAGATAAATGCACTTGAGCTGCGCCGCTATTTGAACAAGTTTCGTTCCTTACCTACAGTTACCACTGCCGCTGTCCAGGTCTCTTCTTCGCATGTTGACCCAGGTCACTGGTCTGACTCTACTCGGACTTCCGTAGCATAGGCCCACGAGGCCGTTTTTTTGTGCTAGTTTGTCGCTGTCGGCGAGGGCAGAGGTTGCATCAGCGGGAAATAACGGCTATAATATGGCCTGGTGCAAAACCACTTGACATGTTAAGCATTGTTCCGTTAGAATTAGCCATGTCAGGAGGCGTGGGGGCAGCATTGGGTTTTCTCTTTCTCTTCGATCCGTCGTAGGATACTGCAATAATAGAAAGGTGTTCGTTTCTATGCAGCCACTCGATACAGACATGGAATACGTCACGAATGAACCCCGTCCGCTCTCTCGTGGTGCACGCCTGAACGTATTGTTCATTCTCCCCCTGATCGGTCTCTTGCTGGTGCTACTATTTATTTCCGCTGCTATCTGGGCATTGGCACCAAGGGCAAACAACCCATAAAGATTGCCATTTTGCTGTATTGATGGCAGCCCTAGGGCTGCCATGTGCAGTATACTTACGAAAAATGTTATGAAGTTCTCGCATCCGATGAACTTCAGCAACTACCCCACTTGTCTCCATCCTTGTGCATCGACCTCAATCCCTAACAGTTCGCCCCAGATTACATAAGCCAACAACTCGGCGGATTCCACTAAGCGTGGGCCAGAGCGATTGAGGTAGTGGTTGCCATCGATAGCATAGACTCTTCGCGTCTGTACCGCTCGCAGCCCTTGCCAGGCAGGATGTTGCTGCAACAGCGGGACATCAAGCATGGTGCGTTCAATGCTAAAACCGCAAGGCGAGAGCACCAGAACGTCCGGGTCTGCTGCTTGCAGCTCTTCCCAGGTGAGCCAGGGCGAATGGAGGCCGATCTCGCCGAAGACGTTTTCGCCGCCAGCGTAGGTTACTAGCTCGGGGGTCCAGTTGCCCGCAGTCATCAGTGGGTCGAGCCACTCCAGCACGGTGACACGCGGTGGTGCACCGAACCGAGCCGTCGTGTTGCGCAGGCGGTCAAGTCGTTGTTGGTAGCCTTGTACCAGCGTTTGTGCTAGTTCAGAGCGTTCCAATGCTTGTCCCACGCGCAAGACATCCTCCCATACATCCCTCAATTGATAGGGAGCCAATGAGACGATCCGCGGCTGTAGGCCTGTGAGATGCTGCATGGCCTGCATCACGTCACGTTCGCTGACGGCGCAGACCTCGCACTGTGTTTGCGTAAAGATGACATCGGGCCGCAGATGTTGCAACCGTGCAACATCTATGGCATAGATACTCAATGCTTTGAGCGCGGCATCTTCAGGCGTAGGTTTACGCTGCGCGAGCTGTTTGATCTGGGCATCGATCTGGGCGCTGTCGGTGTTAGTGTCAATCTGTACAGTGCTCACGACCGGCAACGACAATACCTGCGCTGGATAGTCACATTCGTGCGAGCGACCTACCAGTTGATCCAGGCAGCCTAACGCCGCGATCATTTCCGTCGCGCTTGCAAGTAAAGAAACAAGTCGCATGAAAGTTCCTTTCACGTCGAGGAGTGTGGTTCGCTTTATCTTTTGAGGTAACTACTTAGAACTGCTCGTCGCCTGCGGCGACTCGCTCAGTTTGGTGGTGCGTGCGGGCATTGCCGCCCGCGGCAATGCCCGCACGCACCACCAGACCCCTGCGAACTGCCGAAGGCAGCGAGGAGTCTCGGAGAGAAGAGACCTGAGTAGTTACCTTTTGAGCATGCTGGTTCCATTTGAGGGAAGTATATCATATGTTAAGATATCCCTGGGGAGAATCTGATTGTCTCAACAAGAAAGCATCATGACAATGACTTTTGCGAGTTCACCGCATTGGCTGTTGTGTCCTTCCCCTCTTTTGCGTACGATGAGTTTAATCACTATCTCTCGAGTAGAGGAGAAACTGGCCTATGCGTGACGGAACTCGCGTCGTTCGAGCTGGCCTCCCTGATGCGGCCCAGGGAGAACCGTTTCTGCCAGGGCCAACCTTTGCAAGTCTCTATCATCTGACCGGCGACCCATCTACTTCTGCCTACTCCTACGGCCGCTATCACAATCCAACCTGGACGCGCTTCGAACAGGCTCTGAGTGAACTCGAGGGGGGACCTGCCCTCGTCTTTGCCTCTGGAATGGCTGCGGTGACGGCTGTATTGAGTGTCACACTGCAAACTGGTGATGCCCTCGTCATGCCGTCCGATGGCTACTATACTGCTCGTATGCTCGCCACGGGGTACTTCGCTTCGCGGGGTATCGAGGTCCGCCTGGCTCCAACAGCAGGGAATGCACAGAGCGAGCTGCTTGATGGAGCGAAACTGTTGTGGCTGGAAACACCAAGTAATCCAGGACTCGATATCTGCGATCTCGCCGAACTCATTGCAGCTGCGCACCAGCGCGGTATCCTTGTTGCCGTAGACAACACCACTGCTACCGTCCTTGGTCAGCAGCCACTGGAACTAGGCGCAGACTTCTCTCTGTCTAGTGATACCAAGACCCTCACAGGCCATGGTGACCTCATGCTTGGTCACGTAGCTGCCCGTGAGCCTTCGTGGGTAGAGCAACTGCACGCTTTTCGGTCGCAGCAAGGAGCAGTAGCGGGCCCCATGGAGGTCTGGCTGGCTCATCGCTCTCTGGCGACCCTGGATGTGCGACTAGAAAGACAGTGCAAGAATGCCTTAGCGATCGCTCAGTCCCTCGTCGCCCAACCAGGGGTACGCCTTGTGCGCTACCCGGGTCTTTCACAAGACCCTGCTCATGCTATTGCCTCTCGACAGATGAAGAGATATGGGCCCGTGGTGAGCTTTGTGCTTGAGGGGCAAGCTCAGGCTGAGCAATTTTTGGGGGCATGTCGCCTGATCTTGCAGGCAACGAGTTTTGGTGGCATCCACACCACAGCAGAACGGCGAGCCCGCTGGGGAGGTGATGCTATCCCTGAAGGCTTCATTCGCCTGAGTGCTGGGTGTGAGGATACCCAGGACCTCCTTGAGGATCTGGCGCAGGCGTTAGCCACAATTTCCACTGGGGAAAAGAATCACCCTTCACCGGACGAAAGGTGAAACCTCTTGCATTGTGCTGCTCTGATGGAGAAGAACCATGTACGACACTGAGACCTTCGACCGAGATGTCCGACTGCATGTCTACCGCCATTTTGTGCAGACCGGGCAGCCTCCCACGGTCACCCAGACCGCTGCAGCACTCAAGAGCCTGCTGCCCGAGGTGGAGGCTGCATACCGTCGTTTGGCGCAAAGCCGAGTGCTGGTGCTTGATCCGGCGTCGCTGCACATTCGGATGGCTATGCCGTTCTCGGCTGCCCCTACCGCGTTTCGGGTCGAAGCTGCTGGGCGCAGCTGGTGGGCCAACTGTGCCTGGGATGCCCTTGGGGTTCCTGCGTTGTTGGCGGGCACTGCTTCGATCTTTTCCCACTGTGGGGACTGTGAAGAGCCACTGACCCTGACCGTCGAACGCGGGGTCCTGGGAAAGACGAACGCCGTTTGCCATTTCGCCGTGCCAGCTGCTCACTGGTGGGACGACATCGACTTCACCTGAGCCACGATCCTTCTCTTCCGGTCGGAGGAGCATGTCGATCGGTGGTGCGCGGCACGCCAGCTCGCACGAGGCGAGGTCGTATCACTTGATCAGCTCTGGCAGCTCGCGCGTGCGTGGTATGGGGACCGACTCCAACCCGATTGGCGCAGAAGGTCGCCAGAGGAGGCCCAGGCCATCTTCACCGAGGTCGGCCTCACTTCAGCATTCTGGCGCTTGCAGGTGTGACCGGCTTCCCTCTTGCACCACATCACGCATGAGTAGTGTCCCCGCTGATCAAGTGATACGACCTCGCCTCACTTTGGGAGACTGGCTTCCCAGCTTCAGTGCAGGCTGTTATGCTCCCGCCGTGTGGAGGGTTTGGATCGCTTCAATCGTTGCCTCGGTATAGTCCCCAGTCATGGCGACACGGTTGAACACGTCCATCGCCTGGTGATATTGGGGATCGGCCAGCGGAACCGAAATGCCACCAATGATAGTGACATGGACATGGGGATGCGGATGTGAGGTGTCCAGGTTGATCATGATGACGATCATCTGCGGACTCGTCACCAATGATTGAGAGAGGTGATCAAAGTCTCCGTCTCCCCCTTGAAACGTGTTGGTGGTATAGACCGCGATGGGATGTGAGAGCGTTTGCGCGGTCTGGCATACCCGGGCCTGGTCGAGGATGTGGGCGGTATCAGTGACCGCACAGGAAACGCTGGTCGGTGTGGATGATCGCGTGGGGGCGGGCGAGGAGACAGTGGCAACATGTGCGAAGGGCGTCTGGGAAACGGCGTGATAGCTGGTGCCACTGCTCCGAATGCCAGACCAGAGCGCCATAGCCAGCAGCAGGAGTACCAGCACGAGAACACTCACCGCCATGAAAGCAGCAGGACGCCGAACATGCGCGAGCGAGAGGATGGATGGAGGAGACAGTGGCACTCCTCCCACAGTGGTGCGCGTGAAGAAGTCAAGTCCTGACTGCGGATGGTGGTGGACTGACGCAGCAAGAGAAGACTGCTGGAGTGCCTGACGATAGGCGTGCGCCAGGGCCTGTGGTGTGCGGAAGCGGCGCTGGGGATCTTTCTCCAGCGCACCGAGCACGACTTCCTCGACTGGCAAGGAGACGGCTGAAGTGAGTTGCGAGGGGCGAACCGGTGGGGCGTTCACGTGTTGCTGCAGGATGGCCAGTGAGGTGGGTCCGGTGAACGGAACCTGCCCGGTAAGTATGTAATAGAGCAGGACCCCCAGCGCATAGATATCACTACTGGGGCTGGCTGGCTGCTCAAGCAATTCTGGGGCCATATATTCAGGAGTTCCGATGACCACTCCCGTCTGCGTCAGATCACTCCCCTGGTTCAGTGCCTTGGCAATGCCAAAATCGGCGACATACGCATAGGTGTCATCACGCAGCAACACATTGGACGGTTTGATGTCCCGGTGCAGGATTCCGCGCTCATGGGCATACTGTAAGGCACTGGCGATCTGTTCAAGGAGCACGCCTGCTTCTTCCTGGGAGAGCGGTCCGCGGGCTTGCACGCGTTCACGGAGCGTACCATAGCTCACATACGGCACCACCAGGTAGTGCCAGGGGTCTTGCTCACCATATTCGAAGACCGGCAGAATATGCTCATGGGTCAGTGAGCCGAGCATTGCGGCTTCCCTGCGAAAGCGGGCCAGATCATCGCTGTAGCTGCGGTGAACCACTTTGATAGCCACCTCACGACGAAGGTGTTCATCAAAGGCCAGATAGACCTCCGCCATGCCCCCTCGTCCGAGCAGGCGCTTGAGGTGGTGGTGGCCTAGCGTTGTTCCTTCCAATGCTGACATGGTTATTGCGTTCTTGCCCCTTGTTCTTTCTTCTCCATGATCTGCCTTTGCGCATGAGCGAAAGCAAACGGGATTGCCTCCTGTTTAGAGAACGTCTGAGGGGCAGAGGAGGTATCAGGAGAGGTCTGGAGACCATGCTTTTGGGGAAGGTACAAGCAGTGAAAGGTATCGACCTTCATGTCGAACGTGGTGAGACCTTTGGCTTTCTTGGCCCCAACGGGGCAGGGAAAAGCACCACGATCAAAATGAAGAATGTTTTTCTTTACTTTTTTCGGCGGGAAGCCACGCAAGCAATCAAGCAATCCAAAAAAGATCAACGTTGACGTAAACGATAATGTGTGCTATTATTATAAGTAAGTAAGAGCATCTACGGACCGCGCACGACTTGTTCTTCGCACAGCAGCAAATGGCAGCTTTCAGATGCAGAATTTCAAAACATATCCTTGTAGAATGGAAGAACTATGATACAGACAAATAAAAAGCATGAACAGCAGCAGGCTACGCGGCCTGTTGGACCCCACTATAAATGGATCGCACTGACCAACACCACCCTGGGTGTCTTGATGGCCAGTATCGATACCAGTATTGTCCTGATCTCCCTGCCGGCTATCTTCAACGGGATTCACGTGAATCCTCTCGCTCCGGGTGAAACCAACTATTTTCTCTGGATTTTGCTCGGATATATGGTCGTCACCGCAACGCTCCTGGTAACGTTTGGGCGCATTTCCGATATGTTTGGGCGCGTCAGATTTTACAATCTGGGGTTTGCGATCTTTACGGTGGGCAGTATTTTGTTGTGGCTGACTCCAGGAACGGGGAATACCGGTGCGCTGGAGCTGGTTCTCTTCAGGTTGATTCAGGGAGCTGGCGCGGGCTTCCTCTTCTCGAACAGCGCAGCCATTCTGACCGACGCCTTCCCCGAGAACCAGCGTGGTCTCGCTCTGGGCATTAACCAGATCGCCGCGATCCTCGGCTCCGTCATTGGTTTAATCCTGGGTGGCATCTTGTCGTACTTCAGCTGGCGTCTCGTCTTCCTGGTCAGTGTCCCCGTTGGCCTTGTTGGGACAGTCTGGGCCTACCTGATGCTGCGTGAGATCGCCACCATTCGCAAACATCAGAAGATCGACTGGATCGGCAACATTGCCTTCGCCTCTGGTGCGACGATCCTCCTGCTCGGCATTACCTATGGCATTCAGCCATACGGCGGCGCGCCAACAGGGTGGGGAAACCCGCTCGTTATCGGGGCACTAGCCCTGGGCGTCGCCCTGCTGGCGGCCTTCATCTGGGTCGAACAGCATGTCGAGGATCCCATGTTCCGGCTGGAACTCTTCAGAATTCGCGCGTTCGCGGCTGGCAACGTCAGTAGTTTCCTGGCTAGCATTGCGCGCGGCGGCTTGCAATTCATGCTCATCATCTGGCTACAGGGCATCTGGCTCCCCCTGCACGGGTACAATTATGACGTCACGCCTCTCTGGGCAGGTATCTACCTGCTGCCTCTACTCATTGGGTTCGTGCTGATGGGTCCACTCAGTGGTTGGCTCTCAGACCGCTTCGGCGCGCGCCTCTTCTCGACCACGGGCATGCTTATCCAGGCGATCGGTTTTTTGCTGCTGACCTTTCTGCCCACCAACTTCAATTACCTCTGGTTTGCGCTCCTCCTCTTCATTCTTGGCCTGGGTCAGGGCATGTTCTCCTCCCCAAACACGTCGTCGGTCATGAGCAGTGTCCCCGCTGATCAACGCGGTGCCGCATCCGGTATGCGCTCGACCGCTCAAAACTCAGGCCAGCTAGTGAGTATCGGCCTCTTCTTCAGCATCGTCACCATCGGTCTCGCTTCGGCATTGCCATCAACCCTCCTCAACGGGCTTTCAAGGGCAGGCGTCCCGGTGACTGTGGCCAGCTCGATTGCGCATCTGCCCCCGACCGCTGCGCTCTTCGCCGCATTTCTCGGCTACAACCCGATGGCTACCTTGCTGCCTGCGAGTGTGCTCCAGGCGCTGCCAGGGGGCGAGCAGGCGAATCTCCTGGGGCATAGTTTCTTCCCGAACCTGATTTCTCCCCCGTTCATGATCGGCCTGCACGGCGTGTTCTATCTTTCCGCTGCCATGTGTTTGGTTGCTGCCCTGGTGTCGTTCCTGCGTGGAAAGCGTTACATCAATCGGCAAGCAACGAGCGGAACAGAACAGAACGCGGCTGTATGCTCCAGGTAGTTTATCGCTCAGGTTTGACCCAGATGCCACGTTCGTGCATCAGGTCAATCTGCTTCTGAATGACCTGCTCACGGTACTCAGCGTGCTTCATCGGTTCGCGGTTCAAGTACAGGTTCTTCGGATAAATGGGCTGCTCATAGAGCATCTGGTAGAGCTCGGTGCGCAAATCCTTCATCCAGTTGTCCCATTGGGCACGGGCACGGTGATCGCGGAGGGCTTCGATATCGATGACGCCGCCCACGTAGGTTGAGCCAGCTCCATAGTCCTGGCGACCAACGATCCGGCCTTTGTAGTCGATGATGAAAGAGCGCCCACCAAAGGTATCAATGGGAGTCGTCTCCTCCGGGAAGAGATAGTAGGTGCCCATGTTGGGAGCTACGATGTACATGTTATTGTCGAGTGCGCGGGCGCGGCTCTGAATCTCAAATATCTCGTTGCCGGTGGCCGGGTGAGGGTACGATGCACGGTAGACGACTTCGGCTCCGTTCATAGCGAGGGCGCGTGCGTTTTCGGGGTAGGAGCCTTCGTTGGCCATCATAATGCCCAGGCGACCAATCTCGGTATCGACGACGGGCCAGAAGGCATCGAGATTTCTCCCGTATCTTTGCAGCCACCAATCCAGGATGTCGTGCGGGCAGACAGAGTGCTCAACGGGGAAGAGCGGCGAGACCTTATAGTGCCGCAAGATCACCTCGCCCTGGGGATCAAGGATGAAGCCGACATTAAAGAAACGGTCCTTGATTTCGGGGTGGCGAGCTTTGGCCTGGGCCATGATAAAGGCATTGTACTGTTTGGCGATTTTGCCCAGTTCTTCGGTCTCCTCGCCTGGAATGTCGATGGCGCACTCGCGGGCAAACTGGACGTGATTGAGGTCAAGTACCTCGTCATTAAAAGCCTGAAGTGCCCCTTCAGGAAAGGCGATGAGTCGCACGGGAAGATCGAGGCTTGAGAGCCAGGAGGCGGCTTTGACGAGGTGGGAGAGGTGTTCCAGGTTGTGCTTGATATCGGCGCGGGTGCGAATGCCTCGCACGGTGGGAATGAGTCCGACGGCAGTGTAGGGCTTAATCATAGGGTGCTCCTTTGTCAGAGACTTCGATACAACAGAAATAGGATAGGACGGCTATCTACTCTGTTATATCACAGTTCCCAGGTGAGGGCATGGTGCGACCACCGCGCGCGCGCGTAATGGGACAAATGGATAAAGGGCCTGGGTGCCGAGCTCTACCAGATGCTCTACGAGCAGCCCATTTATCCCAAGAACCTGTATAGGAGCGGCTGACGCCGTATATCTTAAGACCACCCCACCACGCGGCTACCTAGCTCCACCTTGGCTTCGTGTGCACAGCACTTCGTGCCGAAACGACCGACCGATCTGACCGGCGCTAACCCTTCCCCCTTCGGTCATTCGTTTCGCTCTGCGCGTGTAGCACATGGTCAAGGTCGTCCAGGCTTCACGCCGCTACCGCTCCGTCCTCACTCACTCCCTCACCTCCTTCTGCCAGGCTGAACCCCTGGACACCCCGCCACGTTGTCGCAGCAATGAAACGCTAGCGATGCAAAAGTTTCGCGGGTGACGTTTTGACGATAAGCCACGTTATAATAACGTAGGGCAAGCGGTGACTAGCTAAATCAACCCTTGCAAAACTCATAAAGGTTTTATGGTAGAATTTGAATAGTATGGAACAAAAGCCACGAGTCGGCATAGGTGTGCTACTCAGACACAACGGGAAAATTTTACTCGGCAAAAGAAAAGGGTCACATGGAGACGGAACATGGGCTCCTCCAGGAGGTCATTTAGAATTTAAAGAAGAACTTGAAGAGTGTGTACGAAGAGAAGTACAGGAAGAAACAAATCTAGCAGTAAAAAATATCCACTTTGGAACAATTACCAACGATGTCTTCGTGAACGAAGAGAAACATTACATCACTATCTTTATGGTGTGCGATTATGCTGCTGGTGAATTAAAAATTATGGAATCTCAGAAATGTGAAGAATGGAAATGGTTTAGATGGGATGAGATACCTCGTCCGTTATTCCTTTCATTTGAGAACTTACTGAAGAAAAAGTTCACCCCATTTGCTTCGTAATTTTTTCCTTCTAGCCTCGTCCTCATCACAACTTGCTCCTTGACAGTAGCATCCAGACGCCCTATTATCCAAACCAGTTCTTGGTATGACCAACTATCACCTGACCCCACCAGCAATCTTCCCATCTCTTGCCATGCAGGAGGCAAAAGAGAAACGAAGGAAAGTGCTCGAAGCAGCAGCCAAAGTCAGACGGGAGAATTATCAACGGTTCAATAAAAAGATGCAGTTGCAAGCAAGCACTGATTTGGTATAATACCTCTACTATGGCAGCACACCCAACACCCATTGAGATCACTCACCTGAACACCCTCAACGACTTATTTCACCTGGTTGAGGAAGTGAACAGCACGAAACAGCCTCGTATCCTGAAACGAGATAACGAAACCGTGGCCATGCTCATGCCTGTGGGAACCACTGTCAAGCCAAAGAAGAAACGAGCAAACAAGAAAGCGATTGAAGACACGCTTGCGCTTGCAGGATCATGGAGTGATTTGGATTGGGATGATATGATACGAGAATTAGATCGTATTCGCCACGAAAGCAAACCGACGCCGCCTCTTGACCTTGATCTATGAAACGCTATTTGCTTGATACGAGCCTGGTAGCCGCTTTTCTCCACGGACGACCGACCGCGATGGAACTGATGGCTCCCTGGGTGAGAAATGGGCAAGCAACAACCAGTATCCTTGTCTATGGGGAAGTGATCGAGTACCTGAAAGGCTTAGCAGCCTTTCGCCAGTATAAGACCAAACTGCAACACTTGTTTCGCTTAAACCAGATTACCCCTTACCCACTGACCTATCCGATTTTAGAACGCTATGCCGATATCCGGC
>WNFT01001536.1_pt1 | contig 19495 bp, 14 predicted proteins | sample 5400191 | NCBI WGS metagenome assembly WNFT01 (sample SAMN13153359, study PRJNA577476) | soil metagenome | isolation source: 80 cm saprolite under Madrone tree | place: USA:California | collected 2016-06-14 | reverse complement strand
TGGAATTTGTGTTCGATGAGAGCGTCGAGGGCGCGGCCCGCCTGAGCAGCCTCATCGAGCGCGCCGTCGCCGGCGACCGTGCCGGCGCCGCGGCGGCAGCCGCGCCCGAGCCTGACTCCGAGCCGCCTGCCGGCGCCGATCCGTCGCGGCGCTGAACTGCGCCTCATGCCCAGCGGCATCCTGCTGCTCGACAAGCCGCGCGGCCTGTCGTCGAACGGGGCGTTGCAGCGTGTGCGCGCGCTGTTCTTGGGGCAGAAGGCCGGACATGTCGGCAGCCTCGACCCGCTCGCGACCGGCATGCTGCCGATTTGCCTCGGGGAGGCCACCAAAATCGCAGGGCAGATCCTCGCCGGCCGCAAGTGCTATCGTTTCACGGTGGCACTCGGCGCCGGGACCGCGAGCGGCGATGCCGAAGGTGCGTTCACGACAACGGCGCCGGTGCCGCCGTTCGATCGCGCCGCGGTCGATGCGCTGCTGGCGAGGTTTCGCGGCTCTCAGACACAGATCCCGCCGATGTACTCGGCCCTCAAACGCGCCGGACAGCCGCTGTACAAGCTCGCCCGCGCGGGCGTGACCGTGACGCGCGCGGCGCGCGCCATCGAGGTGTTCGAGCTTTCGCTGCTCGCACTTGGGCCCGCGAGCCTCGAGCTCAAGGCACTGTGCTCCAAGGGTACCTACATTCGCGTATTAGCCGAGGATCTGGCGGCGGCGCTCGGCACCTGCGGCCACGTCACGGCGCTGCGGCGCCTGTACGTGGAGCCCTTTGAGAGCGAGCCGATGCATACGCTGGAGTCACTGGCCGAGACGCGCGCCCGCGGGGCCTGGCCCCAGTTGCTGTCCACCGACTGGCCGCTCGGGCACCTGACTGCGGTTCGCCTCACCGCGGGCGAGGCGCAACGCCTGCTCAGCGGTCAGAGCGTCATGGCGGAGGTGGCCGGTGCACCTGGGGCGGTGCGCTTGTACGACGAGGCGGGTACGTTCCTCGGCCTCGGCGAGGCCGACGGACGCGGCGCGGTACGACCGCGCAGACTCCTCAACCCCGCGTCCCGATCCTCAGTGGCCGTGCACCTGTAGCGCCGGATCGAGCAGCCGCAGGGCCTGACCGGCGTCGGTCGCGCCGGTGCGTTCGATGTCCTCACGGGTGTACGTTCGGCCGAATCCGGCGCAGTCGTGCTCTTTCACCGAGATGCGGGTCGCCGTGTCCGGAACGCAGCCCGGCGTGCGCGCGGGTGCGAGGGAGGCGCTCTTCGGCGGCTCGCGGGTCGGGGAGGGTGTCGTGCATGCCGCGAGCGGCAGGACGAGGCAGGCGCCTATAACGAGTTCCTTCAGCATGGCAGTCACCTCGTAGGAATGCTGCGCCGGAACTGAAGGTCGCGCAAGCACCCTCACGGTTCGACAGCCGTTCCCGGCCAATCAGCCGCGCTGCCGCCGCTGTGCCGCCACCGATTCTTGCGCCGGCTGCAGGAACTGGCGCTCCAGTTCAGCCGCCGACAGCGGTCGGGACAGGAGAAAGCCCTGCGCCTCGTGGCAGCCGCGCCCGCGCAGCCACTCGAGTTGCCCCGGACGCTCGATGCCCTCGGCCGTCACCGTAATGCCCAGACTCTCGCCCAGCGACAGGATGGCGTTGGCGATGGCGGCATCGCTCGCCGAGCGGTCCACGTCGCGCACGAACGTCTTGTCTATCTTGATGCGGTCGGGAGGGAAGCGGGTGATGTACGCGAGCGAGGAATAGCCGGTGCCGAAATCATCGAGCGCAATCCGGCAGCCGAGCGCGCGCAGCCTCTTGAGCGCGTTGCGCCCGGCGGCGGAGTCCTTGACCAGCAGCGACTCGGTGATCTCGATCTCGATCAGCGAGGCGGGAACGCCGACCGCGGCCGCTTCGGTCCGGATGACGTGCGCCGGATCGCCGTGCAACAGGTCCTTGCCTGACACGTTGATGGCCACCGGCACGGTGAAGCCCCGATCCATCCAGTCGCGCAGCTGCCGGCACACCGCGCGCACCACCCAGCTGCCCAGGTCGAGGATGAGACCGCTGTCCTCGGCGATCTCGATGAAGCGCAGCGGTGGGATCTCACCGTGCTCGGCGTCGCACCAGCGCAGGAGCGCCTCCACCCCGGCGAGTTGATTGTCGTGCAGGCGGAACTTCGGCTGAAACACCAGGCTGAGACGATCCTCGGCCACCGCGCGGCGCAGGCGCGCCTCGAGCTCGAGCCAGTTCGCCAGCCGGCTGCTCATCGCGGGGGTGTAGACCGCGACGGACTCCGCGGCGCCGGTCTTGGCCTGGTACATCGCGGTGTCGGCGTGCTTGAGCACCGTGGCGACATCGGCGCCGTCGTCCGGGTAGACGGCCAGTCCGATGCTGGGCGCCGGGTAGAACTCCAGGCCGTCGTAGACGATGGGCTGCCTGAACGCCGTGGCGCACGCGTCCGCGATGCGAATGGCGAGCGCGCGCGCCGCCGCGTGCCGCAGCAGGATGACGAACTCGTCCCCGCCGAAGCGGGCCACCGCCAGGTGCTGGTTTTGGGCCTTGAAGCCCTCGAGTATGCCGCTGAGCTTGCCGGCGACGTCACGCAGGACCGCATCCCCCACCGAGTGCCCGAAGGTGTCGTTCACTCGCTTGAAGCTGTTCAGGTCCAGATAGATGATCGCGACCGACTCCTGCAGCTGCGCCGCATTGCGCACCAGCCGCTCGGCGGTCTCGATGCAGCACTGTCGATTCGGCAGTCCGGTGAGCGGGTCGAAGTAGGCGAGCCGCTCGATGCGCTCGGCGGCGGCGGCATTGCGCAGGATGTATTCGAGCCGCCGCGGCAACAGCGCCCAGTTGACGGGCTTGGAGATGAAGTCCGTCGCCCCCGCTTCGAAGGCGCGGGTGATGGCGGGCGAATCCTCATGGCCGGTCACCATCACGATCGGCACGGTGGCGAAGCGCGACTCCGCCCGCAGGCGCTGGCACACCGAGTAGCCATCCATGCCGGGCATGTCGACATCGAGCAGCACGATCGCGACGTCCCGCGACAAGGCGGCTTCGAGCGCGGCCGTGCCGTTGTCAAAGGCGAGCGGCGTGAGGCCGCTCGCACTCGCGGCTTCGGCGAGCAGCAGCCGGCCGAGATCCTCATCGTCGGCGATGATCGCGATCGGCGCCGTGGCGCGCGCGTCGCTCATGCGCTGGCTCGCAGACGCTGCGCCGACAGCTCTGCGATGAGGGTCGGGTGCGCCGCCGCGAGCCGCTGGTACAGCTCCCGGGCGCGTTGGGCCTCGCCGGCGGCACACAGCCGCTCGAGCTCGCGAACGTCGCGGGCGAAGGCGCTGGCGCCGACGTTGGCGGCGCTGGAGGCGAACTTGTGGCAGACGGCGGCGGCTGCGATGAGGTCAGCCGCGTCCAGGGTGGCGGCGAGCTGCGCCAGCGCCTGCGCGGACCCGGCCTGAAACAGATCAACGAGCTTCGAGTACAGGTCGGTCCGTTCGTCGCCGCGCAGGCGGCGCAGGCTGGCCACGGCCGCGGCGTCCACGCTCGCCAGCGAATGGCCCGGCGCACTCGTGCTCGCCGCGCCGGCGGCGCGCGCGCTCCAGCGGCGCACCACCAACGCACACTCCTCCAGCGCGAACGGCTTGCTCAGCATGTCGTCCATGCCCGCCGTGAGGCACGCGTCGCGATAGTTGGCCGCATCGTGCGCCGTGAGTGCGACGATCGGCACCCGCACGGTTGCCGCGCCGCGCTGCCGTATCAGGGCCGTGGTCGCGAAGCCGTCCATGACCGGCATGCTCAGGTCCATCAGGATCAGGTCGAAGCGCTCGGCGGCATTGCGGGCCACGGCCTCGGCGCCGTCCTTGACCCAGACCGAGGTACACCCCAGAGCCGTGAGGTAGCCCTGGGCGACCGCCGCATTCACCGGCTCGTCCTCCACCAGCAGCACGTGCGCGTTCAAGGCTGCGGCGCCGGGCGCCATAGCCGGCGCATCCGCTGCGTGCGGCGTGCGACCGCTCGCCGCCGCGAGCGCGTCGTACAAGGCGCCGCGCTGGACGGGTTTGAGAACCACCGCCTGGCTCTCGAGGCCCGCCAGATCCGGTGAATCGAGCTCGGCCGCGGTGGCGAGCACGATCAGCTGCGGACGCCGCGCCTTGACGACGCCGAGGCGCGACTTGAGGTAGTCGCGCTGACTGCTCGCGTCGGCGAGGACCAGGTCTTCGGGGCCCTCGCGCGTGGTCGCGTTGTCGGGGATTACCGTGAGACCGAGCGCGCGCGCGTGCCGCGCAAGGGATTCGGCCAACGCAGGGCGCCGGGTCAGAATGCGCACGCGGCGCTGCGGCCACGCCGGCGCCGCAGCAGCCAGTGTCGGCCCGGCCGCAAAGTGCAGCCTCAGATGAAACGTCGAACCGGCCTGCGGCCGGCTTTCGACGCTGATGCTGCCGCCCATGAGCTCGGCGAGCTCGCGGCAGATGGCGAGCCCGAGCCCGCTGCCGCCGAAGCGCCGGGTGGTCGACTCGTCCGCCTGGGTGAACGGCTCGAAGATCTTGCCGATCGTGGCCCCGTCCATGCCGATCCCCGTGTCGCTCACCGAGATCTCGAGGCTCGCGCCCCCTGGCGCGGCGGGATGGACGTCCGCCTTGACGATCACCTCGCCCTGGGCGGTGAACTTGACGGCGTTGCCGATCAGATTCATGAGGATCTGCCGCACGCGCAGCGCATCGCCCAGGAGCGAGCAGTGCTCGCGCTCCGGGGGCCACACGATCAGCTCGATCCCCTTCGCCTGGGCGGCGCCCGCGAACAGGCTGGTGCACTCCTCGAGCACCTGGCCGAGATCGAACGGCAGCTCCTCGAGCGCGATCTTGCCGGCGTTGATCTTCGACAGATCGAGCAGGTCGTTGACGATCTGCAGCAGCACCCGCGCGGAGGAGCGGATGGTCTCGGTGAGCCGCGCCTGCGTCGACGACAGCGGCGTGCGGGTGAGGAGCTCCGTCATGCCGACCACGCCGTTCATCGGCGTGCGCAGCTCGTGGCTCATGCGATCGAGGAAATTGCTCTTCGCCTGCACGGCTTCCGCGAGCTGGCGGTTGCTTTCGGTGAGTTCCCGGGTGCGCAGCTCGACTTCCGACTCGAGACGCTGCCGCGCGCTGACGACGCGCTGGAACTTGAGCCGCTGCAGGCGCACGCGATAGGCGAGCGCGGCGAGCGCGGCGAGCGCGTAGGCGACGCAGGCCCACCACGACTTCCACGGGGCCGGCTGGCGATGGATGGTCAGCCGCAGCGGCGTGCGGCTCCAGACCGAATCGGAATTCGCCGCCCGCACCTCGAGCACATGATCGCCGGCTTCCAGATTGGTGAGCGTAATGCGGCGCTGCGTGCCCAGGTCGAGCCAGCGATCGGTCAGACCCGTCATGCGGTAAGCGAGGCGATTGCGCTTGGGCGAGGTGAAGTCGAGCGCGCCAAAGTCGAGTGACAGGATGTTGGCCTGATAGCCGAGATCGATGCGCTCCAGCAGCCAGTAGGGTCTGGGACCCGGCACCGGCACTCCCAGGACTTCGACCCGCGTCAGCGCCACGTGCGGCGGCTGCCGGTTCTCCGTGAGGCGCGACGGATCGAAGATGTTGAATCCGCCGGGCCCGCCGAAGCACAGGCGCCCGTCGCGCAGGCGGTGGAAGGCGCCGAAGTTGAACTCCTCGCCCTGCAGGCCGTGCTCGCGGTGGTAGGTTTTGATACCGCCAGTGTCGGGGTCGTAGCGCACCAGGCCGGCGTCCGAGCTCACCCAGATGCGGCCGCCGGCGTCCGCCACCACCCCGTACACGGTGTCGCTCGACAAACCCTCCTCGCGCGAGAGCACCTTGAAGCGGATCGCATCCGGTGCCGCCGCGGATCCCTGCACCAGGGCGAGGCCGCCGCCGTCGGTCGCCACCCACACCCGGTCCCGGGCATCGATCGCCAGCGCGTATACCGTGTTCGCGGGCAGCGTCGCCGGGTCGCGCGGGTCGTGGCGGAACACCTTGAAGACCGTGCCGTCGGCGCGCGCCAGGTCCAGCCCGCCGCCGTCGGTCCCCATCCACACGTTGCCGTGCGAGTCTTCCGCGATCGCCGTGACATGCGGGGAGCTGAGCGCGCCCGGCGTGGCGGAACCGTAAGGGAGCTGGCGGACGAGTCCGCTCGCGGGGTCGAGCACGTTCGCTCCGCCGCCGTGAGTGCCGATCCAGATCGCACCGCTGCGCGCCTCGAAGATCGTCATGATGCCCGCGGCGCTCAAGGAGCGCGGATCGCCCGGCTTCACCGCAATCGATTTCAGCTGCCTGTCGGGTGACAGCGTGCGCAGTCCACTCTCCCGGGTGCCGATCCACAGCGTGCCGCGGCGGTCCAGGCGCAGCGACATCACGCGCGCATCGCCGATGGCATTGTGCCGGCCGGTGATGGCGTCGATGTTGGTGCTCCAGCCGCTGTCATCGTCGTACCAGGTGAGGCCGCCTCCAAGCGAGGCGATCCAGAGCTTGTTGTTGGGCGCGTCCGCAAATGCGGTCACCAGCTTGTCTCCCAGCCAGTCGGGCCGGTGGCCGCCGAGCTCCCAGCTGCGGGGATTCCAGCGACTGACACCGCCGGCGCGCGTTCCGATCCACACCAGGCCGGTGGCATCCTGGTACAGCGACATGATGAACGAATCCCGCAGCGAGTCGGCATCGCTCGGGTCATGGCGGTAGTGGCTGAACTGTCCGGTGGCGCGGTTCAGCATATCGAGTCCGCCTGCGGTGCCGACCCACAGATGACCCGCCTGATCCTCGAGAATGGCCCGCACATCGTCGTTGGCGAGTGAAGCCGGGTTCCCCGGGTCGTGACGGAGCACCTGCAGCACGCCGCCGGCGCGCTCGATCCGATCAACACCCGCATCGAAAGTGCCGACCCACAGGCCTCCTGCCTGGTCCTCGAGCACCCGGGAGATGTGGCTGCCGCTCACGGAGCGCAGGTGAAGGAACCCGTGGTGCTCGGGCTGCCAGCGATCGAGCCCCGCTTCCGTGCCGACCCACAGCGTCCCCGAACGGTCGAAAGTCAGAGTGTTGATCCGGTCGTCGACCAGAGAACTCGGGTCACCCGGATCGTGACGCAGGTGCTCGAAGCGGCCGGATGCCGGCTCGAGAATATCGAGGCCCGCGTTGGAAGTTCCGACCCAGACACGATTCCCGGCATCCACCAGCACGGTGTGCACGGCGTTGCTGGCGAGCGAGCCGGGGTCGTTGGGATCGTGGCGATAGACGTTGAAGGTGTCGGTGGCGCGCTGCCAGCGGGCCAGGCCGCCGTCCTTGAGGGCGATCCACAGATCGCGATGCGCGTCTTCGACGATGGCCTGGATGTAGTTGCCGGGCAATCCGCCGCGGGCGCTGCGCGAGTAGGCGTAGCGGAACAGCTCATGGCCGTCGTAGCGCACCAGGCCGTCTTCGGTCGCGAGCCACACGAAGCCCTGGGAGTCCTGCAGGGTCGCGAATACCGTGCCCTGCGGCAGGCCGTCCGCTGTCGTCAGGTGCTCGAGAATGAGTGGCGCGTCCGCGGCGCGCGCGCCCGCGCACCAGCCCAGCAGGCACAGCACTGCACCGCTCAGCGCCGCGTGCCGGATGCCATCAAGCGTATTCGTGCTCACGCCCCTAAGATGCACGAGGCCGGCCCTCGATGTGTTGACCGACTTCAGGACACGCCGCTGCCAGTCTCGGTTTACGAGAGGTGCGTCACAGTCCGCTTACTGGTTCGGCACCCAGTCCACGATGGAGGCCGGCGAGGTGGCGGTGGTGCCGGACTGCGTGCTCGTCCACCACGGAACCGACGTGCTCCAGGTGTAGCCCTTGCTCCAGGTGTAGCCCTTGCTCCAGGTGTAACCCGTGCTCCAGGTGTAGCCCTTGCTCCAGGTGTAGCCGCTGCCCCAGACGTAGCCCTCGCTCCAGTTGAACCCCTGGTTCCACGGATAGGCCTGCGACCAGGTGAGGCCGTCACCCGAGAGAGGAGCACCCCACTTTGAGCCGGACAGATTCATGATGTAGTAGTTGCCGTATTTGTCTTTGTTGGCCGGTCCGCCGAAGTGCTCGGTACCCGCAAGGTCGGCGCCGATGTTCAGACCCAGATTGGCACAACCGGTCGCGGAGCTGTTGACCGCGGCGACGGCGTTGATGAGGCCCGCGCCCTGCTGAAAGACGCTGTACGCCAGTTTTCCGGAAGCATTGATGGCGGGGCGCCCCGAGGCGAGCAGGCGGCACTTGACGTTGTCGGGCGTGAGCGTCGGATCCGACTGCAGCATCAGCGCGACCACTCCCGAAGTCACCGCCGCAGCCTGCGACGTGCCCGACATGGTGAACAGCTGCTCGGCGGGCAGCATGGAGTTGGGGTCGATGTTCGCCAGATAGCTGCTGCCCGACATCGAGGCGACCATGTGGCCACCGGGCGCCACCATCTCGGGCTTCACGAAGCCCTCGTAGGTCGGTCCGGTGGAGGAAAACGAGGCGAGGCGATCGTCGCTTGGATCGTAGGGCGTGTAGTTGTCGGTCAGTGCGCCGACCGTGATCACGTAGGGCACGTTGCCGGGCACATCGATCGTCATCGCGCTCGGTCCCTCGTTGCCGGCGGCGGTCACGACCACGATGCCTGCGCGCCAGGCAGCCATCACCGCCTGATTGAGCGGGTCGTTCCAGTAGTACGACTGCGGCGGCGCACCGAACGACAGGTTCAGCACCCGGATGTTGTATTTCTGCTTGTTGGCGACGATCCAGTTCAGGCCCGCGATCACGTCGACATAGCGGCCCGCGCCGGTACCGTTGAAGGCACGCACGATGACGAGGTTCGCCTGGGGCGCGATGCTCAGATAGCCGCCGCCGAGGTTTTGCGCGCCGCCGGCGGCGATGGAGGTGATGTGCGTGCCGTGTCCGTAGGGGTCGCCACTCACGGCGCCCGTGCCCCCGTTGGTCACGTCGCGCGTCGCGAGCACGCGCGCGCCGTAGTTCTGCAGGAGATCCTGCCACAGGCCGGTGTCGAGCACCGCTAGGGTCACGCCCTTGCCGGTGATGCCCGCCTTGTGCAGGGTGTCGGCGCCGACCAGCAGCGGATAGTTCGTCTGGTACGTGAGCGTCAGGGCGAGAACGCCGGAACCGTCCTGGGTACTGGTGCCGGAGCTCAGACTAGTGACGAGGGGAACGGTGACCGGGCTGAGGAGCGTCGTCGTGGTCGAGACGAGCGGCGAGGTTGTGCTGGTCACCACCGTGCCGACCGGACTGCTTGCCACCGTATTGTTGGTCGAACTGACCAGCGTGTTGGTGGTGGAGACCACGGAGCTGAGCAGACAGGCGCGCGTCGTCACCGCGCGGTCCTCGAACAGGCGCACGCCAGAGCGCGCGCGCAGGTGCTCGATCTGCCAGGGGTTGAGGTAAGCGGACACGCCGTGGATGATGTCGAGTTCCTGCTCGACCCGGGCGCCGACGCCATCGACGTCGCGACGCGCGGCGGTGACGCTCGTGGCCTGCACGATCCACAGTGCCGGCGCTGCGGTCGCCGCGGCCGGGGGGCGCACGGGTGCGGGTGCCGTGACCGGTGCTGCAGCGGCCAGCGCCGCCATCGACAACAGCGCGATCAGCATCGAACCGGTTGCATGACGAATGCGCATCCCGAAGTTCCTTGTAGTTGGCGGATCCAGGCGATGCGCATTCTCGGGGGGTTGTGACGTCCGTCCCAGTCGAGCTCAACTCACCGCAGCGCTCGCGGTACGTGACGCGTGTCGCATAACGGTCGGTCAAATCGCCCGTTGCGCCGGGCGGCAGGGGCGCGCGGCCGGATCAGGCCCGGGCGGCGGCGCGCGGCGCTGTTGTTATGTCAGCCGCGGCGTCGCGGAACAGGTCGCCGCTGCCGAGCCGGCAGCCGAGCGCCAGCAGCGCGTCGCGCTGCTGTGGATCGTCCACACCGGTCGCGATCGGCGTGAGACCGAGCGCGGCAGCCATGCCGATGCCGGCGCGACACACCTTGCGTGCTATCGCGTCGCTGCGCAGTGCGGTCACCCAGGCGCGATCGAGCTGCAATCCCCAGACCGGGGCGCGGGCCAGCAGGTCGAGGGAGCCCATGCCGCGTGCCACTTCGTCGACCACCAGCTGCACGCCGAGTTGTGCGAGGCACTGCAGGTTGACCGCGTCGCGCGCAATGAGCGCGCGCTCCGAGATGCGCAGCTCGAGCCGCCCGGCGGGCACGGCGCCCTCGGCCAGGAAGCGGCCGATGTCCGCGGCGAAATCCTCGTGCAGCACGTGATGCCGCAGAGCTCCGAATGACAGGCGCACGTCCCCGTCCGCGGTCGCCGCGAGAACGGCGAAATCCTTCCTGAGGCCGGTGAGGACGGCACGCGACAGCAGCGTCGCGAGACCCGTGGTTTCCGCTACTTTCAGGAATTCCGCCGCACGAATCTCCCCGCGCAGCGGGTGCTGCCAGTGCAGGTACCCGACCCATGTGACCAGACGACCGCTCGCCAGGTCGTGCCGGCCGATGTAGCGCAGACGGATGTCGTGGTTCTCAATGGCATCGCGCAATTCGCGGGCGATGTCGAGCCGCGCCAGGGACCGCAATCGCAGGGTGTCGGTGAAGAAGCACACCTGGGACGATCCGCCGCGCCGCGCTTCGGTGGCGGCGGCGCGCGCGTGATCGAGGAGCAGTTTCGGCGAGGAGGCATCCTGGCCCAGCACGGCAACGCCCGCATACGGTGTCAGATGGAACTCGGCACCCGCAGCCGCGACCGGCTCGCGCAAGCTGGCGCACACGCTCGCGAGGCAGGCGCCGATGGCATCACGGTCCGAGCTCTCGAGCACCACCGCCAACAGACTCTCGCTCAACTGCCCCAGGTACCACCAGGACTTCCCGCCGCCCGGGTCGCTGGACTGAGTCGGCAGGCGCAGGATCGCCGCGCTCATGATCTGCTCTGAGACTTTGGTGGCGATGATCTGTGCGATATCGGCGATGCCGTCGACGTGGATGACGGCCACGGCGAGCGGCATCTCGCGCAGCGCCGCCACGGACATCGACTCCTTGAAACGGCGCAGGAAGCCGCGGCGGTCGAGCTGCGGCCGCGGGCGCTCATCGGTGGCGTCCAGCGCATCGTCCTGCGCAGCCGCTGCAGCGGCGCGCACGACACACAGCGCGCGCTCGGGACCGTGGGCGCTGGCGCGCGCTTCATAAGCGCATCCGCCATCCTCAAATCGAGCTTCCGTCGTCGTGCGCGAGGTGATCGCCCTGCGCGTGAGCTGCCTGAGAAGGCCCGCTACGGGGTGCGACCAGACGCCCTCGAGCCGCTGGCCTGTGACATCCCGCAACGGCCGCAGCTCGGGCACGCCGTGCCCGCCGCCGCACTGAAGGACGACACCGTCGCGTCGGACGACTACCAGGAGATCCGGCAGCGCGTCGATCAGCGCATCCGCGGTCATGGAGGGGTCCGTCATCCCCCAATCCTATGGACCCGGACGGGCGCAGTCCTCGACGCACGTCACGGGTGCCGCGCCCGCCGCATTCGTACGTCATTGATTTGCAGTGAATTTAGGAAGCGGCGGCCGCCTGTGACGGGCGCCCGGCGGGTGGTCGGCTACGCCGCGGTCCGAAACGGCAGGCAAACGGTGACGATGCTGGCTCATCCGGTGCGTGGTGCGGTCGATGTTTGCCTGCAGTCGAGCGCGCGCCGGGACAGCAGCCCATTGAGCGCAACGCCCAACGCATGCGTCTCGACCGGCATCTGCGTCGTGTTGACCGCGGAAAGATCATCGGCCCCGCGGCCGGCAAGATCCGCCGCGACGCGATCGCGGGCCGTCATGACAACCGGGGTGGTAGCACCGTCTATCCCCACCCGGTTGTCCGCCATTTCATGACCGCGTTGCTTAAGTGTGCCTTAAGCGTGACCTTCTATCCTGATCGCGATGCGCATGCTGATGCGATGCCTGGCGGCGCTCGGCCGAGTGGTGGTCCTGCTCCCCGTGTTGGCATCGCCGGCCGCGAGCGCCGCGGGCGCAGACGAGCTGCTCGACATCGCCGCATTCAGGGGCCAGGTCGTGTATGTCGATTTCTGGGCATCCTGGAGCGCACCCTGCCGGCGCTTGTTTCCCTGGATGAGCCGCATGCAAGGCGCGCTGGGTCCGGACGGTTTTGTCGTCATCGCGGTCAACGTGGATCACGTGCATGCCGACGCCGAGCGGTTCCTTCAGGACCACATCCCGCGCTTTGGCATCGTCTTCGACCCGGACGGTCTGCTCGCCGGGAAGTTCGGCGTCAAGCACATCCCGACCAGCTTTCTGATCGACCGCCGCGGCCAGATTCAATGGAAGCGCGAGGGATTTCAGCTCAGGGATCGCGACGTTCTGGCGCGACAGATTCGCTCGCTGGTGCTCGCGCATTGACGTGCAGCTTGTGGCAGGCCGGCTCGGCCGGGTACAATCCCGCGCTTGCCAAAAGGGCTCTTAAGACAAGTAGTTAGGACTATCGCGCAATGGCTTTAACCAGCGAGAAAAAGGGCGGGATCCTCGCGCAGTTCCGCCGCGGACCCGCCGACACCGGCTCTCCGGAAGTACAGGTCGCGCTGCTCTCCGAGCGCATCAACGGCCTCGGCGAGCACTTCACCGCGCACAAGCGTGATCACTCCTCGCGGCGCGGGCTGGTCAAGCTCGTGAACCAGCGCCGCAAGCTCCTCGATTACCTCAGAGCCACGCAACCCCAGAAGTACCAGGAGCTCGTCGAGCGACTGGGGCTTCGCCGTTGAAAACCCAAGGGCCGCCGTCGTACGCGCGGCCTTTGTGTTTTTGTGCCTGAACCTTCCACTTTCGAGGATTGAGCCTTGAGCGTCGTCAGCAAGTCATTTTCTTATGGGCAGCATACGGTCACCATCGACACGGGTGAGATCGCCCGTCAGGCGGAGGGCGCGGTGCGCGTCTCCATGGGCGACACCGTGGTGCTGGTCACCGCCTGCGCGCAGCAGACCCCGGCCCCGGGCCGGGATTTTTTCCCCCTGACCGTCAACTACGTCGAGAAGACCTACGCCGCGGGACGAATCCCCGGCGGGTTCTTCAAGCGCGAAGGCCGGCCGACGGAAAAGGAGACGCTGACTTCGCGGCTCATCGACCGTCCGATCCGGCCGCTGTTCCCGGATGGTTTCCGCAACGACGTCCAGGTCGTGGCGACCGTGTTGTCGATGGACCCGGACATCGATGCGGACATCCCCGCGCTGCTGGGCGCTTCGGCGGCGCTGACGCTGGCGGGCATTCCCTTCAGCGGTCCGATTGGCGCCGCCCGCGTCGGCTGGAAGGAGGGCCGCTATCTGCTCAACCCGACGGCCAGCGAGCTCACCCAGTCGCAGCTGCATCTGGTGGTGGCCGGTACCGAGCACGCGGTGCTGATGGTCGAGTCGGAAGCCAAGGGCCTGTCCGAGCAGGTCATGCTGGGTGCGGTCGTATTCGGACATGAGCAGATGCAGGTCGCCATCCGCGCCATCAAGGAGCTCGCCACCCAGGTGGGCAAGCCGCGCTGGACCTGGCAGTCGCCAGTGGAGAACCCGGAGCTGACGAGCGCGGTCACCCTGCATGCGCAGGCGGCGCTGGCCCAGGCCTATACCATCACCGAGAAGCAGCAGCGACACGCGCGCCTCGGCGAGATCAAGACCCAGACCCTCGCGACGCTCGCCGGCGGCGAGCACCCTAAGTGGAGCGCGGAAACTGTCGAGAGCGTGCTCTTCAGGCTCGAGAGCAACATCGTGCGCCAGCGCATCCTCAACGGGGAGCCGCGTATCGACGGGCGCGACACGCGCACCGTGCGCCCGATCACCGTCAAGGTCGGGGTGCTGCCGCGCACCCACGGCTCGGCGCTGTTCACCCGCGGCGAAACCCAGGCGCTGGTGACGACCACTCTCGGCACCACGCGCGATGCGCAGATCATCGACGCCCTGGAAGGCGAGCGCCGCGAGCCGTTCATGCTGCATTACAATTTCCCGCCGTTCTCGGTGGGCGAGACCGGCATGATGGGCGCGCCGAAACGACGCGAAATCGGTCACGGCAATCTGGCGCGCCGCGGCGTGAAGGCGGTGATGCCGGATATGACCGTCTTCCCGTACGTGATCCGTGTGGTGTCGGAAATCCTGGAGTCCAACGGTTCAAGCTCCATGGCGAGCGTGTGCGGCACCTCCCTGTCGCTCATGGACGCCGGGGTCCCGATCAAGGCGCCCGTGGCCGGTATCGCCATGGGCCTGGTGCTCGAAGGCAGCCGCTATCAGGTGCTCACTGATATCCTCGGCGATGAGGATCACCTGGGCGACATGGATTTCAAGGTCGCCGGCACCCGCGACGGCGTGACCGCACTGCAGATGGATATCAAGGTCGAGGGCGTCACGCCCGAGATCATGCGCGTCGCGCTCGAGCAGGCCCGCGCCGCTCGCTTGCACATCCTCGACGAAATGAACCGGGTCATCCGCGAGCCACGCGCCAAGATGTCCGAGTGGGCGCCGTCGATCATCACGCTCAAGATCGATCCGGAGAAGATCCGCGACGTCATCGGCAAGGGCGGCGCGGTCATCCGCCAGATCACCGAAGAGACCGGCACCACCATCGACATCGAGAGCGACGGCACGGTCAAGATCGCCTCGGTGTCAGGTGCCGCCGGGCGCGAGGCGCAGCGGCGCGTCGAGCTCATCACCGCCGACGTCGAGGTCGGTCAGATCTACGAAGGCAAGGTCGCGCGCCTGATGGATTTCGGCGCTTTCGTGACCATCCTGCCCGGCCGCGACGGCCTGGTGCACATCTCGCAGATTTCCAATGAACGCGTCGAGCGTGTCAGCGACAAGCTCAAGGAAGGCGATGTGATTCGCGTGAAGGTGCTCGAAGTCGACCGTCAGGGGCGCATCCGCCTGTCGATGCGCGACGTCGAGGCGGGCTGAGCACGGCCCGCGCCTTCAAGCCGGCGGCGGTCCGCGCCCGGCGTTCTCGGTCGCGAACAGTTTCAGGCTCTGCTCGAGGTAGCTGCCGACCATGCTGCGCATGGCGTCGCCGTAGGAGCGGATGACCTGCGAGAGGAAGTCGCAGCTCATGAGGGGCTCGCCGTCGTGTTCCTGCTCGGCAATGACCTGCAGCAGGATCGAACGCGTGATGTCCCCTTGAGTCTTCTTGTCGATGACCACAAAGTCGACGCGCTCGATCACCAGCCGGCGGATGTCCGCGAGCGTGATGTAGCGGCTTTCGACCGTGTCGTACAACCGCCTGTTCGGATACTTCTTAATAGTGCGCGGTTCGCTCATGACAGGTCCCTCACTATGGGTTGTTGCACCTTCCTTAGTGCAGGGCGTCTGCATATACCATATTACATTGGCACCGCGAACCCAGCACGGAAAGCGACGCTTCTCTCAGGAACGGCCTGCGGGCGCAGCGCGCACCTGCCGCACGCCCTGGAACCGGTCCAGATCCCAATGAGCGCAGGCCCACTCGAGCACCGTTTGGGGTGACTCGAACTTGAGCGTAACTGGAGGTTCCTGGCCCAACAGGGCGAGGGCTTCCTGCAGCTGGCGGCCCGGTTGGGCCGGATCCAGGGCGACGGAACGCCGGGATTTGGCGAGCTTTGCGCCACCGGGCTCGGTGATCAGAGGCAGGTGCGCATAGCGGGGAGTCGGCAGCTGCAGGGCACCCTGCAGGGCCAGCTGCCAGGGCGTGCTGTCCAGAAGATCCACGCCGCGCACCACATCGGTCACGCCCTGCAGCGCATCGTCCACCACCACCGCCAGCTGGTAGGCGAACGCGCCGTCGCGGCGCCGGATGATGACATCCCCGCGCTCGCGCAACGGGAAGCGGCAGACCCCCTGCGCCCGATCCTGGAAGGACACGACGCGGTCCTCGACCCTGAAGCGCGTGGCGGTGGGTCCGCGGCGCCTGGGGCCGTCGCGGCACGTCCCCGGATAACCGCCCTCGGGAGCGCGCTCGCGGCGCGAGCAACTGCACTGGAAGGTGAGGCCGAGCGCGGCGAGAGCCTGCAGCGCGCGCGCGTAGTGTTCTGTGCGGGCGCTCTGGTACTCGACGGTGCCGTCCCAGTGCAGGGCAAAGCCCTCGAGCGTATGGAGCATCTCGTCCGCGCACCCGGGTATCACCCGCGCCGCATCGAGATCCTCCATCCTGAGGAGCCAGCGGCCGCCGCGGCTGCGGGCATCGACGAAGCTGCCCACCGCGGCGACCAGCGAGCCGAGGTGCAGCGATCCGGTCGGGGAGGGCGCGAAGCGCCCGACATAGCCTGGGCTCGCGGCGGATGGGCGCGCGCTCAAGCTCGCGAGCGCTAGCGATAGCGGTCGTCGCGGTCGCCGTACTGGCGCTCGCGCCGTTCTCGGCGTTCCTGGGCTTCGATGCTGAGGGTGGCGACGGGGCGTGCTTCCAGGCGCTTGATGCCGATCTCCTCGCCGGTCTCGAGACAGTAGCCGTAAGAGCCGTCCTCGATGCGCTTCAACGCGTCGTCGATCTTGCGGATCAGCTTGCGTTCCCGGTCGCGCGTGCGCAGCTCGAGGCTGAACTCTTCTTCCTGGGTGGCACGGTCGTTGGGATCGGGGAAGTTCGCCGCCTCGTCCTTCATGTGCGTGACCGTACGATCCACCTCCACCATGAGGTCGCGCTTCCAGCTGTTGAGAATGAAGCGGAAGTGCTCGAGCTGCTGCTTGCTCATGTACTGTTCGCCGCGCTTGACGATGTACGGCTGTACGTTGCGCGGACCGGCCAGCAGGCTCCCCGGCTCGATTGTCTCGCCATCGTCGCCATCGGCATGCACGGCGGGCGCCGCCGCAGAGCGGTTCGCGGTGATCATCGTCGCCGTGGCCGGCGGTGGCGCTGTCGCAGCGCCCGCGCGCAGCGGCTTTCTCGGCTCGACCGGCGGCTCCCCCCCTGTGGCGGGCACAGCTGGCAGCGGCTTTTTCGGCGCCGCCACGGCCTTGCGCGCATGCCCGGCCGCTGCCCTGACACGCACCGGCTCGGCTTTGCGACCGACCGCCTTTCTGACCGCTGGCCGGCTTGCCGCCTTCTTGCCCTTTGAGGACTTCGGGGCAGGTCTCTTGGCCGGCATCAATGGCTCCTCAAAACAGCATCAGCCTCGTGAAGAACGCGCGATTATACCGGCCGACCCCGGGCTGTACAGGTGTTCTGGCGCAGCCGGCGCGAAGCTTCGGTGGCGCGGTGGTTACGGCAGCGTGACGGCGGCCGGGGCAGCCCAGGCGTCTTGTCGTCGCTCGGCGACAACGGTCGTGTAGATTCCGCCGCGCACGTTGAAGCGCGCGGTCAGCCGCAGGAAGCGCGTCTGCAGTGTGGCCTGCAGGTGATCGGCAATCTCGTTGGTCACGGCCTCGTGATACGCGCCGCGGTCACGAAACGACCAGATGTACAGCTTCAGGGATTTCAGTTCCACGCACACCGCATCGGGCACGTACTCGAGGTCGAGCGTCGCAAAGTCCGGCTGCCCGGTGCGCGGACACAGGCAGGTGAACTCGGGGATCTGCATGCGGATCGTGTAGTCACGATCGGTAGCGGGGTTGGCGAACGTCTCGAGCTGCGTGGTGGGCCTGTGCGGCATATTCCTCTACACTACACCATCCTCCGGGCCGCCCAGGGGCGGAAGAAAGTACGATGCGGCTGACCAAGATCAAGCTTGCCGGCTTCAAGTCCTTCGTCGACCCCACACAAATCAGCTTCCCCAGTAATCTCACCGGTGTCGTTGGCCCCAACGGCTGCGGCAAGTCGAACGTCATCGACGCCGTACGCTGGGTGATGGGCGAACTGTCCGCCAAGCATCTGCGCGGCGACAACATGGCGGACGTGGTGTTCAATGGCTCGGCCGCGCGCAAGCCGGTCGGCAGCGCCTCGGTGGAACTGGTATTCGACAACGCGGACGGCAAGATCGGCGGCGCCTACGCGAACTACAGCGAGATTTCACTCAAGCGCAACGTGGCGCGTGATGACACCTCGGCGTACTTCATCAATGGCGTGCGTTGCCGGCGCAAGGACATCACCAACCTGTTTCTCGGCACCGGTCTGGGCTCGCGCAGCTACGCCATCATCGAGCAGGGCATGATCTCGCGCGTCATCGACGCCAAGACCGAGGACATGCGTGCCTTCGTCGAGGAGGCGGCCGGTGTCTCGCGCTACAAGGAGCGGCGCAAGGAGACCGAGGCGCGCGTCGCCGAGACCCGCGAGAATCTCGAGCGGCTGCAGGACGTGCGCGATGAGGTCGAGAAACAGATCCGCCACCTGCAACGCCAGGCGGCGAGCGCGCGGCGTTACCAGGCGCTGAAGGAGCAGGAGCGGCGCCTGGCCGCGGAGCTGCTGGCGCTGCGCCTGCGCGATCTCGACAGCGGCGCGGAAGTGCACGATGCGGCGGTGCGCGAGCGCGAACTCGCCATGCAGGGCGCGCTCGCCGAGCAGCGCGCCGCCGAGGCCGCGATCGAGAAGCAGCGTGCGGTGCACGCCGGGCACAGCGAGCGACTGTCGGCCGTTCAGGGCCGCTACTACGAGGTCGGTGCCGACATCTCGCGCCTCGAGCAGTCGATCGAGCACACCCGCGAATTGCGCGAGCGGCAACGCGCCGATCTCGAGCAGGCCCACGCCACGCTCGCTGATCTGGGCGCGGACATCGAGCGCGATGCGCGCCAGGTCGAGGCGCTGCGGGCGGAGATCGAGCGGCTCACGCCCGCGCGCGAGGCGGCGCAGCACGCCGAGCAGCAGTCGGGCGCGGCTCTGGAGGCGAGCGAGCACGCCCTGCAGGACTGGCAGCAGCGCTGGGAAACGCACGCCCAGGCGGTGAGCGCCGCGGATCAGACCGCGCAGGTCGAACGGGCGCGCATCGAGCAGCTGGAAAATCAGTTGCGGCAGCTGAGCGCGCAGGCTGAGCGTCTGGCGGGGGAGCAGCACACTCTGAGCGCGCAGGAGGGGAGCGAGCAGCTCGCGCACCTTGCGCTGCAGGAAGCGCAGGCGCGCAGCGCGAGCGAGCAGCTCGCCGGGGCGCTCACGGCGGCCCAGGCGCACCTGCAGGCGCAGCGCGCCGCGCAGTTGGCAGCCGAGCAGCACCTGGAGCAGGCGCGCGGTGCGCGCGAGGAGGCGCGCACCGAGCTCACCTCGCTCGAGGCCCTGCAGGCAGCGGCCCTCTCCGACCATGCCGGGCAGGCGGGCGAGTGGCTGCGCGGTGCCGGGCTCGCGGCGCGGCCGCGGCTCGCGACCGCACTCGAGGTCGAGAGCGGCTGGGAGCGGGCTGTTGAAACCGTCCTCGGCGACTATCTCGAGGCCGTATGCGTCGAGCGGCTGGAGGAAGTGTCGGCCGCGCTGACCGGGCTTGCGACCGGGCGGGTCACGCTGGTGGAGAGCGGCAGCGCGGCGCCGGGTGGCCTGGCGGCGACGCTTGCCGCGCACGTCACGGGGCCGGCGGCGGTCAGCGCGCGGCTCGCCGGAGTGTTGACGGCCGAATCCCTCAAGGACGCTTTGCGCGCCCGCGCGACGCTCCCCGAGGGACGCTCTTTCATCACGCGCG
>WNFT01003167.1_pt1 | contig 19498 bp, 13 predicted proteins | sample 5400191 | NCBI WGS metagenome assembly WNFT01 (sample SAMN13153359, study PRJNA577476) | soil metagenome | isolation source: 80 cm saprolite under Madrone tree | place: USA:California | collected 2016-06-14 | reverse complement strand
TTGGGCCATCGAATGGTTACTGTCTCCATTACTTTCGCTTCGCCCAGCCCAAAATGAATCCGAAGGTCATTCTGCGATAAATAGCTTCCCCCGCCCCGAACTTCGTTGAACTGGGTCATGCCCCCGCCGGTGATTGTTACCCGCGCTCCGATGGCCGCACGATTTGACTTTGTGCCCACCAGCCGAAAAAGAACCCTGTGCCTCGGGCTCGGAACATCCTGTATGAAAAGTGACGGAGGCGCTCCCACGTTCAGAACCAGAATGGCTATGTTCCCGTCATTTTTCACGTCCCCAAACGCGGCGCCTCTTCGTGAAGCAAGTGGAACGGAGGAAAGTCCCGTTGTGCGCGTGATGTCTTCAAACGTGCGGTCGCCTTTGTTCCGGAACAGAAACATCGGCTGCTTATATTTGGAGAGGTTATTGGCAATGCTGTCCACTTGTGGATAAACGTGGCCGCTGGCAACGAAGATATCCGGCCAGCCGTCGTTATCAAAATCCACGAAACCGGTGCCCCATCTCACGTAGGGGTACACCACCTGCCCTATCTTTGAACTCCAGGCCAGATCCAGAAACCCGCGGGTCGGTCCCTCGTTGTGATAGAGGTCGTCGGCCTGTTCGGCAAAATTTGTGACCACGATGTCGAGGAGCCCGTCATGATCGAAATCCCCGAAGTCTACTCCCATCGAGCCTTGTTCCTGTCCTTCTCCGCTAAGCGCCGTGCCCGAAAGCAGACCGATCTCTTCGAAGGTCCCGTCGTGTTTGTTGTGATAGAGATAGTTTGGCCCCGCATCGTTGGCCACATACAGGTCCGGCCAGCCATCATTATCGTAGTCTCCCCAGACGGCTCCCAGCCCGTAGTGCTTCGCGGGATCGCTGACTCCGGCCTTCTTGGAAACGTCTTCAAATGTGCCGTCGCCTCGATTATGGAAAAGGAAGTCGGTCTCGCCCTCCATTCCCCACGGCCCGCATTGCACCAGGAGACCCTTGTAACGGCAATTGTGCTGGTCGCTGCCAGGTTCAGGAAGTTTGTTGATGTCCGCATGAACGTAGCGTGCTACGAACAAATCTACAAAACCATCTCGATCGTAGTCCGCCCATGCCGCACCAGTTGTCAGCCCATCCACTTTCAATCCCGCGCGCTCGGTCACATCTTCGAATTTGCAGTTACCCAGGTTGCGATAGAGTGCAGTTCCTCCATACCCAGTCACAAACAGATCCAATCGTCCGTCATTGTCGAAGTCTGCGACCGCGACCCCCATGCCCCAGCCCTTGCGGGTCAAGCCAGCCTGCTGTGTGATGTCCGTGAAATGAAAATCCGAATCCTGGTGATAGAGCGTGACCAGCAAGTCGCCACCTTGCCGAAAGCGATCCACCGTCGATCCGTTTACCACCACGATGTCCAACTTGCCGTCGTTGTCGCAATCGAAGAATCCCACGCCACCGCTCATGGATTCGAGGATATATCGTTTCTCACCAGAAATATGGGAGACCGTCAGACCGGACGTCCGGGCAACATCTTGAAAATGGGGATAGCTGTTCTGAGAATTCGCGGAAATGGAAAAGAGGACTGCTACACCGAAACAGACGACGCAAGAAATTCGCATGAGTACCCTGGCTACCCTAGTTTAGTTTACGTGAAACAACCATCATCCAAAAGTTGTTTGCCGGGCCCAATCCTCCTGATTTGAGGCGTTATTCCTCCACAACCTCCCGTGCATGGGCCAGCGCAATTGTGTGTGCTTCCGTGTAAGCTTAGACCACAACCAGTTTGCGGGGTCGTTCTTGCTCCCCTCCAGCAAGTTTTCGTGGCTCGCCATCGCCGTCGCACTTCTGCTGACAGCGCTTCTCCTCTTTGTAGTCGTTGGAATCCGCGACCCCGCGACGAGTTCGACGCTCTCCAATATCCTTCAGACTGCGATTCTACTCTGGGCCGCCTCTTGTTCACTTCCTGTAGCTAGGCGGTCGTCGGGGTACTTGCGCCAGCTCTGGATCCTCTTTGCCGCCATGCTTTTCCTGGTCAGTGCTGCCCAGGCATTGGAGACCTACTATCAAAGTTATGTTCACGCGCCAATATTTAACCCTTGGCCGTCCGACATCCTTTTCATAATCTGGGCAACACCCGCCGTCATGATGTTGCTGCCGCGGCCGGCGGAACAATCCGGCACGATCGATTGGCAACAGGTCCTGGATTTTGCCCAGATCGGAGTCGTGGCCCTCACCGCCTATCTTTATTTTTTTTATATTCCATCCCGCTGGGAAGTCGAGGGCCCGCAAATGGTTGTCAAGATGCTGCGGGTGCAAATGCTGCGCGACCTGGCCCTTGCCGTGGGATTCGCGATTCGGGCAGGGACCATTTCCTCTCGCTCCATTCGAGCCTTCTTCGCAAGAATGGCCATCTTCTTTCTCCTGGCTGGCTCTTCCGGACTCGTCTTCGTTCTCGGCATGCGCATTTACGGAGGCGGAGCGACCTGGCCCCATGTTATTTGGTGTGTGCCCTTCTTGTTTGCTTCTGCGTTCGCGGCCACTTGGAATTTGGACGAAGAACCCATCCTACGGGAAGCGCGCCCTGCATTTCGCGTGGTTGCTTTCTCTCAGGCGTTGCCGCTTCTCATTCCACTGCTGGTTCTCTTCATGGGCCGCGGCATTGCCGCGGAGCAGATAACCATCGCTTGGATTGCAATCACCGCTTCCTTTATTCTCTCCGCTAGCCGCCTCGTCCTGACCAGTGAGAAGCAGCGCCGCATCGCGGACAATCTTCGGCGAGCGGAGCAGGCCTTGCGCCATTCCGAGCATATGTTTTTCACGGCATTTCGCTCAAGCCCTGACGCCGTTGGAATCAGTTCGATCCCGGGAGGGCAATTTTTGGAAGTCAACGACAGCTTTGCCCGGCTCACCGGCTATGCCCGCGAGGAGACTCTTGGAAGAACACCGCTGGAAATGAACCTGTGGAAAGACCCTGAGCAGCGGGCAAAAATCATGGCCAAGCTCCAGGAACAATTGGAGGTCCGGGAAGAGGAGTTTCAATGCGTGATGAAGTCGGGAGAAATTCGCATCTGCCAGTTTTCTGGCACTTTGATTGATCTGGATGGACAACTCGGCGCGCTAGTCATCGTACGGGATATCACCGCTCGAAAGCAGGCCGATGAGGCTATCCGCGCCAGCGAAGCGCGCTTCCGCACTCTCGTTCAAGACTTCCACGTCGGCGTCGTCTTGCTGGGGCCTGACGCGAAAATTCAGTTTGCCAATCAGGCTGCACAACAACTATTCGGAATCACTACGGACCAGGCGAAAGGGAAAGATTCTTCACAACTCGACTTGATCTCCTTTCGCGAGGACGGAACCGAAATTCCATTTTCGATGCGGCCCGGGCCCCGCGCAATTGCAACGCGTCGGGCCATTCAGAACGAAGTGACCGGCTGGCGCCGCCGCGACTCGAGTGAAGTTTTCTGGACCTTGGGAAATGCCGTGCCTCAATTCGCTCCCGATGGTTCGGTTTCTGCAGTTATCAATGCTTTTACCAACATTACCGAACGTAAACAGGCCGAAGAAGCGTTGCATCAGCTTTCCACCCGATTGCTCCAGCTTCAAGACGAAGAGCGGCGGCGCCTTGGCCGCGAGCTCCACGACAGCTTGGCGCAGAGCGTGCTCGCTGTAAATCTGAATCTCGCCCAAGCCGCTCAAACTTCCAGTTCTCTCAGCGAACGAGGGCGTAACTTTCTTGCCGAAGCACGGCGCCTCCTTCAGGAAATGTCGCGGGAGATTCGCACTCTCTCTTATCTTTTACATCCCCCTCTCCTGGATGAACTCGGTTTGGTTTCCGCCATCAAAGAATATGCCGAAGGTTTCAGTGATCGAAGTGGGGTGGAACTCGGCTTGGATCTCCAGACCGGTTTTGGCCGCTTGTCTCAGGAAGCCGAGACGGCGCTCTTTCGCATCGTGCAGGAGAGTCTTACCAACATCCAGCGGCACTCCGGCAGTCCGACGGCCACCATTCGCTTGCGCGGCGATTCCGCTTGCGTCACTCTCGACGTGGCGGACCGGGGGCGCGGCATGGACAAGAACGTTATCGAGCGCGGCAAGGGCTCGGGAACCCGCCTGGGAGTTGGCATTCTTGGCATGCGCGAACGAATGACGCAGCTTGGCGGAACACTTGAAATTGCATCCAACTCATCGGGAACAACAGTGCATGTCTCGATACCATTGAGAGCTGAGGCTTCCCATGCCGGTTCGAATCCTCATAGCTGACGACCATCATGTGGTGCGGACCGGACTCCGCGCTCTTCTGGAGTCCAAGGCCGGCTGGCAGGTTTGCGCAGAGGCCACAAACGGCCGTGAAGCGGTCGAGCGGGCCGGCCAACTCAAGCCTGATGTGGCCGTCCTGGACATCGGCATGCCCTTGTTAAATGGAGTAGAAGCCACCCGTCAGATCCGCAAACTCTCCCCTCTCACGGAAATCCTCATCCTGACCATGCACGACTCCGAGCTTCTGGTTCAGGAGGTGCTAGAAGCAGGCGCTCATGGATACATCCTGAAAGACGATGCGGATCGTAACTTGATCGCCGCGGTGGATGCGCTTCGTAGACACAAACCGTTCCTCTCTCCGCGCGTATCTGACGCAGTTTCCAAAGCGGTCCAGTACGCCGGCGAGGGCTTTGCGCGGCAACGTGTCTCTCGAAGCCGGTTGACCCCCCGGGAGCGCGAAATCGTACAGCTTCTCGCCGAAGGGAAGAGCAATAAGGAAATCGCCGTCGTCCTCGGGATCAGCGTGAAAACCGCGGAGACCCATCGCGCCAACATCATGCTCAAGCTCAACTTTCATTCCATTACCGAACTGGTCCGCTACGCCCTGCGCAACAAGATGATCGACGGCTAGTCCATCCTTCGTCCGCCTACAGGTAATTCCCTAGGGAATCTGAGGAATTCTAACCTCGCCTGTGAGCATGCATACTCCCTGTATCAGTTTGGAACGCTTCTGTGCCTTGGAGTGTGCGATGGCGTCCAATAAACAACGGATTCGCGTCCTGGTTGCCGATGATTCGCCGATGGCTCTGCGTTCCGTTTGCAAGTATCTGGAGCTGCAAGAGGGCCTCGATGTTGTTGGCACCGCCCGCGACGGCCAGCATGCTCTGTACCAGGCCAAACGTTTCCGGCCTGACTTGGTATTGACCGATCTCAGCATGCCTCGCATGAACGGTCTTGAGGCAGCGGCGGAATTGCGAAAGGCGTTTCCTGAAATGCGAGTGCTTATCTTCTCGGAGTTGAGTGGTCTTTCGCTCGGCGAGGAGTGTCTGCGGTCCGGCGCGGACGGGTTTTTGCAAAAAAGTGAACTACCGGAAATGCTCATGCAGGAGGTTCGAAAACTTTTCCCCAACTGTCCGTGAGGGGAAGCAAGACGGGATTATGCAGTCAACTTTCTATAGAATTCTGGTAATGGAAGGCGATACCTCTTTTACCCAAATCATCTGCGATATGTTGGAGGGCAGTCAGAATACTCCTTTTCAAATCGTACTTGCCGGTACGGGCCAGGGTGGGGTAGTCCCCAACCATGTCTACGAGAGCGTCGATGCGCTGCTCCTGGATCTCCACGTTCTCAACGATGCCGCGCTCAATCGCGTATCCGAAATTCATGCTCAATATGATTCCTTGCCGATCCTGGCCCTGATTCCCGCCGAAGAAGACACGTTGGGAGATCAAGTCCTGGCTGCCGGTGCTGCGGACTATCTGGTAAAAGAAACGCTCAGCCCGGAACTGCTCCGCAGAACCCTGAAATACGCCATCGAGCATCTGCGCGCCGAAAACAAAGTCCGTCAATCCGAGCAGCGTTTTCATGAACTATTCGAAAATGCCAAGGATATTCTCTTCACGGTTGACCTGGAGGGCAACGTCACCTCCCTGAACAAGTCCGCGGAAGAGGTAATGGGATGGTCCAGAAGCGAAGCCCTGCAGCTCAATATCAAGGCTCTGGTGGCTCCGGAGCACTTCAATCTATGCAGCCAGATGATGCAGCGCATCCTGAACGAGGAGCCCTTGCAGCATTTCGAAATAAGTATGCTGCGCAAGGACGGCCGCAAAGTGCTTCTGCAGACCAGCGCGCGCCTGATCTATTCGAATGGACAGAAGGAAGGCGTGCAAGGAATTGCGCGCGATATTACGGAACGTCGCCACTTGGAAAACATGGTTCAGCAATCCCAAAAGCTCGAAGCCATCGGTCGTCTCTCCGGAGGACTGGCCCATGATTTCAACAACCTGCTGTGCGTAATTAGCGGGCACACCGAGCTTTTGACCGAACAAATGCAGCCGGAGCACCCGGCTCTCAGGAATCTCACGCAGATCAAAAAGGCCGTGGATAGCGCGTCCTCTCTAACTCGCCAACTCCTCGCCTTCAGCCGCAAGCAAGTGTTTCACCCGCGCATCCTGGATCTGAACGCCATCGTCATTGAAACCGAGAAGCTGCTCGGGCGCTTGATTGGCGAGCACATTGAGTTCTTTTCTGCCTTGCATCCCGCGCTGGGTCACGTGCGCGTGGATCCCGTTCAAGTGGAGCAGGTTCTTGTGAATCTCGTTCTCAATGCCCGTGACGCCATGCCCCAAGGCGGCAAGCTCACCATCGAAACCAAGAATGTCGAACTCGAAGCGAGCTCCCGCTCCTACCGCGCCGTGGTTCCGCCGGGCAAGTATGTCGTGCTTTCTGTTACCGACAATGGCTGCGGGATGGACGAGGATACACAGAACCGCATCTTCGAGCCCTTTTACACCACCAAGGAACTCGGCAAGGGAACGGGATTGGGTCTCGCCACCGTGTACGGCATTATCAAGCAGAGTGGCGGCTTCATCTGGGTTTACAGCGAACCTGGTCAAGGCACTTGCTTCAAGGTCTACCTCCCTCGGATTGACAAGCCCACCACGCCGCTGCCCTCGATCAACGCGCCGACGGAGCTCCGCAAAGGGACGGAAACGATTCTATTGGTGGAGAATGCCGAGCCCCTGCGGACTCTGGCTAAGGAGTTCTTGAAAGGCGGCGGCTATGCCGTCCTCGACGCCGAGAGCGGTAAAGAAGCCCTGCAGATCGCAAATTCCTTCGGCGGCACGATTCATCTGCTCTTGACCGACGTCATCATGCCGGGCATGGGAGGCAAACAACTTGCCATGCACTTGTCGGGTCTTCGTCCCTCGACCAAAATCCTTTATATGTCCGGCTATCCGAATGATGGCATTGTGCAGTCCGGAATTCTGGCAACCGGGGTCGTGCTCCTCGAAAAGCCTTTCACTCGCGAAATTCTCCTGCGCAGAGTCCGGCAGGTCCTGGATGAGCTGCCACAACATACGTAGCCTACAATTCTCTTCCTCACAATGGGAAGGTCTTGCTAAGTGAAATTACTTACGCCGAGGTTTGCGCAAGCGGCAAGAAAAAACTCTTGGGTTGACGCAACTGCCTAATCCGCCGGCTGCGCTTCCGGGACGCTCCGCGCACTTCCCGCGATACTCCGCAGTCGCCGCCCCGGAGCCGGCCCCGTGGATTCACGCACCACAAACTCCGGCTCGATGGCAATCTCCTGCACGTATTCCCCTCGCCCTTCGATTTCATCGACCACCGTTTGTGCCGCGATCTGCCCCATCCTTGCCAGCGGTTGTCTCACTGTGGTTAGACCCGGATTGGCGTAGGCCGCTCCTGGAATGTCATCGAATCCCACCACGGAAATGTCTTCCGGCACACGCAAGCCTGCTTCCTTGATCGCCCAGATCGAACCGATGGCCGATATATCGTTGTAAGCGAAAAGCGCTGTGAAAGGCTGCTTCCGCGCCAGCAGTTGTTTGGCGAATGGATATCCAATCCCTGGCGTCGAATCGGTGCCTTCCAGTTGAATGGTTAACTCCGGCCGGATGAGAATGTCCAGTTCGTCGGCGACCTCGCAAATCGCGCTCCAGCGCACGGCGGAGTCCGAACTGATTGTCTGTCCCCTGATGAACGCGATCTCTTCGTGCCCTAATTTCTTCAAATGCTCGAGTGCCAGCCTTGCTGCTCGCTTGTGATCCAGCACAATATTGGTCACGCCTTCGACGAGTTCATGCCCTGCCACCGCCACCGTCGGCAGCGCCAGCTTTTCCATGATGGACGTGTCTGTCGTAATGAAGCCTTCCACGCCGCGCGTCAAGAGCATCTGCGCATAGGTTTGCAGCAGCTTCGGATCGTGCCGGTGGATCACTGTCAGGAAGAAATAGTCATTCTTTCGCAGGTATTCTTCAATTCCGCTGATGACCATCGCGCCGTACGCATCGCCAATCTCTTCCGCGATCACGCCAATCGTATACGTACGCTTCAGTCGCAGGGTGCGCGCAAAAAAATTCGGCCGGTAGTTCAGTTCCTGCGCCGCCGCAATGATCCGGTTTTTCGTGTGTTCCGGGATGGAGCGCGCCGCTTGGGAGTTATTTAGTGCAGCGGAGACTGTTCCGGCGGTAAGTCCAAGGTGTGTCGCAATGGTCTTCAGCGTAACCTTGTCGGAGCTGCGTAACCCCGATTTCTTCCTCGGCAGAGGTGTCATCTCCAGCTCCCTCGACTACCCTGCATACTTGGGATATGGACAAGAACATGCCCAACCCCTCGACTACCTCCCGCCTTACTCGCGAGACATTTCCTTACCTGTCATTCTAGCCCAACTTGGTTCGCACCCGATAAGCTTTCCATGCACTAGATCAGTGCCTCCTCGCACTCCTTAGAGGCGTGCACCTGCTCCCCGGTGGACTTCTTCCTATTCCTCCCGACATGCATTCTAGTTCCCTCCGGGAAATCGCGCTTCCACGTCTTGAAATTCGCTGGCGGCGGGATGCGTGCCTTCAACGGCATCGCCCCTGCGGACCCCGTCACCAACCGAAAGCGTTTCTGCCACGAAATAGACTTAATAGGATTTGTATTTACCAGTCTTGTAGAATATCCTCAAAGTATACGTTTCTCCTGATGACACGTCCGGCGCGTTTCCCCGTGGAAATGCCTGCAGCTAGATTGTATGGTAGGGACTAATACAGGCGGAGCCTTCGACCTGCCATGAAAAAGCTGCGTTTCCTCATCTCGCTTACGACGGACGACAACGACTATCAGATCGAACAGGCGCAGTCCGCCGAACAGACGGCCCGGAACATGGGCGCGGAACTTCAGATCCTCTACGCCAATAACGATGCGATTACCCAAAGCACGCAAATTTTGAAAGCCGTCCAAGCCGCGGAAGTTCTCCGCCCCGATGCCATTGTCTTCGAGCCCGTCGGCGGCACCGCCTTGCCTCAGGTCGCCCGCGCCGCCGTTTCTGCCGGAATCGGTTGGGCCGTTCTCAACCGCGAAGCCAGCTACGTTCCCGAGCTCCGCAAGCTTTCATCCACTCCGGTTTTCGTTGTTACTTCCGACCACGTCGAGATCGGCCGCATTCAGGGCCGCCAATTTGCTGCGCTGCTTCCTAAAGGCGGCGGCCTTCTTTATATTCAGGGACCCACGGAGAATTCCGCGGCCAAGGAACGCACCCTCGGCATGCAGGAGACCAAACCCTCCAATATCCACGTGACGCTTCTAAAAGGGCAGTGGACCGAAGAGAGCTCGCAGCGCTCCGTCCGCTCCTGGCTCAAGCTCATTACCTCCCAAAAGGCCGCCATCGACGTCATCGGAGCCCAGGATGATTCCATGGCCATGGGCGCGCGCAAGGCCTTCCAGGAGCTCAGCGAGTCGGAACAGGAACGCTGGCTCAAGCTTCCTTTCACCGGTTGCGACGGCCTGCCCAAGACCGGCCAGGCTTGGGTTCGCGGCGGCATTCTTGCCGCCACCATCTACGTACCCCCCAACGCCGGCCAGGCTATCGAGATGCTCGTCCAGGCCCTGCAACAGAAAAAGCCCTTGCCCGAGCGCGCCCTCACCACCGCCGTCTCCATCCCCTCTCTGCAAGAGTTAAAGTCCCGCTGATCCTCAACCGCGCGTCGCGAACTCCCCTATTCCGCTTTGAAAAGCGCTTGACGGAACCAATTCATAAGCCTATTTTACTCTAGGCCTAGCGTAAACCAATCAATTGCAGCAAGCCCACGGACCAAACCATGAAGAAGGATATGCATCGAGACCTTTTCCCCGGCGCGTTGGAGATGATGATTCTCCGCACGTTAAAGCATCAACCCCTGCATGGATATGCCCTCGCGCAGCATATTAAGCGAACGTCCAACGATTTACTCCAGATTGAGGAAGGCTCTCTCTACCCGGCTCTCCAGCGCCTTCTCAAGGAAGAGTTGGTCAAGGCCGAATGGGGCATTTCCTCCACAAACCGTCGTGTTCGGATTTACAAGTTAACGTCGGCGGGAGCGAAACATCTGGAACATGAAGTTTCGCGTTTTGAAAGGATGCTCGAAGGGGTTACTCGTGTCTTAGCACCTGGTGAATCATGAGTTGGTTCAAACGACTGTTCTTGCGCCGTCGTCTCTATAGCGAGCTTTCCGAAGAGATTCGGGAACACCTCGAAGAAGAGATCGAGGAATTGGTCGCTGGTGGCATGTCCAGAAAAGAAGCTGCTGTGCTTGCTCGCCGGAATTTCGGAAATGTAACTCTAATGGAAGAGAACAGCCGCAAGGTCTGGCGCTGGCCATCCATCGAAGAGTTTTTCATAAACATTCGCTTTGGCCTCCGAATCCTGCGCAAAAATCCAGGTTTTACCGCCGTCGCAGTTCTTACCCTGGCTTTGGGCATCGGCGCCAATACCGCCATCTTCAGCGTCATCTATGGCGCCCTGCTGGCGCCCTTACCATACCCAAATCCCGACCAACTGGTGATGGTGTGGTCGAAAATCAATGGACACAACAACTCTGTCTCCGCCGGCGATTACTTGGATTGGAAGCGCCAAAACGCGGTCTTCCAAGATGTCATCGCATGGAGCGGTGGAAACTCCAGCCTGTCTGTCTCCGGCCACCCCGAAGCAATCCAAACCAGAATTACGTCACCAGGCTTCTTCAACATGCAGGGAATACCGCTATTTCTGGGACGGGATTTTGTGTCCGAGGAAGGCCAGGTGGGCAAGGACCACGTCCTCATCATGACCAACCGGCTTTGGCGAGAGCGTTTCGGGAGCGACACCCATATCATCGGCCAGCAACTCCGCCTGAATCGCGAACCCTACACCGTGGTCGGCGTGTTAGCCGCCGGAATGCCCGACCGTTTTGAATCTCACCTTTTCGCCCCGTTGTCCTTCAAGCCCGAGCAGATCACCCACGATATGCATTGGCTGGCTGTGATGGGGCGGCTCAAACCCGGGGTTACGCTGCAACAAGCCAACGCCGATATGGACGGAGTCACGCGCCGCATTGCCGAGACTTATCCCGCTTCCAACAAGGACTGGGGCGCAAGCGTCGAACCCCTGAAGAACAATTTCACCAGCCGCAACACTATCAAGAATCTATGGCTGCTGATGGGCGCGGTTGGCTTTGTGTTGTTGATTGCTTGCGTGAACGTAGCCAATCTGCTGCTCGCGCGTGGCACTGTCCGTCAGAAAGAAGTGGCCGTTCGTGCTTCTCTCGGCGCTACGCGCTCGCAGCTCTTCTTGCAATTCCTATCGGAAAGCCTCGCTCTGGCGTTCATCGGTGGTGCCATAGGCCTCAGCCTCGCGTGGGCGATGCTTAAGGTAATCGTTATCCTCCTGCCGCCGTTTTCAGTGCCCACTGAGGCGGACATCCGCTTGAATCTGCCAGTGCTATTCTTCAGCTTGACGGCAACGGTCCTGGCCGGCGTGTTGTGTGGGTGTGCACCAGCGTGGCAGACTTCCCGGTGGAATTTGAGTGACACGTTGAAGGAAGGCGGGCGCACCGCTTCAAGCGCTGGCCGGCATGGATTGCGGCGGACTCTTGTCGTGATCGAGTTTGCCTTGGCGCTGACCCTCCTCGCTGGCGCCGGACTCGCGGTCCACAGCTTCTGGAAATTGACGCGCGTGGACCTCGGATTTCGTCAAGACCATGTCCTGACGTTCGTTTTGCCATTGCGCGATGATCGCTTCAAGCACCCTGAGCAGATAACTGTCTTCTACCGCCAGGTACTTCAGAAGATTGAGGCCCTCCCCGGAGTCTCTTCCGCGACGGTTTCGACCGGTATGCCGATGATCGACGCGGGTTTCGGCATGACTTTCAGTATTGCCGGGTATCCCGCCGGTGATGCTTCCTCGCGTCCTGTCGCGGGGTTCACTATGGTAACTCCCGAATATTTCCGCACCTTTGGGATACCGATCGCCAAGGGACGCAGCTTCACCGGGCAGGACTTAGCAGGTGGGTTGCCAGTCGCCATCGTGAATGAGACCTTTGTGAAAAAATATCTGTTTAACGTTGATCCCCTGACACAACGTGTCGTCGTCGAGCAGTTGATCCCGGGCCTGGCTAGACCGGGCCCACCAATCGAATGGCAGATCGTTGGTGTCTATCATGATGTTCATAACGACGGCGTTCGCCGCGAAGGCTTCCCCGAAATCGATGTTCCGTTCGAGCAAAGCCCTTGGCCGTTTGCTCACATTGGGGTGCGCACAAGCGGCGATCCCGCTGGAATGACCAACAGTATTGCCGCCGTGGTCCAATCCATGGATTCCGATCTGCCTTTGGACCAGGTAAGGACGATGGATCAGATTGTGGATGAGTCTTTGGCGGGCGATCGCTTTGCTACAGTGCTGTTCGCAGCCTTTGCCGCCGTGGCCCTGATCCTGGCGGCGGTTGGCATCTATGGCGTCATGTCTTTCGCGGTGGCGCAGCGAACTCACGAGATCGGATTGCGTATGGCACTGGGTGCCGGCCCCAGGCAAGTGCTTCGCCTCGTTCTCCGCGAAGGAATGCTCCTCGCGCTTGGCGGCCTGCTTCTCGGCCTTGGCGGCACGTACTTCGTCGGCCGCACCATGAAGTCGATCTTGTACGAAGTCCCTGCAATTGATCCCATCGCCATCAGTGCTGTCGCCGTCGTGCTCTTGCTATCCGCCGTGCTTGCCTGCTATCTGCCCGCGCGCCGCGCCACGCACGTCGATCCCCTGGTGGCCCTGCGGCACGAGTAGATTCGCCCTTGCCGCGCGGTAATTCCTTTAGAAAAACGATTTTCGCTGCTTGTTTACCCGTCACAGTGACGTATAATGCGTCGGAAACATTGGTGCTTACTCCATTGCTGCGTTCGCCGAGGACACGCGCATGAAGAAACCACGCAAGGACTCCGCTCTCGATCGGAGACAGTTTCTTGCTGCCACGGGCGGCCTGCTCGCCGCTGCCCTTCCGGCCTCCGCAAAAGTCGCCGGTGTCGTGGAAGCCGCCGCTCCATCTCGTTCTCGCGCTCCGAAGCCCGCAGGCTCCCTTCGCAAGATTCCCATCGGCGTTTTCGACCCCGTCTACGAACATCTTTCTCTCGACGCCATGCTCGACAAGGTCAGCGCGCTCGGCCTCGAGGCCATGGAAATCGGGACCGGCGGCTATCCCAACAATCGCCATTGTCCCCTCGACGAGCTCATCGCCGACCGCGGCAAAGCCAAAGCCTGGCAGAAAAGATTTGAAGACAAGGGCATCCGCGTCGCCACCCTCAGTTGCCACGGCAACCCCGTTCATCCCGATGCTAAACACGCCCAGAAAGACATAGACACCTTTCGCAAGACCGTCCTTCTCGCCGAAATGCTCGATGTAAAAGTCATTGTCGGTTTTTCCGGCTGCCCCGGCGGAACTCCCCAGGATGCCCAGCCCAATTGGATCACCTATCGCTGGCCTCCTGAGTACGCCCAGATGCAGGACTGGCAGTGGAAAGAAAAGATTATTCCTCACTGGAAGGAACAGGCGAAGTACGCCCGCGAGCATGGCATCAAGCGTCTGGCTTTTGAGATGCACCCGAATTTCTCCGTCTACAACCCTCGAACGCTGATGAAGCTCCGCGAAGCCGTCGGCGAAGAAATCGGCGCCAACTGCGATCTCAGCCACCTCTTCTGGCACCGAAAACGTAAACAAATACGGCGTCTTGAACTTCGCCTTCGAAAAGTCCGACCTCGACTCCGCCTCCGAAACTTTCCGCGCCGTGGGCTACGGCCACAGTGCCAGTCTCTGGAAGTCCGTCGTCAAAGCTTATATGGACGTCGGATTCGAAGGCATTCTCAGCATCGAAAATGAAGACCCGATTCTGCCCGGAGAAGTGGGCGTCGAGCGCGCGGCTTACGTCTTAAAAAATGTCCGCCGTGAACTTTTGGGAGAATAGCTTGCAACGACGCGAATTCGTCGGCGCGTGTGCGGCAGCGGCTCTGGCCGGTGCGGCAGTTGGCCCGTCGGCCATCGCGCGCACTGCACCTGCTGCACGCGCTGCGTCCGAATCCGAAGGCGTCCCTTTCTCCCTCTCCGTGATGCTTTGGACCGTCTATCGCGATCTTCCATTCGAACAGCGCTTGGAAAAAGTGGCCGAAGCGGGCTACCATGCCGTCGAATTGGTCGGAGAATTCAAGGACTGGAAAAAGCAGGATTTTGCCAACGCTCGCCGCAAGAAGCGCGAACTCGGCATCGAATTCGATGGCACCACCGGTGTCTGGCAGCCCCTCGCCGATGCCTCAGCCCGCGAAGTCTTCCTCAAATCTCTCCGCGAATTTGTTCCCACCATGCGGGAACTCGAATGCACTCGCCTCATCATGCAGACCGGCGACGTCGTTCCCGGTCTCTCGCGAAATGAAATGCACGCCAATTGCATCGAAACCCTCAAGCGTGGCGGCGAAATCGCTGCGGAAAACAACATCGAGCTACTCATCGAAAATATCGACCCCGAAGAAAATCCAATCTCATCGCCAAGCTCGAGAGAAATATCGATCTCGTCGGCCTCGTCCACGTTGCCGACGTTCCCGGCCGCCACGATCCCGGAACCGGCGAAATCTATTATCCCAACATCTTTCGAAAGCTCGCCGAACTCGGCTACCGCCGCTACGTCGCGATGGAATTCATGCCCAAGGGCGAAACCATCCCCGCGCTTCGTGCCGCCCGCGATATGGCGCTAAAATTCGGCCGTCCCGATAAGAAACAGTCTTCCAACATGCTTCACTCAGGGAGGTTCTATGCATCGGCGTGAAATGCTACGAATGCTTGCCGCGGGCGCTGCGCTACCCGCACTTTCCACGGACATGTTCGCATTCTTTCGGGGCGCCCATCCCGGGGACGGCTACGCGCTCCGCACTCTTAATCCGCGTCAGAACGCCACCGTTGTCGCCATGATCGATCAGATCATTCCTGAAACGGACACCCCCGGCGCGAAGGGCGCCCGCGTCAACGAATTCATCGACGTCATTCTCACCGAGTGGGCCAACGATACGGAGCGCAAAAACTTCCTCGACGGCCTTGCCGGCGTCGACAAGAAAAGCAACGAACTCTTCGCCAAGGATTTTGCGGACGCCTCGCCTCCGCAACAACTTACTCTTCTCCGCGCCTTGGATGAAGCCGCCGCGTTCGAATCGGCCATCCGCCCGCCTCGTCGCGACGACGAAGTGGAAAACCCCTACAGGCAGCTCGACGGCAATTTCTTTTCCGTCTTCAAGAACATCACCCTTCACGGGTATTACACTTCCGAAATCGGTTTCACCCAGGAACTCAAACTGCAAATTATTCCCGGCGCCCAGCACGGTTGCATTCCGCGCGGCCCCGGCCTCGGCGACGCCTGAAAAAAGGGAGAGAACATGGCCACTACAAATTACGACGCGATCGTCATCGGTTCAGGCATCACCGGCGGATGGGCCGCAAAAGAGCTCACCGAAAAAGGTCTCAACACTTTGGTTCTCGAAGCGGGCCGCTCGATCGTTCCGGAGCGCGATTATGTCGAGCACGTCCCCGTTTGGGAACTCAAGCACCGCGGCTGGGACGATCGCAGCGAGCGCCAGCGCACCCAGCCCATCCAGCGCGAGGTCTACTACGCCTGCGATGAATACTCCCATCAGTTTTTCGTCAATGACCAGGAGAATCCCTATTCCAGCGATCCCGGCAAACATTTCTCCTGGATTCGTGGCCGCCAGGTTGGCGGAAAATCCCTCACCTGGGGCCGCCAAAGTTACCGCTGGAGCGATCTCGATTTCGAAGCCAATTTGAAAGAGGGAATCGCCGCCGACTGGCCGATTCGTTATGCGGACATCGCTCCCTGGTACGACTACGTTGAAGAATTCGCCGGCATCAGCGGCCAGCCCGAAGGTTTGCCGCAACTCCCTGACGGAAAATTTCTCCCGCCCATGGAACTCACTTGCGTCGAGCAGGATCTCCGCGCCGCCATCGCAAAGAATTTTGACGACCGCATCTTGACCATTGGCCGTTCCGCTGTTTTGACCCGCGTCCACAAAGGCCGCGCCGCCTGCCACTACTGCGGCGTGTGCCACCGCGGCTGCATCACCGGCTCGTATTTCAGCAGTCTGAGTTCGACGCTCCCCGCCGCGCAAAAAACCGGCCGTCTCACCATCCGTCCCTACAGCGTGGTTCACAGCCTCGCCTTCGATTCGAAAGCTCGCCGCGTCAGCGGCGTTCGCGTGATCGATGGTCAAACAAAAAATCCGCTCGAATTCAAAGCCCGCATCTTTTTCGTCTGCGGTTCCACTCTCGAATCCACGCGCATTTTGCTGAATTCCGCCACTCCCGAATTTCCCAACGGCCTCGCAAACTCCAGCGGCGAACTCGGCCACAATCTCATGGACCACCACATGGGCGCCGGCGCCAGCGGAAGAATGCCCGGCCACGAAGACAAAATGCCTTTCGGCAATCGCCCCAATGGCATTTACATCCCGCGCTTTCGAAACGTAAAATCCAAGCACAAGGATTTCCTCCGCGGCTACGGCTATCAGGGCGGCGGGAGCCGCGCCGGCTGGTCCCGCGGCATGGGCATGAGTGGCCTCGGCGTGGAATTCAAGAATGCGCTGAAAATGCCCGGCCCCTGGCACATGGGCATGGGCGGTTTCGGCGAGTGCCTCCCCAATCACAACAATTTCGTCGAAGTGGACAAGGAAAAACTCGACGCCTGGGGCATTCCCACTCTGAAGATTCACTGCGACTGGAGCGAAAACGAACGGGCCATGTCCAAGGACATCGCCATCCAGGCCGCGGAAATCCTGGCCGCCGGCGGCGCGAAGGACATCACCGTCTGGCAGAAAATTTCTGCCCCCGGCCTCGCCATTCACGAAATGGGCACCGCCCGCATGGGCCGCGATCCAAAAACCTCCGTGCTCAACGCCAACAACCAGGCGCACGATGCCAAGAATCTTTTTATGACCGACGGCGCGTGCATGGTTTCCGCTTCGTGCGTGAATCCGTCGCTTACCTACATGGCGCTGACGGCGCGCGCGTGCGATTTCGCCGTTTCCGCAATGAAGAAAAATGAGCTGTAGGGAGAAATCGTCGACATGCCCCAGGTAATTCGCTCTCCGAAACAGTATGACGTCTGCATCATCGGCTCCGGCGCGGGCGGCGGCATGGCCGCGAAGATTCTCACGGAAGGTGGCCTGAGCTGCGCTCTGCTCGAAGCCGGCCCGAACGTCAATCCCGAAAAAGATTTCAAGATGTGGACCTGGCCCTACCAATTGCCGCATCGCGGCGCCGGCGTGGGCGGCCACGCGCGCGAAAATTTTAGCGAATTCCTCGCCCCCAATGGGGCCTGGCAAATTGATGGCGAGCCTTATACCTCAGCGCCGGGCGCCAACTTCCAGTGGTTCCGCTCGCGCATCGTTGGCGGCCGCACCAACCACTGGGGCCGCATCGCGCTGCGGTTTGCTCCCATCGATTTCAAATCTGCGACGCGCGACGGCCTCGGCGACGACTGGCCCATCACCTATGAAGACCTCGGGCCGTATTACGACAAAGTTGAATCCTACATCGGGGTCTTCGGCACGAAGGAAAATGTTTCCAGCGCGCCGGACGGCGTCTTTCTCCCCCCGCCCAAGCCCCGCTGCACCGAGTTGATGGTCAAAAAGGCCTGCTACAAGCTCGGTATCATTTGCATTCCCTCACGCCTCGCGATTCTAACGCGTTCTGTGAACGGCCGTACGCCGTGCCACTATTGCGGCCAGTGCGGTCGCGGCTGCATCACCGGATCGAATTTCAGTTCGAGCCAGGTCTTGCTCCCTCCCGCGATGAAATTGCTCCCTCCCGCGATGAAAACAGGGAAGCTGACGCTCATCACCGGCGCCATGGCGCGCGAAATCGTCGTCAACAAAGAGGGCAAGGCCGAAGGCGTCTCCTATATCGATAAAGCGTCGCGCACGGAAAAACGCATCAGCGCCCGCGCCATCGTTGTTGCCGCCAGCGCTTGCGAATCCGCGCGCCTTTTGCTGAACTCCAAATCTTCCGCCTTCCCCAACGGTATCGCCAACTCCTCCGGCACGGTCGGCAGATATCTCACCGATTCCGTCGGGAGCAGCGGCCACGGCCATTTTCCGCAGCTTGAAAAGATGCCGCCGCACAACCATGACGGCGTCGGCGGAATGCACATGTACATGCCATGGTGGAAGTTTGGCCGCAAGAACGATTTCCCGCGCGGCTACCACATCGAGTTCGACGGCGGATTCCATATGCCCGGGGTCGGCATGTTCGATGAATTGTGTCGCGAGGAGGAAGGCTACGGCGCAAAGTTGAAACAGCGCGCGCGCCAGCATTACGGCACCACCATCGGCTTCGCCGGCCGCGGCGAGATGATTCCGAATCCGGATACCTATTGCGAAATCGATCCCGACGTCGTCGACCAGTGGGGAATTCCCGTGCTGCGTTTCCATTTCAAGTGGTCGGAATACGAGCTGCGCCAGGCCAAAGACATGCAGGAAACGTTTCGCAACATTGTGGAAACCATGGGAGGCGAGTATAAAACGAAAACTTCCATTGATGGCCAGTATCCCTTCGGAATTGAGGAAGGCGGGAAAATCATTCACGAAGTAGGCACCGCGCGCATGGGCGCCGACCCGAAAACCTCCGTGCTGAACGGATATTGCCAGGCGCACGACGTGAAAAATCTGTTTGTAGCCGATGGCGCGTCGCTGGTGACCAATCCGGACAAGAATCCGACCCTGACGATTATGGCCCTCTCCTGGCGCGCCTCCGACTATTTGCTCGACGAAGCCAAGAAAGGCAATCTTTGAGAAGTTAGAAGTTGAAAGTTGAAAGTCAAAGGTGGAGGGCCTTGCGCTGGGGGAAGGCCGCGGCGGTGAACGGAAAGACGGGTTTCAATATGGAGAACACTGACGACCACAGATAGGAAGAAAGAAAAGGAGCAAGCAGAATATGGCGAAGGAAGGCATAAGCCGGCGAGATGTTTTGAGGACGCTGGCGGTGGGAGCGGCGAGCAGCTCGGTGCTGCAGGTGATTCCAGCGGCCGCCGCCGAGTACGTCCACCAGATGGTGCACAAGGAGAAAGCCGCGGCTCCGGCAGGGAAGTACACGCCGAAATTTTTCCCTGCACCGCAGTACGCCACGCTCATCGCGCTCTGCGACACGATTATTCCCAAGGACGAAAAATCCGGCGGCGCGGTCGAGGCCGGCGCCCCGGAAT
>WNFT01001535.1_pt1 | contig 19500 bp, 28 predicted proteins | sample 5400191 | NCBI WGS metagenome assembly WNFT01 (sample SAMN13153359, study PRJNA577476) | soil metagenome | isolation source: 80 cm saprolite under Madrone tree | place: USA:California | collected 2016-06-14 | reverse complement strand
AACAAATCGGGTATGAAAGACGGAGTCAAGCGTAGACATCTCCTCTCCCGCCGAAGTCTGGTTTGATTTCGGAGGGCTCAGTTACGACTCGCCGGCTGGCGTCGCAAGTTTGGTCACCAAGTTCTTAGCAGTTGCCTGGTCGCTGACCTACACACCTTTTATCGACCATTTTTGTTTTTGCTTTTGCAGCCATTCAGGTATGTGAGACTCACGAAAGTTTCGCGGCCTATGGTTCGATTGGGCTTTTGGTGGTCCGGTGCGGGCCTAACCATTGGACGGGACTCGCAAGAGTTATCCTCCCTCGGCCCACGAATTAGTTTAGAGACTCCGCACCGGCCCATAAGGTGATCGGTTGGCGATGGTAACCACGTACTCGATAACTCAGCAACTTGCTTCACTAAAGACGGCGCTTGCTGTTCCTCATCATTAACGCATCAGTTCATCGCAATAAGGCGTCATTGTTAACCACATCGCTCGCAGCGTCGAGACAATCTTGCGCTGCACAGTCAGTCGCGCATGAGTCGCATCTTGCGTGGTCTCGAGCGCGCGCTGATAAGCTCGCTTGAACCCATTGTCCTTCCGCTCGCGCATGGCCGCCTCGAAGGCTTTGCGCGACACATCCTTTAAACGCCCACAGCCGCAGCGATCCAGTCGTGGCCGACGCAAAGGTTTGCCGTTACTGCTGCGATGACTGACGCTCAAGCGGCAGTACTTCCACAGCTTGCGCTTCGAACTGAAGCGGTTCGGCGTATGAATGTAAGCACTGAAGCGACAAGCTCCAATCGGCCCCACACCTGGCGCCGTGCGAAATATGCGGATCTCCGCAAAGGCTTGAGCGGCGCGCAGCATCAATAGTCGCGCTTCAGTTTGTGACATCACGCTCTGATCCAACACCGCATAGAGTTGCTTGAGGGCCGTGCGTACCTCAGCTGACTTAACTTCAGTCAACACTGGTTTGCGACCACTACTAGAGAACACGCGTTCGCCGCCGACAATCACTCCCTGCATGCGCAAGCGCGCTTTGAGCTTAGTCTTCAGACGAGCTTGCTGACTGGTTAACTCATCGTAGTGTTGCACCAGTTGTTTGAAGTTGCGCCGTCGCTGGTCCGGCGGGTAATGCACTTCCTTGAAGCGATTCAGCCGCAATAACTCAGCCAGCTTGTAAGCGTCTATGCGATCACACTTATCGGCGTCTTTGGCGATCCAGGCGTTGCTCTGCGGATGCGAACAGACCACCCGCGTTACTAACGGCGCGATGATTGAAGCCGCCCACGGCGCCAACTCACCGGCTTCCAGATGCACCTGAATCTCACCCTGCTGATCCGCAAAGGCTGCTCGTAGGTTCGCTTCACTGGTAGTGAAACTTCGATTCACTTTTATCGAGCCATCGGTCTTGATGGCTACTTGCTGAAAGGCACTCGACCCGAGATCGAGTCCGACGTAAACTATGCTCATGCAGATGTCTCCTCCTTCTGGTATTGGAAAAAACTAAAGGGAAAGCAGGATGATTATCCTGCCGGAGACATCTGCTGCTTCAAACTTAATTTGTGAGCCCGACTTTCATCGTACCATTGGACGCGAGCGGCGGGAGCGTGTTTCTCAACTTGCTTCATCCGGCGGAGGGTGCTTTGAATCGCGCCGCCGCGTCAACTCAAACGTTATGCGCTAGCCATTTTGTTCGAGAGTAGATGCAGCCCGAGATTAATCAATTATTGCAGAGGAAGGTGAATGCCAAGCTCAGGCGCGGCATCTTCTATTCGATCTTCTGGTTGATGGGCGTTGGCTCAGCTATCGCCGTAATGGAAGGTTTTAAAGCTAAGAAGCTGATTAGCCAATCAGGTGGCGAACTCAAAGGGATGGGTAAAGTATGGTGGTGCTTTATCGTCGGCGGCGCAGGCTTGCTGTTCTGGCTCTTTGTGGTAGTGATGGTGATAATCAAGGACCACAACGTAGGTGTAAACGGCGCGCATAACAAAGCCTTCCAGCTGACGGCGCGACAGCATGCTTCTCAATTAGTCTTGTTCCTTCCGCTTGGATGCTGATCGCGCGCCGCAGCTGAAGGCCATCGTTATGCCGCCGAATGAGTGGTATGCTTTTCTACACCTTCATCATGAATTACGCAGGAGGCACCTACATCTCGCAGGTTAAAGCGCCGTCTGAAAAATCGGCTTGTGTGAAGTGGGCGCAGAGATTAGAGGTGTCTCAAATCCAAGGGCTCGGTCCCAAAGGTCAGGCGTCTCTGATTGAACAAGTGAAAGATGACCCTCCAGGTCCTCTTGACGGAACATTGAACGCATGGTGTACGGGTGCGATTGTTCACGGCAAATTTGCTTTGATTAATCTTGTCCAAACCGATCGCAAAAAAGCCACTCGCCGGCGCGCGTCGAAGGGTCGCGCGTCGGCATAACAAATCGTTGGACGCGAGCGGCCAGCGGGCTTGTCATCGACAACTTGTCTGTAATGTGGTTGTCGCCCGCCGCGTCAACTCAACCGTTAGATGCTTATCGTGGCTTGCGGGCACACCAGGTCCATACTGGAGACACCATGACGAGAAAGACCATTGGTATCATTTTCCTTGTGGTCTTACTACTCGGTACTACAGGCATTGTTCTCCTCACACATCGCACCACCTATACTCTCGGAATGGGATCGCAGCTCTTGCTTAGAATCAACACGTCCGAACCGGAACAGGTTCGAATAAGTGTTCTAGACCGGGAACCACGGCAACCAGATAGGCAAGGCAGAGTTGTCCTGGATATTCCTGGTTTTTGCACAAGATCCGATCGAGTTCTTGGGATCGAATACTCCGCGGACAATCCATGGGCGCGGCAATCCATCCAGGTTATCAAAGAGGGTACCGTGAGGAGAATGCTTTCCATAAAGGAATTGGAATCTTTGCCAAAAGATAGCAACGGTTATCACGAGCTTGACTTTTAAGAGGCCCGCGATCCTTGTACTTAGACGTCAATAGCAGCAATAACTATTTGCTGCGCCGCATCTAACAAAGCCTTGCAGCTGACGGCGCGGTAGCGTGCTTCTCAAGTAACTTCTTTCCTTCGGCGTGGTGTTGATCGCGCGCCGCAGCTGAAGGCAAGCGTTATGTTTCTTTGCTACCCCAACTTCACATGAGTACCACCATTTCAATTCCGCAGATTGCCGTCCTTATTACGGAGCAACTGTTCGATTATTCTAGGAGTTCCACTAAGGCGATTCTTGAAGGAAACGACAGTCGAGCCAAGAAACTCCTCGGTCGCTTTTCAAAGAACGCCGAAAGGGATCGTCAGCGTCAAAAACTTCAATTCCATTTGTTCATACCCTATCTTGCTGTTGCCGTCGTTGCGCTACACGACTCCGCTAACTTTCGCTCTCACGCAAAACAGATCGTTGATGAAATCGTCTCCTTGTTCTATGAGGCATTTAACGAAAGTAGCAAACCGATTGACGGTGGACTTGTTATTGGCGACGAATTTATTAGAGACCAAACCGAACGCGATATCATCTTGGCAGAATTGAAACTGGTCAATCCCGCGTTGGCTAATCCTACCGGCTTACCCAGAATGGGACTGACGGCCATTGCCGATATGCTGCTTGAGCGTAGACTGAACGAGTATCGCGTGATGTGGATTGACGATATCATGCGAATGGACCAGGACGGCTTCATCGCGCTTATGCCAACGAGGGTTTATCAACATTGGAGCGGAGGCAATCCTCGGAGCTTCGAATCCCTGTCTTTCAACATTCTTTTGTTTGGTGGTCTAATAACCTTATCAACAACGCTCGCAAAGGTATTCAACCTAATGGATCTGAAAATTTGACAGACGAAACATAACAAATCGTTGGACGCGAGCGGCGGGAGCCTGTTTCGCAACTAACTTGGTGCGGCGAAGGGTGTCTTGATTCGCGCCGCCGCGTCAACTCCACCGTTATGCCCCTATGATTGACTATCGCCGATGAAAGGTGATGATTCGCATAAGTTCGCCGTTGTTGTTGGCTTGGCTGTGTTCACGATCGGAATGTTTTGGTTTTGGAAGAGGCGTCAAAAGCGCAAAATGGAAGACGAAGCAGAATACATGCAGGTTTTCTTAGACTTGCTTCCGAATCAACCGAAGAACGAACGGAGTCGTGAAAATTTTCGGGAAATGCTCCGGGAAAAATTGGAGGGGCGCCTCGCCGATTCCGTCGAGCGCATTTGGGATCTGCCGGCGGTTGTGCTGAAGCTTCAAGGTGCCTACCTCGATCTGCTTTTGGAATCGCGAGAACTCTATGTCGCCGGTTACTTCTATTCTTGCGTGGCAATGTGTGGCATCGTTGGCGAACGCCTCGTCAAGGATGTCCTTCGCGTGTCAGTCCTTATCCAAAAAGCTGGCACTTCGGAGTCGCCATCGGAAAAAGCTTTCGACCAATTCGAGCGCGTTGAGGTTAACGGCATCGTTAACTTTCTCAAGGAAGCCTCTATCCTCGACAAGGAGGCTGCAAAGGCCGCGCGCGACTTGAGCGAATTACGTAACGCCTATGCTCACGCCCGCGGAAAGGATCCTAAATCAGACGCGCTCAAAGCAATCCAGTTGCTGCATACGCTCGTCAAAGACACTGTTTCAGTCCTCAAAGAGTTCGAAATCAAAGATGGTGCCTTCGTGCGCAAGGCGGTGCCCGCTGCAGACGCACCGGACGGGGCATAACAAATCGTTGGACGCGAGCGGCGGGAGCGTGTTTCTCAACTTGATTCGTCCGGCGATGCTTGCGTGAATTCGCGCCGCCGCGTCAACTCAGACGTTGGGCCGTCTTTAACGTATGGCATTCTTTTCGATCGGTTATCCTGACCGCGAGCGTGTTGAAGTCACGCTCATAGGGAAACCCGCCGACCCAAAGACCAAAGACTTCGATTGGATCACGGCGGATGTTGAAATTGCGGCTGGCGGATTCAAGGGGATCGCTCAGATCTACATGTGTGTCAGCGACATGCTACGGTTCAAGGAAGAACTTGAACCGGTCTACGAAACTGTCGCTGGCGTCGCAGAATTCAAGACAATCGAAAATCAATTGTACATACGAGTCGAAGGTGATGGCCTTGGACACATCAACGCATCTGGCTTCCTGATTGATACCTTTGAGGATGGAAATAAATTGACCTTCAATATTCATTACGACCAAACCCTCCTCTGGCATACAATCTCAGAAATTGACGAAGCCTTGTTCGAGGTAGCGCCAAAGACGGCCCAACAAATCATTGGACCGGAGCGCGGGTAGCGTGTTTCTCAACTTGATTAATTGACTTGAAGGTTGAATGTAATCGCCGCGCCCGGTCAACTCCGCCGTTATGCCGCTTCACATCTCCATGATCGGAGGCTGATTGAAAAGATGTCATACCATCAGCAATGGCAAGATTACCGGAAACGAGGATTACTTTTCTGGTTTTTCTTTCTAAGTTTTATTCCGGCAGTCGCTTTAACAGGTCTCCTTTTGAAATCTATAGGGGCGGCGGTCGTGGCGGCCATTTTATGGGCAGTCGCCATTACGGTGACCGGGATTTATAAAACTCGTTGGAAATGTCCTCGTTGTCATCAGCCGTTTCAAACATGGGAGCCGGGCAATCCGGCAGCGATCGGAATCAGCTGCATGCATTGTGGATTACCGAGACGGGCAGAACCGGATGAGGACCGAAAGTGAATGGTGATAGGATTAGCCCATTTCTATCAGCGGCGGCATAACAAATCGTTGGACGCGAGCGGCGGGAGCGTGTTTTGTAACTAACTCGGTGCGGCGGAGGGTGCTTCGATTCGCGCCGCCGCGTCAACTCAACCGTTGGGCGTGCCAAATCGATCTAGCTGGTGTCTAAGAAATCATGCGACGAATTCTCTTTGTCACCGTTCTTCTGTCGATCGTCTCCGGCGTCGGGCGTGCGGAGACTCATCGGTGCACGGTGGACGCACAAAAAGCATTGTCTAGCCGTCCCGATGAACTCACCATACGAACGAACTCTGCGATCGACATCGGCTCTTTCGATGTAACCGTTGCGAAGGATGCGGACGTTTCCAAGGTTTATCGTCTGCCGGGCACGAGTCTTTTTGTCATCGCAACTGTCTCTTACGAAGATCACATCTTGGGCTCGGAGCAACATCCAGATTTCGTAAATATGCGCATCTTCGTGTCACCGAATAGACGCGCCGACTATCTAACGGCTGTGGCCTACGCGGAAACACAGGTGCCTTTCAAAGCTTTTGGCCCCGACGACTTCGACAGTTCTACCGTGACGGCTGTGCTTCGTCTTCGCGGGCGCTCGATAATGATGGTTGGCATGTCCTGCATCCGCCATTGATGGCACGCCCAACAAATCGTTGGACGCGAGCGGCGATAGCGTGTTTCTCAACTTGCTTGATGCGGCGAAGGGTGATTTGATTTGCGCCGCCGCGTCAACTCAACCGTTCGCAAGCGCTACAAACTGCACCGTAGGTCGCGACACTCAAAGACTTTCAGCCATGGTTTCGACGTTTCTGCCGATCTGCCTCCAAAAATGTTAGTACTGGCGAAATTGCGGCTGAGTCGGGAATCGCTTCCTCCTGTGGGACGGTGAAAGGATAGATTGAAAAATGCAGCGACGAGCATTTCTCAAGAACTCCGGTCTGTCTGTGCTAAGTGTGGGTGTACTGGGGAACATTCGATGGACGGGCAACAGTTTTGTCGGAAATAGCGAAACAACGACAGACATACTCGGACCGTACTACCGTCCCAATGCGCCGACGCGGACCAAAATCAATCCTAAGGGGTACGCTGGCGAAATTACTCATCTCAGGGGTGCGGTATTTGAGAATGACGGGAAGAAGCCTTTTCGAAATTGCCTTATCGAAGTGTGGCAATGTGATCATAACCAGGCATACGACAACACTTCGAATGAATACAGATACCGCGGCACACAAAAAACAGGCCCGGATGGAAAATACCATTTCATCACCGCGCGGCCCGTGCCTTACCCGGCTGCTCCCGGCAGCGACATTCTTCGGCCCGCCCACATTCACATGCGGTTATCCGGGGAAAACCAGCAAGATTTGATTACTCAGTTTTATTTTAAAGGCGATCCAAACATCGAACACGATCCATGCTCTTCATCTCCTGGAGCGATCAATAGAATTCTTACCACTTCGAACAACGCACGAAACGAGAAGACGATCAGTTTCGATGTTGTGATGGGGAGGGAATTAAGACCTAGTGACGCTCTCTTTGAAGAATTGACCGGTCTGTACACCATGAGCGATAGATCAATCATTGAATTTGATCGCGATGGCGATTTACTTTTCATGAAATGGAATGGGCAGTTCAGGGAAGCATTTTCTTACAAAGGAGATAATCAGTTTGCCGGCGGAATGGAAAACAAGGTGGCGTTTCAGTTGTCACCTGCCGGAGAAACAGAAGTGAGGGTGCACTTTGTGACCGTTTTAAGAAAAGAATCCAATCTGGAAGGCGTCAGGTCCTTTAAATACAAGGGGGCATGAGGGACGAGCCCGCTTATCAAATGCGAATGCCAACACCAGAGCCACACCTCTTATTGCCGTCAGATCGCCTTGCCAATAAAAACGTTTTGTTCTCCACATAAGAACGCCAGCGAACAAATCGTTGGACGCGAGCGGCGGGAGCGTGTTTCTCAACTAACTTGGTGCGGCGAAGGGTGCTTTGATTCGCGCCGCCGCGTCAACTCAACCGTTCGATGGCTTCGCTGAAATGGGAATACGATGAAACCCGTGATCATAACTCTCATCTTCTTGCTCTTTGCCAGCGTCACAACAGCGCAACGAACCGCTCCGCCGTCCAAAGCTGAACTGGGACAGGTCACGGAACGCGGTCGGCAGCTTGCTGAGTATGATGTCGCTGCGTGGTATGCGAGCGATGCGGTGGTCGCAACCAAACCAACAGAAGGTAGCGTCGCGCGGTACATTGCTAAAAAAGATGGTGCCACTTGGGCGGTAATGTTTGGCCGCTTGAATGACAAACGCGACAAATTTCTCATTGCCTATGAAGCCACGCAGAGCGCCAACCCAAAGGAATTCACAGTAAGAAAGAACAATCCATCCAAAGAGGACACTGGCTTCTTTCTTTCCGCCGCCAAAGCCATCGAAACTTGTTTAGCAGACTTCAAAGGCGCGGCGCGCCCTTATAACGTGGCCGTCTTGCCAGCCAGCTCAAATCAGATTTATGTATACGCCGTCCCTGCGCAAACCAAAGAAGGCGTTTTCCCTTTGGGCAGCGATGCTCGTTATTTGGTTTCTCCAGATGGTTCAAAGATTCTCGAAAAACGACAGTTGCATATTTCGATTATTGAATTCTCGCCCGCCGCCAATGAAAACGTAGAAGCTGGCTTTCACATTGCAGTCTTGGACGACATACCGGAAGACTCAGATGTCTTTCACGTTCTAAGCAGGCGACCTTCGGTACCGGAATACGTCGGAACGAAACAATTTGTTTTTCGGATTGAAACCGATGGAACTATCAATTATCTGATGACGATGGAAGCGTTCAAGAAAATGAAGGGCAACTGACACCTTTCTGATGCGCCATCGAACAAATCGTTGGACCGGAGCGCGGGTAGCGTGTTTCGAGACTTGATTGATGCGGCAAAGGTTGAATGTAATCGCCGCGCCCGGTCAACGCTGACGTTATATGCGCTAGTTGTTAGTGAGCATTGTTCATTAACCTTCCTACAAAATAAGGAGTCGAACGATGAAACGTCTTCTCGTTATTGCCATTCTCATGATCGCGTGGCTGCCTCTTGTTTTCGGTCAGACCAACAGCGGCACCACCGCTCAAACCAACTCAGTTGAGCAAGAGATACTAAGGCTCGAACGTGAGCGGCTTAAAGCCTTTGCCCAGGCTGACAAAGCAGCGTTCGAGCGACTTGTCACTGATGATCTCACCATCACACACGGTTACGGCGAAGTTCTAACCAAGGCGCAAGAAATGGCGGTCATGAGACGATCTACACCTGAGCGTCCACTCCCGGCGCTTTCGATCGAAGATCCTAAGGTGAGAGTTTATGGCGATGCAGCGGTCATGACAGGCAGTCTGGTGGAAACTAACCGTGACGGCAGGAGAGAGTTAGTTCTGCGCTTCACTAATACATACGTCAAGCAAAAGGAACAATGGAGGATGGTCGCCGGACAATTGACCACTTTGTCGCGGGAACGCGCTATAGCAAAAGTAGACCCCAAAATCTACGATGCCTATGTCGGGCAGTATCGAAATCCTCGTGGTAGGATTCTCGCCGTTATCAGAGAAGGTGACAGGCTTATGATTGAAGTGGGCGGCCAAAAGGTGGAGATATTCCCCGAATCAGAGACTCAGTTCTTCTTGAAAGGGGATGACGTGCTACTCGTTTTTGTCACAGATGAACAGGGTCGCGTAGTTCGTCTAGTTAATCGCCGCCCTAATGGTGACGTCATTCAAGAGGTCAAGATCAAGTAATCTGCCATCGGTGCGTATTGCTCTGGACATCGCGCATAACAATTCGTTGAAGGTGAGCCGCGATTGCGTGTCCTTCATCAGGTCTTCATTCTCCCAAGTTGTCGTGACTCGCGCGGCCACCTGAACTCAACCCTTGGGCCGCCCAAATTCAGGGAGTGGAACATGGAAACAAGAATTGTGAAGAACCGCTCGGCCCCGGCCGCGACTATAGTACCGATCCTGATCTACGAGGATGTCGGTCAGGCGATCGAGTGGCTCTGCCGGACGTTCGGCTTCACCGAACGCCTCCGTGCAGAACGCGACGGTGTGACCAGCCATGCGCAGCTCGCGGTCGCCGAGGGAGCCATCATGCTCGGTCGTCAGGGCGGACCGTACCGGGCACCGCAAGGAACCGAGGTCACCGCATACGTACTCGTCACGGTTGATGACGTCGACAAGCACTACGAGCACGCGAAGCAGTGCGGCGCCCACATTGTGAACCCGCCGAGCGACATGCCGTTCGGAGAGCGGGTGTACACAGCCCAGGACCACGCCGGCCACTGGCGGACGTTCTCACAGCACATCGCCGATGTTGCGCCCGAAGAATGGGGAGCGAAGACACCCGGCGGTAACTAAACAGGCGGCCCACCAAATTCGTTGGACCGGAGCGGCGGTTGCGCGTTTTGCATCATCATTGGTCCGGCGGACCTTGAATGAATTCGCGCCGCCCGGTCAACTCAGACGTTCGGTGCTTACTCTACTGAATCAGTTCTATGGTAAATTGTTAGCTATCATGAGTACCGCAAAGCAGGAAGTCGAATCATTGCTGAGTAAGTTGCCCGATGATTGCTCGCTTGAAGACATTCAGTATCATCTCTATGTGATCGAGAAGGTGCGAAATGGTTTGGAGGCTGCAGATTCTCAGGGCACAGTGTCGCAGGAAGAGGTTGAGCGGCGGGTTGGGAAATGGCTTACCGAGTAGAGTGGTCTCCACGAGCTGTCGAAGATCTGGAAGCGATAGCACAGTACATTTCCGCTGACTCTGCCGCCTATGCTACCGCAGTAGTAAAGACGATTCTCAACACCTCCCGCAACCTTTCCAATTTTCCACACTCGGGTCGCGTAGTTCCTGAAATTGCCGATGAAAGCATTTCGAGAGTGGTTCGCTTACAGCTATCGAGTCATCTACCGGATTGAAGAAGAGCGAATTACAATCGCTGCAGTAGTGCATGGCAGGCGGCTTTTAGATTTGTGATGAGATGTCCTTGCCGTCGGCGCGCCGAACAAAGCCTTGCAGCTGACGGCGCGACAGCATGTTTCTCAAGTAATCTTGTTCTTTCAGCTCGGATGCTGATCGCGCGCCGCAGCTGAAGCGCAGCGTTCGGTTGCTTCCTGACTTTTAAAGATGAGCATAGTAACTTACTTGGAGCCGTTTGTTTCTTGGGCGACTACACAACCTGATATTGAAGGCGTCGCGCTGGTCGGTTCTTACGCTCGTGGGACGGCTACCGAAGATTCAGACGTTGATTTGATGATCTTGACAACTGACTCAACTCGATACTTGAAGAACCACGATTGGTTGTCGTTGTTTGGGGAAGTCAAAGAATCCAGAAATGAAACGTGGGGCTGCGTAGAAACGGTACGTGCGACTTATAGAACTAGCTTTGAAATCGAATACAACTTTTCCGCGCCGTCATGGGCCGGAATTCCAATTGACTCTGGAACTCGACGGGTCGTTACTGACGGCATAAAGATTTTGTTCGACCCAAAGCGTAAGTTCGATGCTTTGCAAAAGGCGCTCTTGGTCGAAAAGGTCGCGCCCAACTGAACGCGACCCAACAATTCGGACGCAAGCGGCGGGAGCGCCTCTCGCAACTACTTTGGCGCGGCGAAGGGTGCTTTGATTCGCGCCGCCGCGTCAACTCAACCGTTGAGCCTATCGTTCACATAACGTCCTGGAGTTTTTCGGCGATTGCTTGAGGCAGGCCAGGAAACGGTGGAGGAGGAGGGCCGCATGGCGTGCCGGCCTTTTTTGGAGAAGTGAGTAGGAATGACGGGCTCAATCTGCTGACAGTTTCACATACCGCCTCAATCGAAGCGACGGCAGCGTGATCTGGAAATTTCAACCCACCGATTCCGCAAAGTCGCACCTCCCGTTACGGCTGACCGGCGGGGTCGTCCTCAATCTCCATCACTACTTCTATTGATTAAATACGAACGACGGCTCGCTCGTTTGGAAGTATCAAACCGGATTCGAGTGGACTCAGAGTTCCGGTTTAATGAACCTGCGAAGTTGTGTCATGGGTGAGCAGTGAACGCTTTCACTGAAGCCTTTAGATTTTGTGTATGACTTTCCTTCGCTTTGTTCATGACAACACCGCTAAAGTGTTTCTCGTAGCTCATCGAACCAAATCGGCACAACCTTTGCTTAATTTGAAATTTCGATGGACAAGTTCTCACAAAAGTCTCGATGAAGAGTCGCAATGAAATGTGAATGGTTTGTGAAAGGAGGTACAGTTCATGAGCAAACAGGCGATTTCAGTTTTCGGGGCAGCAATGCTCTTACTCGCTCTGGCTCTGTTGTCTACCGGCCAGGTGCGGAGAGTGACCACAATTCAAAACCCCGACGGCACATACACGATCGTGGAATATCCAGTTGGGAGAGAGACCGTCGTTACCCTTTCTCCAGTAGGTCTAACCGCCGCAAGAGGAAGGGCCACGATCCTGCGCGACCCGAGCGGTACTACGATCAAGCTTAATTTGACCAGCTTGCCACGCAGTGTCACAGCGCTGAATATTTACGCCGTCGATCCAACGGGCGCCATGACATTCCTCGGGCCGATCGACGTCATTAACGGTGTAGGCACGTTCGCGACAACGACGCCGCTGTCGCGCTTTATGTTGGTAGCTTCACCGGAAGCGAACCTCTCTGCATACGACGCGAGAACACATATTTACTTTCGTAGCGCCGTGCCGCCTGGCTTAACCATAATTCCGTTGACAGGTACGGTGGGCGAACAGGTTGCCGCAGTCGTCTCGCCAGGCGAATATGTCGTTCCCATGTTAGGCATCTCTACGTTCCGGCTTGGTCACGAGAGCAAATTTAGGATTGACTTCAGCGGCGCGATGGAAGGCGCGCGTGCGGACATCTTCATCAAGCCGCGCAAGCGCGGCGCCTCAACCGAAGTTCTGATGCACTTTCACAACTTGAAGGACGCGCCGAAAGGCACCGCCTACATCCTGTGGGCCGTCTCGCCTGACAATCAGTATCAAAGGTTGGGTGAAATCGTGAACGTCCGCGGTCGCAACGACGCCGAAATTAGATCCGAAACTCACTTTAACGATTTCGGCCTGCTTATGACGATGGAAGACTTGGGAATGACTCGCGGTACGATCATCAGGCCGAACGGTCATCGCGTTGGAGTAATCGAGATAATAAGGTAGGCATCAGGCGGAGATTCAATCTGGCAAAAAGAAAGGCTGGCCCTCACAACAAGCCAGCCTTTCTTATCATAACCAATGAAAGGTTGACGTTTAGCGTGTGCAATGGTTGGTTGAGAGACTGGCGTTGCGACCTGTTGACAGTGCCGCTCTCGCGCGTATTCCGCAGTTAAAGTAGAGCGCTAGTGTAGTGTGGTGAGTCAAGGCACATTGAAATAATAATTCAGTTAAAGCTGAACACGGGTTGTAATTTTAATTGCCACGGCGCAATCTAACAAGCGCTTGCAGCGGATTGGAATCAGCGTGACTCTCATCGACAACTTGCCGGTAGCGCAGTTGTCTCCCGGCCGCTGAAGCGCGGCGTTAGATTGCTCTCGGTAACGCCGGGGTTCAGAGATGACGCCAGCTCCTATTGTTTCATGGCGAAGTGATAGTGTTGGCTTCCTAATACAATGCTTCCTCGCCCTGCTCGGCGGTGTCGCATGGGTATATGGGATGGTGAAGTATCCGTCCATGCCGGCCGCCATGATAGCCCTCGCGTATTTTGCGACCACTTTCATATGTGCACTGCTCTTTCTAGGCACAAGCATCCTGGCGCTCGAGAGGGTTGTCCTGGCGCTTACCCTTCCCTGGAACTTGATAATGCCCTGCTTCGACCCATACCTCGGCCCATGTCGTTTGTCCAAGGGCGGAGCATTTATTTGTGCGGAAGCTTAATGCCGCAGGCTTGTACTTCATTGTGATTTGGAAAGCGCTTCGAAAAATAAATCCGAACAGGCTGTGAACGCAATCTAACAAAGCCTTGCAGCTGACGGCGCGATAGCATGCTTCTCAAGTAACTTTGTTCCTTCAGCTTGAATGCTGATCGCGCGCCGCAGCTGAAGGCCAGCGTTGGGCGTCTTCAGGTGATGTGAATCGACAACAGTCCCACGAGGTGGATTGATGAATAGACAACAAGTCAGCTGGCTCATCGTCCGAGCGTTTGGCCTCTACCTGTTAGTGCAAGCTTTCATGGTCGTACCGGATCTGTTGGGTGGTCTTTACGCCGCTCGCGCCTACTCCAACTTTGTCTCGTCCCTTTCTCCGGAAAGTGAGTATCTCTCGGGCTTTCGGAAGGCAACGTCTGTGTACCGAAGCGCCGTCTTTGCCCCAACGCTAAAGGTACTTCTATTCTCCGTGATGGGAATTTATCTGCTTCGGGGCGGCGGGTTTCTGGTTCGGTTTTTAGACCGGCTTCCTGATACCGCAACAAAGGGCGGCGGCGAGGGCGACGCCCAACAAATCGTTGGACGCGAGGGGCGGTAGCGTGTTTCTCAACTAGCTTGGTACGGTGAAGGGTGCTTTGATTCGCGCCGCCGCGTCAACTCAACCGTTGGGTGTCACCAACAGCACCAATTTCTCGGCTGGAACTACTGGAGGAATCACATGAACGAAAAACGGATTCTGAATTTTCTTTTCGCCATTGTCGCGGCGTTACTCCTCGTCAATCTCGGAGTCATGCTCTCGCCGGCTGCCCATGCTATCCCCACTACACAGTACAAAGCCGTCGAGGGACCGCGATATGGTTATGATACGAAGGGCATGCAACAAATCTTGGATCAGCAAAGCGCACAGGGGTGGCAATACGTCAACGACTGCACCGGGGTGTTGATATTCAAGAAGTAGTGTTCTCCCCCGATGCGAACGAGTTCGTTGACTGCTGGTTGACACCCAACAAATCGTTGCAGGTGAGCGCGGGATAGCGCCCTTCTCAACTAGCTTCGTCCGGAGCGGGTTGTGTGCAGCCGCCCGCGCCACCTGAACTCCATCGTTGGGCGGCTACCGTGTCGCAGCGACGAACATAGGGAGAAAAGGAGCGATGCGATGCATATCCTGGAACATCTGTTTCTGGTCGGCGAGTTCCCCGCGCGAGCCCACCTGCTAAACGGGCTAACGCTCGAGCAAGTCACGCTATGCCCGGACGGCGCATCGCACTCGATCTACGAGGAGCTGTGGCACGTTGTGGCGTACCAGCAGAGTGTCATCGAGCCGGGCGACCCGGCCGGCGACGTGTACCCGAGCGCGGCGCCGGAGCACGAGCACCAATGGCACGACTTGGTGCGAGTGTTCCTGGACGGCGCTCGCGCTGCGGCAGCGTTGGGGCAGGCGCCTGAGGGGTTGGCGCTCGAGGTAGAGCCGGGCGTGACAATGGCCGACGAGCTGAACAGTGTGGCGGTACATAACGCATATCACCTTGGCAAGATCGTTGCGTTGCGACAGCGGATCGGCGCGTGGCCGCCCACGGCAGCGTCGGGCGGGTCGTAACCGCAGGCGCGGTGGGACGCCGCCCAACTAGCGATTGCACCGGACGCCGCGCAGCGGAGGTGATCCGGTGATTTCACGTTGACCGTGCGGCGCCGGTGAATCTGAGCGTTAGACGGCTGATCATTATGAGCCAACGACTACAGATCCTGCCCTACGATCCAGGCTGGGCTTTTGAGTTCGAAACTGAACGGGACCGAATTTCGCGTGCGTTGGGAAAACTGGCCCGTCGCATCGATCACAATGGTTCGACGGCCGTTCCTGGTTTGGAAGCGAAGCCAATCATTGACATTCAGGTTTCGGTTGACAACCTTAACCCGATCCGCGCTTATGCGGAGCCGCTCGCTGGGCTCGGCTACCGACACGCGCCCCATTCCGATGATGCGGTGTGCCCATTCTTCCATCGGCCAAGCGAATGGCCCCATTCGCATCATGTTCACGTTGTTGAATCGAGTGGAGTCGAGGAGCGGCGTACCTTGGCATTTCGCGACTACTTGCGTGACTACAGCGACGTCGCGCACGAATACGGCGTACTGAAGCGACGGCTTGCTGCACTCTATGATGCAGGGAAGCCCGCGGATCGGGAGATGTACGCATCGCGAAGACCGAGTTCATTAACCGAGTCGTTCAGATCGCTCTGGCACAAGGATATCCGCGGGAATTGCAAAACGCCGTCTAACAACTCATTCCACCGGAGCGCGGGACAGCGTGCCTCTCAAGCTTGTCCGTGAGATCGTAGCTTGAATGGTGTTCGCCCGCGCAGGGTGAATTCGATCGTTCGATGCCTTCCCTGCCTTTGCAAAGCAACGTATATTCTGGGCTATGAGTTTTACGTTCGAGCAGGACGATGCGAAAGCCTCAGAAAATCTGAAGAGGCACGGCGTTTCCTTTTCTGAAGCCTCAACCGTCTTTGCCGACCCACTAGCTCGAACCATCCCCGATCCCCTACATTCTGATGAGGAAGGAAGGTTTGTCATTTGGGCCAGTCAGGCTTGCAGCAGAATTTGGTTGTCGTGCATACCTATCGCGGAGATATCATCAGAATCATAAGCGCTCGGCCTGCAACGCCGCGAGAAAGGAAAGATTATGAGCGAGGAAAAGAGTAGCGAAATTGAGCTGTTGGACGAATATGATTTCAGCCAAGGGGAAATAGGCAAATACGCTAAGCAGTATGCTGAAGGCACCAACATAGTGGTGCTTGACCCTGATGTTGCCAAGGTGTTTCCTGATTCCGCGGCAGTGAATCAAGCTCTGCGCCAAATCATCGAGCAGCGTTCGCGTTAGTCCCATCGCGGCATCGAACAAAGCCTTGCAGCTGACGGCGCGATAGCATGCTTCTCAAGTAACCTCTTTCCGCTCAGCTTGAATGCTGAGCGCGCGCCGCAGCTGAGCATCGTTGGGCGCTTTCATCTTACGTATGAAAAAGACCTTTAACAAAACGCAAATAGTAACTGGCGTTGCCTGGTATCGCCAGGAACAGTGGGAACGTCTTCGGGAAGTCTCAGAAGACGTCGAAAACCTCGAAGAAACGTACGACGAGTGGTTGCATACGGCGGAGCGGATGATTCGCGATGGCATTCCCGCCGATGTCGTGGTCGAAAAGATTGACATAGACGTGGAAGAGGTTTTGGCTTGGTGTAATGTGCAGGGGCTTCCAATGAACACCGCGTCGCGCGCAAGATTCGTTTCGGAGCGGGTTCGCCAGAAACACGAACCGTCTTGAAGCGCGCGCCCAACACATCGGAGCGGAGCGCGGGGAGCGTGTTTCTCAACTTGATTAGTCCGGCGAGGGCTGGATGTAATCGCCGCGCCCGGTCAACTCAACCGTTGGATCGCTTCTGGATATGTTTGAGCGAAAGTGAGGCGGTGAACTGAGATGTCTTATGCGGTAAGCCTTTGTCCCTTTTGCACCAAGCAAGGATGGCCCGCGGCCCCCAACTCATCATATAGGCCAAAGCCAGTTGGCCCAGCTTCGTACACAAACGCCAGTCGCTGCTCCGAAAAATGCTTGCGCACGTAATTCAGCAACTGCGGCGCACTATAGGGCAGACGTAGCGATCGCAGCAATCCAGCTTGATTGCAAAACGTCGCCGCGATGCTATGCTTGTCCACATCGAGCCCCGCGAACACCTCGTACTCGCGCGAAATAAACACTTGAGATTGAACTGAGACTTGAGACTGAATTGTCATCGCCGATTTCCTCCTGAGCCACGTCGCTCATTCTAGAGACTCGACCTGACATTCAACATACATGTCTTTGACGTTGGTTTGCCCAGACGTCTTTATGCACCTCATCACCAGGAAAGGATCGGAACAAATGACGATATCGGTAAAGTGTTGGCGAAGAATAGCGGTCGGAATGGTGGTGGTTGTGTGCTGTCTGAGCTTCAGTGCGTGCGATGGCGATTATTCGGTCCCTATCACCTCTGGTCCAACCCGTAAAATTGACCAACAGCTCCTGGGCAACTGGGTGTCAAAGGATGGAACAGACAAGATGAAGGTGCGAAGGTTGGACGATTCTGTCTACATTGTTTCCTATAATGGCGATTTGTTCCGAGCTTTTCATTCGGACGTCGGCAAGACGTCCTTTGTTAGCCTTCAAGATATTGAATCACCCGGTCGCAAGTATTCCTACGTAACTTACAAACTATCCGCGGACGGCAAGCGGCTTGACGTGCGAGTTGTCGACAGTAAGGTAATCCCTAAGGAACTGAAGAATTCCGCCAGTGTCCAAAAGCTCCTAACGAAGAATTCGGAAAACCCCAAGCTGTTTGGAGATGAAGGCCAATTTATCAAAGAGAAATGATTGGCAATCCAGGAAGCGCTTTTGAAAAACAACACGGGATCCAATCGTAAATCGAATCATACGGCTTAATTTTCAACCTGATGGCAAGGAGAGTCATTCATGTCTCCCACTCTAGGACACGGTAAGGTTTGTTATCTCGAGATTCCCGCTATCGACATCGGACGGTCAGCGGCCTTCTACCAGGCAGTTGTAGGATGGCAGAATCGGCAGCGAGGCGATGGTGCCGTCGCCTTTGACGACGGTGTTGGCGGGGTGAGTGGCACGTGGGTCACTGGCCGACCGCCGTCGGCGACCCCTGGCGTGTTGGTCTACATCATGGTCGACAGTGTCGCTGCGACTCTCGACGCGGTTGTCGAACACGGCGGAGAGATCGTGCAACCTATCGGCGCAGATCTTCCCGAGACTACCGCGCGGTTTCGCGATCCCGCTGGCAACGTCTTGGGCCTCTACCAGGAACCCAACCATTCTGGCTAAGCAATGAGTCCAGCCTCACCGGACGAACTGCCCATCTGCTCTCGCGCCGCCGAATAATTCATTGGGCCGGGTCCAGGAAGCGCGTTCTTTAACCTGCTTGTCGGCGTCGAGGTTATTGCTAAGCGCCGCGTGAAACACGAAAACTTATCTCACTGGGAATCAGCTCTGACATTCGCCACGCAACAATTATCCTTCAGGTATGATGATCAGCAGCACATTGCGCATCTTTTCTGCTTGCGACTTGGGTGGTTCTTTGTCTTTTATTCTGGCTTGCGAGTTGCAGGCTTCTTCATCTGCAATTCCATCGTTTAGAAGGAGAAAGAGATGTTCAAGAAATTCCTATCGCTTGCGCTCGCGAGTTCGTTAGTAAGCATAGTTACGCTTGTTCCTGTTTGTGCCCAATCACAAACAGATACTGATGCGCGGCAGACCGAGAAAGTCAAAGCAAGAATTCTCGAGCTGGGAACAGGAAAAAAGGTTCGTGTTGAAGTTAGGCTCAAAGACAATAGGGTGCTGAAAGGATACGTTAGCGAAACTACAGAAGATCACTTTAACGTCGCCGATGCCAAGACCGGAGTGGTTACTACTGTTGCTTACGCCCAGGTTCAACAGCTTAAAGTCAACAAGTATCCGCATCAGCTACCCATCGGCATTGTGTTTGTCGGCGGCCTCATAGGAATAGCACTGATTCTCGCAGTGGCCTTGCGAGGGAAGTAACTTAGCAGTTGAAACCGCGAAGCTAAATGGATAAGCATCTCGTATTTGTTTATGGGACGTTGAGACGCGGCAGTGCGCGCGCAATCCGGAATGGGTTCCTGACTTCAGCCTTTCGGCCCGCGACAATCTCGCAACCCCATTGTCTGACCCGGCGGAGAATTACTCGTTAACTTTCAATACTGCTAAGAAGGCCTCCTGGGGAATCTCGACGCGGCCGACTTTCTTCATGCGCTTTTTGCCTTCCTTCTGTTTCTCAAGCAGCTTGCGTTTGCGCGTGATGTCGCCGCCATAGCATTTGGCAATCACATTTTTGCCTAACGCCTTCACGGTTT
>WNFT01001534.1_pt1 | contig 19500 bp, 13 predicted proteins | sample 5400191 | NCBI WGS metagenome assembly WNFT01 (sample SAMN13153359, study PRJNA577476) | soil metagenome | isolation source: 80 cm saprolite under Madrone tree | place: USA:California | collected 2016-06-14 | reverse complement strand
CGGTCGATTCAAGGGGTCATGCTCGTAGACGGCCTCAGTCGTTCCGCTCGAACTCATCTTTGTGCGGTTGCCGTTCGGATCGTAGGTGTAGTCGATCACCTGGCCCCAAACATCGGTCGTACTGGTAATGCGGCCTAGTCTGTCATGGACGAAGTTCACCGTGCCGTTGATATTCTTCGCCTCGGTCAATCGCGAGAGTTTGTCATAGACATAGGTTGCGGTTGTAGCATCGGGGTAAGTAATCCTTGTCAGCCGATTCAGCGCGTCATAGTCGTAATCCGTCGTGACGCTATTGTAATCGGTGCGCTGAATGCGATTGCCGACGGAGTCGTAAGCAAAATTCATTGTCATGCCGGCGCGGGTCATCGCGGTAACGCGCGAAAGCGCGTCGTAAGCAAACGTGTAGCGTTGGCCAAGAGCGTCCACCAGCGCCGTCAGATTCGAGCGGGCGTCGTATTCATAGCGCGTCACCTGCGAGAGTGGATCAGTAACGGCGACTAGCCGGTTCGCGTTATCGTAAGTGAAATTTGTCGCTCGGCCAGCAGTGTCGGTGCGCTGCGTCACGTTTCCGACAGCATCGTAGGTCATGGTCTGAAATAATCGCGCCGCCCCGCTGGTTGCGGGCGGATAGGAAACTCTCACCAAGCGATTGAAGTCGTCGTACTCGTAATTGATCGGGCGCGAGAGCGCATCAGTAACGCTCGTCACATTCGACATTGCGTCGTAGCCGTAATTGGTGGTCTGACTCAATGCATCCGTCGCGTTATTCAATCGATACGCTCCGTCATAAGCGTAAGTCGAGCGATTACCCTTTGGATCGATCGCGGCGCTCAGCCGTCCGGCCGGATCGTATTCATAGCTCATAGCGCTGCCGTCTGACCGCGTGATTTTCGTCAGCCTGCCGACTGAGTCATAGGCGAAGCTGGCAACATTCCCAAGGGCATCGGTCGTACTGCTCAAACGGCCGCGAACGTCATAAGCGCGCTGGGTCGTCTGATTCAGGGCATCTATACTAGTCAGCAGATTGCCGTCGCTATCATAGGAGAAACTCGTCACCTTTCCGCGGGCATCAGTCACCGATAACAACTGCCCGCGCGAATCGGAAGTATAGCCAGTAACGTGATTCAACGGATCGGTAATTGAGACAGGACTACCTTGATCGTTATAGGTAATCGAGGTCGTTGCTCCCATAGCATCCGTCACGCTCAAGAGCTCACCGAATTCATTATACGTGCTCGTCGTAGTCCCCGTTGCGTTCGTCATCGTGAGCTGATTGCCCAGGCTGTCGTAGGTGTAGCTCGTTACCTGGTTCAAACCGTTGGTAGATTTTGTGACGTTCAGGCTGTGGTCATACGTCCAGGTCTGCGATTGTGAGCCAGAACCACAACTACATAGCCCTTCGATTCTCGTCACGACATTGCGACTCTTCGTGGTGTCGAAAAAATACTTGGTTGCGTGGCCAAGAGCATCGGTCACGTCAGTCTCTGAATCGCTTACGTAATTGAGCAAATAATGCTCGACGCCACCCTGCCTCTCCGAAGTGATCGCCCGACCGTGGGTGTCATAGTCATGTGATTCCAGGACATTGCCGAGCGCGTCGAAAACGCGTGTCAAACGATTGTTTCCATCGTAGGTGAATGTAAAGCCGGAGCCGTCCGTGTAAATCACCTGGATCAGTTTGGAAGCCGTCGAATAACTGTAGGTAGCGATTAGGCCCAGGCTGTCACTCATAGATCGAATGAAGCCTGATGCGTCGCTTGTCAATGACACGCTGCGGCTCGAAGGATCGTTGATCGAAATTAACCTCCCGTTTCCATCGTAAGCCAATGAAGTGCGATTGCCGCTACGATCAACCAGCGAGAGCAACCTTCCCGTCGAAGTGAAAACGTGAACCCTTCCGTCTTTGAATGAAAGCCTGAAGTTACCATCGATATTCTGGTTGATTTGCCCAAAGAAATCTGTCTGCACCGGGGCGAATGATCCATTGCCGTCTCCGGTGAAGTCTGTTCCCTTTCCGTCTGGCATGTACAACTTCAGTGACGTTGCACTGCTTATTAGTAACGATTCGTCGTAAGCAGTCGACCATCCCTTCCCGAACATTCCGGAGCGCGAAGCCAGGCTGTTGTATGCCCGCACAAAACTTATCGCCTCGCCGCGTCCAGGGAGCGTGTAATCAGCCTGTTTTAGAAACATATTGCCGTTCGTCACATTCACCGGTCTGCCGACCAACTGATTCGGACAGCTCTCGCCCAAATTTGGCTCGATTGGTGGTGTCGGCGTGGGTGTTGGCGTAGGTGTCGGCGTAGGTGTAGGAGGTGAAGTTGGAGTTGGCGTTGGAGCACCAAGAGTGATCGAAAAATTAAGAGTATCAACGCTGCCCGTAACGCAGCCGCTAATTGAAGTGCCTCCAGGAAAAACGTAATTGCCGATAGATGCCGTGAATACTTCCTCCACGGTGCACCTTGAATAGGTGCTGAACTGATAATGCCCGCTTCCATCTGTCGTCGTTGTGGCGGTAGTCACCACATTAGGATTGAGGTCATACTTGGTTCGCGTCATAGTCACGGTCAGTCCCTGCACAAAATTGCCGAATTGGTCGGTCACATACCCTCCCAACGTTATGAGGTGAGGCTTTTCAATTACCAGATCCGGGAAGGTGTAGGGTTCGCCCACGCAACCTCCAACGAAACTCGAGTTAGAGGGTGGTAAAGAGTCTTCATCCACGATTTCCGACGAGAATGCCTGAACCTGGTAATCGATAGGACCACATCGGCCTTCGGCTTGGAACGAATAGTTGCCACCGCCGTCCGCAATTGTACTCTCTGTCGTAATAGTCGGCGGATAGGCGAACTGAACTGTCTTTGTTAGATCCACTCGAGCGCCCGCAGCCGCTTCGCCCGTTGAATACATCACACGTCCTCTCAAGGTCGATACGAATTGCGCGTGGGCCAAGATTACAAGAGCGAACTGCGCGAGGATAACCAAGAGGCCGGCGCGAAGAAACTTCACCAGGGGGCAAGTGAACATTGATTCTTCCTTTCGTTAGGATCGGTTAAGTAGACTTAATCGATCTGGATGAGGCGATCTCGGGGAAGAAGCGCTTCTTCGCAGGAGGTCGCGGGAGCGCTCGGAGCAAACGTACGAAACCGAGCGTAAACTGCCAACGAGCGGCGCGGAGTTTAGCACTCAGCAGGATTATGTCAACAGCTTTGTTGCCAATCGATTAGCAGGGTTCTATAAGGTGAGATGCTAACGCGAACCGCCCGGCAGAATGATATCGTCAGCAGTATTCGACTTACCGTCAGGACCAACTGAGCGCAGAGTGAATCCGTCGCGAGTGCCTTCGTATTCATAAGGCTGATGCCAGGGATCGACGCGGATGATGCGCGCGAGGTAGCGTGGGCTGAGATGATCGATCAGCGTGGCTTCGCTTTTGGATTCGATGTAAGAGCCGTGCTCGCGGCGATATGATTCGAGGGCGGTGGCGATTGATTCAAGTTCGGCGCGGGCGCGGGCGGTCTTCTCGGCGTTCAGGGCGCGCATCAGTGTGTCGAGATCTTCCCAGCGACGGTCGCCGGTTCTAATCTCTGCGACACGCCACTGGTCCTTGTCGCCCTTGACGAAACGAAACGCGGTTTCGACTTGCGCGGTTACAGTGGCCGAGTTTCCCAGGGAAGAAATCTCTTTGATGCGCACGGCGTCGGAGGGCAGTTGGATTCCGGCCATGCGGGCGATCAGGCGGCGCGCTTCTTTGGGAGTGAGATCGCCGGCGGCGAGCGTGCGGCTGGCGATGAAAATAGTTACCGGGGCGAGCAAGGCAACAAGTGAAATTATCAAAGTTGTTCGCTTGGACATTATTGAAACTCCTAATATCTTTTTCGGGATAAGCCCACAGATCAAATCTCTCTTTTCATTTGCCATTTCTAATTCCCCTCTCCTTCTGGGAGAGGGATTAGCGGAGGGCGTGCGGAGCTTAGAAAAGAGAATGAAAAGGGAGGTTTTGTTCTTGCTAAGCCCTCACCCCGACCCTCTCCCAGAGGGAGAGGGAGGCGAATGGAAATTACTTTTCGCTCCGCGCTTTATTAACCAGCATGCGCAGCATTGTCTGAAGCTGCACGGTCGTGAAAGGCTTAGGGAGGAACACGACTGCGCCCGCTTCGAAACTCTCTTTTGAAAGTTTCGGATCCTGCTCGGCAGTCATCATCATTACCGGAATTTTCATGAAGCGTTTTTCAGTTCTCATAAACCGCACCAGCTCTGGTCCCTGAATGTGGGGCATCACGACATCGAAAACCGCCGCCGTGAAATTCGCATCGTCCTGAAGCGCCTTGTATGCTTCTTTTCCGTCCCGCGCGCCAACCACGGAGAATCCTTCCTTTTCCAGAATCATACTCACCAGCCGCAGGATGGCCGGATCGTCGTCGGCTACCAGCACCCGCCCCTTCACAGTGTGATCGTTTGTACTCAATTCAGGTGTCTATGCTTCCATAGCTCGGCCGCTTTCGCCTGCTTTGAGCGAAAGCTCCGCAGCCAGTTTGATCGCGGCGACCATGCTTGAATGTTCCGCGATTCCCTTTCCGGCGATATCGAACGCCGTCCCATGATCTACCGAGGTGCGAATGAAGGGCAAGCCCAAAGTCACATTTACGGCTTCGCCAAACGACAGGCATTTAACCGGAATCATAGCCTGATCATGATAGCACGCGACGACGGCGTCAAACTCGCCCCGCGATGCGCGCAGGAAAATGGTGTCGGCTGGAAACGGCCCGCGCACATTAATATCGTCCGCCGCGTGGCAAGCTTCGACCGCGGGCACGATCTCTGACGCTTCTTCGATACCGAATAATCCGCCCTCGGCGCCGTGCGGATTCAAGGCCGCCACGGCGATGCGTGGACGTTCCAGGCCCCATCGCCGCAATTCACGATCGGCCAGACGAATCGTCTTCTCAACGCGCTCGCGTGTGACCAGCCGAATCGCTTCATAAAGCGGAACGTGAGTCGAAATAAGAACGATGCGAAGATTCTCCGCCACAAAGCCCATCGCGTACTCTTCGGTGGCGGTCAAGTGCGCCAGGAACTCAGTATGGCCAGGAAAACTGTAGCCGCCGAGGAACAGTGCGCGCTTGTTGATGGGCGCGGTGGCGATCGCGTCGATGCTTCCCGCCGCACACAGTTCGACCGCCGCCTCGATATAACCAGCGGCGGCTTTGCCGGCATCGCCCGACTCGATTCCGGGTTCGACGTGTCCTTGAATGTTATCGAGATGAAAGATTACGGGATCGCTGAGTCGATCGGGAAGGCGTTCATCGTAGCGAACGATCTCGTACCCGCACTGCAAGTCCAGAGTGCGCGCATTGTGCGCCAGCAACTGAGCCTCGCCGATGATAACCGGAACACATACGCTCTGGACCTCATCTTCGGCAACAGCTTTCAAAACTACTTCGGGGCCGATCCCTGCCGGATCTCCCATCGTGATTCCTATGCGAGGACGGATCATGTCATCTGACATCTCCTATTCTACTCCTCTCCCTTTGGGAGAGGTTGGGTGAGGGCTTAGCGAGAACAAAACATATCCCTCAAATTCTTTCTTTTTCTATGCTTCGCACCCTCACCCCTCTTCCAGCGAGATGTGAATAGGAATGCCAAAGACAAAGGGAAATGGCCCGACCGCCACTCGCGTTAACCAACCGCCTTAATTAAAGTCGGCGGCCTCTGGCTCGGTCTCTTCGACACGCGCCGGTTGAGACCCGCGCTCTTCGGCTTTGTAAATGTATTTGATGTGGCGCTTGAGAACCAAGAGATTCGGCGCCGACCGTCGATTGATCTTTAGCGCGCCTCGATCGTACCACTCAATCGTGCCTTCGACCTCTTCGCCATCATCCAAGACGAGCACCATCTGAGTGTGCGCGTCGATTTGCTTTTTGTAATAGTAGATTTCGGCATGCGTCTCCGTAGGTGGCGGCTGACGCTTGCGTACTTGAATCGAAGATGGCTGTGGCCCGCGTGGCTGCGGCATTCCTCCGCTGCGCTGCATTCCGCCGTTAGCCTGATCGCGCTGGTGGGCTATTTCTCGCCTGGCTTTTACATCTGCGAGCGTGGTTCTAATAAGTTTGCGATTCACAATAGTGCCTCCAAAGAAAATTAAAAAGAGAACGCCTTTAACGCTCCCGAGAATGCGTCCCTGCCTTTGATTACCTGGCAAGCCCAACCTGCGAATCGCAGGCTGCGACCTCCCGAGGAGAGATGCGCATTGGAACCCGTACGGAAATATCGTTAGGGATTGCGCGACATGCTACACGAGTCAGGGGGAAAACGCAAAGCTAGGAAAGATCATTTGACATTTGTGATTTGACATTTTTCATTTGCCATTTAGAAACGTCTCCTGCGCAGCTTTCCGTTTAGGTCCGTTTAGATAGCGGACTTGTTCGCCGCGCGGGGGCGAGGGGACAAGTCCCCATTCTAAACGGGCTACGGCAGTTGAAATGACAAATGAAAAATGTCAAATCACAAATGACAAATCGTTCGGACTCACCGCCGACTAGTCTGCCTTCTTCCTGATGAAGGTCGGCACATCCAAATCTTCGACGCGCTTTGTCCCCGGCTGTTGGCCCGGAAACTCATCGGGCGTTCGTGGCGCATACCTCGGCGGCGTGGTGATCGGCATCGTGGCGCCCGCGGAAACCGTGGCCGTCGCCACTTCCCTGCGGAACCCGGTTGCAATAACCGTAATCTTCATCGCGTCAGCCATCGTATCGTCAATCACATGGCCGAAAATTATGTTCGCGTCTTCGTCGGCTTCTTCACGCACAATCGAGGCAGCTTCATTAACTTCGAACAGCGTTAAATCGTGACCGCCCGTAATATTGATGAGCACACCTCGCGCTCCCTTGATCGAAGCCTCTTCCAGCAAGGGCGAAGAGATTGCTTCCTGCGTCGCCTCGATCGCGCGATTTTCGCCGCGGGCATGTCCGGTCCCCATCAAGGCCATGCCCATGCCCTGCATGATCGTGCGCACGTCGGCAAAGTCCAGATTGATCAGCCCCGGCACGGTGATCAGATCGCTGATTCCCTGCACCGCCTGACGCAAAACATCGTCGGCGGCCCGGAAGGCGTCGGCGAATGATGCTCCCTGGGGAACGGCGGCGAATAATCTTTCATTGGGAATAGTGATGACCGTGTCGACGGATTCATGCAACTCGTTAAGACCCTGCTCAGCCTGTTGCATGCGGCGCCGGCCTTCGAAATGAAATGGTTTCGTAACAACCGCGACCGTAAGCGCGCCTAATTCGGTGGCGAGTGATGCGACGATTGGGGCGCCGCCCGTGCCGGTGCCTCCACCCAGGCCCGTGGTCACGAAAACCATGTCCGCGCCTTCAAGGACTTCAATAATTTTGTCAGTATCTTCGAGTGCCGCCTGCCGGCCCACTTCGGGATCGGCGCCGGCCCCAAGACCTTTGGTCAATCGGCCGCCGAGTTGAATCTTAACGGGCGCACGCGAACGCTTCAGCGCCTGCAGATCGGTATTGGCAACAACGAACTCGATGCCTTCGATGCCGGAGTCGATCATGCGATTCACGGCGTTGCCGCCGCCGCCGCCAACACCGACAACTTTTATGCGCGCACCGGTAATCGGCGGCTCGTCGTCGATAAAAATATTTATGCTTCTGCCGGGTTCGCGTACCTCAGGTGTCATGAGTTTTTCCTCTCTTCCAAATCTTTCGAACCGGGAAGGTGTCCACGGCCTCTTTCGTCTATTTTGGGTTGGCAGAACCACGGGCCCCTATATCTTGCGAACAACATATTGTGCCATTGGCGCGCCAGCATACAACACTTGGTCAAAAAATACTACTACTAAAACGATTGCGAAACTTGGAAACGAAATGCGTCAGTCGCCCGGAACTGCCGCGCTTCGCGGCGCCCGCACGATGTTCCAGCGCGTGCGCTCGATGTGAAACCAGCGCAAGTCCCGCCGCGGCTGCCCAAGCCGGACTCTGAACGTCTTCGACGAGACCTCCGAAACGATCGCGCTCCGGATAACCGGCGCGCACCGGAGCATCGAAAACCTGCTCGGCAGTCTCGACCATGCCGTCGAGCAGAGCGCCGCCGCCCGTAAGCACGACGCCACTCGACAACTGTCGATTCCAACCGGAGTCCCTAATCTCGTCAGAAACATGCATCAAGACTTCCTCAGCGCGGGGCTGCAAAATATCGCAGAGAATTTGTCGCGAGAGCTGTCGGGGCGCGCGACCGCCAACCGAAGGAACGTCCACCATCTCGCCTCGCTGAGCATCGCTCAACGATGCACTCGACGCACAACCGACGGTGCGTTTGATCCGCTCAGCTTCGGGAATCGGAGTGCGCAAGCCGAATGCGATGTCGTTAGTAAAATGCGAGCCACCGAGTGGGAAAACGGCCGTATGTTGCACTGCGCCTCGCTGGTAGACGCAAAGACCCGTTGTTTCCGCTCCAATATCAACCAGGGCTGAGCCGTACTCCTTATCATCTTCCGTGAGCGTAGCTTCGGCGGCGGCAAGCTGTTCGAGAATCATGTCCGCGACGATTAGTCCGGCCCGATTCACTGCGTTGATGGCATTCTGTCGCGCGGTCACCGGGCTCGTAACGATATGCACCTTGACGGCCAGTCGGGCGCCGGTCATCCCGACGGGATCGTTAATGCCATCCTGATCGTCGACGATGAACTCCTGGGGAAGACGATCAACAATTTCGCGGCCGGCGGGAAGCTGAATCGCGCAAGCCGAATCGATCGCGCGACGCACGTCGTCGGCGCTAATTTCGCGGTCGCGCCCGGCTACGGCGACTATTGCCTGGCCGTTAAAGCCCATGATGTGCGAGCCGGCGAGGTTGATAGTTACTTCCTCAGCTTGTAAACCGCTCATTCGTTCCGCGTCTTCGACAGCTCGCTTAATTGCCTCGACGGCGGCGTCAGGATTCACGATTACCCCTTTGCGGAGACCGCGCGATTCGGTTTCTCCCATGCCGAGAATGTTAAGCAGACCTTCGACTCCCGGACCGGCAATGATACAGGTCACCTTGCTGGTGCCGATGTCTAAACCGACGGTGTGACTTGTTCGCTTTGCCATTAGAGGTTCATCTTCCTGGTTCAATTCCTCTGTTTCAGCGCGTTCTCAAGCGCTGACTGTTCGTTGATTTGTCTTCGCGGCGCGAGTTCTTTCGATCAGCCTTCGGCCGGTTATCACCGAGCGAGGGACTGTCCGGCCCTTTCTTATTTGCACTCCTATCGATTGCCGGCGTCACTTCGACATTAGAATTCGACTCAGGCGCCGGCGCGTCGATGTTGTTTGAAATCTTATTGCCGGAACTCGTGCCCAGGATTACGCGATCGCCTTGCAAATCGACGTATGTAATAGCCGCGCCGTTCATGGACTGCTTGTAACGATCCAGCACTTCCAGCGCCAACTTCAAATGATTGCCGAGGTCCTGTCCGCCCAGCCTAACCTCAATCTGCGAATCGTTACCGGCGAGCTGCGCCCGCACGTCGCGCAAATCGATCAGATTAATTTCACTCACGCGCTCCGCCAGACCGAGGGTCTCCCAAGCCCGCACGACCTCCTGATATTTCTGCAATCGCGCGACGTTGTCAGCGCGCGCTTCGTCGTTGCTATCCTCGGTCAAGCCGCGAATAAAAAACGGCGGCAAGTGATCGGCGGGTTTCGTTTCTCCTAACATGACTCCCTCTTCGTCCACCCAAACGAGATGTCCCGAGGAAGAGCGTAGTACCGCCAGCCGCAGACGCTCAGTAATGCGCACGCGCAAACGATCGGGCAGCACTCTCGTGACTATCGCTCGGCGCACTCCGGGCAATCGACCCAACTCAATGCTGAGGGCTGAAAGATCGGCTCGCCACACGCCGGTGCGCGCCACCGCGCGTCGAGTCAATCCTTCGATTTCTTCCGCCGAAGTAGGCGAGGCGCCAGTCACATCGATGCCCCGCACCTGAAACATCGAGGCCGAAGCCGCGGCTCGATACCCAACGATCAGCATGATGATCGTCAGAATTGCGAGCAAGCCTTTCAGCGCGAATGGCACGTAACCAAATAGCGCGCGTAACGAGACATTCCTGGTGCGGCCCGCCGCCGAACCGTCGCGCCGGGCGGGACGTTGGACGAAACCCTTAGAAGTGGTGGCTCGTCGCGAACCTCTGGATGCAATGACTTGTTCTCTCATATTTTGTGTAGCATAGACTTTAGTTTGTGATTTTTAGCAACATTCCCTTTGGGAGAGGGTTAGGGTGAGGGCTTAGTGACGCACCCACCTTTTGTCCTCTTCTCCCGCATCCACACGGGAACAAATAAGGAGATGAATTCTTACACTGCTCTTCTATGCCCTCACCCCAACCCTCTCCCAAAGGGAGGGGGGAGCATCGACAAGCTGAAAAGTCTGTGCTACTCGCTGCTCCATAACTCGACTTCATACTCCAGATCGATTCCATGTTCGCGCTTGACGCGCTCGCGAACTTCTTCAGCCAGGGCCAGTGCATCCGCTGCTTTGGCCTCTTCGCCTTCGGTGACGATAAAATTCGCATGCTTCTGAGAAACCGTCGCGCCGCCGCGCCGAGTTCCCTTCAAACCGAGATCGTCGATCATCTTGCCCGTGCCGATCGGACTTGCCGGCGCGTTCTTAAAGAAGCACCCAGCCGAGCGCGCGCCATGCGGTTGCGTTTCCATGCGTTGGCTCTTGGCTTTTTCCATCCGCGCGCGAATTTGCTCGGGATCGTCTGTGTGTAGCGACAGGGTCGCGCCCAGCAGTAATTCACCTTCTTTGAATGAGGTGTGACGATAGTTCCATTTCACTTCATCTCCAGGAATCTCGCAGACGCGGCCATCCCGCGCGACGCGCAGAGTTTCGACCACCGTGCCAATCTCCTGCCCATAAGCCCCGGCGTTCATCCATAGCGCGCCTCCGACGGTTCCGGGAATTCCGTTCAGTCCTTCAATACCTGAAAGACCTTGCCGCGCGGCATCGATACAAAGACGAGGTAGTGAATAGCCCGCGCTGACCGATACCAGGTTGCCATTGAAAACTGGATTGGCTTTTAATTCTTTAAGGCTCACGATGACGTAATGATGCTCGCCGTCGTCGGCCAGGACATTGCTGCCGGAGCCAAGCGGTCGCCAGGCAATTTCGCGCTGATCGAGTTCATGGACCAATGTCGCTGCAGCCGTTTCGTCTCGCGGTGACAGCACCCAATCGATCGCGCCGCCTACGCGCAAGCTCGTCAGCTCAGCGAAGCGTCGGCCGCGCTCGGCTCGGACACCAAGTTGCGACGCCAGCGCCCCAATCGTCGCGTCGCGCGATGCTGAATCGGTGTTGTTTTGTGCTTCGACTTCGATCATTTCTAAGCATGAAATCTAGCTCCCTCTCCCTTTGGGAGAGAGGGTTGAGGTGAGGGTCCAGCGCGAACTCAAAAAGCTGTCATCGTCTTTTCTTTCACTCGAGTCGCCCCGGATAAGGAAGAAGAGTTCATTTACTGTGATGCTCAGCTAAACCCTCACCCTGCCCTCTCCCAAAGGAAGAGGGTAAACATTTCTTAACTCGACGGCAGTGCCCCCTCTCGCAATAGTCCTAACAACTGATCGCCGGCGCGATGCACCGAACCTGCTCCCAGCGTTATCACGAGATCACCTTCGCGCACAGTCTCGCCCAAAATCTGCGGCCCATTCTCGAGCGCGCCGATGTACTCGGCGTTTTTGTGTCCGTAGCTCTTGATTCGATTCGTCAATACCTCTGCATTGACTCCGTCGATCGGCGTTTCGCTCGCGCCGTAAATGTCAGTCACCAACAACACATCGGCGTTATTGAAAGCACTGGCGAACTCGTCCATCAAATCATTCGTCCGCGTGTAGCGATGCGGCTGGAAGAGAACGACGATGCGACGGTTCGGCGCGCCGATTCTCGCGGCGCTTAACGTAGCCTTGATCTCCGTCGGATGATGGCCGTAATCGTCAACGACCGTGACGCCGCGCTCTTCCCCCTTGAACTGAAAACGACGATCGGCGCCGCTGAATTCGCTAAGTGCCTGCGCAATCTTTGCGAACGGAACTTCCAATTCAAGCCCTACCGCGATGGCCGCCAGCGAGTTGTAGACGTTGTGTTTGCCGGGCACTCGCAGCGAGATCGGACCAAGCACGTCGATGCCGCGCCAAACCTTGAAACTCGAGCCGAATGATTGGTCGTAGCCGATCTCGTGCGCCGAGATATCGGCCTGCGCGCTCAAACCGTAGGTCACGCGGCGTCGTTCGACTTTCGGAATCACCGCCTGCACGTGTGGATCGTCGAGACAAAGAACTGCCGCGCCGTAAAACGGAACTTTGTTGACGAAATCGGCGAAGCACTTCCGAACGTCTTCCATGTCGTGATAGTAGTCCATGTGTTCGCGATCGATGTTAGTGCAAACTGCGATCGTCGGCGTCAGCATCAGGAATGAACGATCGCTTTCGTCGGCTTCGACCACCATCAAATCACTCTTGCCCAGACGCGCATTTGCGCGATAGGTGCGCACGATGCCGCCGACGACGAAGGTTGGATCGAGGCCCGCAGTTCCCAGAACGGTCGCGACCATCGAGGTCGTCGTAGTCTTGCCATGCGAACCAGCGACCGCGACGGTGTGCGGCTTCATGCGCATCAACTCAGCGAGCATTTCGGCGCGCGGAATCAACGGAATCGAGCGCCGGCGCGCTTCGACGACTTCCGGATTGTCATCGCGCACTGCGGTTGATCGCACCACGACGTGCGCATCACCAACATTCTCTGCTGCATGCCCTTCGGTGATTTCCACGCCCAGTTCTTCCAGATGTGAAGTCACTTCAGATTTCTTTAGATCAGAACCCGACACGCGGAAGCCGAGGTTGGCGAGCACTTCGGCGATGCCCGACATGCCGATGCCGCCGATACCGATAAAGTGAATATGCTGAAAGCGTCTGAACATGATTTTAGATTTCAGACCTCAGATCGTTATGGACATTGCCGACACAGTTGGCGACGTGGACACGGTGAAGTCCATGATGGACTCACCCTCGGTGCCTGTCGCCTGCCAGTACTCTTTCGATCAAATCAACCGTCGCGTCCGCGGCGTCGCGTCGTGCCAATTTACGCGCGGCTGTTTCCATTCGCGTAATCTCATCCGGTGCCTCGATCAACGAAGTGATCTCATTGGCCAATCGTTCGCCGGTCAACTCCTCCTGAACGATCATTCGCGCCGCGCCCGCATCTCGCAGCGCCTCGGCGTTGCGTTGCTGCTCAAGTTGACCGGGCAACGGCACCATGACTGCCGGCTTTCCCGCGGCCATTAGTTCAGCGGTGGTAGTTGCGCCTGCCCGCGAGACGATCAAGTCATTTTCCGCGACCGCCGTCACCATATCGTCGAGGTACTCGCGCACCTCGGCTTGTTGCTTCCAACTCGCAGCTTGGTAAGCGTCGCGCACCTTCTCGAAATCCGATTTGCCAGTCTGATGCGTCACGTGCATGCGCGCGCGATAGGATTCGAGCCGTGGCAGCGCTGCGATCATAGCGTTATTAATCGCGCGCGAGCCTTGCGAACCGCCAAACAACAACAAAGAGAATCGCCGCGGATCGCGCTGTTTAGGTTTGATATCAAAGAACTCCCGCCGCACCGGATTGCCGGTGACAACCCCTTTGCCGCGAAAATATGGCAGCGTGGCCGCGAACGAAACTGACGCCGCATCGACAAAACGCGCCAGACGGCGATTCGTAAATCCAGGGACGGCATTCAACTCCATCACGACCGCCGGATAGTGCATTAACGCCGCCATCAATACGATTGGTCCACTGACGTATCCACCGGCCCCCACGACCACGTCGGGCGTGAACGCTTTGATCAAGCGGCGCGCACCCAGAAAACTCTTTGGCAAAACCAGCAAACCACGAAGCCGCTGCGATAACCTCATGTTAACCAGTCCCGCGCTTTCAATGATCGAGAGTTCAAATCCCGCTTGCGGTACCAGACGATTTTCCAAACCCCGCGTCGTGCCTGCGAATCGAACTACCGATTTCGGGTCGCGCCGCATGATCTCTTTCGCGACCGCGATCGCCGGATAGATATGCCCGCCGGTGCCGCCGGCTGCGATTAGCACGCGCATCTTTCATCCGTACCGGGGACGCGCAACAACCTGCGCTCTCTGTCGCCGCTCCCGTCTCTGTTCCGCGCGATTCGCGCCTTGCCAATCCTCTTCGTAATCATCCTCGTCATTCGCCCGGCTCTTAAGGGGAGCGTACTGAGAAATGTTCAGCAGGATTCCAACTGCCGCGAGCGTCGGCACCAACGAAGAACCGCCATAAGAGATGAATGGCAAAGGAATGCCTTTCGTCGGCACCAGGGCGAGCACCACGCTGATGTTCAAGAGCGCTTGCGCGATAATTCCCACGACCACCCCCAGACCCAGCAACGTGCCGAAGCGGTCCGGTGCTCGTAACGCCGCGCGCGTTCCGCGCCAAAGAAGAACTGCGAACACAAAAACTACCATCAAGGCTCCTACCAGACCCAACTCTTCGCTGATCACCGCAAAGATAAAATCCGAATGAGCAAAGGGCAGGAAGAGAAGTTTCTGACGGCCCTGCGCGAATCCGAGTCCATGCGTCCCGCCCGATCCAACCGCGATAAGCGATTGCACGACCTGGTATCCCGCGCCTTGCTGATCGGCCCAGGGATCGATGAACGAGGCCAAACGTCGCCAGCGGAACGGCGTGAAGATCAGCATCTTGCCGATGAACAGCAAAGCTGGCACGGCGGCGTAAGACATGTGACGAGGGCGCACGCCGGCCGCGAAACAGATCGTAAGACAAATAATCGCCAGCATCAGCGCAGTTCCGAGGTCCGGCTCTTTGACAACCAGGCCAGCCAGAATTCCCAGCACAACCATGCACGGCAAGAACGTCTTCCAGAACAAATGCTCTTCACCCGCTCGCCTCTCCAGGAAGTAGGCGAGGAATAGTGCCAGCGAGAGCTTTGCAATCTCGGACGGCTGCACGGAAAAGCCATTGAACTTAATCCAGCGTCGGGCGCCATTCACCGGAGAAAAAGCAAAGACGGCACCCAACAGAGCAACCGTCAGAAGTAGCGAGCCGAAAACAATCCATCGTCGATTCAGTCGCTGATGATCGAACCGCATGGTTACAAACATGGCGGCGAATCCAATCATCGTCCAGACTGCTTGCTTGATCACGTAATGGAATTGGCTGTGGCCTTCCTGCTGCGCGATCACAGCCGAGGCGCTATAAACCATGACCACGCCAAACAACGCCAGGCCAACCGTCGCTGAAAACAACCATCTATCGAATTGCAGTTTCTGCGGCATTAGAAGGCTGGTCTCTTGATCTCGTTCCGACTCTAAAAAGCGAAAGCCTGAAGACCGAAGACTTCATCTTTGAATACTCTTCCCCGGTGCTCGAAACTCTCGAACATGTCAAAGCTGGCGCAAGCAGGCGCGAGCAAAATAATATCGCCGCCCTTGGCCGCCGCGAACGATCGCGTCACGGCATCATGCATGTTGGCTGCGTGCTCGAATGGCGCAGCCTTCTTTAATTCCTTTTCGATCGTCGGCGCGTCTTCGCCGATCAGAATCATCTTGCGCACGAGTTTTCGAATCAATGGCGCCAGCGGCGTATATGGCGCCTGCTTACCGCGGCCGCCAAGAATCAGAACGATCTTGCCGGCGTCGTCTGAAAAAGCTTCCAGCGCTTTCATCGTGGCATCCACGCTGGTGGCTTTTGAATCGTTGAAAAAACGCACGCCCTCTATTTCGGCAACTTCCTCCAGTCGATGTTCCACCGGGCGAAATCGTTGAATCGTTCGCCGCAAGTATTCAGGCGGCAGCGCGAACGCCAGACACACGGCCATCGCCGCCAGCACATTCTCGACGTTGTGAGTACCGCGCAGTCGCATTTCATCGCGCGTCACCAACACCCGCTCGCCCTCTTTTGTTCGTGACACCAATTCACGTCTGCGCAAAAACAAACCTGCTTTCAGTTCGCGCTTCACGCTGAACTGGACAACTTTCGCGCGCAATCCACTCGCCCACGACGAAACGATTTCGTCGTCAGCGTTAAGAATCGCCACATCTCCCGTCGTTTGATTGCGAAAGATCCTGAGTTTTGCCGCGGCATAGTCCATCAGCGAATCGTAGCGATCCAGGTGATTTGGCGTGACGTTAAGCACGGCGGCGACGGTCGGATGAAAATCAACGATCGTTTCCAACTGGAAGCTCGAAACTTCAGCCACGGTCCAACCATCGTCGCGCGACGACTCGACCATTGAAATCAGGGGTGTGCCGATGTTCCCGCCCACTTGAACTTTCATCCCAGCGTCCTTCAGCATCGCTCCGATCAAAGTCGTAGTAGTAGTCTTTCCATTTGTTCCCGTAATCGCCACGATGCCCCCGCGCAGGAAACGCGATGCGAGTTCGATCTCGCCGATCACTTCGGCGCCGCGGCGATCGGCGTACCGAATCGGGATGGCTTTGGCCGGCACGCCCGGGCTGACGACCACCAAATCAATCTGATCTAAAAGCAATGCCGACGGATCGCCCGCGAACTGGCCTACGCCTTCACTTTTCAAAGCCAGCGCTTCCGGCGACCACTCAGTCAAGGGCTTGCGATCGCTAAGCGCGACAATTGCGCCGCGCTGGGCTAGAAAGCGGGCGCTGGCAATACCACTGCGGGCCGCGCCGATCACCAAAGCTTTCCTGCCCGCTAATTTCATCGATTAGCCACTGAGACACAGAAACACAGAGCGATGTCAACCAGAAAGATCCGATTCGGCAGCTTTCGTTTTCTCTTTCATTCTCTGTGCCTCTGTGTCTCCGTGGCCGATTTCATTACCGCAATTTCAGTGTTGATAAGCTAAGCAAGGCGAATAAGATCGCCAGAATCAAGAATCGAAAGACGATCTTCGGCTCTTTCCATCCCACCATCTCGAAGTGGTGATGCAACGGTGTCATTTTGAAGACGCGCCGGCCAACTCCGCTCGTGCGCTTCGTCATTTTGAAGACGGTCACTTGCAGCATCACCGAGAATGCTTCCAGGACGAACACGCCTCCCACCATCAGCAGCATGAATTCCTGTTTGGTCAGCACTGCGATCGTGCCGACCGCGCCGCCGATCGCCAGGCTGCCAACGTCGCCCATGAAAACTTCCGCCGGTGGCGCATTGAACCAGAGAAATCCGAGACTCGCGCCGGCCATCGCGCCGCAAAAAACGGTAAGCTCCGCTGCCTCCGGACGATGCGTGAGATCCAGATAACTCGCCCAGCGCGCATCGCCGCTCAAATAAGTAAAGACGGTCAGCGCGGACATGGCGATAAAGGTCACGCTGATCGCCAGACCATCCAGTCCGTCCGTTAAATTCACCGCGTTCGTGGAACCAAGCAGCACGATCACTACGAGCACAAGATACAGATAGGGTCCAATCGTACTGATGCCGTTGGGCTCCGCCGTCTGCTTGAAAAACGGAATGCTGACGTTCCACGAATACTTGGTCGCGAAATACGTGGTCGAGATATACAAAGCCAGCCACACAGCGAAAGCGATGACTAACTGGAGCGCCAGTTTCTGACGTCCAGTTAGTCCGAGGCTGCGCTGCTTCACCAGCTTTAGATAATCGTCGGCGAACCCCACGGCTCCGAACGCCAGGGTCGCGACGATAATGATCCAAACATAAAGACCATTGAGCCGTGCCCATAACAAAGTCGAGATGATGACTGAGGTGATGACCAGCAACCCACCCATCGTTGGCGTGTCGCGTTTGGCGATATGCGCCTGTGGACCTTCTTCGCGAATCTGCTGGCCGATGTTCCATCTCTTCAAGCCATTGATGACTCTTCGCCCCGACAAGAGCGCGATCAGCATCGCCGTGACCGCCCCATACGCCGTACGGAAGGTGACGTACTGAAAAACATTCAGAGCTTTTACGAGCCACCAATCTTGATCCTTGAAGTGGCCATAGATCAGCTCGTAAAAGATGTAGTAAATCATCCCGGAGCGCCGACATCCTGTCGGCGGTTCGCGGGCATTCTGGCCCGCTTCTCCTCGCCATACTACGCGTGATTCTCGCCCGCCAGAGGAAACCGCTCCCTCAATGCCTTCACCACTTTGTCTGTTTCCACACTCCGCGAGCCTTTGACTAGAATCAAATCAGCGGCGCGGACTTCATTAACCGCTGCCGCTGCCGCATCGTCTGAGCTTTCAAAGAACCGCGTCGCTGTCAGCCCCTCGTCCTGCGCGCCCTTAAGGACTTCTTTCGCGAGCCCACGCACGCCCCACAAAACATCGATCCCGAGCCTCGCGATCTCACGGCCCGCTTCCCGGTGCATCGCCGGAGCTTCCGGTCCAAGTTCAAGCATCTCGCCGGCAATCACGATGCGCCGCTTTACGTTATTGCTCGCCTCGGCCAGCGTCCGCGTCATGCTGAGCAACGAACGCGGATTCGAGTTATACGAGTCATCCACCACGGTGAAACCGGCCGTGAAATTCAGAACCTCGCCGCGCATCTTTGGCGGTTTCGCCGTTCGGAGCGCATCGGCGATCAGCTCAGGCTTGACGTTCAGGACCGTGGCCACCGCTGATGCCGCCAGCGCATTCATCAAATTATGGCGTCCCGTCATCGGCAGCTCGGCCTCCGCTTCGCCCATTGGCGTTTGCAATCGAAAGCGAATCGAACCAAAGCGCGATGCATCGATCCCGCTCGCGTTTACGTCGGCCTTGTTTTCGATGCCGAAAGTTAGCACCGGCCCGTTTGTTTTTGACTTCATTTCCATAACAAGTTCATCGTCTGCATTGAGCACTGCAACGCCGCCGGGCTTCAGACCTTCGATTAATTCGGCCTTCATCGCGGCGACGGTTTCAATCGTGCCGAGATGTTCCAAGTGCACCGGCGCGATCATCAATTCCACGCCGATATCGGGCGGCGTGATTTGCACGAGTCTGCGAATCTCGTGCGTGGGCGAGGACATCCCCATTTCCAACACCGCCAGATCGTAATCATCCGGCTTACGTCCACGGCTGACCATCTGCAAGACGGAGAGCGGCAGGCCGAGGTTGTTGTTATAATTGCGTTCGCTCTTGAGCACTCGATGTCCGGTACGGAAAAGAATGTGAGCGGTCAGCTCTTTCGTGGTTGTCTTCCCGGCGCTGCCCGTGATTCCGACTACCGGTTTTCTCCATTGCTCGTACACTTTTCGCGCCAGCGTTTGTAAAGCCCCGATCGCGTCATCCACAAGCAAGAGTCGATCACTCAACTCGCTTAGCTCTTGATTACCAGCCACACGCTCGCTAAGAGCCACTGCGGCGATTGCGCCATTGGCGAACGCCTGCGCGATGAAGTTGTGCGCGTCGGCAAACGTGCCATTGAATCCGGCGCGGTCGTAATCCGGTTGCGAAAGCGCAAAGAAAAGTTCGCCCGCCTTGGTAGTCCGCGAATCGATCGAGAAGTCAACTATTTCTTTGTCAA
>WNFT01004872.1_pt1 | contig 19501 bp, 12 predicted proteins | sample 5400191 | NCBI WGS metagenome assembly WNFT01 (sample SAMN13153359, study PRJNA577476) | soil metagenome | isolation source: 80 cm saprolite under Madrone tree | place: USA:California | collected 2016-06-14 | reverse complement strand
TACTATAGCCTCGTACCTCGCACTAATTGAAACCGGGTTACCGCATCGACGTGTAACAGTAGGTAGTTTAGTCGTCATCGTTCACACGAGACTTAATCCGGCCGGAAGCTGCGGCCAGCCGCTTGTCCCGATAACTCTGGAGGCTGATATGTCAGTTGCTCCCAATCGACAGGTGCTCAAAGCAATTTCAACGTATCTTCTTTTTGTCTGCCTACTTAGTCCGCGCGCTTTTTCTCAACAGAGTACGGGCTCGATCAAAGGCATAGTCTCAGACCAACTCGGGGGCCTGGTTGTCGCCGCTACGGTGATCGCAACAGCCGCGAACGGTAAAGAGAAAACTTTTACGACTAAGTCAGATGGAAGCTATGAATTCCGATCGTTGGCTGCCGGCAATTACGACTTGAAGGTCATCGCTACCGGTTTCAATGTGCTCGAAGCAAAGAACGTAGAAGTGAGGTCTGGCAAGACCTTGAATCTCGATCTGCAACTTACCATTGGGAACCTGGAACAGACGGTCACGATCGATAACAAAGGAGTCAGCACCGACGCCGATCGAAATGCCGACGCTATGATTCTCCGCGAGCGGGAACTGGAAGCCTTGCCCAACGAGCCCGAAGCACTTGCCGCAGCGTTGCAGGCGATGGCCGGCCCAACCCAGGGCGAGAATGGGCCGCAAGTGAAAGTTGATGGCTTTTCGAACGGCCAGATTCCGCCGAAGGAAGCAATCCGTGAAGTGCGCATCAACCAGAATCCTTACTCAGCGGAGAATGAATATCCGGGCTGGGGCGGGATTGAGATTTACACCCAACCGGGCTCTGACAAGTTTCATGGCGGGGCGAGCTTTAATTTCAATGACGAAAGCCTTAACTCGCGCAACCCATTCGCGCTGGTGCGCGCGCCATATCAACTGCGCTTCTTCAGTGGGAACCTGACCGGCCCACTGGTGAAGAAGCGGGCCTCGTTTGCCTTCTATCTAAACCGGTATGAAGCCGACAGTAACGCAATCATCAACGCGACGATCCTCGACTCTGCAACTCTGCAGCCCGTACTATTCAACCAGACTCTGGTCACGCCCAATGTGCGAACCAACTTCAGTGTTCGCGGCGATCTGAAAGTCAGTAAGAAACACACGCTGGTAAGTAACTATGAATTCACCAATTCCCGACAGAATCCACAGCTCAGCGGAGGATTTTCGCTGCCGTCGCGGGCCTACCACAGCGAGAGCGAGTATCACACGCTGCAACTGACGGAAACCGCCGTCATAAATGAAAAGACCATCAACGAAACCCGCTTGCAGGTCAATCACAGCATTTATCGGCAAGCAGCAAACAGCGCGCTTCCCGCTCTAAACGTAGTCGATTCGTTTTTTGGTGGTGGTGCTCAGATTGGCAACGCTTCGAACACGACGGATCGGGCTGAGCTACAAAACTTTACTTCCTGGCAGACAGGACATCATTTCGTTAAGGTGGGCGGGCGGTTCAGATATGTGCGAATCAGAAGCATTGCGCCTTCAAACTTCGGCGGAACGTATACATTCGCCGGCGGTAACGGACCTGTGCTGGACACTAATAACCAGGCAATTCCCGGCGCCGCGATTGAGATCACCAGCCTCGAACGTTACCGCCGCACGCTCTTGTTTCAGAAACAAGGATTAAGTGCCGCGCAGATCAGAAGCCTCGGCGGCGGCGCCACCCAGTTCTCGATCGCCGGTGGGAATCCGGAAGCCGGCGTCGATCAGAGCGACATCAGCTTTTACATTCAGGACGAGTGGAAGGTGCGGCCGCACTTCACCCTTTCGCCGGGCCTGCGTTACGAGAATCAAAACAACGTCAACAGCGATCTTAATTTCGCGCCGCGCATAGGTTTTGCGTGGTCACCGACATTTGGCGGAAAGAAAACACCGCCGCCTGCAACTGATAAGACGAACACTGCGGCTCCGAAACCAGGCACCCCGCCAAAGCCCGTCGCTCCCAGCCAGCCAAAGATTGTCGTGCGCGGTGGATTCGGCATTTTTTACAATCGAGTCTCAGAGGATCTCATTCTGCAGGCCCTAAGATTCAACGGCCTCAATCAAAAACAATTCGTGGTCACTGATCCTACGGTGCTCGATCTATTTCCGGCGGTGCCGGCGATTAGTCTACTGGACGCCTTCGCTCAACCGCAGACGCGCCGCGTGATCAGCTCGGACCTCGCACCAAATTATTCATTGCGCGGTTCGTTGAGCATCGAACGGCAACTCTCGAAGAATCTCAAACTCGCACTCGGTTATGCGTACGGCCGCACCCTCCGTGCTCAGCGAACTGTGAATGTCAACGCGCCTTTGGCCGGAAGTTTCAATCCGGCGCAACCAACGAGCGGTGTGCGGCCGCTTGGTCAGAGTGCGGGAAACATTCTCGAATCTGAATCGAACGGGCGATCGCGGTACGACAGCCTCAGCGTGACCGCGAACGGAAAGGTCAGCAAGGTGAGTTTTTGGGCCAATTATTCTTTGAATAAGACTCGGAGTACTGACAACGGAACCAGCGGGTCGCCTTTTGATCCATATGATTTCAGCCACGAATGGGGCCGAGCTAGTTTCGACGTGCGCCACTGGCTCTGGGCTGGCACAGACTATCAAACACGTTCGGGCTTTAGCGTGAGTACTTTTATCATCGCCAATTCAGGCCCTCCTTTTAATGTCATTACCGGGCACGATACAAACGGCGACACTTTTTTTTCCGAACGGCCGGCTTTTGCCACGGATCTAAACAAGCCGGGCGTCATCGTAACGCCACTGGGCGCTTTCGATCCGAATCCGTCTCCCGGACAAAGGGTCATTCCGCGAAACTTCGGACAAGGTCCCGCCTTCTTTTCGGTAAATCTCGGTGTCTCGAAAGTCATCAAGTTTGGTCGTGCGATTCCGCCTAAGGCTCCGCCCGCGAATGCGAGTGTTGTGACCGCTACGGCGCCGACAACTGCTGGCAATCAAAAGCCACCGGCCAAGCCGCCAGTCCAAAGGCCTTATCAATTATCATTTTCGATTTACGCCAATAACGTTCTTAACCATGCGAACAAAGGAACACCGATCGGAAACATGGCTTCGCCCTATTTTCTGAAGTCTACCGGCACGTCTGGGATGTTCTTCTTCGGTCCGAGCGGTGGCGGCTCAGGCGGCAATCGACAGATTAGTTTGCGAGTAAGGCTGAGTTTCTGAACTGCGAACGCATCGCTCTCAGATTGCGTTTTTCCAAAGTTGTGCTTTCTCACTTGTCTCTCTATCCTTATGACAAATTTAGAGTTGATTTTTCGAGCTTATTACTAATGAAGTGCCTCTAACGGAGCGATGCCGAGGAAACGGCTTGTGTCTGAGAAAATAAAAATTCGGTGCGTCGTGAACGCCAGGCCGCAAACGCTTGATGCCTATCCGATGGAGCGCCTGCTCGATGTGTTGCGCGAGCAACTAAAATTGACCGGAACGAAAGAAGGTTGCGGCGAAGGTGAATGCGGCGCTTGCTCGGTGATGATTGATGGCCAGATTGTTAATAGTTGTCTGGTGCCGGTGGTCCAGGTCGAAGGTGCACAGATTAGGACGATCGAAGGGCTGGCGACTGGAGATCAATTGCACGCGGTGCAGCAAGCTTTCATCGAATGCGGCGGGGCACAATGCGGCATTTGTACGCCAGGCATGGTGATGGCCGCCGTTAGTTTGCTCGAGAAAAATCCGCAGCCGAGCGAAGCGGACATTCGCAACGGGCTGGCTGGAAATCTTTGTCGTTGCACTGGGTACATGAAGATATTCGATTCGGTGGTGCGAGCCTGTCGGCAATAAGGGAGTGCGCTGAGAGATTAGCCACAATGATGCGAGACGCCATGGACGAACTAAATAGCGGCAAAACAAACCCGGGAAAGTATCCCGAATGGAAACGGAGCCGATAAGTATTCGCTGTGCGTGCGTTCATTCCAGCATATCAACTCGTGACGCCTCAGTCGTTGTCCGAAGCTTTGACTATCATCGCCTCTGATAGCTGTACCTGGAAACCTTTCGCCGGCGGCACCGATCTGATGGTGCTGCTCGAAGCCGGCAAGTTGCCGCACCAGAATTACCTCAACATTTGGAAATTGCCGGAGCTTCGAGGGATCGAAGTAACGGACACTTTCGTTTCGCTTGGCGCTTTGACCACGTACACCGAAGTTCAGAATCACGAGATCCTGCGCAAAGAGTTCCCAATGCTTTGTCAGGCCGCGAAAGAAACCGGCGGTATTGCTATCCAGAACCGCGGCACACTAGGCGGCAATATCGTTAATGCTTCGCCCGCCGCTGACTCGCCCCCGGCATTGCTGGCTTACGACGCGGAGCTTGAGCTGGTGTCGAAACATGGCGAGCGCCGAATCCCATATTTCAAATTCCATAGCGGTTACAAGCAGATGGACATTCGGCCCGATGAATTGCTGCGAACGATTCGATTGCCGCGCGCGGCGAATCGGTTGACGCACTACTATCGCAAAGTCGGCACTCGCAAGGCGCAGGCGATTTCGAAAGTTTGCTTCGCGGCGGTGGGATCGATGACCGACGGTAAGATCGAAACCGTGAGAATCGCGCTGGGCAGCATTGCCCCGATCCCACTTCGCTGCGTTCAGACCGAGAATGCGCTGCGCCACCAAACAATCGATGCGCTGGCAGCCGCGCGCGCGATCTTTGCGAGCGAGATTTCGCCGATTGACGACCTGCGTTCGACCCGGGATTATCGACTCAGGGTTTCGCTAAACCTGCTTGAACATTTCATCGATGAACTCAGCGCATGATAAGCAAAATTGCCAATTGAATTGAAAACTGAAAACTGCAAATCTGTTAAAATCCACCCCGAGCCCCTTAATGAAACTTAGCGCGCATTTCGCCAGGCATTCGCTCGTCGCCGTCGCGGCGCTAAGCTTCCTTTTATCGTCCTCTGTTTGCGCGCAGAACGTCCCATCTGCTGAACGACCACTGAACTTGCTGGTGCTCGGTGATTCGATCCTCTGGGGCCAGGGTCTCAAAGAAGAGCACAAAGCGTGGCATCAGGTCGAGACCTGGCTGGAGCAAACCGCCGGGAGAGAAGTGCGCGCAAAGATCGAAGCTCATTCCGGCGCCGTAATCGGTTCAACCGGAAATCCGCCGGACAGCTCCACCGTTTGGATTGATGGTGAGATTAACCGCGCGGTGCCGACCGTGAACGAACAGATTAATTACGCGCTCCGATCGTACTCCGATCGGTCCCAGGTCGATCTGGTGCTGGTAGATGGTTGTATAAACGACATAGATGCGCGCCGGCTCTTGAATGCCTCGAACACGCCGGCCGGAATTCGTGAATTGGCGCAAGCGAAATGCGGAGCGCCCGTCGAAGACGTGCTGGAAAGGATCGCTGCTTCTTTTCCGAATGCTCACGTCATCATCACTGGTTACTATCCGATCATCTCGGAAAAGACTTCGAACGATCTTTTCATGAGGGCGCTCGGGAAAAGACTCTATACGCCTGCGACGGGGACGCCACGGATAAGCGATCAGGAGTTGCGCAAACGGCTGATTGCCATCTCCAAAGAGTGGTACGACGCTTCGAACGAAAAGCTGGCGAGCGCGGCCCGCAGCGTTGATGCAAGGTTGACTGCTAGCGGTTCGCGGCAACGCATCCTCTTCGCCAAAGTCGAGTTTTTGCCCGATTATGCTTTCGGCTCCCACGGGTCCCGCTTGTGGGGATTTGATGCTTCGCCCTTGCGCAAGCTGCTGGTGATTCTGGCTTTTGGGAGAGTCTCGATCAGGACGAACGACGAGACCAGAAGTCAGCGCTCAGAAAGTTGCAAGGAAGTCTTTAAGCGGCCGGAGGGCGAGACCAAGGATCAAAAGAAAGCGCGTGAGTGGCGGCTGATGCTTTGTAAGTTGGCGGCGCTGGGACACCCCAATCGAAAGGGTTCGGCAATGTATGTTGAAGCCATAACCAACCAATTGAAATTATTGATTAGTGGGGGTTGGCTTCGCGGTACTGCCGCGCCGACAATCTCCCCACCTTAACGAAGCGAATTTAGAGAGGAGGATAAAAGCAATGACACCCGACACCTCTTTTAACTACGGAGTTGTTTCTCCCGTCGAATGTCTCAAGGCTGGATGGGCCACGATTAAAGATCGGTACTGGCTGTTTCTAGGAATGACCGTGGTGGCCATGCTGATCGGCGGGGCAGTTCCAATAGTGCTCATCGGGCCGATGATGTGCGGCCTCTACATGTGTCTGCTGGCGAAGATGCGCGGCGAACCCATTGAGTTCGGACTCTTGTTCAAAGGCTTCGATTATTTCGTTCCCGGATTGGTTGCGGCTGCGATTCAAACGGTTCCGGGGTTTCTTATTGGGCTGATGATGGGCTTTATCTCTGCCGGTTTGGCTATCGCCGCATCTGCCCGTGAAGGATACCCACGCACTGAAGGGCCTCCAGCGATATTCTGGCTCGTGCTGGTAGTGCTGGTAATCTTTGCGATTATTCTCAGCCTGGCGATTCATGCGCTTTTCCTTTTTGCCTATCCGCTGATCGTCGATCGAAAGCTTTCCGGTTGGGAGGCGATTAAGATCAGCTTCCGCGCGGCGCTGAAGAATCTCGGCGGCATCGTCGGTTTGGTCCTTCTAAGTTTCGGGCTAGGCATCGTTGGCGTCCTCTGTTGTTACGTGGGCGTGTTTTTCATCATGCCGATCGCGGTTGCGGCCCAGGCCGCCGCCTATCGTCGCGTCTTTCCAGAAACACCTCTGAACTTTGGAGTATCGCCGCCGCCACCGCCCGCGAGCTGGGCGGCTTGAGAGATGAATCAAACTGACCTCGTAATACGTGGGCGCCGGGTGATTACTGAAAATGCAGTAGGCCCGGCGTCCGTGCACATAAGCCTGGGCCGAATTATCGCGATTGCCGGTTTCGACGAAGTCCCGTCAGATAGTGAAATCGTCGAAGCCGATGAAGACTCGATCGTGATGCCGGGACTGGTGGATACTCACGTTCATGTTAACGAACCTGGCCGAACCGATTGGGAAGGTTTTGAAACTGCGACGAGGGCGGCGGCAGCGGGTGGCGTGACGACAATCGTGGACATGCCTTTGAACTCGATTCCGTCCACGACGACTTTTGATGCTCTGAAGTCAAAATTGGAATCGACGCGCGGCCAACTTCATGTCGATGTTGGTTTCTGGGGTGGCGTGGTGCCAGGCAATACGAGCGAACTTGCTAACCTTTGGAACGCAGGGGTTGTGGGGTTCAAATGCTTTCTCGTGCACTCTGGCGTCGATGAATTTCCCAACGTAACCGAATGCGATTTGCGTGGGGCAATGCCGGAACTCGCGCGGCTGGGTGCGACGTTGATTGTGCACGCCGAATTGCCGGGACCGATCGAGGCGGGTTGCGGTCCATCATCCACTGACAATGCCGGCTCGCGGTCTTATGAAACTTTTCTCCGCTCTCGTCCCCGCGAAGCTGAAAACGAAGCCGTCGAGTTGATGATTCGACTGAGCCGCGAAACAGGTTGCACCGTTCATATCGTGCACCATTCTTCGGCGGACGCGCTCGTAATGCTGCGTCAAGCCAAGATGTCAGACACGCGAATCACCGCTGAGACCTGCCCGCATTATCTTCACTTCGCTGCTGAAGATATTCCCGCCGGCGCCACTGAATTCAAATGCTGCCCGCCGATTCGGGAACGCGAAAACCGCGAACAACTTTGGGAGGCACTGCGGGGCGGAATCATCGACATGGTTGTTTCCGATCATTCTCCCTGTCCGCCCGAGATGAAATTACCCGAGCAAGGCGATTTCATGAAAGCCTGGGGGGGGATTTCTTCTCTGCAACTGCGCCTTGCGCTGATATGGACCGACGCAATGGCGCGCGGGTTTATGATTAATCAATTAGCCGCGTGGCTCTGCGCCGCGCCGGCTCGCCTGGTTAGTTTGGAAGAACGGAAAGGTGCGATTGCCATTGGCCGCGATGCTGATATCGTGATCTGGAATCCCACGAAAGCATTTCGCGTCGAGCCTGGAATGATTCACCACCGCCACAAATTGACGCCTTACGCGGGGCAACGCCTGTACGGCGTAGTTGAAAAGACTTTCCTTCGCGGTCAGATCGTTTATGATGGCGCCGAGTTTTCTGACGCGAAAGGTGAGTTATTGCTGCGGCCTTTCAGTTCATTCTAAGAAGTCGCAAAGAAAAGAAAGACGTAAGGCGCAAAGAAAAACTCAGGAAGGCAGATTAAAGATGCCCGCAGCAAAAACAAAAAGACAATCACCGCGCATCGGCGATGAGGCAGTCAAGGGAAAGACCGGCCAAACGTGGAATGAATGGTTCAAGATTCTCGACGCCGCCGGTGGAAAGACGATGACTCATCAGAAACTTGTCGCTCGTCTGAGCCGCCAACACGGAATCGGCCCGTGGTGGCAGCAGATGATCGCGGTCACCTACGAGCAGGCGCGCGGGCTACGCGAGAAGCATGAGAAACCGGGCGGTTATGAGATCAGTGTGAGCCGCACCATCGAAGCACCGTTAAGCAAAGCGTTCAAAGCGTGGACCGACGAGAAGGCCCGCCAGAAATGGCTACCCTCAAATCTCAAGGTTCGCAAAGCAACGACCAACAAATCGCTTCGCATAACCTGGGAAGACGAAAAGACGAGTGTGGCGGTCGCCTTCTTACCGAAGGGCTCGGGTAAATGTCAGGTCGTCGCGCAGCACAGCAAGTTGTCGAATGCGGATACCGCAGCCAAAATGAAAACCTTCTGGGCCCAGGCGCTCGATCGGCTAAGAGAACTGATCGAATAACGATCATTTCTTCACGTGATTAAATATGAATTTCGGGAATGCCGCGGGCGGCGTGCCAAAAACGAATAATCTCTACCAGATGTTCGGTACGATTAAGGCGATAAACGACGCGATAAGAGCGGCGCACAATAACCTCGCGAGTCAAGGGATCGTCTAACTCTGGCACCACTCGACCCAGTTCTGGAAACCGGCCAAGAATCTTTGTGCGTGAAATGAGGAACCGTCCAAATCGAACCGCTCGTTCGGGATCGTCAACGGAAATATAACGTACGATGTTTCGAAGATCTGCGCGCGCGGAAGGGGAAAGGACTACTCGATAATCCATAATGGAAGCTCACGCTCTACCTCATCTACGGGAATGCGCTCGCCTCGGTCAAGCTCGGCCAATCCCTGTCGCACGGCGGCGATGAACTCAATCTTTTCCGCAATCTCATTCAGGGAAGTGTCCTCTGGAATTTGCTGAAGTAAGTCCTCGACGATCTGTTTGCTAGTCATGTTCAGAATTGTGCTCTAGGTCATATGGTTTTTCAAGAGGAGTGGCGAGTGCTCGCAACAGCGGCACCATACCCAAGTACATCGCGGTTCCACGCAGCCAACTCAATTTCTGCCAGCGCTGTCCGCGCGCAAACCATTCCGCGGGCGAAACGGCGAGATTCGGGCTGTTCTTAAACGCTCGCAACTCGGGGACGAAATAGAAAGTAGTCGCCACAATCGCCAGCGCATACAGAGTAATAGTTATTCCGATAAGCTTGCGCCGCGTGCGCATCTTCCAATTCAGCGCGAGCGAGACGACGAGCGATAGAATGAGCAAAGGGTGGATCAGCAGCCAGAATGTTTCCTCGTGGAGACCGTAAGGTCCATTAACGACTACCGCCGAATCGGGCAGCGCCGAGAGATAGACCGGAAAATAGATCAGATGTGAATAAGCAATACCGCCCAGCAGCGTACCCCAGAGAATGATAGATAGCATCAGCGAAATTGTGCCTGGTCTCAACGTTTTCATTTTCACGCTTCCCATATTGCAGAACGCTTTTTCTGAGTGGCCGGAAAAAGTAGCACGTTTTCAACATCCGAATCTATAATCGCTGCACGTTGTCGATTGGTAAAATCCGATTGTTGACTTCAATTCAGCGGCGTTTCGTATTACGTCTCAGGATATCGCTGTTTGTTACGGTTGTGCTGCTGGCGTTAATGGGTCTGAGAGGACCGATATCGCAAACGGCGCCTGCGGTTAGCGTACGAGACGCGCGCGCACCCGGTGAGCAGCAATTCGATCTACTGATTCTCCAGGGAAAGCTCGTCGATGGTTCCGGCAAGAAACCGCGAACTGCGGATGTGGGCATTCGCGGCGATCGCATCGTCTTTGTCGGCGATGCGCGCAAAGCTCATCTGAATGCCGCGCGGACTATTGACGCGACCGATTTAGTTGTCGCTCCCGGTTTCATCGATCCGCACACGCACACGCTCGCGGATCTCTCAGATTCTAATCACAAGAGCAATCTTGCCTACTTGATGCAGGGCGTGACGACCGTTGTCACGGGTAACGATGGCAGCAGTGCGGCGAATATCGGCGAGACCTTGCGCAAGTGGGACGCGCAGAGCATCGGCACAAATGCAATTCTGCTCGCCGGCTTCGGCACAATTCGCAGCCGCGTACTCGGATCAACCGATGCGCAGCCGAGCGCAGCGCAGCTCGAAGAGATGAAAGCGCTGGTCGCGCGCGCCATGGATGAAGGCGCTTTCGGAATCTCTACTGGACTTTACTACGCCCCGCAAAGCTACGCGAAGACGGAAGAAGTGATCGAGCTTTCGAAAATAGCGGCGGCCAAAGGCGGAATATATGACACGCACATGCGCGACGAGAATTCGTATTCAATCGGTCTGCTCGGCGCGATCAAAGAGACGATTCGCATTGGCCGCGAAGCAAAAATTCCGGTGCACATCTCGCATATCAAAGCGCTCGGGCCGGAGGTTTGGGGCCAAAGCAAACAGTCGATTGAATTGATGAAGAAAGCGCGCGCCCAAGGTGTGGACGTGGCTGCGTGCCAATATCCGTACGACGCTTCAGGCACGAGTCTGGAGGCTGCGCTGGTCCCACGCTGGGCCGAAGTCGGCGGCCGTGGCGAGTTGCTCAAACGCATTGACGATTCGCAGGTGCGTCCGCGTTTGCTCGCCGAGATGCAGGACAATCTTAAACGCCGCGGCGGCGCTGATTCGCTGCTCATCACCGACGCTCGCGATCGACAATTGGTCGGCAAGCGACTGAGCGTGATTGCCGCTGAAAGAAAGCAGTCGCCGGTAGAAGCCGCGCTCGAGATCATCAAGACCACGGGCGGCGCGGGGGTCGCGTCATTCAACATGAGCGAGAAAGACATCGAGCGCTTTATGAAAGAGAAACTTGTCATGACCTGCTCGGATGGCTCGACCGGACATCCGCGGAAGTACGGCACGTTCACGCGCAAGCTCCGCGAATACGTTTACCATCGCCGGCTCATCTCGCTGCCGTTTGCCGTGCGCAACAGTAGCGCCTTGACCGCAGAATGGTTTCGCATTCCTGAGCGCGGTTTGATTCGCGAAGGTTACTTCGCGGACGTGATCGTCTTTGATGAGAAGACAGTTTCCGATCGCGCGACATACGAACAACCAGAAGTGTTTTCAGTGGGAATGAAGTACGTGATTATTAACGGAAAGCTGGCAGTCGACAATGGCGCATATACCGGCGCGCTCGCCGGTCGCGCGTTGCGAAAGCAGGTGCAGAGCCGCGGGCGGTAGCCACTGGGTTTTGTCGCTACAGGAGTCTGTCGGGAAAAGTGCCGAAGGCACAAAATACTGTTAGCGCTTGCTCTGATTCCAACCGGCACGCTGTCGCAATCCAACTCGCCACAGTCGCCGGCTGAAATCAAAGGCGAGCCACGACATCAACCGAAATTTGAAAATGAATTCGTGCGGGTCTGGGACGTAACATTGCCCGCCGGTGACACGACGCTTTGGCATATTCACCGCCACGACAATGTGGTCGTCACGTTAGGCGAGGCGAGACTCCGCATCGAGACTGCAGGGGCAGCGCCGGGCGAGAGCCTTTGGAAGTTCGGCGCAGTCAGGTTTGGCAAGGCGACCTATGTTCATCGCGCGATCAATGTTGGGACCACACCGTTTCATAATTTCACGATCGAACTTCTTAAGCCGCCCGCCGGACCGCCAGCGCCGTCGATACCGAAGCAACCGATCGTCAGGGCGCCGGTTCTCGAAAACGAACGCGTGCGGGCCTTCGAGGTGACGCTCGAACCTGGCCAATCAACCTCTATGCATACGCACGTGCTGCCGGGTCTCGCAATCGCGCTCACCCCGGGCGACCTCGAAGTGATCACTCAGGGAAAGAATAAGCCGGATCGATTGAACCTTCCGCTCGGCGATCTCCGTTGGCGTGCTGGTGCGGTGACTCACACGATCAAGAACGTTGGCAAGTCGCGGTTTGAAGCGGTGGATATCGAGTTGAAATGATTTTCGATTGTCTCGGTGGCCAGCCTGGTAGTAATTAAGCGACTTTTTGCCTCCTTCTTCGTTCGTCAACTACTCCCTCGCCGTGACTCGTCCCGTGGAGAGGTCGATACGGACAACTCGCCGTGATATCCTAGCGAGAAATTTCTCTTAATCTATCCCCTGTTTGGTTGATGGCAATGCTGCGATTGTTTTCAGCTTTGATCGGAAAATTCCATCGCGCTGCGGAGGCGGAGCTGCCGATCCGTGAAGAGCTTTACAGCATCGAGCGGCTGGAACAGTATGCCGCGGCGCTGGCCGCCGAGCACAAAATCGCTGAAAGACCGCAGCGCGTGAGTCTGTTGCTTCCACGCCTGGAAGAAAATGGACGCAAGCTGATCGCCGCATATAAAGCGCTCGCCGAGTCGATCCGCGAAGAGCACGTCATCTCTCCTGCCGCCGAATGGCTGGTCGACAATTTTCATATAGTCGAAGAGCAGGTGCGCGAGATTCGCGAGGATTTGCCGAAGAGTTACTACCACGAGCTGCCGAAACTCGCCGATGGTCCATTCAAGAACTATCCGCGTATTTATGCCTTTTCCTTTGCGCTGATCGCTCACACTGACAGCCATCTCGATACTGAAACTCTGCGGCGCTTCATCAATGCTTATCAGAAAGTTTCGCCGCTTTCGATTGGCGAGTTGTGGGCGGTGCCGATCAATTTGCGCCTCGCGCTGGTCGAAAATCTGCGCCGGCTCGCGACCCGGATTGTTTCATCGCGAGGCGAGCGAGATGAAGCAGACCGGCTGGCCGACAAATTGCTCGAACTCGCCCAGCGCCAACCGAACGAGCTGTTGCCTTTGTTTACTTCACGCGTTGGCAAGCGCCGATCGGTTGGCCGCGCTTTCGTCGTGCAGCTTACCCAACGCTTGCGCGAGCAGGATCCCGCGGTGATGACCGTGTTCGAGTGGTTGGACAAGCAACTCGAACGGCGGGGTCTTTCGATTGAAAACATCGTTCATGAAGAACACCACCGACAGGCCGCGGCACAGGTAACGGTGGGCAACATCATCACCAGCATGCGGCTGTTGTCGACTCTGGACTGGAAAGACTTTTTCGAGACTGTCAGTTTGATCGATCCCGAGCTGGCTAAGGATCCGGCCGGCGTCTATTCAAACATGGACTTTGCTACGCGCGATCGTTACCGGCATGTGATCGAGCGCATCAGCAAGCGAACCAAGAAGAGCGAACCTGAAATCGCCAGCATCGCGCTTCGGATGGCCCAGGAAGCACACGATCAAAGCGAAGACACTTCACGCGCACATGTTGGTTACTCTCTGGTCGGCGAAGGATTGTTGCGGCTGGAAAGCGAAGTGGGATACCGTCCGCGCCTCAGCGAACAAATTCTTCGCGCCGTCGAACGCCACCCGGCTCTTGCTTACCTGGGAACCTTCACAGCAGTGACCGCGCTGATTGTCGGCGTCACAGTTGTTGCCCTTCTACAAGCCGGCGCCGGCTTTATCATCTCAGCGATCGCGGCACTGTTGATGTTGATTCCCGCGAGCGAGCTGGCGCTGAGCGTGCTCAACTGGGACGTGACGCACGTTTTCGAACCGCGATTACTGCCAAAGATCGATCTCTCGAAAGGCATTCCTCTGGAAGCGCGCACAATGGTGGTCGTGCCGGTGATTTTTAACGACCAGTCAACGGTCGCGGCGCTGCTCGACCGGCTCGAAATTACTTATCTCGCAAACCAAGACGAGCATATGCACTTTGCGTTGCTCGGCGATTTCGTCGATGCACAGTCGGAATCGATGCCGAGCGATCGAGAGATTCTCGAACGCGCAAAGGACGGTATAGAGGAACTCAACCGGCGATACAGCGGCGGCGCGCCGGTGCGGTTTCATCTTTTTCACCGGCCGCGCAAGTGGTGCGAGACCGAAGGCAAATGGATCGGTTGGGAACGCAAACGGGGCAAGCTGCGCGAGTTTAATAAGTTGGTTCTTGAGAGCCGTGATGGTGAGAAAGAGGCAGGCGGGACGCCTGCGCACTCAGTGACGAGTTTTGTTGTGGCCACGGCCAGCGCCGAGCTGCTTTCACAGATTCGTTATGTGATCACGCTGGATGCCGACACGCAGTTACCGCGAGACGCAGCCCGGCGTTTGATCGGCGCGGCGATTCACCCGCTCAATCAACCGCGCTTCGATCGAGAGACGCAAAGAGTCGTAGGCGGCTATTCGATTTTGCAGCCGCGCGTAAGCATCTCGCTCGAAAGCGCTTCGCGATCTTCGTTTGCCCGCATCTTCTCAGGCAATACCGGAATCGATCCCTACACGACTGCCGCTTCGGACCTTTACCAGGATCTTTTCGGAGAAGGCATTTACACGGGCAAGGGTCTGTACGAAGTTGATGCTTTTGAGAGGGCCCTTAACGGACGCGTTCCCGAACAGACCTTGCTGAGCCACGATCTGTTTGAATCGATCTTCGCGCGCGCCGCCCTGGTCAGCGACATCGAACTTCTCGATGACTATCCCGCGCACTACGACACCTACGCCATGCGCCAGCATCGTTGGACGCGCGGCGATTGGCAGATCGCTGGATGGTTGCGCCGTTACGTGGTTGACGGTAAGGGAAACAAACAGCGCAATCGTATTTCGGCAATCTCTCGCTGGCAGATCCTCGACAATCTGCGGCGCAGCCTGCTGGCGCCGGCGATGATTCTGTTGCTAATTGCCGCTTGGACCATTCTCCCCGGCAATCCGATCTGGTGGACGCTGTTCGCAGTCATCACGCTGGCATTTCCGGTTTACGCGCATGTAACAACCGGCTTGCTGATTCATCCACGCGGCGTTCCCTGGACCAGCCACTTCTGGACCGTCTGGGGCGACATCGAGACAAATACAGCGCAGTTCGCGCTGGTGGTGGTTTTTCTGGCGCATCAAGCATGGCTAATGCTCGACGCGATCGCGCGCACTCTGCACCGCGTGCTGATCTCGCGACGGCACTTGCTGGAATGGGTGACCGCGGCTCGCGCGGAGAAGTCGAGCCGGCATGATTTGCGCGCGTTCTTGCAACTCATGTCGCCCGCTCAAGCGATCACCCTGGCGGCGCTGGTCATGATTACCTTAACCAGACCTCAAGCGCTGCCGATTGCCCTGCCGTTCCTGGTGGCTTGGGCGCTTTCGCCGCTGATTGCTTTTTGGTCCAGCCGCCGGCGTATCGAAGGCGTTATTGAGTTCGCGCCCAAAGACGTGCGCACCGGCCGCATCATTGCGCGGCGGACGTGGCGCTTCTTCGAGACGTTTGTAGGCGACGAAGATCATTGGTTGCCGCCTGATAATTTTCAGGAAGACCCGCTCGTTATCGCGCATCGAACGTCGCCGACGAACATCGGCTTGTTGCTGCTGTCGACGCTCTCCGCTTACGACTTTGGTTATGTGGGCCTGGTTGAGCTGCTCGAAAGAATCGAATTCACCTTCGCGAGCATGGAAAAGCTGCAAAAGTTTCGCGGCCATTTCTTCAACTGGCACGACACGCGCAGCTTGCAACCCTTGTGGCCGCATTACGTGTCGGTGGTTGACAGCGGCAATCTCGCCGGTCATTTGATCGTGCTAAAACAGGCCTGCCTCGAACTTCCCGATCAGAAAATCGTCGACGAACGGGTGTTGACCGGATTGGCGGACACGCTCGCCGCCGTCAAAGAAGAAACGTCTCAGCTTGCGATCACGCTCCAACGCACCGAAGCAATCACAATCAAGCAACTAAGCGGCGAGATTCAATCGTGCGGGAGTCTATTATCCAGCGCAGCGCCGGCGACACTTCCTGAATGGGTCGAGCGGTTCGAGGCGCTGAACGAGCACGCCAGCGTCATTGACGATATCGTCGCCGCGTTGGCTCAGGAGCACGGCGGCACTGGGAACGTGGGCGTCCCGCCCGCAACGAGCGCGCCGCGCGAGCAACGTTCAGCGGGCGGGACGCCTGCGCTCCCAGAAGGCGGGAATGTGTTTACCGAGCTGCGTTGGTGGACCAGTTCGCTGCTGCACGAAGTACGCAACTATCGGCGCGATCTGATTCTGCTGGCGCCCTGGGGAGTGGTCAGTGCGACCAACTTGAGTTTGGTACGCACGCCTCTGGCGTGCAGCACGCCAGAGGCGTGCGTACCGAATACCGAGTGGCAGAAAATCGAGAGCGAGTTGCGCCGCGTGCCCTCGCTCGCTCACACTGCGGAGATTTGCGACCGAGTGCTTGTGCAGCTTGCGGTGTTGCGATCAGAACTGGAAGAAAGCGGCGAACGAGAGTCGGGAATAGACCGGCGCGCAGCAGAAGCGCTCACGGAATTAAACGCCCTGACCAGCGCGATGGAGCAGGCGGCCGACACGGCGCGAACATTCAGCTCACGTTTGGCCAAAGTCGCGCAGACCTGCCAGCGCCTTATCGACGAAATGGATTTCAAGTTTCTGCTCGATCAGGAACGCAAGGTTTTCACGATCGGGTTCAATGCTACCGAAGGACGGCACGACAACGCCTTTTACGATCTGCTGGCTTCGGAAGCGCGGCTGGCCAGCTTCATCGCGATCGCGAAAAGCGACGTGGCACAGGAACATTGGTTTCGCATGGGCCGGCAGCTTACGGCAATCGACGGCGGCCGCGCATTGATTTCATGGACCGGTACCATGTTCGAGTACCTCATGCCTTTGCTCGTGATGCGCAATTATCGCGAGACGCTGCTGGGCGAAACCTACGAAGCGGTCATCGCCCGGCAGATTGAGTATGGTTACGAACGCGGAGTGCCGTGGGGCATTTCTGAGTCCGCGTATGCCGCGCGTGACCTTCATCTCAACTATCAGTACGGACCTTTTGGCGTTCCCGGCTTGGGCTTGAAGCGCGGCTTGATCGAAGATCTGGTAGTTTCGCCTTACTCGACCATTCTTGCATCGAACGTAGCGCCAACTCAGGCGATGGAAAATCTGCGCGTGCTCGAGCGCGAGGGCGGACTTTCCCGTTACGGATTTTACGAAGCATTGGATTACACGCCGGAGCGGGTCAAGAAAGGCGAGCGTTGCACGCTGGTGCGCGCCTACATGGCCCATCATCAGGGCATGAGTTTGATTGCACTCGATAATCTGCTCAACGATCGCGTAATGCAGAATCGCTTTCACAGCGAGCCAACCGTGCAGGCTACTGAGCTGTTATTGCAAGAGCGAATTCCGCGCGGTGTGCCGGCGGGGCATCCGCGCGCCGAAGAAGTCCTGACGGGACGCGTGGTGCGCACCTTGACGGGCCTGGTCACACGCGCCTACGACACCGCTGATTTGCCGACGCCGCGCACGCAACTGCTGTCAAACGGAACTTATACGGTGATGGTTACGACGGCGGGCGCGGGCTACTCAACCTGTGGCCCGATCGCGGTGACACGCTGGCGCGAAGACGGTACCCGCGATAACTGGGGTAGTTTCATCTATGTTCGCGACGTACGCAGCGGCGCCGTCTGGTCGGCGGGTCATCAACCGATAGGCGGTAAGCCGCAGAGTTATGAGGTTGCGTTCTCGGAAGACAAGGCGGACATCTGGCGTCGCGACGCCGGGCTGGTGACGCACATGGAACTGATTGTTTCCGCGGAAGACAACGCCGACATGAGACGCATATCGATCGCGAATTATTCAACTCGCCCACGCGAAATCGAGCTGACCAGTTATGCGGAAATCGTCCTGGCGCCGCGCGCCGACGACCTGGGGCATCCAGCCTTCAGCAACCTCTTTATTGAAACTGAGTTTCACGCGCCGCACAGCGCGCTGTTCGCGCGCCGGCGTCCGCGTTCATCCCAGGATGTGCCCAGGTGGGCCTTGCACGTTTTAGCTACTACCAGCGAGGCGATCACCGGCATTCAGTTCGAAACCGATCGCACACGTTTTCTTGGCCGCGGACATACGCCGAACGATCCCGTTGCCGTAATGGAAGATCGTCCGTTATCAAACACCGTCGGAGCGGTGCTCGATCCAATCTTTAGCCTCCGTTGCCGCGTGCGCCTGCAACCGAACGAAACTACGCAGATTGTTTTCACGACCGGGGTGGCTGAGTCGCGCGAACACGCCGTGGCGCTGGCGGAAAAATATCGCGACGCGAATATCTTCGAGCGGGAATCGCGTCTGGCCTGGACGCGCGCACAGGTCGAGATGACTCATCTGCATATTGATCCCAACGAGGCACATCTGTTTCAACGATTGGCCGGTCGAATTTTGTACGAAGATCCTTCGCTGCGGCCCGGGCCACACGTGCTGGCGCTGAATAAGCTGACCCAGTCGGGGCTTTGGGCTCATGGAATCAGCGGCGATTTGCCAATCGTAATCTTGCGGCTCGATCGCGAGGAAGATGTCTCGATGGCGCGGCAACTCTTGCGCGGCCATCAGTATCTGCGATCGAAAGGTTTGCAATTCGATTTTGTGATTCTGAACGATCATCCGACGGACTATCTACAATCTCTTCAGGATGCGTTGCAAATGGCGGTGCGCACTTCTGGGGCGCAGGGATTGTTGGATCAGCCGGGAGGAATTTTTATTCGTCGTTCTGACACCATGCCGGAGGAAGAGCGCATTTTGCTCCACGCAGTCGCCCGCGTCGTCATCGTCAGCGAGCGAGGCTCTCTGGAAGATCAATTGGTGCGGCGGCCGATCGAAGGCATCCTGCCCGCGCTGTTCCAACCGCGCTTGGCGTCGCAAACCTATCCCGAAACAGCGTTCGAGCTGCCGAAGCTTTCGTTCTTTAACGGACTCGGCGGCTTTGCTCATGGGGGACGCGAGTATGTGATTGTTTTAGGCGAAGGCCAATGGGCGCCGGCGCCCTGGTCTAATGTGATCGCGAACAGCGCGGACTTTGGGTTTCTGATTACGGAGAATGGTGGCGGCTTCACCTGGTCTACTAATAGCCATGAGAATCGTCTGACCCCGTGGTCGAACGATGCCGTCAGCGATCCGCCGAGCGAAATCATTTACCTTCGCGATGAAGACTCCGGCGCCACCTGGACGCCGACGCCCTTGCCGATTCGCGAAACACAGAGTTACTTGATTCGCCACGGACAGGGCTACACGGTCTTCGAGCATGCCAGCCACGGACTCTCGCAGGAACTGCTGGTCTTTGCGCCGCTCGATGCGCCGGTGAAAATCTCACTATTGCGACTGCGCAACCGCAGTGCTCATCGTCGTAGACTTTCGGTTACGAGTTATCAGGAACTGGT
>WNFT01002659.1_pt1 | contig 19505 bp, 26 predicted proteins | sample 5400191 | NCBI WGS metagenome assembly WNFT01 (sample SAMN13153359, study PRJNA577476) | soil metagenome | isolation source: 80 cm saprolite under Madrone tree | place: USA:California | collected 2016-06-14 | reverse complement strand
GAGGTCCGTCTCATTCTTCGGCAGCCGCGCCTTCCAACTCTCGTGCCGCGCGTCGAAGTTGGAGCGGTTCACTCGGCTCAAAATTCGAATCTCGTCTTCAATTGCTCGATCAATTGCAGATTGGCGACCATCCGGCGCTGCAAGAAGCTTTCAGGGAATTTCGCGCCGAACTCGTAGAGACGATTGCAAAACAGCGTGCGCGTGAATTGGAAGAGGGTCGCGCCGAGAGCGAGCGGTTCGAATGATGGCTGGCGAAAATCGAAGATCAACGGCGTCCTGCCTCTGAGATGGCAGAGCGGGTGGCCACGCTCAAACGAGAGGCGTTCGCCCATTCTGCATACGTGTACGGAACCGACGAGAGCCCTCTTCTGGATCACGAGGTGTTCAAATCACCGCGTGGTCTTCGTTGGGCAACCATTGAACTACGAGTGCAAACACTCATCAAATTGCGGACGGAGTTGTCGCGCTGACTGATAAGGTAATTACACAAAGCTTATCCGTTGAGCGGCATGTTCCATAACATTCGATGGACGAATCTTATAACAGATAACAGAAGCCCCCTCATTGCTGAAGGGGCAGTTTACCTGCCGGGAAGAAGCCGACAAGTTAGAGCGTGTACTGGCGTTACCTGTTTCCAGCCATACGCTAGGGGGGACGGAAGATAAGTCTGCGAAGGAGTTTCTTACGCTCCCAGGAAGCTTGGTATTTGCGGCGACATTTTTCGCGGCAAAAGCCGGTACGGAAGTGGTAATGGCGGACGAGGCCAAACTTGCCGCCGCACCGTGGGCACTTATTGACCGACATGCTGAGCCTCCGCATTTGCTCGGAGTACCCAGCGGACGTACTTCAGTTGACCCTCCGTTAAACAATACCGGCCGCAGTAAACCTCGCGGGTAAACAGGGCTCGTATTTTAGCGGGGGCATCGCACTCTGCGCACCTAGGCGTGGGTTTAGAGAGCAGGAGCATGGCGCCGCACTCCCTTCCTACGCGGGTTGCCTGTGAGGGGGCGAACGCCAAGTTTGCGCTGGTAGCTGATGACAAAGCGTTCGGACACGCCCAACACATCTGCGAGAATGGCGGGGTCTATGCCGACGTTCTCTCGAAGGAACTCATCCCTCTTTGTCGTACGCCACTTTTTCCTTGGCTCGTAATAGTCGGGAGCATGAATGGTACTCATAGCGGTCTCCTAATAAGGGACAGCCGCTACTCATCGTATCATCCAATCTTCACTTACTTTTGAGGTGACAACCCCCCGCAAACTTCTTCCGGCGTCAGACTTACGAAAACATTCTCTTGAGCATTAAGAATTCTTCACGTTGGGAATCCGTCTGATGAAGCCGAGTCGCTAATGCACAATAGCGACGCGGAGGTCAACCCGGACGACGTGGCGTTCTAATTTACCTGCTCTTCTTTTGAAGAGGGCATGAGAAGGTGACCTAGGAGGGAACATGAAGAAACCTCTTACAATGCATGAGGAGACGCAGCCCCGAAACATCACCCGGGCCAACGTGTTGATGACCGAAGGTTTTGGCTTGGAGGTTGATGGTCGTATGAAGAGGAGTTTCCCGACGCGGGCCGCCGCGCAGAAAAGCGCATTCGACCTCAAAACCAAGTATCCCCTGCTTCAGGTCAAGGTGTATGACCCTGAAAAGAAGACCTGGACGCTCGTTGAGGCCGATAAAGTAGCTGTCCCCATCAAGGAGTGACGCTACGTCGCCTTTTGCTGACGCGACGTCGTCTCGCCGGCAAGCCCAATCCTGCTCCACGGCTAGCCGTCAGGTCAGCGTTCCTACGATGGAGGCACGCTGAGAAAGCTCGATCCAGTTGCCGTCCGGATCAAGGATCATGGAAATTCGTGCAACATCTCCGAGCGTGGTGGGTGCGAGACCCTCCCGGGCGCCGGCCCCAATTGTTTGGGCATGAACTTCGTCAACTTTGAAGACCTGGAAGGTGATATATCTCCATCCCGTTCCGTGCCGTCCGGCATCGAGCGGGGTGTCGGGTCGCTCTTCCAGGATGATCAGGCTCTCGCCAGCGCGAAATGCCGCACCACCGGTTCTGGCCTCCTCCACGAGACCGAGCACATCGGCATAGAAGCGGCGATGCGCTTCGAGGTTGCGGACCGAAAGACGGACAGCAATCTGATATATTCCTTCATGGCCGAAAGGTACCAAACAGGTTCGATTTCCATCGGGATCCGTGAGACGCTCGGGTTCTGCTCGGTCCTGACGCGCAATGATCAATTCTCGGTAGCCGCTTGGCGGAGCGACCGGAAGCTGATCGACATGATGGTTGATCTTGATCACAGATCCTGCGACGTCATGCCGGTACTGCTTCTGCCCACGGCGAACCGGAAGAACGTGGTCGAGCCGGAGACCCACGTCGTTTTGCCAGAAGTGAAGCATTGGATCGAGATTGTTGGTTGAAAGGCCCACGTCGATCTTTTTCTTAGCCAATTCCATTGCTACCATCTCCGAAAGTCGATGAGCCCGTCATCGCTAATATCCGCGAGTGCAATTTCAATCCGTTAGAGGTCGATGCCTCTGCGAGGCGTCCTAAACAGCTTTTCAAATAGAACATAGATCGCGGTCAGCATAGGGACCTTCAGAAGGCGTTACCAGACGCAGTTCGTGTCGTGCACGTTGCGCTTGAAGCGATCACGACCGCGGCCGTCGCTCAATCCCTTTGCCACTGCGTCTCGCCACATTCAGCGGCCAGTCCGGCGGCCCTAATGTAGCCCTGGACGCGAGCATCAAATCGCGCTCTATCCTCTACGGACTTCATCACCATTATGCCCGCGTTTAGGGGTCGGTACACGCAAGGTCTGCTACGCTCTGCCCGTGCACATGATCCGGCTCACAACGGAGCGACAAATCGCGCCTTACGTATGGGTTCATCCGGACACTGATCTATGAGCCTCGCTCACGGTCAGTTCACCGCGAATGTTCTTCGATCGCCCGAATAAGCCCGCCGCGAAGGTGTCCTACCCTTGGGAGCGAGATCGTCCAAGGGAGGAAGCATGATGCGGAAAACCGTTATAGCCTTGTTCGCCCAAGTCTGCGGATGAACATTGCTCACCGAAAATCGTCGTGGAAGGAAGGTCCGGTGCAAAGACATCGTCACCAGCGGTGCTGGATCCAATGCATCGCGCTACGAGCACATCGCTCGCCGGGCGTGTCGCCCACGATCTGCAAGGAGAGTCGCAACGGCGCTGTCTTGAGATCGCCCTGTGCAAATGCTGGCGCGGCGACGAGACAAAGAACTGCGGCCGGAACTTTCGATGTCATTGTTGTCCTTAACGGTCGGCTTTTGGGGCTGACAATTTAGAGTCTGTTAGTCGCATGCATGCTTGCGGCCATCACGGCCCCGGTAGAATGTAGCGCCCCGCGCGCAGACACCGTTGGAAGCATATGAGTTACTTTGGAAGAGTGTGCGCTGATAGTCGCCCGTATATGGATTGTTTGGTCCCTCATTCTGACAATTCGCGTTGGGATAAAACTGCGCACAGTATCCCGGTTCCGAGATCACTCGCTGTGCCATTACCGGGGTTGCAAGGGATATAAAGGGAATTGCAGCTGCACCCAAAAGTGTGAACTTCTTCATGATAGTTCTCCATGCCGTCGGAGGGATTCAACCGTTGAGGTTTCGAAAGTAGTTCCACGCGGAAAAGCGATCAGGGCAGCCCGACGATTCGCAGTTCCGTCGCTCAGCCTCAGAGATTTTGAAGCTCCGGGGTTATCATGATGCCATCGCATGATATTGGAGAAGGACGGGCACTTTGCAGCAATCGACGTAGCACTTGTGATTGCAGTAGGCGAGCTGCGTCGCGATATCTCGTAGGTAGCTCTCCCCGATTTGCTCACAGCACAGCGCACAGAACGATTGCGTGCGAGGTGTCCTGCCACTCACCAAGATAAATTTCATGTGGCGCCTCCTAATACGAAGAACACCATGTGTGCGGGTCCTCTGATAAAAAGACTCAAACTCGAGGCCTGATATTCTCGAACTCGCAAATTGTTTTAGAATGTAGAATCACGGTTCCGCGATCAGGTCTTCAAGCATGGCGGACCGTCCGCGTGTTGTAGTGATGCTGCAACTCGGCCGCGCGAACTCCGTGTTCATTACATAGGGGGAAAACTGACCTGAACTGCGTCTTCGAAGATGACTGTGCAACAAGGTCGTTCATAGATACTTCTTGTGGATGTCGGTTGCCTCGATGCTGTGAATCAGCATGCGCTTTATGGTCTTGTCCAGAATCTTCTGCTCCTCGATCAGCTTGGTCACAAAACAGACCGAACGCATCTCGCGCATGAGCGATGAGTTGAAGCTGATCTCGTTGATGCGATTTAGGATCTCACGTGGAGTTTTGGGCACATCTGGTCGCTCGATCGGATTTATATGGACGATCACCACGTCTCGGCTGTCACAGTTATAGATGAGCGGGAAGATTGCCGGGTTGCCCATATACCCACCATCCCAATAGTGCTCACCGTCGATTTCGATCGCCTGGAACAAGAACGGTAGACAAGCCGAGGCCAAAACAGCGTCCGGCCCGATTTCGTCGTTGTGAAAAACGCGGATCTTTCCAGATCGCACGTTAGTTGCCGAGAGGAAAAGCTTGATCGGACAGCGCGCGTTGCGTATCGCATCAAAGTCCACCGTATCGCAAAGGATCGAACGCAGAGGATTGATGTTGAACGGGTTGAGCTGGTAGGGCGAAAACAACCGAGTCAGGATATCGAATTGGACGAAGGCCGGCGATGTTTCCAGCGACTGGTTGCCCGTCAACCGGTCAAACGGGGTTGGCTGTAGAGGGTTGAGCGAAGCCAGAGTGGCAACGCGGCGCCAAATGGCCGCCAGCGCATGTCGGGCACCCGCGCGACCGCCGACTGTCAGCCCGTAAGCCAGCACGGTGGCGTTCACCGCGCCAACACTCGTGGCGCTGATACCATCGAAGTCGATGCAATCGTCCTCGAGGAGACGATCTAGCGCTCCCCAGGCGAAAGCGCCGTGAAAACCCCCACCTTGGAGCGCCAAGTTGATCCGCTTCCGACTACCTGAATTGGCGGCCCCGCCACCCAGCGGATCTTTGTGCTTGTGCTCCTTCCTATTGATACCGATCTCCATGCAGACTCTCACTTTCGTTCCTGGACAGTAGACCGAACGGCGCGTGAGTTTATTCACGCGCATACTCGAATAGGCATAGAAATCCGTTTGTTCATCCACCCGCTGCCGCCGCCGTTATCCCTTAACAATTGGCTTCGGGAGTTTCTATCAGCGCAGCCATCCGAGCCGATCCGATGCTCACTCGCCAGCGTACAAAAGCGCTATGCAGACATGGATCGAAGATGCGTTCGTCGTCCACAGGTGGCGCCAGCAAAAAAGGGCCCCAGCTTCGGGAGAAAAGCTGAGGCCACGTGCCGCAGTGATACGGATGGCTCGAAACGAAACGCCGCATGCTGTGCGCGTGTGCTTCACGAAAACTTGTTTCACCACAGCAGAGACCCCTGCGAGGGCGGTTTATTCCCACGTCTTTAATCGATCACCTAGAACGCGTTGATCGCTCATTGCTATTGCGATTTTCGCTCTAGATCAAACCTGTGGGTCCTTGTCCGGCAAATGGTCAGATCATCTGCACTGTTGCCTATCGAAGCGAGCGAAGCCTCGCCGGAATAAAGCAATCGCCGATCCAGTCTACTGATTAACGCGTAGGAGCATCTTTCGGGTTCTTGGCTTGGCGCTGCAAATCCCGGGCAAGATTAGTCTCGTCGACTAAAGAAGAGAGAATCCAAATCATGGCAAATAGAGTAGATGCTACAACACCCACCCGTTACTACCTAAACGGGTTTGCTCAGGTCATAGAAAGGATCGGTCTCGCCATCACGGGCGCGCTATGCGGACTCTACGTTGCAGCGTTTGTGGCTAGAGCAAATATCGAGGCGATCAATTCCCTAGGGGTTCTCTTCTCAGCGGTCCTATATGGCTCTATCGGCTTCTATTTTGGAACCAACATTCCTCCGCTGCCTTCGGGCGCATCCGACCGTACGTTTTCCACCGGTTCGCGTCCGAAGACGAACCCGATAACGCTGGCAAGTGCCACCGGCACATTCGTCGCGGCTGTTGCAACGCTCGTATCGGTCTATATGATCATCTTTGACGAGACCCCGCCCGTCATTTGCAATGTTGGAATCGGTTTCGGATGGATGCTCGGCGTTCTGTTGCAACTCGCCGCTGGTGCAGCAGCGCGGCTTAAACAGTACAACCGCGCCGCTGGCTAGTACCCCCAAAAGGACATCGACCCGGAAAACCTTATTTGTTGAATCGGGCTCGATTGCGTGCGCGTGTATTCACTCAAGACACTTCAGTCTGTCCTTGTTGCCTGCCAGTAACAGGATTTCAATTCCCTGCTTGCTGGGACCCGAAGCGCACGCACGTTGTTCGAGTTAGATTCCGCGACTGCGTGTCGAAATCGGCAGCATCAAGATCAAACGGGGGACAGATGAGATCAACAAGACAACACTGATTGCGGCGGCGAGCGCCCGCCGTGGCCGCGTGGGCACCTGTGCATATGCTGGTGACTACGAGGGAGGCTGCTATTTAGTCGCTCGGCGAGTCCTAACTCGCTACGGCTGGCGGAGGCGTCGCGTCGAGGCGATCCGGCCGCCAGGGTCATCCACAATCCGAACCCCTGCGTCGCTTGCTCCAATTCCCGCGAGCAGGATAGTCGTCCCGAGTAACGCTGTGAGGCTCTTCATGACCAATTCCAGTCCCAAACTGTCGGATTTGAATCTGACCACCTCAAGTCAAGTGATGACAAACTGACTCTATCTAGTCGCCCGCCGCAGACCAAGCCGGCATGCGGGAATAAATTGCCATCCAGAAACGTATATTTCTTGGGGCAACAATATATTCGTGCGCAAGCTGACATTCGTCCAGTTCACGAGGCTCATAGAACAACCAACCGCAGGCGCGCAGGATAGCATCGAAGGCAGCAAGGTGCGCAAAGGCACCAATAACTTGAACGCGACTTCACGATTCCGCGTGCTCGGGAATATCATAAAACAGCTTCGAGTCTTTCTGTCAGAGGCCCGCGCACCATGCGCACTGGCTCAACAACGTGGAGGGATTCGACAATGGCTAACTTCAAACTGCTCAGCGTGGCTGCGATTCTGTCAGCAGTAATCACGACCCCGGTAGTTGCGCAGGAAGCTGTCCAGGAACCCGGCTTACAGGCTTTTTACCAGAGCCTGAATATTGGATCTCAGGACCGCTCGACAACGAGCGCCATGGCATCGACCCGCAGCGGTGCGTATGCGAGCGCACACGCGAAACGCAAGTCAGCTAAGAACTACGACAGCGCTCACAAGATGTGACAGAGCCACAGCAACAAGTCGGCGCCCAATCAGCAAAAAAGGAGGTCTAATCGGCCGCCTTTTCTATTAAGCCCGATGTGGCGTTCTGACACCGACCGAGTGGACCGATCCATTTTGATCCCGCCGGCCAGCATGTACCGACTGTACAGTTAGATTGATCGAAGGAGAGCAATATGTCTGCGTCGGACTCGCTCTTTTGCTTCACGTCCAACAAAATTGACTATCATCCTTGCCCAAATTGTCGTGCCCCAATGCTCGTCCGGATCAAATCGACCGGCGTGGACTTGAGCGTACAAACGTTTGAATGCTTCAATTGCGATAACGTCGTGGTGATACCAGGTGACCAGTCGGACCCCCTTTGAGAGCGGGGGCGAGGATCGTCGAGCGACCTTCAGCGCATTCGAAACACGAAGCCAGTTCTGGTTATTTCTCGTTCACGGCCCCGTCCGAAAAGATGAATCTCCGTCGGCAACTTTAAATCTCGGGCGACAGCCCGGAAATATTCCTAAACGCACCATTCCGGTAAGACGTAGACTGGGCGGCACCAGGATGAGTTACCGCCAGGAGTTCGCGATGACGTTCCATATTTCCCTTTGCATCAACAGCCTTGCACTCATAGTCTTGCGCTTCTTCTGGTACATTAGTCATCCCGTCGCGCCGGCAAGATCGCTTCCTGCCCGGCAGCAGCTGATATCGGAGGCGGTGCACGGGCTGCTTTATATGCCGGTGCTTGGGAAGACGATAACGGGCTGGATCTTTGCATCCGAGCGTGGCTGGTCGATCTCGCTGTTCTTTGCGGTCCCTCTCCCAATGTTGCCGACCGAAGGCTCGGGATCTTGGAATGGGCGCTGCTGCTCGTAATCCGCGCCCAAGTGGCGGCCGCCATGGCGCATACGTTTATTTTCCGCGACCAGATATGCAGCGTATGCTGCCGGAGAAGCCGATGGTCGTGCGGACCAAGAACCTGAAGCCCGAGGTCGTAGTGATGAAGCCCGCCCAGGAATTGCGGGCCGGCTAGCGATCCGCGTTGCCGGACCGGGGGAGAGCGACCGGGCTTGCGCAACTGATCTTCTGCCCGATTTTGGAAAGGCCCGACTGGATCAATTCGATTTCTGCCGGCATCCCTATTTTATTTTTCTAAGCAGAGATTGCGATGTCAGCCACCAGTATCTGTCTCGCGGCGCCAGGCATCCCCAAATGCCTTTCGCGCGCGCGACAGACGCGACATGACGGTGCCAATCGGCACGGCCGTGATATCCGAAATTTGATGGTAGGAGAGGTCTTCGATCTCGCGCAAAACCAGTACTTCACGAAATGGGCGAGGCATCGCATTGAGAATGAGGCGAACGGTCTGGGCTTCCGCTTTGCGTACCAGCATCGCTTCCGGAGTGTCCTTGTGCGAAGATATATTAGCGATGAGTTCTTGGGAATCACCATCGCCATGCTGATCAATCTCCAAACGCGACTTTCGCCGCCGGTCCATCAGCCAGCTATGATAGCAATTTCGTACAATCGTGAATATCCAGGCGCGGGCATCCCCGCCGCGATATCGAGCGAAGCTTCGATAGGCTCGAAGGAATGCCTCCTGCACGATATCCTGGGCCGCATCGGCATCCCGGCTGAGAAAACGCGCGAAATTGTAGGCCGCGTCGAGCTGAGGAACAACATTCTGCTTAAATCTGGCAAGAGAAGCATCCGCGCTCGGCGGCCTGCTTTGCACCAGCAGGCCCAACTGATCCAGTGCTGACGTTGGCGCCAATTCGAGGGGCGGGTCACTTGCGGTTACGGCCGCAGGTTTTTGTCGAGGCTGCATGAAGCCGTTCACAATCTGCACGCGCGGCCTCCCACGTCTTGCCGCACGGCTGACGAGACGGCCGCACTGCAGTCGCGGCGAACGGCAAAGGACGGCATCGGCAGGTTCCTATGACGAGCGGCATTGCAAACCCGCGGATTGTGTGATTGGAAATGTATATTCCTTCAATGGATCGCCGGTCCTATCTTCCTGAAAAGTGAATACCCTGGAAAATATAATAAAATAAACGGCTTAGATGCAGCCATCCCTTGCAACGGGCGTTCTAACTCTGGTTTGTGATGCGGAAACTGATGAATCCTTTGAACGTTCGGGTTTGCCATGAAGCCGGTCGTACAACCTTCCAAGCATTTCAAGTTTGGGGTTTTCGAAGCCGATCTTCGAACCGGTGAACTCACGAAGCTTGGCAAACGGGTCAGGTTGCAGGAACAGCCAGTCAGGTTGCTGGCGATGCTGCTGGAAAAACCTGGAGAACTAGTGACCCGGGAGGAACTTCGCGAAAGACTTTGGCCGAAGACGATCGTGGATTTCGATCACGGCCTCAACAAAGCGATCAGCAAGGTTCGAGAAGTACTAGGGGATACGGCCGAAAACCCCCGCTTCATCGAGACCGTCGCTAGCCGTGGCTACCGGTTTCTCGCCGACGTCGTGGTTGTCCATGGCGGGAAACTGGAGACTGCGGCTGGTGATCTTGCTATGCACGAAGGTTCCAGTCTTCTGCGACCCACTGACGCCGGTATCTCAGCAGCATGGCAGCCCCGTCCTTTCGGCTGGAGGCTTTCCGGCCTCGGAATGGCTCTGGTTTTTGCGGTCTCCTTATCGTGGTTTTTCTATTCGTGGAGGCACCCTCTACCCTCGATACCCTCGATCCGCTCCTTGGCAGTGCTGCCGCTGGAAAACCTCTCCGATGATGCCTCTCAGGATTATTTCGCCGACGGAATGACAGACGAGCTGATCACTCACCTGGGGCAGATCAGCGCAATACGCGTGATCTCCCGCACGTCCGCGATGACCTATAAGAGCGTTCGCAAGCCTTTGGCTGAGATTTCTCGTGAGCTGAATGTCGATGCCGTGATCGAAGGAAGCGTGCTGCATTCCGGTGAACGAGTACGGATCTCCGCTCAGTTGATCCAGGTACCCGCTGACAAGCAGATCTGGGCCGAAAGCTACGAAGGAGATTTCCGCGACACGCTGGGGCTCCAAAGTAGGGTAGCCCGCGCCATCGCCGAGCAAATCCGGGCTACCTTGAACCGACAGGAACAGGTAGCGCTGGAGAAGTCCAAGGCGGTGAACCCGGCGGCTTATGAGGCCTACCTCAAAGGACGCTATTTTTGGAACAAGCGAACCGGAGAGGGCCTAAGGACAGCCATCGGATATTTCAACCATGCAATCGAGACGGATCCAACCTATGCCGAAGCATATTCTGGCTTAGCTGACTCCTACGCATTGTCTGGCGATTGGGAATATGGAGTGCTTTCTCCGCAGGATGCTTTCCGCAAAGCGAAGGCGGCTGCGACCAAGGCCTTGGCATTGGACGATAGTCTCGGCGAGGCCCACACCTCTCTCGCTTTCGCTCTGGATCTTTATAGCTGGGATTGGGAGACTGCCGAAACGGAATACAAACTGGCAATTAAACTGAACCCTAGCTACGCGACCGCTCATCTCTGGTATGCTTGGCATTTGATCTTGATGGGGCGGAATAGCGAGGGCCTCTTCGAGTTAAGAAAAGCGGAAAGCCTTGATCCTCTTTCTCTGATCATCAGCGCAGACATGGCGGACGCATTGTGTATAGCTCATCTCTTTGACGAAGCGGTGCAGCAAAGTAAGAAAACGTTGCAGATGGACCCGAACTTTGCCATCGGGCATTATGAGCTGGGACAGGCATTCGAACAAAAGCACATGCACATTCAAGCAATCGCTGAGTTTCAGAAAGCGATCGAGATTTCCGGACACAGTGGGGTCTTCGACTCGAATCTCGCCTACGTTTATGCCGTCTTGGGAAGAAAGGAGGAAGCAATCAAAATAGCCAAGGACTTGGAAGCCCAGCATGACCAAAACCCTTCTGCCGAAGCCAACATCGCCCTGATCTATATAGGACTCGGCGATCAGGACCAGGCAATGATCTGGTTGAACAAGGGCTATGAAGCGCGATTCAACCCATCCATTCTGCTGCGGCCGGCCTTCGATCCTCTGCGGTCCGACGCTCAATTCAAGGGGCTTCTGCGCCGTGTTGGCCTCCCGGGATGAGTTAAGTATTTTTCGATCGCAGCGGTCGCCATTGCTGCTGCTGGACGAACATCGGCGGGCTTAATGCGTAGACCCGCTTGATCATCCAGCAGATCCTCAGCAACACGCTGGCAGCGTAGGCAAAGCTCCGCAAAATAACCTTTTCATCGGAGTGGTCTGTCCGATGTTCAATAACGGATGATTGCTGCCGGCCGGCCCATTCTTGAAACCCGTCACTGTCGATAACGAAGGCATCGTTGTTCGGAATATTGGCCGCGAGCGCCAACGAAGCCTGGCTGTTGCTGACTTGTTTCGCGTTTCTAGATGTGATGCTTGTGCCGTTTGCGTGAAAAAAGAAACCCGTAAACAGCAAGAAGCGCTTTGTCGATAGTCGCTGGTCGCATAAGGCCTGACTGGCAAAGAAACGTGCCTTCAACGAGGTGCTATTTCACTGGGAAGCGCGCAAGAATCACCTCCTGCGTATAGCTGATTCGACCGCGGACGAGAAAAGCGGCGCGCGGAATGTCCCGCGCCTTGAATGCCTGCATGATGTCGTCGCAAGCGTGCGCAGCGCGCTCGGCGAACTCCCGGCTCACACTTGTGATTGTGCCGCAAAGCTGGATTTGCAGCGTGACCCGCGCCAGCGCCTCGATCAGCGCCGAATTTCCGGATTGCTCGGCGATAGTCTCGTAAAACTCCCGGTCGCGTATGGCATAGGTTCTCATGTCTCCACGCTGCAAGGCGACCACGGCTTCAACAAGAATATCTTCAAAGCGCCGTATGTCACGGTCACTCATTTGCGGTACGGCAAGCTCGACCGCAAAACATTCAATCCGCTTGTATAGTTCGTAGAGGTCCGCAGTCTCTCTGCCAGAAAAGCTGCGTACATAAAAGCCGCAATAAGGTTTGATCTCGATCAACCCGCCGTTTGCTAGTATCCCTATCGCCTCGCGAAATGGAGTTCGACTCACCCGCAGCCTGTGGATCACCTGCTTTTCATCCACCCACCCGCCACTCGGCAACTCGCCAGATAGGATCAGCTGCACGACCTCTTCATAGATCCGTTCGCGCAAAGTCCTCTTACGTCGTTTTTCCGGAGTGGTGATCAACATCAACGAATGCGTCTGCCAGCAAGCGCCTCTGGAGCTTACGAGTCAGGACGTCCCAGTTGAGGACGAGACGATCTCGCCCTTCTATTTGACTTCCGGCGCCGGCCACCCCTCGGAAAATGCGCGCCCGAATGATGCAAGATCCTCAGGTGGAATGTCCGAAACTGCAACATAGGTGAACTCGGCATCACTCCAGCTACGGACGTTGTATCCCGCAATTGCCTGGTCAGAGACGGATTGACCGGCCGGCAGGCTCGTTAGGCTGACCGTATGCTTGGCGTGCCTGTAAACGATCGTTGCGACCGGATCGTGGCCAACGACATCCACGCGGCCACCCACGAGCACGAAGCCCTGCGCCGCGAGGTCAGGCACCTGAGGTGATTCCGGCAAGCGCGATGTGAACCATGGCTTGACCGTATGGCGGTCGGAAGACGCAATGTCGAATGGCTGAGTGGCCAGTTGACCCCGGATATGGCCCGCAACGACCTGGCGGGCAACATCCTCGCGTTGACCGTAGCCCTCGATCGTCAGCATGACGGAACTCGAGATCACCGCGCCGAACACCGCGGCCGCAGCCAGCGCCTGAAACGACCAGCTTCGACGAGTCAGACGTCCCGCCTGAGCCGAACGTCCCGCCTGGCTTGGACGTTCCGCATCCAATGCCGAGTTTATGCGGGCCTGAAGACCCGGCGGCATCTCAAACTGCAGAAGCGAACGAACGGCGCGGCGCAATGACAGCAGCCGGTCATATCTGGCCTTCAAAGACTCATTGCTAGCCAACCGCCGTTCGAACTCAATCGCGGAAGCCGGATCAAGCTCGCCGTCGCAGTAGGCGTTCATCTGCAATTCGTCACTATCTTTTATCGATGCAATCATAGTGTTACTTTCGGTCACCGAGTAGAGCGATTAGTAACTGCCTGCCCCGGGACAGACGGGACATCACTGTGCCGATTGGAACATTGGTGATCTCCGCAATGTCGCGATAGTTAAATTGATTGATTTCCCGCAGAACAATCACCTCGCGAAAATGCGGCGGCAGCTGCGCCAAGGCTCGCTGAACGTTTTCGGCATCCGCCTTGAAAAGCGCGATCTCCTCGGGTGTCTCAACCCTCGTCCCGTACGGACCTACATGCTCAAGTTCCTGTTGCTCCGTAACACTCAGGTCGTCGGTGTAAACGACAGCCCTTGGTCTGTTCTTCATCAACCAGCTATAGGCGGCGTTGCGCACAATCGTCAGCGACCACGCGCGAGCATTGACAGCACCAAAACTCTTGATGCCGCGAAACGCGCGCAACGCGGCATCCTGCACGACATCTTCGGCGTCATAGGCACTACCGGTGAGCCATTGCGCCAGACGATAGGCTTCGGCCATGTGCGGCAGAAAGACTTCATCGAACATCGCGCGATCATCCTTGTTCTGCACAGTTGGGACCGACGTTTGCTGCTGGCCAGACAAACGATCTGGACCATCCAATCTCTCCTTCAACACGACTTCGTTAAGTTCGGTACGCGGGAATTGCGACCGATGTACCGATGAGGGTGTCGTCATGTTTGGCACACCAAGGCTCAAGGATTTGATGTCACTTGACGGTGACTTTTCCGACCATATGCGGATGCAGGGCACAGAAATAATCGAAGGTGCCGGCGTTGGCGAACGTATAGGAAAATGAATCGTCGGTATCGAGCGCCTTCGACCGGAATACCTTGTCCTTGTTGACCACCAAATGTGGGATATCGTCGTGGTTGACCCACTTCACTGTCGTTCCCACCGCAACCGTCAATTCCGGGGGCGTGAAGGTGAAATTGTCGATAGTGATCACGTTCGCGGTATCCTGCGCTGCTACCGAAGCCGCCGCCAACATCGCTCCAACGATTGGACCAATAAGCATTGCAACGATGACAGCACGGCTCATAGCAAACCGGGCCGCCGCTCGACGGCCCAATCCCTGTCCACGATCCTCAAAGCCTTTTTTGGCCATCTCAAATCTTCCCTGCGGAGCCAAACGGCACCAAACGGTGCCGAACTGCGCCGCTAGATGGGAGACTCAACTGCCTCGGGCTTTATTCCCGAATAATACGCAATTTCTCGATCCGTGGATTCCCCCGCTCAAATCGCTGATTTCGATGACGGCCATGGACGCGTTTTCTGCTCGGTTCGAAGGTGACAGTCGATCCCCTCCCTCGGTTGCCAGGCCGCTCACGACGTCTTCCTAAAGGGAGTCCGCCGCTCGCGCGCTGTTTCGCCAAAACCTGCAGCGAACGCCGCTTCGAAAGGCGCGATTAGCCAATTCGATCTCGCAACGCGCGAGGTGCAGCCCACCCGATGGCGGAACGTTTGAGTTTCCGCCTCATGAATTTCAAATTTTTCATTTCCCCCGAGCAACGCTGGCATCCCCCAAGGTGTAGCTCGCACGTCAACGAATCTGCTGCTTCCAATTCTCCGTCGAAAAAAGCGTGGAGAACGAGTTCCCATTCCGGACAGGCGCCAGCTGTACTTATGCTAGTTTCGGGCGCAGGCGGCCGGATCATGGCAATGCGCACCATGTGGCTGAGCGAGAACGTCAACTGGCTGGCTTGACGATGACTTTGCCCTTCATGTTCGGGTGGATCGAGCACAAATAGCTGTAGTCGCCCGCGGTCGCGAAAGTGAAAGAGAAGCTGGCGTCCTTGACGAGAGTCTTTGATCGGAACGCTTTGTTTGAATCCACCACGGTGTGCGGCATGCTTTCATTGTTGACCCAGGTCACAGTGGTGCCAGGCGCAACGGTGATTTCGCCGGGAACGAAAGTGTTATGGTCCATGTTCACGGTCGCCGCCGGGCCGACGCTGGCAATATTCGCGTCCTCCGCCAGGCACGACGTGGACGCCAGAACGGCGAACATGGCGGCCAGTCTCAAAGCACGCAGGACGCTTTGTGGCTTGTAGACCCCGAGGGAAGTTCCGGAATTTGCCGCGAAGTGCATTGAGGCACGGACTGTCAAAACCAATCTCCTTGTTTCAGTTAAAGCTATCTGCCGCGGGCGCATTGGTCATCGCGACCCCGGCGTAGAGACCAATCGAAATGGGCGGTAGCGCGCCTAAGTCTCTTCTAATTTGGCATGCTGCGCTGCCTCTCACAGAAGACTCACATTCGTTTGATAAAATTCCCGAGTTCGTGCTCCTTTTTGGCTATTGAGACAAGCAACGGGCAGCGATCAAAAAACGCATCTCAGCCGGGGCATGACTGAGACACTTCTAAGGGATGGATCGCTAAAAGAATGCACACCACGCGAGTCTCCCGTCTCCTGAGCCGGCGTCATCAGCAAGGCATGGCTTGATTTCCAGCGGTCCTCGCCTTGATATGCCAGATCGTCGAAGCCGACTAAAAATAGCCTTGCTATTCAGCAACTATTTGGGATGACCGGCCGAGCGGCCGATTTATTTCCGCCAAGGTTTGTTAGTTTCGAAAGAGAACATCCGAGGCGCCTATATCCGGATTGCTCCGCCTGAACGGCTGACGTTTGCGTGGCAGGATTTGGCCTCGAGTTCTTTTCTTAATAGCGTGGGACGAAGGAGGCACTGCTCCGCTTGACCGGGAACAGCTCATCGAAACGTACCGAATATCCGATGCCCACAATGTAACTGGGCGCGTTGTGGTTGAGCCCCAGGGCCACGTGAAAATCCACCTGCTGATTTGGACCGAGTCGATACAGCCCGCCCGAATTCAGGAGTTGGGAGGAACTTCCGCTATCGGGGTAATCACCGACATACTCCACAAATAAGCTGGTCCTCTCGGTCACCTTCTTTTCGACCACAAAAGTGGTTTCTGTGATCAGCTTGCTGGCTGGGTCCGAGGGGCGAATGAATTCAGTGAACATTCCGCTCAATCCCCATCCGCTGCGCAATTCCCAGGACCACGGGAATTGCAAATACGGCTGCGCGCCGCGGCCGACTATGCCGGTCGACCCGCTCGGCAACGCCACGCCGAAGACCGCAGAGAGATCGATTTTTCCCGGGATCGGACTGATCTGCCATTTGAGCGCCGGCGCGACATCGGAAAAGCCGGTGTCCCTGGCACCGCGTATATTTGCAAAATAGGTTGGCGTGTCTACGAGCAGTTCGAAACAGGGCGCAATTCCCAGACGCCATCGCGTATTTGTGCCGTCCACAAATCGACCGCCGTCTCGCGCGCTGAAATTGATCCCGTTCTCGCTTTGCAGGCTGCCCGCGGGCACAACAATGCTGGAGTTCGTGACATCGGGTCGATCGGTGCTAATCGCGTCCTTGCTGGCCGGACAATCATCCGCCTTCGCACCGATCGTGATGAGACAAACAAGGGCGATCAGTAACGCCAAAAAGGCGGGCCGATGGACCGCCTTTTCAACCCATTGTTTAGCGGTGTCGTGAGGCGTGGCAAATACCTCGTTCTTCAGAGGTCGGCAGAAACGGAGCGCGTTGTTGGTAATCGATTCCATTTCAGAACTGGAAGCGCAAGCCAACGGTCGGATCGATCGCTGATCGCTGAAGGAAGCCGTTAGCAAGACCATTCGACACTTGCGACCACATGATGCCTGCGTAAGCATCAAAGCGCTTCGCAAACCTGTAGTCAGCGAGGAAGGAAACCGCATCCAACTGTCCGCTGCATTGGGACAGGCTGGCATTTGAGCATTGAGCCGCGTTCAATGTAGCGGGTGTTCCTCCTTGGAAGCTGTTCTGCGCTTCGTGGTAATAGGCGACACTTAAATCGAGGTCGGGCCTGATCGCATATTTCGCACCACCCCAAAATACCTGGAGCACCCTATCGGTGGTAAAAGCGGTGTTATTAACTGCACCGAGCACATAGCCGCCCGGGAGGAAACTGCCGGGCGCCAATGGGTTATTCGGATTTGCGAAATCAATATGCTCATAGCCGCCATAAAATTTGACCGGTCCGTAAGTGTATTTAGCGAGAAGCATAACGCTGTTATTATCCGAGACAGTTCCCGAAACAAATCCCGCCCCTTGGCTTATCGTGGTGCTCGCGATCAAGAGTTGCGCGGCCGAGAGCGGAGATGCGGAAACCGCATCCTCGATATGAGCGAATATCGCGTCAACCGACAGGCCCATATAGTCCGCGCCGATTTGCCCCTCGAAGGCATTGCCTTGGCTGCCGGCAAATGGGCCGGATCTAAGCGAAGCTTCCGCGGCGGCACGGAAAGGGCCTACATTCACGGCATATTTGAACGAATTGTCGTAGATACGATTCTCGGTATCCCCCCCACCGCCCGTAGCGCCCTGGAAGCCGATCACGGAGAAGGCGTTCGAGCTGCCCATGGGATCATAGTTCACTACGCCGTCCGAGGTCAGCGCGCTTTGTCGACCGTAGGTCAACGTGCCGTATATTGGCGAGCTAAGGCCGGCATAGGCCGCTACGTTCAACGCTTGGCCGTTTCTGGAGGAATCACTAAACGCGTTCTGCTGGGCAAGCGACAATCCGTTGTTTTGCGCAATAGACCCAAGCCCGTCGGACAACTTTCCGGACTCCGGATTAAATTGCGTCTGAAGATTGAATACGGCCGAGAGACCATCCGCGATCTCCTGTTTTCCCCTAAGACCGATATAGGAAGAACTCAGCGCGTTCGGGCCAACGCCAAAATACGAGCCGTTGCTGTTCCTTGAGATCAGATAGTTCAATCCTGGCCCGGCAAGGCTGTTCAACGGAGTGCCGTGATTTTGATAAGTTACCCCCATGTCGACCAGGCCATACAGGGTAACGCCATGCCAGGTCAGGCTGTCATCTTGCGGTGGCGGCTTTTTGTATTCCGCCTTGTAACTGCTGTAATCGGCGGCCATCGCATTCGCCGGAATCGTTGGTTGCGCCGCGCCAGCAGACCGTGTTTCGAGTTTTCGCTGCCGCCTTTCAAGATCTGCGAGTCGTTTGGTCAATGCCTGATTTTGTTCGCGCAGCTGTTTGGACTGGGCCTGGATATCCGAAAGTTCATCGGCATGGCCCGCCGTTGCGAACGCTAAAGCGGCCGCTGCAGAAATTAAAATCCTTTTCACGAGCGTTCCCCCCAAAAGACGCGGCCCAACTATCCGCGAATCCACCAAGGTCACGGAGCCTCAGGATGATGACCCCTGATAGCGAGACTCACGTTCGAGTTCGGAAATTTCCGATTGGGTAAAATATATTTTTTGATTTTCATCTCGCGAAAGCGAAACGCGCTCGTTACGGCACCATATTTGGGCTCCGGACGAACCCGTCGCAGCACCGAAGCCACCGAATGTATATTGTTTGGGGTGACAATATATTCGTGCGCGAACCGGCCTTTACATAGCTGGCATCGCAGGAGATGATCGGCGCTGTTGATAAGAGTTCAAGTCATCGACTCGTCGCCTCTGTTTGAGGCATCAAAGCAAGGACTCCTGAATGTGGCGGAGCGACTGCAGAAAGTTCACGACGTGAAATCCTTCTGCGACGTTCAGAGAAGCTGCTCCCTCTCAGTGGGGGCGTGTTCGGCCACCCGGCGTTTTACAGTGATATCGACTGCGTCCATCGCCTTGAACGTTTGCACTGCGATGTTCGACACTCGGTCAGCCTTGGTTTGGTGACGAGCCCAAGTGCCGATCCGATGGCCGTATCGTCGCGTTGCCGTGTTGAGATGCGGCAAGCCAGTTCGATGAGGCTCGGATTCCGATCAAATCTAGCACACGAGGTCGGCGGACGATTCAGCAGAGCCAAAAAAACATTTAGGCACACCCCCGCGCGGGAATAACCCGGCCACTTCCTCGGTCATGTCCTCGTCTGGCTTAGTTGCCTGGTCGTAACAGAACAAGAGGAACGCATATGGCGCATGATCACGACAATCACGGAGATGGCGTCAGCCGTCGTCACACCCTCGAATGCATGCTTTGGGCTGGGACCGGCGTTTTATGGACAGTTGCCGGCGGCATTCCGAAATCCAGCCTGATGGGATCGGCACAGGCTGCGCAGGGCGGCTTCACCTTTTTACAGATTTCTGACAGTC
>WNFT01001531.1_pt1 | contig 19520 bp, 14 predicted proteins | sample 5400191 | NCBI WGS metagenome assembly WNFT01 (sample SAMN13153359, study PRJNA577476) | soil metagenome | isolation source: 80 cm saprolite under Madrone tree | place: USA:California | collected 2016-06-14 | reverse complement strand
CTTCTCGTTAGCAACCGAGCGCATCGCAAGCAGAACCGCGTCCACGGCAGCCTGAACGGAGCATCGGGCTATACTGCGTTTGGCGTTGTCACCCATCGTCCTCAACTGTTCCGGACGCTCTGCATATCTGGTCATCAAGGAAGCCAACCCATGCACATCTCCAGTTGTAAATGACTCGCCGGTCTCGCCGGGCACAATCAAGTCGGGCGCGCAGCCTACCCGATCACTCACAAAACATGGACGACCGCACCACATCGCTTCATTTACCACCAATCCCCACGTTTCATCTCCATCAGATGGAAGGACGAGTGCATCGCTGGCAACGTATGCTTGAGCGATCTCTGACTGGTTCAGAAACCCCGCGAAAGTTATGGGAACAGCTTCGGCCCCAGCCAGCACCTCACACTCAGATCGTAACGGTCCATCCCCCACCATTAGCCCAGACAGCTTAGCGCCTTGTCGCGAAGCCTGGGCGAGGGCCCGCACAAAATCCATCGGCCTCTTCTTATGGATGAACTTGCCCGCAAAAATGAAGACCGTAGCGTTCGAATTTAACCCCCACCGAGCTCGCAGCTCATCGCGCTTCGATATCCAAAGCAGAGCTTCATTCGCGAAACGTTTGTCATCCACCGTGTGAGGAACAACAAATACTCTCTCGTTGCGTGCGCCGTAGTGCAGAAAGTATTCACGCGACCAACGTCCGACCGGTAAACAGGCATCCAGTTTGGGGATGAACCATCGGTAGAGCGGGCGCTTCATCGATCTTTTGATCAGTCCGCGATCCGTATGCAGATGCGAATCGCTGCGTGCCAGAACCGGTGTCTTCGTTTGCCAGCACCTCCGCATTGTCTGCCATGCGCTCTTGTAATGCCATCCGTTTATGATTACCGCGTCGTATCTCTCGCGCTTGATTATCTCAGCGATCTCTGGCGTATCCAGCCCGCGGAAGGTGGCGACCGTGGGTTTCGCCGATACATTTTTGATAAATCGATATTGGTAGCCATCCAGCAGAGAGAGGTTCCAATCGAATTCAACGCCGAAACCGGCGTTTGCCTGGTCCCGAGGCGTAGCTCGATGACAGTAGAGCACCTCCAGGTCAATTTCAGCGTGTTCCGCCAGCGCCCGAAACCAGGAAGCCTGATACTGAATGACGTGTGTCGCCAATATTGCCAGTTTCATTTCCAAATCCAATCAGTTGGGTTAGGCGGCAGAAGAGCATTGCGAGCAACGCATAATAAGCTGCAAACAGATTTGGGACGTAAAGCATGTCGTGCCGCCTGACTTCGCGCAAGGCGTCGAGGTTGCCGCGCAAGAGTCCGACTAGCATCTTGTAAAGATGTGAAAGGGATCTTGGCTTGGCGAGTCTCTCCCAGCCTTTTCGATCACTCAGAAAAGAATAATTGAATTTGCGTTTTTCAATTTCATCAAATAGTGGCAGGCCCAACCGCCGCGGCGTTTGCGAAATAAGAAAGCGGGGATCTACTTCTGGGCGCAGCAGGTCGAATATCTCAATGACACCTCGCTCCATTCCATAGAGCGCTACACCGCCAAAAATTACCAAGACACTAGTGGTCAAGAGGTCACCCTTTACGGTTTGAGCCGGCCAGGGCCCGATCGAGAGCCTCAGCTAGTATTCTGCTGGACTCGCGCGCGCTCGCTCCGCAAAGAGCGCCCAAGTCAATTTGTTCTGTTTCGTAGCGGTAGTTCATCAAGAAGCGCTCCAGTGAATTGCTCAGGGCGGTGGTGTCCGGTAACTCCTCCGGCGTAAACGTGAACACCTCAGCGGCCCGGCTCTCGCGCAATGTGGCAACCGCTGTTGAGTCTTCGTGCAGCAGCGCAAACATCGGACGGCGGGCCATGACCCCCTGATATATTTTCGAAGGGGAGTAGTGAATTTCGGTCGATCCTAAAACCAGGATAGCGGTGCTTTGTTCAAGGTGATTGAGAACGTCGAGATAATTAATGCGACTTGGCATCTCGGCGACCATCTCTTCAAGGCCGTGACGGTTGACGTGCGGCTGAACTCCGTGTCCGTGATTTGGATCGCCTTCGAACCTTCCCGTGCCGATAAAGTGAAAGCGAACCCTGTTTGCCAACTCTGGATTTCGCTCGCGCAGCAGCACAAGTGCCGCGAGCAAACGATCCAAGACATCGACTGCCTTCGGCAGCAAAGCGCCTGCATAGATCACATGGAGCTTGCCGTCATCCGGATCGAACAGAAACGTTTTACGCGGCTTTCTTCGCAGGGCATCGAAGTCACGATCGGAACCTCCATAAGGCATCCCGGCGGTGACTACTCCTTGTCGCAGTTTTGGATTACGCGACAGCACGGAAGCGAAGTAGCCATCATTGATACCGGTAATAAGCCGCGCGCGGCGTACTGCAATTGGCTCCAGAAAATGCGACAACCCATTAGAGATCCATCCTTTGCTCAAGAAACGATCGCCGGTTGGCGTCTCCGGCACCCACGGATCGATATAGTCAAGCCCATACGGAATGCCGAGCGTGCGCTCCACGCGCGGGCCCAACAAAGCCGCCATGTTCGAAGGAATGGTTATATGCAGAAAGTCGATCTTCCGCTCAGCCGCTAGTTGGCGGACTGCTCGGTAGTACCACGGCAAAGACCGAAGACCAACGTCTCCTACAACGCGCACCGGCTCCGTGCGGAAAGCCTTTACCTTGATGATCTCCAAATCCTCGGGTAATAGATCCAGCAATTCCCAGTCGAGCTGGCATTCGTAATACTCTGGATCGGTCGTCAGGATGATCGGCTTCCAGCCAAACTCCGGGAGGTGATAGGCCAGCAACCGCGCGCGATGAACCGAAGGCAAGAAGCTCGGCAGAAAATGTGGTGCAACAAGGACGACGGTTTTCATCAGTGCCGACCATTGAGCAAGCGAGAGTAGAGCGCTTCATATTGACCAACAACAATGTTCCTTGAGAATCGCTCTTCCGCGTGGCGGCGACAGTCTGAACGCTTGATCTCGCTGAGCCGGCGAACGGCGTCGAGGCCTTCTTCAAAACTACGCATCAAGAATCCGTGCTCGCCGGCGTTAAGGATTTCAGGAAGAGCGCCACGCGGACAAGAAATTACCGGCGTCCCGCACGCGAGAGCTTCAGCGAAAACGATGCCGAATGGTTCATCCCATTCGATCGGTACAACTATGGCGGCTGCGGACCCCAACAGACCATTCTTCTGCTCGTCATTCACAGGGCCGATGTATTCGATGCCTTCTTTGTTCAGAAACGGCTCTATCTCAGTCTTCCAATATGTTTCACCTTCCTCATGCGTAACGCGATTGCCAGCGAGAATGAGGCGACGGCCCGTCTCGCGCGCCAGCGCAATAGCTGTATGTGCGCCCTTGATGCGCTCCATGCGGCTGAGGAAAACGAGTGGGGCATCATCGGCCACAGTAGGCTGGAAGCAGAAAAAATCGGTGTCCACAAAGTTTGGGATAGCTGTCCAACGTGAACCCCAGGGCCGACCCATTTGCGCGATGTATTCACTACAACCGGTAAACTCCATAGAGCGTCCGCCAAGCTTGGCGGCGATTCGAATCTGCCTACCGCTCGCACCCCTTTGATAAGACATGATTTTGGGGATTCCGCGCGGAAGCAACGGCAGCAAATACATCAGGCGACCAAAGCTATGAACCAGGTTTGGCTGAAACTCTCTCACGCCTCGCAACAAGGTCGAGGTGTTGCGAACGGTGTCACCTCTCTTATGCGAAGTGCTACCTGGCCACCCGATAAAGTAATCGACAGCGCATTCAGATTCTGGATTCGCGAGCAAACCGATCTCATGGCCACGGCAGCGCAACTCCCGGATAAGACCGTCAACTATGCGCTCGATACCTCCATAGAGCTTGGGCGGCACTGGAATATCCGGCTCGACTGTTACTAGAATTCGCAATATCTACTAATTCGTTTCAGCAAACCAAAACCGCGCCGTAGGGGTGGATTCCAGTTCAGACAACCCTGTCTGCTCGATCGCGTGAAGCGTGAGTCCCGCATCGCGAAGCATCTCCGCAAGTCGAGCGGCTGAACCACCATATTCCGCGATTTGCTCAGGATGAATCTCCAGCAGAAGGTCTAGTCTCGCATGCCGGTTCTTCAGTGTGCCGCTGGCACCCTTGACGGCCATCCACTCCGCGCCCTCAATGTCCATTTTTATTAGTGTAGGCTCATTAACTTCTCCGTTAAGAAAAGCGTCAAGGGTTGAGCATTCAAGACTGCGGTTACCCTGCCTTGAAGAAATCCGTCCCACTCCCCAGTTGCTTTGTGAGGCGGGTACAAAACCTGCACTTCCTACAGAATCCGAGATGCACACTTCGTGAATTCGTACGTTGTTAATCTCATTAAGCGCCAGGTTCTCCCTTAACCAGTCTGCTATTTCGCCAACAGGCTCAAACGCGTCAACATACAGAACTCGTTTAGCGAAGAAAACAGTGTAGACTCCGATATTGGCCCCAACGTCCAAGACTCGTTGGTAGTAGGGCAATCTGGAATCCAGGAACCGGAAGACTTCTACGTCATAAGCTCGCTCGTAATAGAGATAGTAGCCACTCAATTCCGTCGGGTCGACTAAAAGGTGCAGCCCAAAGTGATCGACCATGCGCCGCCTGGAAGGAAGACGAATTAGAACTCGCCGCGCTTGCTCTTGTGCATGCGGCCAACGAGCGAAAGACCTATAAAGCGTGTTTGTTATCACTCGCGAAACCAGCCTCGGTTTTTTCTCATCAACGTTGAATCGAATGATCAGCGGCTTTCCTTCTAAAGCTGGCGTTGATCGACTCCAACAAAATCGGAGCCTGTCGTTCCCAGCAGAAGGTTTTCTCTGCCGCCAACAGCGCTGCGGCTTTCGCCGATCGAAGTTTTTCCGGTGAGCCCAACAAAGCATTCAGTTCAGCCGCTAATGACTTGGGATCGCCCAACCTGTAGATATGCACAGCCCCGCTCGCCTGCCCTGCGACCTCTCGTTGGCCTACGGTATTACTGGCGACGACGGCAAGGCCGGCAAGCAGATACTGCAGAATTTTATTTGATACCGTCAGCTCCTTGTTGCGGCAATACCTTCCTTCGCCGGCAAAACCAATGTCATGCTCAGCGATGCGAGAAAGCAGTTCATCGTTTCTCACCAGGTCATGAATAAAGATCCGCGAACGCCACTCGGGTGACACATGTTCAACTAACCACTGCTCAAAACCAGCTGCAGACTTACCTCGCAGGTGTACCTCCACTGAGTGATCCAGGTATCGAAGTGCTGAAAAGAGATCTTCCAGTCCGCGTGACTCTCCGAGCGTCTGCGAATACCAGTGAATAGAGAGTCGCCGTAAGTTTCTTCGATCCTTGATTAGCCCGTCGAGCAACAGCCGCTCCGACCACTCAAATGCGTTGTAGATAACCGCGGGTGGAGGACACCCAAACTCCGTTGCGAGAGCGGCGCTCATCGCGCGCGACGTACACGAACTGTGACTTCCGAGATTTAGCATAGATTGCTCGAGGGATTTCAGCAGTCTAACTGGCCGGTGCTTTTGTGTTTCGGCCGTGCCGTCTTCTGAGAACCAATCCTCCATATCAACACCGACACGGCATCCCTTTCGCTGCGAGGCTTCGGCCACCGCTGCCATCGCAGACTCGGAGTGAGCGATAAGCAAGTCGGCAGTGCTTTGAAATGCTGCCTCGCGGAGAGCCGGCATAAATAACCCCAACTGCCAAATGTTTTCTCTGCCGGCCTTGACTTGAGCAAGTTCGCCCAGTTTCCTCCGCACGCGGGCTGCGAAGCGACGTAAGCGATTATTCTCGACCAAATCCAACACCGGACTGAACTTTATCGTTAGTCGGGATAGCAATTCTTCATCGCGTGTCTTAAAAGCCTGATCGAACCATCCACCTATGACTTCGACCTTGTAGCCGGCATTGGCAAGGGTGGTCGCCTCCTTGATTACGCGAGGATTGTGGCAAAGGTGGCTACCCGAAAAGATCGCTATCGAAGCAAGTCTCAAATTGAGTTCTAACCTAAGAAGGGTTCAAAACCTTTAAGTGGCTGCCGTTCGAATTTCAATCGGGCGCAGACTTGACGAACTTGATTTGCGATGAGGAGACCATGCCCGTCAGGAGTCTGCCCGACCACCTTAGAAGCGTGAAACGACATCTCGGATTCCTATTGCCATTTCGCCGATAGGCCAAAGTGAGAAAGTGTTTGCCCCAGATCCAATATACGTGCCTACGATGTTTCCTGATGGTCGCGGCAGTGAAACCATGCCTCCGATAGAAGCTGTCCTGCAAATTGAGAAGGAATGAGATTGAAGCATTCGCCTGTTCGCTGGAAATGTTCACCTCCACTGTCGAGCTGCTCATGATCAAGGATCGGAGCCCGTTCCAGACAAACTCATCCAGCTCGCCATTGCCGAGGACTGCTTTCACATTCTGCTGCGATATCTTAAGGGCTTCATCCGACAAACGCTGCCCATTAACGTTCGAGGTCGAAGCGTTATGCAGGCGCCATTTCACCAGCGGTTGCTTCAGATTCGCGACGACGCAGCTGTCAGCAAGCTTCGAGATAAGTTCATAGTCACCAGCAAAGAGATAGTTGCCGGTATATCCTCCGACCCTCTCCATTGCTGACCGCCGTATCATCAGACTGGTATGAAAGAAAGGACAGCCGTAGAGCAAGGGGTGCCACTTCAGGAAAGCATCGTCCTCAGGGTATGCGCTAACCGACTTAGCCGTATTGTTCTCGTCGATAGAGATGCAGTTGGAACCGACCATTCCAACCTCGGGATGCGTGTCAAGAAAGTCAACCTGCACCTGCAATCGCTCAGAGAGCGAAATATCATCGTGGTCCATCAGGGCCAGATAATCGCCTCGAGCTGAAGCAATAGCTTTATTCTGAGATGCCGCGATTCCGAGATTGGTGCTGTTATTGAGAATGGTGATCCGTTCGTCGTCAAATCCCTCCAGAATTCGCAAGGTGTCATCGGAGGAAGCATCATTGACGATAATTAACTCAAACTGACGAAAGGTTTGGCTGAGGACGCTCTTGACGGCCTCGGCAATAAAGCGCTCCCCGTCATAGGTGCTGATAATTACTGAAACACGGGGCACAGTAAGTTTTCCCTCGGATCGATCGTCAAAACTGGAAGGCGGCTCAACCCTCCCAGCGGATGATCCCCAATGCGTAACCGTCCTGCTCAGGGTCTTCGATGATTTCGTTGGATGGATACTGCGAGGCTACCAGCTTCCAAAATGCCGGAACGCCTCCGCTCCACGATGTTGTTTCGGCGCCGAATCGCGCCTTGTGATCCAGCACTATGTCGTGGAACACAATCATGCCACCCGGTCGGACTAAAGGACTAAAATTGGCGAAGTCGGCCATCACGCCGCGTAACGAATGGTCTCCATCTATAAAAAGACAATCCAGCAAATTGCCTTGCAGCTTCGCGGTGACGCGCTGAAGCGTCTCAGGCGCGTGCGAGTCGCCGCGAACACATACTATCCGTTGCTTAGCAGTAGCCATCCTTCTATAGAGCTTACGACGCACCAGAGAAAGCCCAGTATCGACAGTTATGATGGTTGCATTCGGCGCGCAGACCTTATCAACCAGGAAAAGAGTTCCTCCTAACGCCGTACCGATCTCACAAGCAAATTTCGGTGGCTCTCTTGCAATTAGCTCTAAGAGTGGAAGAATCTCTGCCCTCTTCTGGTCCGCACGAAAATTTGGGAAGCGTCGCAGTTCATCAAAAACATCACCAAGTGTTTCGCAGTTAGCGGTCGCATGCATGAGAGAATTTAACTGATCCCGCAGCCCCCGATATTCGCGTATTCGGCTCGAGATAGCGGTAAATGCCCAGCGAGGGAAAGCTTCAGCGCGGATACCGATGAGGCGTTTAAGGAATAACTGTTTCTGGCTCAATTCTTCGTCACGGAGCGATGATCACTATATCTCGCTGAATTCCCAATGAGATTTCGAGAGAACAACTCCCAGATCAGACGTTGGTAGCCGTCCGTTACCAAAGTAATCCTTCTGCTCAACGTTAAAGAAAGCTGCCTGGCTGATCGCGTCCATCAGATAATTGTAGTTGTTTCCCACGCTCAGACTCATGACGTATCGGCCTGGTAGCAAGCTTACCGACGGCACCACACATCTCACTCTGACGGGTCGATCGAGGATGGGCCAGCGGAACTGCGAAAAGTAGGTGGCCACGCTGAAAACACGAAGACCCATCGCGTTGTCAATTCCAATCCCCAGCGCAGGCTCGGTTATCGGACTCGGAGGAAGTAATTCAAAGTCGATTATGAGATCGTCTCCAGTGAAGACACTGGTCGTTGGCTCGCCTGCCGAATTGAAAATTCTTACCGATGAGAAAATCGGTTGGCAACCGCTTTGTCTGTTTGGATGAGTTTTGAGATCAGTCAGCGCCGCAGCATCCGCCGAAAAATGATCAAGATACGATCCGATGGCTAAACTGGAATCACCGTCGCTCAGAACACTGCCCTTATCAAGAAACAGAGCTCTCTTGCATATGGATTGGATGGCGGCCATATTGTGGCTAACCAGCAATACCGTTTTTCCTTCCTCACCCACAGTGCCCATCCTTCCGAGACACTTCTTTTGAAACTGCGCATCACCAACCGCCAAAACTTCATCAACCAGCAGGATTTCTGTTTCCATGTGCGCCGCCACCGCAAAAGCCAGACGGACCTGCATCCCACTCGAATAACGCTTCACCGGCGTGTCGATGAACTTCTCAACTTCGGCGAAAGCGACGATCTCGTCAAACTTCCGTTCGACTTCGAGCTTGCGCATGCCGAGAATTGCGGCGTTGAGATAGATGTTTTCGCGCCCGGTGAGTTCCGGATGAAAGCCGGTGCCGACTTCGAGGAGCGAACCTACGCTACCGTGAATCTCAGCATGGCCTCGCGTGGGCTTCGTGATTCGTGAAAGGATCTTGAGCAGCGTGCTTTTTCCCGCTCCGTTGCTTCCGATGATGCCCACAACCTCGCCCTGTTTAACTTCAAACGAAACGTCGTCGAGAGCCCAGACGTGGTCCGCTTGCGGATTGTTATTTCCGTCCTGGGTAACCGACCGGAAACGACGAAACGGTGCGGCCGCGGCGTCAGTAATAACGTCGCGCAGCGCTTTGTAGCGCTCTTGCTTGCCGAGACGATATCGCTTGCTCAGCCCTTCGCAACGAATAGCAACATCAGACGACATCCGCAAACTCCGCTTCCATCCGGCGGAAGTAGTAGAGCCCGCCTAGGAAGATAAGAATCACGACGGCGATAGAAACAACCAGCAACCCACCGGGTCCTTGGCTCTTACCGAGTAACGCCCAACGAAAGCCTTCGACAACTCCGGCCATGGGATTCAAACCGTAGACCATTCGCCAACGCTCGGGGACTATCGACGAGGGATAGGCTACGGGAGTCGCGAACAGCCAGAACTGAACCAGAAAGGTTATGGTGTAACGAACGTCGCGGTACTTCACATTTAGTGCAGAAAGCCACAACCCAACCCCGAGCGCCGTCACTATCGCGAGCAAGATAAAAGCTGGGAGCGCAAAAATGGCTCGGGTCGGGACGATTCGGTAATAAGCCATCATCAACAACAGGATTACAAAGGCAATCGCAAAATCGATTAGCCCACCCAGAACCGCGGAAATCGGTACAGCCAAACGTGGAAAATAGACTTTGGTGATCAAGCGCTCGTTCGCAACCAGGCTATTGCTCGATTCCGTGAGCGCATGCGCGAATAATTGCCAAGGCAATAAAGCGCAGAAAGCAAAGACCGGATAAGGAATTCCATCAGACGGCACGCGAGCCAGCCGGCCGAAGAACAAACTGAATACGACCATCATGAAAAATGGCTGGATGATGGCCCATGCTGCACCCAGCACGGTTTGTTTGTAGCGTACCTTAACGTCGCGCCAGGTGAGGAAGTAAAGAAGCTCGCGATATTCCCAGAGCTCCTTTAGGCCCAGAGAAGCCAGACCAGTTTCAGGTTTGATGAAAAATACTGGTAGATCAGCGGAAGCCTTGAGCTGAGCTGCACGAATTTCTGATTGTGAATTCGCCACCGTGAAAAGCTGTTGGGTTGCTTTACTCTCGAAGTTCTATTCCTGCAATGCGCCGCCCTAACCCAGAAAATCGTTTAAATAGCCCGACTGCCGATCCGGTCGCTACCGCTCGCGGTTCTGTAACGACCGTCAACCCGCTACACCTCAAGTTCCATCACGCAGACGCGTGTTCGTCGGCGCCGTCGCTCTCAACATCGTGGCTGTAATAGCTCTGATGATAGTAGCGCTGGTAGTAATAATAGTAATCGTGCGAGCGCGCGCTGACGTTGTTAAGCACGACGCCGAAAATTTTTGCGCCTACGTCCGTCAGGAGTTGACGAGAACGACGGACGACGCCGCGCGAACTCTTCCCGCCATGCACTACCAGCAGCACGCCGTCCACCATCGATGCGATGAGGACGCCGTCTGTGAACGAGCTTACCGGGGGCGAGTCGATCACTATATGAGTGAACGCACCGCTCAGCACCGCTATCAGTTTCCGCATTTGCTCCGAGCCCAGCAGTTCCGCGGGATTTGGCGGAATCGGACCCGACGCCAGCACGTTGAGACCGGTAGCCTCGTCGCGATGGATTGCGTGCAGCATGTCTTCCGGTTTGATCTCGCTGGAAAGAATCGAACTCAATCCCTCGCGCTCCGGCAAGTCGAAGATTGAACGCAAACGCGGCCGGCGCATGTCGGCGTCGATGATCACCACACTGGCTCCGGTCTGCGCCAGCGTAATCGCCGTATTAACAGCCGTCGTCGTTTTGCCCTCGCCCGGAAGGCTGGAGGTAATGAGCAAGGTCTTTGGCGCGCGCCCGGCGGTGGACAACAACACCGACGTGCGCAGTTGACGATATGATTCAGCCAGCGCCGACCGCCCGTTGACGTTCAGCAGCAATTCCGGGGTTCCGCTGGTGTTGCCGTTTCGCTTTTGCAAGGCCGTCGCCGATGAGAGCAATCGTCGTCGCCGCGCCACGCCGCCGCTCATCGACGGAATCACCGCCAAGGCCGGCAAGCGCAGGAATTTTTCCACATCGTCGGTGGAATGAATGCTGTCATCGAGATATTCGAGGAACAGCGCCAGGCCGACTCCCAGTGCCAGCGCCAGCACAAAGGCCAGCATCACGGAACGCATGCGCGCTGGGCCCACGGGAAAGTCGGGCGTGATCGCGTAATCGACGATCGAAATGTTATTGGGGCGTCCGGCCAACACGACGTCGTTCTCTTTCGAACGCTGGAGGAGATTATCGAGCAGGCCTTTGTTCGTTTCGATCTCCTGCTGAAGGATGCGATAGTTGATCGCGGCTTCATTCTGAGTAACGGTTTCGCCTTTCTGCTGATTGAAAGATTTGCGCAGAGACTCTTCGCGGGCGAGAGCCTGCCGATATTTGGTTTCCAGATTAGTCAGCAAGGTATTCGTATTTCGTGCGCGCGATTCGTGGAGATGTTTTTGCAACTCAGCGATTTGCTGATCGACTTCCTTCACTTCGGGAGCTTCTTCCGTGGCATCGACCAGCAACTGGGCGCGTTTCTGTTTTAGATCGGCAAGCTTCGATTCGGATTCATTGATGTCCTTCGCGCCCTCAGCTAATGCCGTAGCAGCGCCCGGCGCCTTCGCGGCGTTGTATTCCGCCTCGGCCATCTTGCGATCGTTCTCGGCTTCGAGCAGTTGCTTATTCAACCCGGCCAGCCGCTCGACCACCGTGTTCTGGCTCGCATCGAGCGAAAGTATCTGGTTGTTCTTGGCATAGCTCACCAGTTTTTCTTCGTCGGCGCGAATCTGTTGCTGCAACTCGGCGACGCGCTTGGATAGGAATTCGCCGGTGCTGGTGTTAGTTTCATTCTTCTTTTCGAGGTTGGCGCGAACGAATGTATCCGCTACTGCATTCGTGATCTTGGCGGAGACCTCCGCGTCGCCATGCTGAAATACGATATCGATCAGCCGCGTCTCTTTGTAGTAACCGGCTCGGCTTTCACGCACCGGCTCCACCTTAAGCCCGCCCTGCAATGCCCCGACGTAAGGCGCGAGGCGCTTTGCCTCGGCTAGATCATCGTTGGAAGTCGCTGCGGCCACGGTTGAAGTCAACGGCAGTTCCTTTGGCTGCGTCGAGGGGTCTTTCTTTTCCGGCCCACTGACACCCCACATCTGCAAGATTCTTTTCCACGTCGAGGGCTGGCGTAAGGACTGCGGGCGCAGGAAAGCTTGATTGTGCTCAAGATCCAGGGTCTTGACTACGCGGCGTAACAAACCCGGACTTGTCAAAATCTGAAGCTGCGTATTGAAGTAAGCCGGATCGTTTACCGGGCTATAGATCATCGGCACGCTCTTGCCGGCGTACATTGGATTATTTTCGAGATCGACCTGGACTTGCGACTTGGCTTCGTAAACGTCCGGTTTGCGCGCCACATAGACCGTCGAGAGCGCGGTGATGAGCGCCGCCACGCCAAGCACGAGCCAAAGGCGTTTGCGTATGGCCCTCCAGTAATCGAGCAGATGGACTTCGCCTTCGCTACTCTCCGGTCCATAGCCATAGACGGGGCCGCGATAATTCGCTGAACCATCGAACCGGCGATCGATTTCGCCCGGTTCGTCTTCACGCTTAACGAGTTTGGTTGCTTGGTTCATCGCTTACGGAATCACTCGCACGGGAAGTTGTGCCGCTGCGGGTGCGACGGCGCCCAGCAAACTTCTTATTACGCTTCTACCGGTTGATTCAGGCACCTCTACAATGTCGTTAGGCCGCAGCAAGACATCATCCGCCTCTTTGCGGGCGATCAGCTTCAAGTTGACGTACAACTCTGACTGCGCCCCCGAACCCGCGGCTTGCCGCACGATATGCACGCGCTCCGTTTTGGAATCGCGCAGCGGGCCGCCCGCCATCGCAATCGCGCGCGAGACCGTGATTGGCTCTCTGAGTGGCAAGGCCTTCGGACTATAAACGTTGCCGACGACATAAACCTGATCCGCTTCCGGAATCGTTATGATGTCGCCGGCCTGAACGTAAGGATTGGCCTGCTCTTCTCCGCGCAAAGTGTCGTTCAAACGGAGGCTGATGAATCCACCTTGATCGCGAGAACCGGAAGCGCTCTCGCACTTTTCTGATTGCGGACTGCGGATGATGTTGATGGTCTGTCCGGCCTTTTCTGATGGCCCCTTGGCGTAAGTTAACAGCTCGAGCAATCGCACGCGGCGTTGCATCTGGTAACGGCCCTGCTCGTTCACGGCGCCGATGAGGGCCACCTCGCGCGCGTGATATTCCTTGATGAAAACATCCACCGGCAGATTGCGATAGAACCTTGCATAACGCATGCTGATCTCTTTCGACAACTCGCCTTCGGTTTTGCACGCGGCCTGAATATCACCCTCGATCAACGGCATGCGAATCATTCCGTTGCCTTCCACGCGCACGGCATCACGTGAAAGCTGTGGTCGATTGTAGATGCGGATGTCGAGGAGGTCACCCGGTCCGATGCGATATCGGTCCCCTGATTCAGATGAAGACTTTGCTACCGAGGGGAGCGGACTTGGGCTAGGATTTGAATTCGCTGGCTGTGCTCTCGCCGCCAGACTGAGCGCGGCGATAGCGAGTGCTGTCCTGAGGATGAGTCTAAGATCAATGCCTTCGTATTTCATTCTGTTCACTCTCCGCCACTTGTCCAATAAGCTTCAGCTTGTCGAAGAATCTGTAGATAGCTCTTATTCACACCCTGCTTTCTAAAGGAATTCTTTGGGCAAACAGCCGCGTAGCGGCGAAATGTTTATAGCTTCCTCGCACACCCATTTGTTCTTCCTTCGTGAAATCAAAAAGTGCGTCTCGTCTATAAACATTTCGTGCCTACGGCACCTTTTCCGACAGACTCCTAAAACAACGTGTGGATGAGAACTAGTGTAGTGCGTCGGATATAACGTTACATCGAAAGAATGCGGCATCTCCGAAAATGGCCCAAACCGCCCGATTCATAAGTTTCAATCTGTTAGACGCGCTACACTAGCTACTATCAGATTTACCTACAAAATAGTTGACGCACGTACGGCTCCTCACTTTCCCGCCAGACCAATCCGCCGCGACAGCAGCGCCTCGCGCATGTGATTGGGATGCGCGAGGTTAAGCACAGTGTTACTGACCAGTACCATCAACTCGTCATGTTCGCGACGAAATGCGCCCGTGAGCGGCTGGTCCTGAGTTTTCACGATTACGCCTTCTCGGACCCATTGCCAGAATTGCTTCTGGGTGGTCCAGAACTCTTTGCGGTCACGACAAACGACCAGCGCCGTCTTCTTTTTCTTTTTTTTCTTTTCTTTCTTAGCCATTTTGATGTTCGATAAGCTTGCGTCTTGTCGCCGCCAAATTGAAAGAGCCTCTCAGCAAGTCAGTTCATCGGTTCCCTCTCCCTCTGGGAGAGGGCCAGGGTGAGGGCTTAGCGACGCAACAACCATTTAGTTCCTCTTCTCGCGCTTGCGCTAATGAAAATTAATAAGGAGATGAATTCTCGCAGCCTTCTGCTAACCCCTCACCCCGGCCCACTCCCAAAGGGAGAGGGACAAAAACTCTTCGGACGCAACTTCCCCTCAGGCATGCTCTTCGCGAAATTAAATTCCCGAAGACATGTCGCGACCCCGAAGGGAAACCTCTTCAACGAGGCAGGTTCCAATTTTCAAAAGTAGCATAGACTTTAGTCTGTGGATCCTGGCCGACAATTCACAGACTAAAGTCTATGCCACTACCCCGATCGCGAAACAAGCGCGAAACTAATTCGGCGCGCCGTTTTACTCCAAACTTGACGAAGATATTTCGCAAGTGGAATTTAATTGTCTGTTCACTGACTTGCAGTCTCGTTCCTATTTCCGCATTCGTTAATCCTTGCGCACAACAGAGCGCTACCTGCGCTTCGCGACGACTCAAACTGCGAAGATTGACGATTCGCTTCACGGGGACTGCCAACGACGCCAAAACGTGTTCGTTTTCCACTCCTTTCGGGTAAGCAGGCAAGCCCATGGCGCGACGACGCGCCAGGATCTCTTCCGGCGAAAAAACCAGATAGACAATTGGCGGTTGATTGCTGCCATTATGCCCCGCGACCTTTTGGCGCTCGATGCTCAGTTTATTCGCCAGCCCGATCAAGCCTCGCCGCACGCTGCTGTAGCCGTTAATGCCCGTCAGGCTCATTAACCGGCGGGTTGTAAACGAGGCGACGCGCGTTCCCACAGTTGCGATTTCCGCCAGCATCGCCGAGTAAAGTTGATGTTCGACCGTCGTGTGGCTCAGGGCCACCAGTGCCATTGCCTGGCCGGTCATCGCCTGTTCGGGATTCTCGCCAAAAGAGTAGGTCGCCAGAGCAACTGCCGTTGAGCTTGATCCCTTGCCAGTGTTCATTTGTGCGCTCTCGGAGTCGCGAAGTGCCGGGAGGAAAACTGTCGTACGGAATCCTTAACGTGCGATGGATACTAAACGCCGATGCGTTTCCCGCCAGATCGCACCGAGGGTTCCGACTTTTTTCATTCGATTAGGTTCAAGAGACTAATTCTTTGACTTCCGAAGTGTCAAGAAATTTCTGGCATACCGTTTAGCAGGACTGGTGTAATTAGATGGTTTATTTAAGAGTATCTAAGAGCTGGAACTCTACTTTTTGAAGATCCTCTTCAACCTGTTCACGATTGATCTGACCTTCGACGGCTTCTCTTCTTTCTTACGCTCGGGCTTCTTTTCTTTGTTCGGAGTGGGAACCGGCGACGGTGAGGCCGAAGCTTCCGGACTCGGCGAAGCCGTGCTCGCGACGTTGGCATTAGCCGCCTGATTCGCGTTGCGCGCGGCATTGCTTTCCCCCAGGCGCAAGGTCAACGCAAGCGAAGCCAGCATTGCAATCAGAGCAATCATCGCGGCTAGTGCTATTCGCGATTTGAGCGAGACACGGCCGGCCGTTTCCCTCTCCAGCGGCACACTTACGCGATCAAATTGAGGGTGCACTGGACTTGGTTCCGCCGCCACGGCACTTGCCGACAAGGCCGGTACTGCCGCTCCAGTTACTAATGTCCCAGTCTCGTTGGTGTTAGCCGCTTGGACCTGTCGCAGTGTGGCAAGGTCGATAACCAATCTTCCCGATGGACTCTGAGTGCCCGCGTGCCGCAGCGCTTCCCAGGTTGCCGAACCCGCGCTGTCCGCATGTTCCAGCCCCAGTTGTTCGGCTACGGCGTGCAACTCTCGCCGAAATTCATCGGCATTCGGTGGACGATCCGCGGGGTTCTTCGCCAAAGCATGTTCGATCACACGTTCGAGTTCCGCGGGAATGCCAGGCACAAGTTCACGAAGAGGGCGCGGCAATTCGGTGACCTGTTTCATCGCCAGAGCCAGCGGCGTCTCGGCACTGAACGGCACGACACCGGCCAGCATCTCGTAGAGAATGACCCCAAAGCTGTAAACGTCCGATGCGGGAGTTAACGGCGCGGCGCCGGTGCATTGCTCCGGAGACATATATCGCGGCGTGCCGATGATGGCGCCTACTTGAGTCAAGGTGTTGTAATCGTCATCTTCATGTTCTTCCACCATGAACTTCGCGACGCCAAAGTCCAGCACCTTTACCACTGCCGGCACGTTCGGCCGCTGCTCGATGAAGATGTTTGCAGGTTTCAGATCGCGATGAATCAGCCTGCCATCGTGCGCGGCGCCCACCGCCGCGGAGGCTTGCAGGATGATTGAAACGGCGCGCGCCTGATCTAGCGGCCCTTCCCGCGCCAGCAACTCGCGCAGCGTTTGGCCTTTGAGCAACTCCATCACGATGTAAAGATAGCCGTCGCTAGTGGCGCCGAAGTCAGTTACGGTAACCGCATTCGGATGTTGCATGTGCCCGGCGGCGCGGGCCTCGCGGCGAAAACGTTGCTGCGCCGTCTCATCGCCAACGAACCGTTGGCTAAGAACCTTGATCGCGACAGAACGGTCGATTAGAAGATGCGTGGCCCGATAGACCGTTCCCATGCCGCCGCCACCGAGACGCTCGTCCAACCTGTACTTGCCATCGAAGACCTGGCCAATCAGACGATCGACGGGAGCGTCGACTAAAGTGTCGTCAGCTCGCAATGGCATAAAATCGTCGGGACACACATGTGTGTTATCAGGAAATCGCCGGCCGCATCTTGGACATGAAAGCATGATTGAAGATCATTAGAGAGAGCCTAATCATTATCGCCTAAACCGCAGAGGGAGTGTTAGCGAGGAGCCCTAAAAGTAAGTTAAGAGCCGGCCTTGATAACGTGATGGAAAGGCGTATCATGCGGACGGCTGCACGCGTCCATTGGTTGAGTTCGCGTCGAAACGTTAGCCATGAATAAAATGATATCCCACAGCCCTGAATCCATAACCCTTACCATTGCTTTATGCTTAGCCTGCTCCGTTCCACTGTCATTCGCCCAATCTCCCGCACGTGAAAAGCCTACGCTCAAGGACTTCGGCTCAAGCCTTGAGAGACTAAAATGGGATCCGACGAAGAAAGCTGCCGTCGAAACGAAAAGCAACGAAGACAAGGCGAATAATTCGAACCAAGAAGATGTAGTGCGGGTAGAAACGTCACTCGTGGTTAGCGATGTGCTGGTCCTCGATGGGCATGGCCGGTCTGTGCAAGGCCTGAAGCGTGATGATTTCTTGGTGATTGAAGACGCAAAGCCTCAGACCGTGGGAATGTTCTCGCTCGGAGATGACGCAACAGTTCCACGCTCGATCGTGCTCATTATTGATTACAGCTCCAGCCAGTTTCCCTTTATCAATACGAGCATTGCGGCGGCCAAGATGCTCGTGGATAAAATCGCTCCTATCGATCGCATGGCCATCGTCACAGACGACGTCGAACTACTCCAGGACTTCACCAATGACAAGCAGAACCTCAAAGACAAGCTCGAGTCGTTGCGAAAGCGCATTTCCAGTTGGGACACGCCTAACTCCTCACCCAGGCAACATTTCGGCCGCAGCGCCCAGTACAGCGCGCTTCTGGCTACACTGCGAGAGATGTTCGATGAAGAAGACCAACGGCCGATTATTATTTTTCAAACAGATGGAGATGAAGCGGCTCTCCTTCGAAATCCGATCACAGTTCGGCAGGTCCCTCCTAATCTGCCTGAAGATCTGCGTAACGAAGCGGAGCGGGCGCTTTCTAATTGGCAAAAAGACCAACGCAATAAGCCGCGAGAGTTCAGCCTGAACGACGTTTACAGAGCTGTAGAAACATCGCGCGCTATTATTTACACGGTAATTCCCGGATTTCAACTACTCGGACTTAGTCTCGAGGAACAGATTGCGAAGATGAAAGCGGAACAGGAGCGAACGCTTCAGTCATGGAACGCGAGGCTGCCAGACCACTTCCGGACAGATGTCCTGAAGCGAGAGCAGGATCGTTGGGCAAGAACGCCGCCGGAAGCGCGCAGATACGAGGTTGGCGAGGAGATCAAAGTCCAGGCATCATTGGCCGTGGTGGCAACAATCTCGGGCGGCTGGACGGCGTTTCTCGAGGAGCCATCGCAGGCGGATGAGATTTATTCACGAATCTTTTCTGATATTAATCGACGCTACGTCGTTGGTTATTATCCGACCAACAAAGAACACAACGGCAAGCGCCGGAAGATTAGTATCGAGGTACGCGGTCATCCCGAATACCTGTTGATGGGTCGCAAATCCTATTATGCTCCCGCTGAACAATAACAGCAGCTACTCTGTAAACAATTGACGATGAAGAATCGTGCTACCAACTTCGGCCCGCTCGAATACTGGATCTTTCTGCCGCCGGTAATTCTGATGCTGCTGACCGTCGCAATCTATTTCGGAGGTTTCGGGACGCCTCTTTTCCTGGCGCTTAATCATATCAGCGAGCGAGCCGGCGACTTCATCTGGATAGGCTTAACGACACTCGGCGATGGATTGGTCGTATGCGTGCTGCTCTTGCCTTTTGTTCGGCGCAAGCCCGAATTGGTCTGGTCGATGGTGCTCTCGTGGCTCTTGGTGGCGCTTTTCGTAAAAGGAATCAAGAATCTGATCAATGTGCCCCGTCCGCTATCCGTGCTTTCGGCGGCCGACTTTCATGTCATCGGCGCGCCATACCGATTTAATTCGTTTCCTTCGGGCCACGCCGCGGTGGCCGCCACGTTTGCGGCGACTTTCTGTCTTTTTTACAAGCAAAAATGGCTGCGCGCACTGTTAGTGGTCGTCGCGTTATTAATCGGTCTCTCTCGTGTGGCGATGGGTTTGCATTGGGTTACGGATGTTCTGGCGGGATTCCTCGGCGGGTGGTCATTGGCGATCTTGGCATATCCGATTGCCGCTAAGTTGCGCTTTGGCGTCAGCCCCGTGACGCAGACGATCATCGGGGTCATTCTTCTGGCGGCCGCTGTTAGAATGTTATTCGTCAATCATACCGATTACGATCAAGCGTTCAGACTGCAACAAGCAATTGCATTAGGTTCGCTGCTGCTGACGGCAG